>Ga0209758_1000611_pt1 | contig 55313 bp, 42 predicted proteins | sample AraplaMF_Col_mMF_FD_184258 | JGI IMG/M metagenome (GOLD analysis project Ga0209758, IMG submission 184258) | Arabidopsis root microbial communities from the University of North Carolina, USA - plate scrape MF_Col_mMF (SPAdes) (version 2) | ecosystem: Host-associated > Plants > Roots > Endosphere... | reverse complement strand
GCCATCAGCATGACGATATGCAGCGGATAGACCCGCGCCAGGCGCCGCGCCATGAACTCGCGCAGCGAGAATCGCCCGAAATCGCCCTCGACGTAGCTGAGCGACATGACGATCCCGCTGAGAACGAAGAACAGATCGACCAGCAGCCATGAGCTCCTGAAGAACGAGCAGTTGATCCACGCATTGTGCGGGAACGCCGCGAGGAACGTCGGCATCAGCAGGAGATGGTGGATCACCACCGATGTCGCGGCGATCCCCCGAATGCTGTCGAGCGGCAGAACATGCGCCTTCTCACGATGAACCAACTCCGTCACATCAACATTCCCAACTATTGCATCGCAGCAGTGTGTATCAGGACTTGCACGTGTTCAATCGCTGCGATCTCGGACTCGCATTCGACGCATGACGATCGACGATAATTTCAACGCTCGCAGTTCATTCGGACATGCGAGCGCCAAGTTCACGCCACTTTTTGCCTGAGACCGCCGTGCGTCGGCGCGCAAATCAATTCGGGCGCGATGATCGCGAGTATTTGCGTGCAAAGTGTGCGCGAAATTCGACGCTGTTGCGATCAAGGCCAGCGCAACGACTCTGATTTTACTGCATGCCGACGTCGCACATCTCGCACCGATAATTTTTCGCGGGCGGGAACTAATGACGAGCTGACCGCTTGTGTCGGTTTTGCGACGCGCGCTTGCAACATCCGAACGCGCAAACGCCTGTTATGTTTTCAGGTTGCAACATTCCTAGGCGCGCGATGCCGATCTCGCATGCATTGTATCTCCTCGTTTTGCAACCGATCGAAAAGCAGGCAATGCATCTGTTGTCGTCGATCACGCGCACGACTTTTGCGTCGCACAAAAATTGACACAGTTACCTGCCAGGTTTCGCCTGTTCTCCTATTGCAACAGGCGAGGAAGAAGGGACACGGATGGGCTGCGGACCAACAATTCGTCATGCAAGGCCACGATGGCTAGCGATCGTCTTGGCAGCTTCTGCCTTGATCGTGTCGAGCATCGGAGCTTGCCGCGCCCAGTGCGTCGAATTTTCGGATCGTGCCTCGCAGCTCGAACTCGACACGTTCGTGAAATCGCCCTCCTCGCTCCTGGAGCGCTTGCGCAATGACAAGGACAAGCTGAGATTTCGGCTCGCTACCTACATCGCCACGAACCCGTCGGTGTTGCCGTCCGTGCAGACGCTCATCTCGGCCTCGGCTTCGAGCGATCGTTCGGCCATCGGCGCCGCGCTGAGAATTGCGGAAGGACGATGCACGTCGACGAAGCCTGACGCCGCGCGCAAGATCAGGGATTTCACGCAACGGATCGGTGATCTCAACGTGCAAGCGGGTTATTCCGCCGCAGGAGAGGACACCTCGGGCGTCCAGCTTCAATCGCAAGACAAGAGCAAGGCGCAACCGGCCCGAGGCGGGGCCCTGCTCGATGGCGAATGGAAGACCAAGCTCGCCAACCCATTCAAGCCCGTCCCCCTTCCGAACTGATCAGCGATCGTCAAAAGGCAGCGAATTAGACAATGTATCAGCCCAGAGAACATTTCCAGTCGGGACACAGATTCGGCATCGAGTTCGGCGGGGCCGTCCTCAGCTTCGAGCGCGTGGCCGACGTCCTGCGCCGGCAGTGGCCGATCATCGCGGCGTGCACGGGAGCTGCACTGGCTCTGGTGCTCGTCTATCTGGTGACGGCGCAACCGATGTATACGGCGAATGCCCGTATCATGATGGATACGCGTCAGGCGCAGGTGCTGGACAAGGACAGCAACGCCAGCAGCGCCCTCATCGATACCGGCTACGTCGACAGCCAGGTCGAGGTCATCAATTCGGACGACCTGATTCTCTCGGTGGTCCGTCGCCTGAAGCTGACGGACGATCCGGAGTTCAATGGCTCCAACCCGGGCCTGCTGTCCATCGTCCTCGGCAAGGTCATGTCGCTGTTCAGCTCCGGCGAGCCTGCGTCCCAGGAGCGTCTCGAGCACGCCGTGGTCGAGCAGGTCCAGAAGAACCTGAGAACGGAACGCGTCCTGACGACGTATGTCTTGTCGATGAACTATCGCTCCAGAAGCCCTGACAAGGCCGCCAAGATCGTCAACGCCATCGCCAATGCCTACCTCGTCGGCGCCCTGGAAGCCAAATATCAGTCCACCAAGCGGGCAACCGAATGGCTTCAGCAGCGCAGCATCGAGCTGAGCGAGCAGGCAACGGCCAGCGACCGCGCCGTGCAAACCTTCAAGGCCGAGAACAACATCGTCGGAACCAGCCGCGGCCTGATGTCCGAACAGCAATTGTCGGACCTGAACACGCAGCTGGTTCAAGCGCGAGCGGCGACGGCCGAAGCCAAGGCTCGTCTCGACCGGATCAACGCGATCTCCGACCAGGATGTTGCGCAATCGACCGTGACGGACGCTCTCAACAACTCGGTCATCACCCGCCTGCGCGCCCAATATCTCGACCTTCAGGCCCAATATGCGGATTGGTCGCGGCGCTATGGCAAGCAGCATCTTGCGGCGGTCAATCTTGCCAACAAGATGGAGGAGCTGCGCAAGAACATCGCCGACGAGCTGCATCGGATCGGAGATGCCTATCGCAGCGACTATGAGATCGCAAAGAGCCGGGAGGCATCGCTCGAGAAAAGCGTGAAGGAGCTCGTCGCCCAGGCCGGCGATAGCGGCCAGGCCGCAGTCAAGCTGCGCGACCTCGAAAGCGCCGCCGACACCTATCGCAACCTCTACAACAACTTCCTCGAGAAGCTGCAAAGCGCGACGCAGAATCAGAGCTTCCCGCTCAGCGAGGCGCGCCTCATCAGCACCGCCACGAAGCCGGACCGCAAGAGCTCGCCGCGCACGGTCCTGGCGCTTGTCGGAGGCCTCGTCGGCGGCCTCTGCCTCGGCTTCGGCGTCGCATTTGGCCGTGAAATGCTCAGCGACGTCTTGCGGACCCCCGCCGAGGTCGAGGAGGAGCTCGGCGTCAAGTGCCTCGGCGTCCTGCCGGATATTCGACCGCCGACGGCGGCCGGCGCGCTGCTTTCGACGTCAGGCAAGACAGGCTCACCCGATCTGTCCCGCTACGTCGTCGATCATCCATTCTCGCGGTTCGCCGAGACCTTGCGCAACATCAAGGTGTCGATCGATGTTGCGCGCCTGACCCGCGAGATCAAGGTGATCGGCATCGTGTCCTCCCTTCCCAAGGAAGGAAAGACGACGGTGGCGGCCAACTTCGCGCAGTTGATCGCCCTCACCGGGCATCGCACGGTCCTGATCGACGGCGATCTGCACACGCGTTCGCTGACCCGGGAACTCGCACCCAACGCCAAGAGCGGCCTGGTGGAGGCCCTCGCCGAGCCCGCGAGCCTCGGCTACCACGTGCAGCGAAGCAAGGAGACGGGACTGGATTTCCTGCCGTCCGTCGTGGCCTCCCGCATGGTCAATTCGGCCGACGTCATCGGGTCGAAGGCGATGGCCGAGCTGCTCAAGGTGCTGCGAGAGCACTATGAATACATCGTGATTGATCTTGCCCCGGTGATGCCGGTGGCGGATTCCAAGGCGGTCAGCCTCCTGATCGACGCCATGGTCTACGTGATCGAATGGGGACAGACGACACGAAGTGCGCTTCAGGAATCGGTTTCCGGGTCGGAAGTGCTCCAGAAGAAGCTGCTCGGCGCCGTGCTCAACCGCGCCAACCCGAAGATGCTCAAGCGCATCGAGGCGTACAAGGGCAAGCACCACAACAGCTATTACGTCGAGCATGCCTAGGCGGCGCGCCCTGCGCCCAGCCGAACTGTAACGACCTCAGGCCCGTCGCCAATTTGGCAGCGGGCCTTTTTCGTATCTTCCTTTTCGTGTCTTGCGGAACTGCCTCTGCACGGCGACCGGAGCGCGTTCGCGCACGAAGCCGCGGATTGCGCCACGCGTACCGGAGGGCTGAGGCCTCCGTATTCGTCCGGAATCCACAACTTGCAGTTATTGCTCTAGCCAAAAGCAAGGATTGACGAAGGCGGTGGTCCTTAGGACAGTACGCCAATTGGCAATCATCTCTCGATAAAACGAGATAATCCGGTCTTCGATGCTTCAAAATGCCGAAACTTTGGGCATCTTTCTTTCTGAGTTCCCTGAGGCTAACCTCGGCTCATATTTGTAGTTCTTTTCCGGCGGGCTCGGAATGCTGATCGTCCTGACGATTTTGACTATTTGGGTCCTGCTCAACATCCTGTTCGTGTTGATCGTGGTTCCCCCACGCAAGCCGCGTCCACAGCCGATGGCGACGACGCTTGCACCTGCGCCTATCGACCCCAGCCAACGGGACATCGAGCAGGACGAACCCTTCTCGATCCGTCATGTCATCGCCTCCGTTGCGATGGGGGCCTTTTTCGTGCTGGTGCCGCCGTTGCTCGCGTTACGCGATGCGATCATGCGGCTGTTCGGAAGGTCGTCGCGCGACGGAACCTGATCGCTCGAGCCTGCGGTTCCGGATCGGCATCGCGCGGCTAGTAGGCTTCCTGGAACATCACTGCGGATGCGGTGCGGGCCATGATCTTCAGATCGAGCCAGATGCTCCAGTTACTGACGTACCAGACGTCGTACTCAACCCGCTTCTCCATCAGGTCGATCGTCGGGGTCTCACCCCTGAACCCGTTCACCTGCGCCCAGCCCGTCAGGCCCGGCTTCATGTGATGCCGGTAGACGTATTTGCTGATGAGCTCGTCATAGTAGTTGTCATGGGCCAGCGCGTGCGGACGCGGCCCGACCAGTGACATATCCCCGCGCAGCACGTTCCAGAGCTGCGGCAATTCGTCAATGCTGGTCATGCGAAGGAAGCGACCGATCTTGGTGACACGGGCATCCCGCTTGGTCGCCTGGGCAATCGTTTCGCCGTTCTCGGAAACGGTCATGCTTCGGAACTTCCAGATCTCGAACGGCCTGCCGTTGAAGCCACGGCGCGACTGCCGGAATATCACGGACCCCGGGGAATCGAGCTTGATCAACACCGCAACGGTCAGCAGCAGCGGCGTCAGTATCACCAGCGCGAATACGGCCACGCCAACGTCGAGGCAGCGCTTCTGCAGTCGTTCGAGAATCGTGAGAGGCGGCCGCTGGATTTCGACCGCGACGGTTCCACTGACCGGCAGAAACGGACGGGCCACGAGATCCGCGACCGGATCGTCCGGCAACAGGCGTATCGGCTGTGGGACGGCGCGCAAATACGGACTCAGCTTGCGGAGCATCGGCAGCTCGTTCCAGTCGATCGCAAGCAGGTATTCGTCGACGTCGGCCGAGCGCGACTGACGGATCACGTCGCGGATCTGCCGCTCCCATTGGCCGTCGTCCCGATCGGCGCCGAGCACGAAATGGCGCATGACATCGAAGCCGTTCCTCCGCAGGTCCTTGAAGCGGCTGGAGGTGAAATCGAGCGGCTTGAGGCTGAGCAGGATGACCTTGCGATCGACCAGCCGGCTTCTCGCAAAGCTCGTGCCGAACACCGCCTGCCAGACGAAGCGGAGACTGATCAAGCCAAGTCCGCCGATCACGGCGAACACGATGACGGTGCCGCGGGACAGATTATCCGTCGATTTCAACAGGAAGGCCGCAACGGCGAGGATCGTCAGCGACGTCAGCCAGATAAACACCGCCTTTCGAAGCTGCCACACGACGTTGAGCAGGCGGTGCGTGGCATAGACGTCCCGGAAATAGGCGACCGCGACGAACACCACGCCGACGAACAACCCCGCTCCCACCGAAGCACCGTCGGTCGGCGAGGCGACGGCAGCGCCGTACAGCGAAGCCCCGGCGGCATAGCTCAACAAGATCAGCAGAAAGTCAGCAGCCATGACGACGATCTGAAATGGCCTCTGAAGCGAGCTGCCGCGCGTCGACGAAAGCGTGTGAGCGTTTTCAGAACCATAAGTTGCAACGGCCATTCGAACCTCTGTCAATCGAGAGAGTGCGTGACGCTCATCGTGATGCTGAAGACTCGTCAACTTCCCCGCACGGAAAGTGTTGTTTGATCGCAGCGAGATTGTGGCGCTGCACGCAAAACTTTTGCGGCGCACGGATGATGCGCGATGTTGAAATGCGCAGCGAAATTCGGCGCGCTGAAAATCTCGTCACAGTGATGACATACGAGCGAACGCGTTGCCCTATTTTGAATCAAGTTCCACGTCCTGAGCGTTGTTTGATCGTCGCACGGAGCGACTCCTCGCTCATCTTTCAGGCATGCAATCGATCGATGACGCGCGATGAATCATTTGCGAGAATTCCGACAGATTGCTATCTGGGCGTGCGCAGCGAAATTTCGTCAGGCATGCATCTTTGCCGCGCTCTCGCCTTCAGCGATGCATTCGCGCGGGCCGATCGCTCGCGCTGTCCGTCGACGAGGGGTGGGCAAAAATTTCCGCGCCCTTCTTTTGGCGTGATCGAGCCGGAGAACAGGGACGCTCCGTCGCCGAATTCACGTTCGTTCGTGTTGGATGGGAGCCCTCCGGTGCCGGCGACTTGGGGAAAGTTTTTCGACGACCCGATCGATTGAGCCCCATGATATCTCTCGCCCGACCACGCCCGCCCGCCCCCAAGCCGCAATTGCCGGAGGGAGTTCGCATCTATGCGATCTCCGACATCCACGGATGCGCGCATCTGCTCCAGCCCATGTTGCGGGTGATCGACGCCGACGTTGCCCGCAGCCGGCCGCGCTATGCGATCGAGGTCTTCATGGGGGATTACATCGATCGCGGCCCGGATACGCGCGCAACGCTCGACGTCCTGGTCGAACGGAGCCGGCGGGGCAACGCAGTCTTCCTCAAGGGAAACCACGAGGCATTTCTCGTGAGGGTGTTCGAAGATCCCTCATTGTTCGAGGATTGGATTGCCTTCGGTGGGACCCAGACGCTGATGTCCTACGGGCTCGCGCCACCCGACCTGAAGCGGGACGATCCGGCATCGATATTGCGCGATTTGATTCGGGCAATGCCGACCCCACATCTGGAATTCCTGGACAATTTGCGGTTGAGCTTCAGTTGCGGCGACTTCTTCTTCGTCCACGCCGGCGTTCGCCCGGGCGTTCCGCTGGCCGAACAAACGGAGCGCGACCTGCTCTGGATTCGCGAAGAGTTCCTGCGGAGCGAGGAGCAGTTCGACAAATATATCGTGCATGGTCATACGCCGGTCCGCAGCGCCGAATTCCTGGCGAACCGCGTCAACATCGACACCGGCGCCTATGCGACCGGCAACCTCACCCTGATGAGCATCCAGGGAAGCCGCATGCTCGCGGTGTAAGGTGGCGACGATCGCCTGCCACTGACGCGCGAGGCGGGCATCGCAAGGGCGGCCGGGTGAATCGGCAACCGGTTCAAACCCTAGTTGAGCAACGGCGCTTTCTCCGGCCGCGCACGCGTCTGCGCCATCCAGTCGCTCCAGGCTCGTTCGTGCTTGATGTAGAGTTCCACCCAACGTTCGCCGTGCTGGGCCTGACGAACGCGCGCCGCTTCGCCCAGCAAGTCGGTGTCCGGCTTGTCCAGTGTTTCGAACTCGATGGTCTCCGAGATCGTCAGACCAACGAGTACGCGCTGTCCGGCACCATCCACGATGTAGCGTCGCGGAGCGTCCTTCTTGGGCTCGCTCATGTCATCATGCCCCGTCGTTTCAGTGAAGCTGGATGCCGGCAGCGAATTGGACGACATCTAGAAGGCTCGTCGCCCGTGGCCGAACGTTGAGGTGGGTTGGGACGTCTGGGTTGAGGCGCCGTATGCATTCGCGCCGTTACGTTGGACGCGCCAAGCGCGCAGCGCATATCCAAAGATGAGACCAGCGCCGAAAATGGTAGCGGAGACAAACGCAGAAGTCATGGAGTCGCCCTGGATAGTCCGCCTCTTATCAAGAGCGAGCAGTGTGTCGACATCATGGTTCTCGATCCCTCATGGGCGCCGAAAGATTGTTCAAAGCTGGATCACTTGTGTGCATGAAGCATTCTTGTCTCGAACGGCGACGATCACCGAACGCTCTGTATAGCGACCACTCTCTATAAGAGATGAGGACGCATTCGCGGCTCGGCCGCATATCGGCCGAGCAGACGCACCAAGCCGACCTTATCCGCGACGAGGAATTTCGAGCAAATCGGTCGAGCCATGCCCTTGCAACCATCCGGCAGCCGACGCATTATTTCGCATCGCGTTTCAGAGGGATTCAAATCCAATGAACTTCCGAACCCTTATTCCATCCATTGCCCTGGCCGCCCTTGGTCTCAGCCTGACCGTCTCCGCCGCGCCGGCCGCCGAGCTCGCGCTTGCTCCGTCGCATCGGGCAGCCGCGGTCCAGGGCGGGCTCGTGCTGTGGGACGACGTTTACCCGCCCGCGGTCTATGGTCCGCAGCTCCGCCCGGTCGAGGAAGTCGCAGCCATGAAGGCGCAGGCACGGCCCGTATCCCAGCGCTGGTGGGGATATTGGTACGTCCGATAAGTTTCGATTGCGCTCGGCTGAGCCGAGCCCAGCTGGCCTGACAACTGCCGCCCTACCGGCGACCCGGGGGCGGCAGTTTCGTTTGGGACCAGTTGCGGGCCCCGGAACCGGATGGACCGGGACCCGCCAAGGCCTGTGAGTCGCTGGATCAAGCCAGCAAGAAGTTGCCATTGTGCAGCGTGCCCGTCGCATTTTGCAGGCTCACGTCCATGTCACTCGTTCCGTCGCCATCGATATCGATCTGGAGATAGTCGTTGCCCGGCCCGACATTCTGCAAATGGGCCGAAGCCTGGTTGCCACCGAGGAGCTCCGCGCCTCCCACATACTCGATGTGGTCGCCGATGACGCCGATGCCTGAGAACGTGAAGCTGTCGTTATCCGCATCGAAATTGTGAATGGTATCCGCAGCCCCCGCGGCGGAATCCGCGGTGCTGAGGAAGCGGAAATTGTCATGTCCCGCGCTGGCAAAGATTTCGTCCGCACCCGCGCCGGCTGTAATCGTGGTGTTGCCCGACGTGTTGCCGATCGTGATCCGGTCGAAATTCGCGGCGGCATTGACGGTCTCGACGTTGGTCACGGTGATGTCGTAGACGTTCGAATTGAAGTTCAGGGTGTCGTTGCCGTCGCCGAGATCGATCACGTTCGCCGGGCTGCCTTGCAACGTCAGGACGTCGTCGGACGAGCTGCCGTTGAGCAGGTTCACGTTCCACAGATTGTCGAACGAATTGCTACCCTCGGCGAGATTGAGGACGTTGGCCGTTCCTTCTCCGAGATTGACCGTCACGCCCGACACGGTGTTCAGCAGCGTGAGCGTGTCGTCCGACGGAAAGAGATTGCCGGTGAAGTCGCTGCCGTTGAGGTTTTCGATGCCGCTGATGCTGAGCGAGTTGACGCCGTTGGCGAGCCACACCCAATCGTTTCCGCCGCCCATGTCGATGGCGACACCGTTGATGTCACTCGTCAAGGTGAGCTGATTGTCGCCCGAATTGCCGTTGATGTGCTCGACACCGGTCGCGGCGAATGTAGCGACGTTTCCGCCAAGGACGATCGTGTCCTGGCCGTCGCCGAGATCGATCGCGACGCCGTTGGCCGACCCGATCGAGCCGGTGACGGTCAGGGTGTCGTCGCTCGCCGTTCCGTTGACGTGGTTGACGTCGTAGATGTTCACGAACGAATTGGCGCCGGCCGCGAGGTACATCGTATTGTCGCCGTTGCCGAGGCTGATGTTCAGGCCCGTGACCGTCGTCGACAGGGTGAGCACGTCGTTGACGCCGGGCGTCGCACCGTAATCGGCTCCGCCGATATTCTCGACGCCGATCAGGCTGAGCGTGTTGGCACCGCCCGCGAGGCTGAGCTGATCGTTGCCACCGCCGAGATCGACGACCAGTCCGTTGGCGTTCGCCGTGAGATTGACGAACTCGTCGTTGCCGGTGCCGATCACGTTCTCGACGCCGGCGAGATTGAGCGTGTAGCCGTTGCCGAAGGTGCCGTTAAGCAGGACGGTGTCACCCGTCCCCGCACTCAGATTGAGCGAGTGCCCGAAGATGTTGGACCCGACGCGGAGATAATCGTCTCCGGCCGTTCCGATCACGGGCGCCGAGTTGGAGAATTGCTGCGTCGAGAGATCGATCGGGCTCCCCATCGTCCCCGACGATTGCAACAGGATGCCATCGCTGAACTGCAGCACTTCGACGTTGGTCAAAGTGTCGGTGCCGTCGCGACTCGCAACATTGTCCTGGACCTGGATCGTCCCTGACGTCGTGACCGTGTATTGCGCTTGCGAACCCGAGAAGATCGCCATGTCGGTGCCGGCGCCGCCGTCGATCGCGTCATCGCCACCCTGGCCGGTGACGCCGTCATTGCCGCCGCCGGCGTTGATGGTGTCGCCACTGCCGCCGCCGAAGAAGAACTCGTTGTTCGAGCTGCCGACCAGAAGGTCGACCTGGTTCGAACCCTGGACGCTGTTGACACCGCCCATGATGACGTCGGCGCCGGCCGCACCGCTCACCGTTCCCGTCGACAGGTCGACGGAAACGCCGCCGCCGCTCGCCTGGGAATACGAGACCCGCGTATTGCCGTTACCGGTGATGGTGTCGTTGCCGAGCAAACCTTCGAACAGGTTGAAGGTGCCGAACGATCCGGCCGAGGTGACACCGGTGAAGCCGGTGGCATTGTAAGTGTCATCCAGACTGCTGCCGGTCGCACTGTTGACGCCCACATAGGTGTCGGTCCCGATCGAGCTGCCGCCGGTTGCTGTGCCGGCCTGCAGGTTGACGGTCACGGCATCGGTGGCGCTGGAATAGATGATTCGGGTGTTGCCGTTGCCGGTGATCGTATCGTTGCCGGCCAGGCCTTCGAACTGGTTGAAATTGCCATTGTTGCCGACGTTGTTGGTCGCGCCGTTCTGGAAGCCGACGGCGCCGAAATTCGTGGCCGTAAAGACGTCGTTGAACGTGGTGCCCTGGGCCCCCTCGATCCCGCGGAGTGTATCGTTGCCGATCGAGGCGTCTCCGGTCGCGGTGCCTGCCGTGAAGTCGATGGTGACAGGGCCGGCGGAGAAGTAGATGTTGTTGTAGCTGACGACGTCGAAGCCGCCGCGGCCGTCGATGAAATCGTCGCCGGCAAGGCCGGTGAACGTCTCCGTCGCCGTGGTGATATTGCTGCCGCGGATGATGTCGTTGTACATCGACGCCATCACGGCGTTGACGCCGCTGAACGTATCGTTGCCCGTGGATGCGTCGCCGCTTGCGGTGCCGGCCAGCAGATCAACGACCACCGCGCCAGTTGCGTTGGTGAAGGAGACGCGGGTGTTGCCGTTGCCGGTGATGCTGTCGTTGCCTCCCATGCCGATGAATTCGTTGAAGGTCCCGTTGGAACCTGCATTTTGGCTGAGTTGGCTGAAGCCGCCGGCATTGAAGACGTCTGCGGCGTTCGAGCCGCGCACGGATTCGACCGATCGCAGCGTGTCTGTGCCGACCGTCGTGGCATCGCCCGTTACGGTACCCACGGCCAGCTGAACGTTGATGCCGCCGACCGCGGCCGGATCGAGCGCATAGTCCGCCCGGTCGAAGCCAGTCCGGCCGTCGATGAAATCGTCGCCGGCACGGCCTTCGAAGATTTCCACGGTGCCGGGGCCGTTGGCGCTGCCGAGCAGTTGGTCGGCAAAGCCCGAGCCGACGACGCCTCCGAACCCCGAGCCCACGAGGGTATCGGTGCCGACTGAACCATCTCCGACCGCCGAATGGGCCGCCAGATCGACGGTCACACTGCCCGTTGCGCTGACGTAGGAGATGCGCGTCAGGAGCGCACCCAGGCTGTTGGTCGCGCTCGTGATGCTGTCGTTGCCGCCGCGGCCTTCGAACTCGTTGAAGCCCACATTGGTGCCGGCAATGCCGGTATCGCCGGTAAAGCCGGTCGCGTTGAACGTGTCGGCATAGTCGCTGCCGACGATGGCTTCGATGTTCACCAGCGTGTCGGTGCCGGCGCCCGGACCAGTCACGGAGCCTGCCGCGAGATTTGCGGTAATGCCTCCCGTTGCCGCGACATAGTCGGCGCGGTCGAAACCGAGGCCACCATCGAGCAGATCGTTGCCGTCGAGGCCCTTGAGGCGATCGTTGCCCGCAAGGCCACTCAGATTGTCCGCGTAGGCGGTGCCGACCAGCGTATTTGCGTTGCCGTCGCCGACGAGATGCACGCCCTGCCCCAGGACGAAGTCGGCAGCCGTGAGGTTCGACAGCGTCACGTTCAGCAGCGTGAGGGTGTCGCCATTGCCGAAGTCGATGACCGTGTTCGACCCCTGTTGGGTCGAGAGCACCTGAATGTCGGCAAGGCTCGAGACACCGGGGACGCCCGTGAGGTCGATCTTGTCGGCGTCCGCCTGCAGGAAGTCAACGATGGTGTCGGCGCCGCCGCCGGTGGCATAGACGAAGGTGTCGGCGCCAGTGCCGCCGTTCAGGCTATCGTTGCCTGCACCGCCGCCGAGCAGGTCGTTGCCGCTGTTGCCGAACAGCTGGTCGTTGCCGGTAGAACCGGTGATGGTGTCGTCGAAGTTCGAGCCCGAAACGTTGGTCACGCCTCCCGTAATGGTGTCGTGGCCTACCGAGCCGTCGCCATCCACGGTGCCGTTCGCGAGGTTGACGATCACGCCAGAGGTCGCGTTGGCGAACATCAGCTGCGTGCTGCCATTGCCGGTGATGAGGTCGTTGCCGCCCTGACCCTGGAAGGAATTGAACCCAATGAAGCCCGTCGCGTCGTAATTATCGGCATAATTGCTGCCATAGGCGCTGTTGACGCCGGTGAAGCTGTCATGTCCGACCGAAGCGTCGCCCGTGACCGAGCCGGCGATCAGGTTGACGGTGACGCCGCCCGTGGCATTCGAGTAGAGCAGTCGCGTGTTGTTGTTGCCGGTGACCTGGTCGTCGCCGCCGAGGCCTTCGAACTGGTTGAAATTGCCGAACGAGCCAGCGTTGGCGCTGACGCCGTTGAAGCCCGTCGCCACATAAGTGTCGGCATAGCCCGTGCCCTGAATGCCTTCGATCGACCGCAGCGTATCCGTGCCGATCGACGCATCACCGGTCGCCGTGCCAGCGGCCATGTCGACGGTCACGCCGCTCGTGACCGTGCTGAGGCTGTTGTAGATCGCAGTGTCGAAGCCACCGCGGCCGTCGATGTAATCGTTGCCGCCAAGCCCCGTGAAGTTGTTGTTGAAGCTGCTCCCGAGCAACGTGTCCGAGAACGTCGAGCCCTGCACCGCGTTGACGCCGGTGAAAGTATCCGTGCCCTCCGTCGCACCCGTGGCGCTGCCGGCCACCGTGACCGCATTCGTGGTCCCGATGACGCTGGTCTCGAGGTCGACGCTGACGCTCGCGGCCGCGATCTGGTAGTTCAGGCGGGTAGAGCCGTTGCCGATGATGGTGTCGTTCCCGCCGGCGCCGGCGAAATCGTTGAAAGTCCCGGAGGAACCGACATTGGTCGCGCCAGCCTGGCCGAAGCCGGTCGCATCGAACGTGTCGTCGAAATTGGTGCCGCGCGCGGCCTCGACGCTGCGAATCGTATCGGTACCAACAGTCGCATCGCCATTCACGGTGCCTGCGGCAAGGTGAACATAGATGCCTGACGTGGTGGTCGTATCCGAATTGTAGGTGACCTGGTCGTAGCCGCCGCGGCCGTCGATATAGTCGTCACCGCCGCGACCTTCATAAGTCTCGTAAGTGAAGGACGCATTGTTGCTGCCGTAGATCGTGTCGTTGTACGCCGAGCCCCAGACCGTCGAGACGTTGGAGAAGGTGTCATGGCCGACGGAGGCATCGCCGTCCGCGGTCCCTGCCCCGATGTCCGCCGTGATAGCGCTGGTTGCTCCCAGATAGGACATCCGGGTCACGACCTGCCCCAGGGCGTTGATGTTGCCGACGACGATGTCGTCGCCGCCGCGCCCTTCAAACTCGCTCTGACCGATGGCGACGCCGGGCAGACCGGTCGAGCCGGTAAAGCCGGCCGCGTCGAACGTGTCGGCAAAATCGCTGCCGATCACCCCCTCGATGTTGACGAGCGTGTCCGTTCCGACGCCCGGCCCCGAGGCGGTGCCAGCGGCGAGGTTGGCGATGATGCTGCCCGTTGCCGCGGCATAGATGGCTCGGTCGAAGCCAGATCCACCGTCGAGAAGGTCGAGACCGCCGCCGCCCTCGAGCATGTCGTTGCCCCCGAGGGCAACGATCGTGTCATTGTGCGACGTACCGACCAGCGTATTGGGATTGTCGTCTCCCACGATCGGCGTTCCGAACACGAAGTCGCTCGCGGTGAGAGAGCCGAGATTGACGTTCTGCAAATACAGGGTATTGCCGCCCCCGAAGTCCAGGCTGGTGTCCAAACCATTTTGCGTCGCGTGAGCCTGCACGTCGGCAAGGCTGAACACTCCGTTGACGCCCGTCAGATCTATCTTGTCACCATCGCTATGGAGGAAGTCCTGGACATAGTCCGCACCGTCGCCGGTCGCGTAGATGAAGGTATCGGCACCGGTACCGCCGCTCAAATAGTCGTTCCCGGCGCCTCCATCGAGGACGTCATTGCCGGCATTGCCGAACAGAGTGTTGTCGCCATCGCCGCTGGTGAGGATGTCATTAAATATCGTGCCCTGGACAGCCCTGACGCCGCCCGTGATCGTGTCATGCCCCACCGACGCATCGCCGTCGACGGTTCCTGCCGCAAGGTTGACGACAACACCACCTGTCGGATTGCCGAATGTGATCTGCGTATCGCCGTTGCCGGTGACGGTGTCGTTGCCGGCACCGCCCATGAAGTTGTTGAACGTTCCGTAGACGCTGTTGAAGCCGGTTGCGTCGTAAACGTCGGCAAAGTTGCTGCCGACAACCTGGTTGACGCCGGTGAAGGTGTCATGGCCGACGCTACCGTCACCGCTCGCGGTGCCCGCCGCCAAATTGACCGTCACGCCCGAGGTCGTGGCATTGCCATACTGAATTTGAGTGTTGCCATTGCCGATGATCTGATCGTCGCCACCCAGGCCCTGGAATATATTGAAATTGTTGTTCGGGCCGACAAATCCGGTCGCGTCGTAAAGATCGGCGAAATTGCTGCCGTTGACGGCGTTGACGTTGGTGAAGCTATCATGGCCGACGGACACATCACCCGTGACCGTGCCGGTACTCATGCTGATGGTCACACCACCCGTAGCGCTGCCGTAGATTAGCCTCGTGCTGCCATTGCCGGTTACGACATCATCGCCGCCAAGGCCTTCGAAATTGTTGGAAGCGCCGTTGTTGCCGACGTTGAGTGCGCCAGCCTGACCAAAGCCTGTCGCATCATAGGTATCGGCGAATATTGTGCCCTGAACGCCCTCGATCGAACGCAGACTATCGGTCCCCGTCGAGGCATCGCCGGTGACCGTGCCGCTCGCCATATTGACGTTGACGCCACCCGTGACGAAGGTCAGGTTGCTGTATTGAGCGGTGTCGAACCCGGCGCCACCGTCGATCTGATCGTTTCCGGCGAGCCCCATAAAGACTTCGCTGGCACTGCTTCCGTTGATGACGTCGCCAAACAGCGATCCCATCACCGCATTGACACCCGTGAAATGATCGGTGCCGACCTGCGCGATGTCGCCGGCCGCGGTACCGTGGGCCGTTCCCAGGGCAAGATCGACCGTCACGCCGTCGAGCGCCAGGGTGTACTGAACCCGGGTCGCGCCATTTCCGCTGATCGTATCGTCGCCGCCCATACCTTCGAAGTTATTGAAGGTGCCGAACGAGCCGGCATTGGTGCTCACGCCGCTGAAACCGACGGCGCTGTAGGTGTCGGCGAAATTGGTGCCGCGCACTGCCTCGACCGAACGCAACGTGTCGGTACCGACCGAGCTATCACCCGTGACAATGCCGGCGGCGAGGTTGACCGTGATGCCAGATGTCGTCGCCACGTCGTTATTATAGCTCGCAAAATCGTAGCCGCCGCGGCCATCGATCAGATCATCGCCGCCGCGTGCATCGTACTGCTCGTAAGTGCCGCTGGGATTGTCGCTGCCGAGCAGAGTGTCGGCATAGACGGAGCCGACGATCGCGTTGATGGCGCTGAACGTATCGTGTCCGACCGAAGCATTGCCGTCGGCGATTCCCGCGGCGATGTCGATCGTCACGGCCGCCGTGGCACTGGCATAGGATACCCGACCCAGGATTTCACCGGAAGCATTGACTGAGCCGATGATGGTGTCGTTCCCGCCCCTGCCCTCGAACTCGGCCAAGCCGATCGCGGCTCCCGGGATTCCGCTGTCACCGGCAAACCCGGTAGCATCAAACGTATCAGCAAAGTCGCTGCCGACCGCGCCTTCGATGTTGACGAGCGTGTCCGTTCCGATGCCCGGTCCAGATGCCGTACCTGCTGTAAGATTGACGGAAACACCACCGGCCGCGTCGGTATAGACCGCTCGGTCGAAGCCCAGACCGCCATCCAGATAGTCGCTGCCACCCAGACCCTGAAGCCGATCATTGCCTCCGAGGCCGCTGATCGTTTCGGCGTTCGCCGTGCCGACGAGCGTATTCGCATTGCCGTCGCCGACGATCGGTGCCGCGGGCGTGCCGAACAGGAAGTCGCTCGCCGTCAAGCTGCTCAGATTGACGTTCTGAAGCGTGAGGCCCTCGCTCGCGCTGAAGGTGATGACGGTGTTGGGGCCGGCCTGCACGGCATGCGATTGCAGATCGGCAAGGCTGTAGATGCCGTAGACGCCGGTCAGATCGATCTTGTCCTGGCCATGGACGAAGTCCTGGATGAAGTCGAGGCCGCCGCCGGTCGCATAAACGAAAGTATCCGTACCGGCGCCGCCATTGAGAGAGTCGTTGCCGACACGACCATCCAGGATGTCGTTGCCGACATTGCCTGAGAGGCTGTCATTGCCCGCGCTGCCGATGATGGTGTCGTTGAAGTTGGATCCCGCCACGTTGAACACGCCACCGGTGATGGTGTCGTGGCCGACCGAGCCGTCGCCGTCGACCGTTCCCGCAGTGAGGTTGACGCTCACGCCGCCGGTCGCGTTGCCGAACTGGATCTGTGTATTGCCGTTGCCGGTGACGATGTCGCTCCCGGCATTGCCCTGGAATGAGTTGAAATTCGCGTTGGGACCGGTGAAGCCCGTTGCATCGTAAATGTCGGCAAAATTGCTACCGAACGCACTGTTGACGCCCGTGAAGGCATCCTGGCCGGTCGAGCCGTCACCGGTGGCGGTGCCACCCGCGAGATTGATGGTCACCCCGCCGGTCGCGTTGACGAAGATCAGGCGCGTGTTGCCGTTGCCGGTGATCTGGTCGTCACCGCCGAGGCCTTCGAACTGGTTGAACGTCCCGTTGTTGCCGATGTTGGCTCCGCCCGCGCCGTAACCGGTCGCATCGTAAGTATCGTCGAAATTGGTGCCCTGAACGCCCTCGATCGAACGCAGCGTATCCGTGCCGTTCGACGCATCGCCGGTGACGATGCCGTCCGCCATATCGACGGTGATGCTTCCTGTGGTGAAGAAGATGTTGTTGTAGGACGAGACATCGAAGCCGCCACGGCCGTCGATGTAATCGTTGCCGGCAAGGCCGGTGAAGGTGTCGTTGGTCGCACCGCCCAGCAGCGTGTCGTCGAACATCGACGCCTGGACGGCATTGACGCCGGTGAATTGATCGGTGCCGACGGATGAATCGCCACTGGCAATGCCGGTGACGAAGTCGACGTGGACGCCGCCGGTCGCGTTGTTGAAACCGAGCCGCGTGAAGCCGTTGCCGGTGATGAAGTCGTCGCCACCGTTGCCGGTGAACTCGTTGAACGTCCCGTTCGAGCCGGCATTGACGCTGCCCGAGCCGAAGCCGGTGGCGTCGTAGGTATCGGCAAAATTGGTGCCGCGGATCGCCTCGATCCCGCGCAACGTGTCGGTTCCGATGGTCGAATCGCCGGTCACGACGCCGCCGGCCAGATTGACCGTGATTCCCGTCGTGGTGTTCGGATCGACATTGTAGTCCACGCGGTCATAACCACCGCGACCGTCGATGTAGTCGTTGCCCGCAAAGCCCGAATACACCTCCGCGGTGAACATCGGATTGTTGCTGCCCAGAATCGTATCGTTGTAGGCGGAGCCCCAGACGCCGTTAAAGCCGGAGCCAACGAGCGTGTCATGGCCTACCGACGCATCACCCTGCGCATAGCCGGCTGCGAGATCCACCGTCACCGCCCCGGTGGCGCTGACATAGGAGACGCGCGTCAGCTCCGCTCCCTGGCTGTTGGTGTTGCTGATGATGGTGTCGTCGCCGCCCTTGCCTTCGAACTCGTTGTAGCCGACCGGGCTGCCGGGGACATGAGCGTCGCCGGTGAAGCCGGCTGCGTTGAACGTATCGGCAAAGTTGCTGCCGATGGCAGCTTCGATGTTGACGAGCGTGTCCGTGCCCACGCCTGCGCCGGACGCCGTTCCCAGCGCGAGGTTGATCGTGACGCCGCCGGTCGCGTCGGTATAGACGGCGCGGTCGAAGCCCGGGCCACCGTCGAGAATATCGTCGCCGGAGCCGCCGGTCAGATAGTCCTTGCCGGCCCCGCCGAACAGGATGTCGTTCCCGTCACCGCCGCTGATGCGATCGTTGCCGTCCTGGCCATCGATCAGATCGTTGCCGCTTCCGCCAGCCAGCACGTCATCACCGAGCGTGCCGAACAAGGTGCTCCCGATCGGGGTCAGCACGGCATTCGCAACCTGGGTGTCGAGATGATCGACGAATTGGTCGGTCAGCTGGTCGATGGAACTTTGATCCGTAAAGTCAGTCGTCGCCAATTTGTCGGCGGCTGCGCCTTGGGCGACCTGGCCGGCTTGCGCCAGCTCGGTGACGTTCGTGGCGGTCTGGATGCTGTCGTTCGCGGCAGCAACGACCTCGATCACCGTCGCGGCAGCGGCCGTGCTGACACCGGACAACGTGACAACACTCTGAACCGTATCCGAAGACGCCAGATCGAAGGCCGGCGCATTGGGAACGGTCTGCGATGCGGTAATGGCCCCTGCAATCGCTGAAATGACGGCATCGGGCGCCACGCCGACTGCCGACACCTGCGCGACCGTGCTTTGGACCTGGATGGCCGCCGCAAGCACCGCCGTTGCCGTCGGATCGCCACTGACCGCAGCAGGCACCGGATCGTACGACAGCAGGTCAATGGGGTGTTGAGGATCAGAGGCGAGATCGACGTTGAACGCGGCGGCGATGGCGCCGATGGCCTGGTCCACCGTCAACGGGTGCTCGTCATTTGCCGTGCTGTCGACCAGTGCGACGATCAACGTCGTCAGCGGCGTGATGACTGTGGAGCCCTCCGGCGCCCTCAGCACGCCCGCGACCTGCAAGCCCGTCGAAATATCGACGCCGCCGATGCTCACGAGCGGACCGGATCCGCCCGCCAGCGTGAAGCTGCCGTCGGCCCGCGTCGTGGTGTAGGCTTCGCCCGCGTCGAGTATTCCGTTGTTGTTGGCATCGGCAAAGACGGTCGCGCCGCCGATATAGCCATCGATATCCAGCGCGTTGATCTCGTTGGCGCCGGATTGCACGGTCAGTTGAAGGGAGCCCGTGCTCACCGCCTGATGAACACCGTCGTCGGAGATGGCAGTCACGTGCAGGGTGAACGGATCCGGGCTGCCGACGGCATGATTCGGGATCAGGACGACGTTCTGAATCGAGTCCCCCGTCACCAGCCAGGTGCCGTCTCCGATCGCCGCGCCATTCTGGACCGTGAAGCTCGACGGCACCCCCTCGATCTTCACCGACAAGGTGCTGCTGTGGTCGATCTTGGTCGCCGCAATATTCAACGTGATGTTGCTGTCCGCGGCGCCCGACGAGTTTTGAACGTTCAGACTAGGCGCGTCCTGTGCGCCGTGAATGTCGAAGCTGATGGTCTTGGTCGTGCCGTCGACCGACGCGACCGTAAACGTCTCCGTCTTGACGTCGTTGGCACCGAGATACTGAACAGCAGCGTTGTCGACAGCATAGGTGTAATGGCCATCGGCCTGCAGCGTCACCGTTCCGAGATTCGCGGATGCCGTGACCTGGCCGGCCTGGAACGCGGCCTGGTTCTGGTCGGCATCACTGATGGTCAGCTGGCCGGATGCCGTCAGCTGGCCGTCCTCGGTGACGTCGTGCTGGTCGGGATCGCCGATGGCGGCGGCGTCGTTGACGCCATGGACCGTGAAGGTCACGTCCTTGGTCGTGCCGTCCACGGCCTTGACGGTGAAGGTCTCGTCGCGGGTTTCGCCCTGGCCCAGATATTGAACGAGGTTGTTGGCGACCGCATAGCTGTAGGCGCCACTGGTGCCAATCGTCAGCGTCCCGAGATTGCCGGGCGCCGAGGCGACGACGGTCTGGAACGCATTCTGATTCAGGTCGACATCGTTGATCGACAGCGTGCCGGACGCCGTCAGGACGCCGTCCTCGGTGACATCGTGCTGACCGAGATTGCCGATCACGGCTGCGTCATTGGTGCCGGTGATGTTCACCACGATGTCGCGGGTAGCGGTACCGTCGACTGAAGTGACCGTCAGGGTGTCGGTGACCTGCTGCCCTGCGGTGAGCGGGTTCGACTTCGCGGGATCGAGCGTATAGGTCCAGGCGCCCGTCGCCGCATTGAAAGTGAAATCGCCGTAGGTGCCTGCAAGCGAGGGCGGGACTGCGAAATGATCCTGGCCGGTGTCGGCATCAGCCACCACAAGCTTGCCCGACGCGTTGGGGTCGCCGGCCACGGTTCCAGCCTCGGTCACCGAAATGTCCTGGCTCCCCGACACCGCGATCGTCGCCGCGTCGTTATTGCCGGTGATGGTCACCGCGAGTGTCGACGAGCCCGTTCCACCGTGGTTGTCGGCATTCGTATAAGTGAACTGCTCCGTCACCTGCTGGCCTGCGGCGAGCGCTTGCACGGAGGCGCTGGAATTGTTGAGCGTGTAGGTGTAGGCGCCGGTCGCCTTGGTGACCACCAGCGTTCCATAGGTGCCGACCACGGTGATCGTGGTGCCGTTGTCCGCGCCTCCTGCCACGGCCGATATGGTATGGGTATCGCTGGCATCGGCGTCCGTGTCGTTTGCGAGCAGATTGCCGCTGGCAACGGTCGTCACGTCCTCCTTGACGGAAGCGGTATCAGCGACTGCGACCGGCGCGTGATTGGTCGGGCCCTCGATGACGATTTCGACCTTTTCGATCGAGGCGACGGCGAGGTCGAAGCTCCTGAACGCGTAGTCCGCGCTGCCATAGCGCGCGATGAGGGCCTGGATGGCCGCAATATCAGACCTGAACGAGGCCGAGTTCGCCATCGTTTGCGTGACGACGAGGCGGAGCGTGTCCTGGCCCTTGCCGCCGTCGTAGATATCGACGGAGCCCACATTCTCTAAAGCACGATAGATCAGGATGTCGTTGCCGTTGCCGCCGCTGGCGATGTCGGTGCCGGCGCCGCCGTCGATGACATCGTCGCCGTTGTCGCCGGAGATCAGGTCGTTGCCCGCACCACCGAGCAGCGTATCGTTGCCGTTGCCGCCGAGAATGATGTCGTTACCGGTGCCGCCATCCACCGTGTCGTTGCCATTGCCGGCGTCGATGATGTCGTTGCCCGCACCGGCATTGATGATGTCGTTGCCGTTGCCGCCTTGAACGAGATCATTGCCCGCTCCGGCGCCGACGGTGTCGTCGCCATTCCTTGCATTGATGATGTCAGCCGAGCTGGAGCCGGTGATCTGATCGTTTGCATTGGTGCCGTTAATGATCATGGCGATTCATCTTTCTCGATATGGCAACAGGCATCGCTCGCAAGCGCGCGGAAGCGGCTTGCGTTATGCGGACGGAGAAATCTTCAATCGTCGAAAGCAGAACGCGATATGGACGCGACGCATGACGTCGTGCGGTCGCTCATGGTGAGCCCCCTCCCGTAACCTTCCCGATTTTTCCAGGTTCGCCGTCAGCCCAACGGCGCGAGTTTGAAATGACGTGGTCTTGTTATTGTTCGACGCCTAGCGCCGTTGCTCGGCATCGCCTGAATTCTCGAAGTCGCAAATCTCCGACCGTCGAAAAAACTTTTCTGATAATTGCAAATTGTTTCCACTGTTACATGACTGCGTCAAGACAGCACAGCTGCTAACCTTAAGCAGGCTGTGAACCGACCGGTGCAGCTGCGAAGGCCCGCGTCGCCGATCGGTGATCGCGCGCGACCTGAGCATTCCGAAGGAGCGACGCTTTGCCGGACTGCTGCACAATATGGGGTGGAACGGAGCGAGCGCCTTCCCTGCCCGACCTGATGTCACGACATCGCTTAAGCTGCCGAGCAAATGGGCTACCACCGCTGATAGCGCCGGCGTGCCATTCGCGCCCCGGCCCGTTGCGCAGACTGCGACACTCTGACGCATCCGGGCCTCGCTGCCGGATATCGGCAGCGGAGAGCTAGCACCAAAACCAACTGGGCTCGCGCAGGGCAACGTCATCTCAATCCCGGAATGAAGCCTATTCCTCCTCCATGGAATAGCGCGCGTGCGTCCTGACGCATGACCCGAATGGGTCATCCGGGTCCTGGTCGCGCCACCTCTACCGAGACGATCCTGCTAGACTTTCGTCGAACGCCCCGTACCAGGAAAAACAGGCAAGAGGGCTTGCGTCGAGCCGCCTCCTCACGAAGCATCACCGGTCAGGGAAACGCGTTGGAAGGCCCCAATGTCAGGGGTGTTTCTGCATGGCTTGCAGCACAGATGCCGGCCAGCTTGCAGCGAATGCCCGGGGCTCAGCGGAGGGGGACCGCGCTTGAGGACCAATAGAATCGACGATGAGGAGCTGTCGAAGGTCCTCAATCGACTTGGCGAGGCCGCCGTGAATCCGGAAGCATGGCGTGCCATCATGGATGACATCTGCAGGGCGGTCGGAGCGTCGGCGGCCCTGCTGCTTCAGAGCGACGTCAGGACCCCGGACGTTCCCCGCACGGCATCGATCGCCGAGGCGACCGACTTCTATTTCAGGAACAACTGGCATTTGAAGGACCCGCGGGCCAAGGCTTTTCCGCGCATGATGTCGGGCGAGGTCGTGACCGACCTCGATGTGATGAGCCCCGAGCAGATTCGCGCCGATCCCATGTACAACGAGGTGCTGTTTCCATTTGGATACCGCTGGTTTGCCGGCATCGGCTTCTGGGCCGACAGCGCGGCCTGGGCGCTGACGCTGCAACGAACAGGCCGCGAAGGCGCATTCGAGGCGCGCGACAAGCAATTGCTGGTGCAATTGGCGCCCCGCCTGACCGAGACTGCCACGCTCGCGACTGTGGTTGGACGGGCCGCGCTGACCTCGATGACCGACGTCCTGGATCGGGTTCGACAACCCGCACTGGTCCTCGATCGGGACGGAATGGTCCTGCGCACGAACGCGGTGGCGGACCGCGGGTTCGACGACGAGATCCGGATCAGGGATCGGCGTCTCGTTCTCCGCGACAAGCAGGCGATGACGAGGTTCGATCAGCTGATCAGCATGATCCGCTCGACGCCGGACGCCGCCGCCATTCCCGCCTCTCCGATCCTTATCCGTCGGACGACCAAGCCACCGGTGGTCTTGCGCACATTGCCGGTGGACGGAGCGGCGCGCTCGGTCTTCCTCGGCGCGCGCGCCATGCTGATCCTGTCCAACCTCGTTCCGCGTGCAGCGCCGGACCCGACGCTGATCGCCCAGGCCTTCGATCTCACCCCGGCGGAATCCCGACTGGCCGCGCTGCTCGCAACCGGCGCATCGCTCGCCAGCGCCGCCGAACATTTGCGCATCTCGCGCGAAACGGCACGCAACCATCTGAAGTCGATCTTCTCGAAGACGGGGGCGCATCGGCAGTCGGAACTGGTCACGCTGGTTTCGCAGTTGGGGTGACATTTGGCTTATGCCCCGTCGGCGGCCGCATGTTTCGTCCGAACAAGAACGAAAGGCCTCGAGCCTTCCGCTATTTCAGCTGAAGGCGCGGCCTCGTGTTTGCGCTCCGCTTTCTATTTTCGGCCCCGAGCCGCCACGGATACATTCATCAGCAAGAGAAACAACGCGCTGGTCGCCTGATATCTCGCCACCACGCGCTTCCTCGCGCGTCCTCGCATGATAGCCTTTCGGCCGCGGGAGCCGATGCTCCACTCCCAGCTCCGCGAACGCTTACGCATTTCGAGCTCGAAGAACGAGAAGCCGTCCAGGCCCACTAGACTGTCTCCCAACGCGTTTGACGTCATTTCGCTACTTGACGATCTGCCGGCACCCTCGTCCCATACGAACGCTGGACGCAGTGGGCGGTCGCTGGAAGCGATATGCCAAAGCGGACCGGCTGCGCCTCCCCCAAATGGGCTAGGCGGGGCCAAGAAAATCAGCGCGGGCAGGTACGCTACGTGCCCCAGCAGATCTATGGTCCCGAGCTTCGCGCCGAGGAGAGTCGCCGAGCTGGCGAAACGGTCCGGCCAAGAAGCACGAGTTGCAGTCCCTGATAAACCTGATCGGCCCGATAAATACACGCGAAAGGGTGGCCGGCGGGCACCGTGCGGGAGAAAATGCCCACATCTGAGTGGCTTATGAGCCGACTGCAGCGCGCGGTCGCGCCAGAAACAGGATCAAGAACAGGAGATGATCAGGGTCATTACAGGGGGCGAACAGGGCTGCAGCAGGGGTCCATCGTGCAGCAGGCGGCGATCGAGGTGTGAAAAAGGAGCGCATCGGATCGATCGGCAAGAGTGCTTGAGCGCACCGGCTAAGACCTGCGTCCATAAACCGACACGCGCGCGGAGGCGGAGCCTTGTCCATTCAATTTTCAATAGTGCCGATTTTGACCGTGGGCAGTCTCGTCGGGTCTACCCTCAACTTCGGAAATGGCGGGAATCGTTCGCAAGGTCCCGAGGGGCCAAAAGCTGGCTTCAAATTCGCTCCCTTCAGGGAAGCCACGGCTCGCCTGTACCAAAGCCTCTCGCGGTGGATAAGGCGCTCGGCGCGACGGCCGTTCTCAGATGGGCTTTCTGCGCTTCGCCATCTCCATACGAAATTGGCTCTTCACAGATTCTGCGAAGTTCTGTGCCCACGCATTTATGAAGATCATGCTTTGTTGGATTGAAAGGGGCTCCGCTGAAAGTAACTTCTGACCGAGAGCAGACTTGTAAAAGGCGACGAGGTCCTTCAGTTCTTGCTCCGAAAAGTTGTTGGCGTAGGTTTGCGCCATGCCGTCGTCAATTTCACCTTCGCGACCTGCAAAAATCTTGGCAACGGCGGCTGCTGCTTCATCCAGATCTTTCTGATAACTCGGAAATTCTTTAGCTAACTCAGCTTTGGTTCGTTGGATGACGTTGGGCACGGCGTTCGCGTACATAGCTCGCGCGTTTTTCATGGCCAATATCTCCTTCGCTGCGGCGACGGCCGCGCTGCTTGCGGGCTTCTGCTGCGCAAAGGACCATGTGACGGAATAGGTTGACGCAAACAAGCTCGTCACGAAAATCGCTATTCTTAAACCCTGTCTCATGAGACAGCTCCCTCGGTCCCCGGCTTTTTCTGCCATATTCTCAAGAAAACGCTGATGGTATCGAGATACAAAAAAGGCACCAGCAGTAGGAACAGGCATTCACAAGCCCTTCACAGGGCGGCCGTTCGCTCCAATCAAGCTCTCGGGTCACGCCCTCAAGGATCTTGGTTCGCTTCCGTCAAGGTAGGAGAAAAATCCCGCCGGCAACCGGCGGGATTGGAGAGGAGTTTCAGAGAAGATTATTGAGCAGTCTTCGCCTTGCGGGCCTTCGCAGCAGCGTTCTCCTTAACGTAACCGCGCTCCACTGCCTGCTGATACGTGATGCCATCCCGGGCCATCTGGCACTTGAGATCGCGATGGCATTTGAACTGCGCTGCCTGAGCGGGGATGACGGCAACGCTAAAGGCAAAAGCGAGTAGGACAACCGACTTCATGGGAAGTAATCTCCTGAAAAGGAGACAATCTAAGCTTGTAGAGTTCCGGATGTCGAGTCCTTGGATCGTTCAGTCCACTCCCTCCAGGTGCGCGGGATACAGATAGGACGGCGTGAAGCTTCCATCATTCCCTCAGATCAACGGCGCGCCTTTCGCCGGATAAAGTGACGAAAGTGCCGGTTTTGAGGCAAGCCATTCGAGCGGGCTCGCATCGGGAGGCAACGCCCGGTTTGAGGCTGTTCTTGCTGCGACAAGACTCGGCGCGAGAAGAGCAGCTAGTGGTTGGACGCTGAGCTTTGAGACGTTCTTGTTTTTTACTGCAGTCACCCATAATGCAGCCTCGGCCGCCGTTGATCCTTTTGTCGTATCCGGCGCTGCGGTCCCCGACGTACTTGTAATTGTACGCGCTTGCGCAACTGGCGGTGAAGATCAACGCTGCAACGATAAGAGCTGACATAGATAGGAGACGTTTCATTGATTGCTTGCTCCAACTCCATGCAACTTAAGCAGGTACCGCCTAGCGCTGCAAGCGACCCACATAGCGGATTGCATTCCCTCTGGGGGGTCGCTCCCTTCAAGGCATCGGGAACGATGTTCCAAACGTCAGTTGAGGCCAGAAGCAAATACTGGCGACGATCTGCGCCCCAGAGCATCTCGGCGCCATAGCCCCGCATAATTTCGCTAACAGGCTGTTGAAGAAGTCGCTGGCGAAAATGGCGTTGGGCGTGATTCTCTCGGTGGTTGAATCGGCAGGCCGGGATGCGAGGATCGGACGAGCGGTCGAGATCGCTGTTCAGCTACGTGGACCTTGAAGCGCGAGTTCGCCCGGATCACCCGCTACGGAAGACCCGAGCCAAGAGTCGCCTTTGACCAGACTTATAAAGAGTCCGCTGGCACGGCCGCTATTCAGAGCACCCGATGGACAGCTTGCCCACAGAGCAAGTGCATCTCGGAACTCACTCAAAGCTTTCTCTCGATCCCGAACAACGCCGCCCAAACGTTCACGCACTTCGGTGACCACGATATCTGGCGCCCGCCCGGCATGCCGGATCGGCCGCCTTTCCCATGAGATGCTGCGCGGCTGGTCGGCGAGCACGGCACCGCTTAGGTCTTTGCCCTCTGGCAATACGGCCTCGAATCCGGACGATAGCTACCAGACTTCGCGGCCAACCGGCGCTCCCCAATCGATTTCGCCATGGCGATTGTCTGCCGTAATGCCGGCGACCAGCCTTTTAAGATCATAGCGACGCCCGCGACGACGCCGCGCCGCGATCTCGATAACCAGCTTGCCGTCACGCACGGTCATCTCTGCAGGTTCGCCGTCACGCGCGCCGATCTCTTCGGCAAATGCGTTGGGCACCCGCAAGGCCAGACTATCGCCCCACTTCTGAAAGGCCACCTTCATCTTCGCCTCACACAATGACACAAACTAGATACATCCGGTTGGGCGGTCGTCAAGGACAGCCGTCAGGGGGCCGATCGATAGGCCTTGCACCTAACACGGAGAGTGCTGCCACATCTTTCTATGAATGCACTGCAACTGGTCCGACAATCGATAACTCCAGTACACGCCCGCAACGGTCTGAGTGTGTCTTCGCATTCCCCCGCCTCGAAAGCGGGACGTAAGATCGGCCGCCGAGATCGCCGCACCGCCGGTAGCGCTTTTCCTTTAAGGATAGAGAAGTGTGCGCGTGGTGCTCCCGTCGAGGGGCTGGACAACCCAACCAGCGTTTGGCTGGTGACACCATCTGCTCAAACCCGAAACAGGAAAGAGGAATGCGGTGATGCACTCCTCTTCCCGTCAGCCTTAAGCGCTATGGTTTGCGTCAGGAACGGCTAAAGGGGATAGTAATGCCTATCTATACTCTGCTTCAGCAGGCTCAGTGCCTTCTTAAATTCGTCTGTGACATCTTCTGGGAACTGACGCAAACGATCATCGCCTTCGACAATGATGCGCAAATTCTCGAGCTGCTGATTGACGTACTCGAAAACAAATCGATCCTTGCGCTTATAATACTGTGCCATGGCGCGCGGATCGCCCGATACCGCCTTAAAGATCAGCTGCTTGTCAATTGCCACACGCGCTGGGATCATTTCGCGCTTATTTCCGATCACGATAGGCACCAACGCCTCCTCGGCCTCGAAGAAGTCGCGGCGAACCTGATCGTCGCAGATGGGGTGCGGCTGCTTACGCGGGCGTCCCTTCGGATTGCCGGAGGTGCCCTTCGGGAACTGTCCCTTGGGATTACGATCCATGTTTCAAACTCCTCAAAAGTGGCTTCGAGGAGGTCACCCAAAATGAGAATGGCGTGGCCTCCGGTGACCAGATCCCTGCAAGCAGGAATTCGGACCCATCAGGCGTCACGCCGTCATCTACGCTCTACATGCCGGGTTTGTGCATCACGCAAAGTCCCAAAAGGACCCAACCTGGCTCTCGCGCGAGGCGAGAGCTTTGTACTACAATTTACGGTATTGAGCAAGCAAAGCGGCCGAAGCGGCGTAGCGTGCCCGCTACGAGATTCAGCTTACGAATTCTCTACTATCGGATCGAGACCGATATCGATCACGAAAGCCGTCTCGACAAGTTCGAACAACGTATGACCTTATCACCAGCACGGAGCATTACCTCAATTTCGTCTTGCAAGATCGACTATGGGCAGAGGCATCGATCGTCATCGAGGAAGTCCGCGCTCGTTGTAGAGCAGATCGTCGCAATCGACAGAGCCGCGCGGTTCCTTCAAGCGCTTTGCGCAATCTTGGCCGATCGTCAACAGACGGTCCGCAAGGCTGCCTTCCTGCTCGCGACGAACCCGGTCAAGGCGCTCGCGAATAGCAATAACCGGTACGGTGAGCGAGTCCTCGGTCAGCCGCGCCAGCTCGGCCGCCAGTTCGCGCGGCTCCAGGCTCCGAGGGCGTGAACTCATAAACGACCGTCAGCCGCGGGGACGACCGTACACCTCATTGAGGCGCTGGGTCATTTTGGATGGCTTTCTGCAGATAGCGCTCTGGATCACTCACAAAGCGGGCCGCGTCGGATTGCGTGATCGCGCGAACGAGAGCCTCGCCATACGGGCGGATAATAGTGCCGCTCCTCGTCGCGAGAACACAGTCGAAGGTGCGCGCGAGGGCGCATATCTCACCTACCAATGTCAACGAAAAATCGGCGACGTTTAGACGGAACTGGACATCCTCGATTGCTGTTCCCTGGAAGCCGATCTGAATATCGTGGCTTTTCTCATTCCCCCAAATGCGCAAGCTTGGTGCCCAAGATTGCTTCTCAGGTAACATCTTTCCGACGCTTTCGACAATCGCGTCAATGGTCGCCTGAGAAAAGTTCAGTTCGATCGCATCAAGCTGATTGCGGTTCATACGCACGGCAACCATGCCATTCACGGTAGCGGCTGACGCGGGAATAAGGTCGACAACGAACTGCCATAGAGCCATGGGGACAATGTAGCATCGCTTCGGGCGTCGGCAAGTGAGGGCTGGACATGCTTCTGATTTCTTTTTGCTCGGAGGGCTTGCACTACCGCGAGCATCTTTGGCGAAAGGGAATACTTCTTTACGCCTGCCGATACGGAATGATCGGAACGCCGAGAAGGAGTTGATTCAGGAAGTCGAAGTCGCCGACATTCCCTGTCAACAGGCTGGCACCGATGCGCCGCGCCTGAAGATAGATGAGCGCATCGTTGAGGTATTTCCGCTCGTGACCTGCCCCTCACCCCAGCGGCCTCATTGCAACGGGTCGGCGCGGCGCTGCTCGACCTCCGCGAAGGTTTCCCCCGTCAAAGCCATGGTCGCAGCCTGCCCGGAATAAGCCTGCCAGCGGCGGATCGCGACGTCGACATAGAGCGGATCCAGCTCAATGGCGCGCGCCCGCCGGCGGGACTTCTGTGCGGCCATGATGGTCGTGCCTGATCCGGAGAAGGGGTCGAGCACGATGTCGCCGCGACGCGAACAGTCCTTGATGGCGTCGATGACGAGCGCCGTCGGCTTCACCGTCGGGTGCATCTCGAGTTCGGCGTCCCGCCCAGAACGAAAGCTGTTGGCGCCGGCATAGTCCCAGACGTTGGTGCGATAGCGGCCGTGCTTGCCGAGCTCAATCGTGTTCACATGCGGGCCCTGCCCCACCTTGTAGACGAACACCAGCTCGTGCTTGGAGCGGTAGAATGAGCCCATGCCGCCATTGCTCTTGTTCCAGACGCACAGATTCTTCAGCTCGGAATAGATGCCGCTGGCCGCCTTCAGCACCTCGTCCATGTGCCGCCAATCCATGCACACAAAATGGATCGCGCCGTCCACACTCACCTGCGCCATATTGCCGAATACCACGCCCAAGAAGCCCGTGAATTCGCTCGAGCTCATCTCGCCGGAGGCCATCTTGAATTCACGATGCTTGACGGCGCCGAGCCCACTGACATGGCCGTCGATCGGTACATTGTAAGGTGGGTCGGTGAACACCAGGCGCGCCTGTTCGCCGTCCATCAGATCCGCAAAGGCGGCGGCATCGCAGGCATCGCCGCAGAGCAAGCGATGCTCCCCCAGAACCCAGAGATCACCGAGCCGCGAGACCGGCTCCGCCCCAACCGCGGGGACAAGATCGCTTCGGTCAGGCGTCCCGCGGCTCGTTTCGCCGTCCACCAACAGGTCGATCTCGGCGGTCTCAAAACCGGTCACCTCCACGTCGAAATTGACCTCGACTCCCATCAGCTCGCGCCACAGCACGCGCAGCTGGTCCATGTCCCAGTCCGAGTTGAGCGCGATCTTGTTGTCTGCCAGCGAGAACGCGATCTTCTGCTCGGCCGTCAAATGGCCGACCCGCAGCACCGGCACCCGCTCCAACCCGGCCATCCGAGCGCCCTCGACCCGGCCATGGCCAACCAGGATCATGCCCTCCTCGTCCGCCACCACGATGCTGTTGAAGCCGAACTCGCGGATCGAGGCTGCGATCTGATGCAGCTGCTTGCGCGAATGCCGCCTGGCATTGGACGGGTTCGGCTTCAGATCGGCGATGGACAGATGGTCAACGCGGAAATCACTCATGAGACCTCTCCTCGGGGACAGGTCACAACGATACCGCATCGTTCCCGCTTACTTCAAGTATACTTTGCGTATACATCAGCTCGGGAGCGAGCTCTGGTTAATCGCGATCATCCCTTGATCGTGATCTCGACATCTTCAGGCCGCACGCCGAACGTGGCCGCCAAGCCTTTCTTCGCATCCGCAATGGTCAGACCTGCCCCCTCCCCCGCGCTCGCGATCGGAGCGTCAGGGATCGGCTGAAACTTCAGCTTTCGATGCACGATGCCGAGCTCCGTCAGGCTGGCATAGGCAACCGGATTGCGCAGCTCTTTGCGCCAGATATCTGCGACCAAGACGTCCGCAAACTCCGAGATTCCAATCCGGAAGCGCGCCTGCCCCCTGGAATTTACGGAATCGTCAATCTCTGTCAGCGTTGAAATCCGGCCGACCAAAAATGCAGCTCGGGCCGGAATGCCCTCTGCCTTGTTATTCCAATCCTGCCTTCGGCAGCAGACAAGATAGTCACATTGCTCCACACTTTTCTTGCTGAGGACCCAGCCGCGTGACCCGCCTTGCTGCAGAATCTCTTTCCGCGTCTCAGAGGTAAAGACGACCGCTGCGGCGTCGTTGGTCTTGGTCATGCTCAGTCTCAATCCTGGCCGGTAATGGGGTCGATCGCGGGCCTATCGGCGGCTCCGTGGGCTAGCATCATCTCGTTTCCGGCCTGCTGCAGCAAGCGGCTCGGTTTCAAGGACCCGTAAGCCCCTCGCTCGTTGCGCGCGCCGTGCACCAGCAGAAGCAGCTTATCTGCGAGCTCTAGCGGATCGCGCAGCTTTGCGGCCTTGCACAGCCCGACCACCCGCCGCCGCTCCGCCTGCCAATGTTCTTCGATCTCCCTCAAAAACGGATGCTTGTGCTTGCGAGTCTCGAACAATTCCGCCGCCGTGCGCGACAGCAAAACCCGCGGCTCCATCATATAACCAATCTGATGTCCTTCGTAGGCAAGCCACTCACGCAGCTGTGCGACAGGATCGTTCTCGTATTCCGCGGCAAGACCGCGCCAATAATTTTCGCTTTCCGCAATCAACGACTTGACGAAGCGGCCGATCAGCGGCTCACCATTGCCAAAATACTTGTAAAAGATCTCCACGCTTGAATGCGCCTCTTTGGCGATCAAGCCGCCTGCGACCCTGATGCCGAGAATACGGAATAATGTGTCGGAGACCTCAATCATGCGCTCCTTGGCGGGCTTTTCAAACTGGGAAGGCGGCTGTACCTTTTTGGGAAGCTGGTGCATCGAATTGGCTCCGCAATGATGTATCAGATAACTATAGCATGACTTGTACCAATTCTCCTATGTCAGGCAGTCGCCGCGACCGGCTCACGTTTGGCCGGCGAGCCCGAAAGAAGGCCATTGAGGCCACTGATCCGCACATTAAGTCATTGTTTTCTTTTGGTATTTCCAACACTCTCCAACGTGGGCAACCCCAAAAGGCTTCACTTAGAGCGCGATTTAAAGGATTCCGGACCTCTCAGGGTGCAGGGAGTAGACAAATCCTCTCCACAGCCTTCCCTGGGGCTTGGCGAGGCTATGGCTTTTTTTGAACTTTTCCGCCCTCGCGCGAGGGGCGGCCGGACCACGGGGCTAAACGCGAGGCCCAGGCGTGCATCGAGAGCACGCGGCCTTGCCAACCACAGTCGGCTGGCAGGCCGCTTGCTTCTCTTGCAGGGACCTACCCGAACAACCTGACGAGCAAGTCCTCTGCACTATCGACCTGTTCGAAGCAGGCCTTGCCAAGGTCACGGTGCATGGGACGTTCGAGCTTCTGACCGCTGCTGTCCCCGCGGGTATGCCGCGTGACCTTTGAGCCCAGATCAGGCAACCGCGCCCCCGGGTCGCCGCCGAACCAGAAATAGCGCCCGAGGGCCAGCGTATTCTGGTCGACCTCAAGCCATACGACACAGCCGCTGGGCTTGTCCAACAACCTGGTGCTCACGGTGACGTGGCGGACGCTTGAGCCGGTAAAGGTCGACTTCAACTGGACGTGCCGTATGACCCCGTTGGCCTCCAGTACGAGGTCGTACCCGCCGCGATCAACCTCGCTCTTGAGAACCTCGATATCGTGGCGGCCCTGCCGCCAGCGCGCGGACATCAGCTCCCCGAGCCAGAGATGGAGCAGCGCCTGCTCCCGAATATGCGACGCGTGTGAGTGCGAAATAAGCGGATCCTGATGCAGTTCAACCAGCATGGTAAGTCTCCTTTTGGGGTCAGTCATACCCCGCCATTGCGCTCCGCTGGCCGCGCAAGTCCAGCACAACCGAGCGCCTCGCCAGCCAGCTTCGCAGATGAGAGTTAATATGATCCTCTTTTGGGATAATCCCGTTCCGGGATCAGATTGACTGCCGCCGAATCGAAACTGCCCGGCGGCCCATGGAAAAATCCCTCAAATCCGCCGAATATACCCGCCTCATCGCCCTTCTTGTCGCGACGCGGCATAAGGCCGGTATCCGCCAGCACGCCCTCGCCAAGAAGCTGCGCAAACCGCAATCCTTTGTCGCCAAATACGAGGGCGGCGAACGACGTTTGGATGTCGTGGAGTTCATCGCCATCGCGGAGGCACTTGGGGCCGATCCCCTGAAGCTTTTGCGGCGCTTTGTCCGCGAGAAGACGAACTAGCGAAGGGTGGTCCGGCGAATCCTGCCTGACACTCTCAACGACCGCGCAATTTTCTTCATGTCTCCCGACTACCCGGGAAGTAACCACCTTTAGGAACGACCGGCAGCTCGCTTGAATCTTTACTGGCTTATTTAAGGGATCTCCATCGCGATCCCTTATCGTTCTTCGACGCGGAGGTTGACCCTATGACCGTTGTAGAAGCAACGCCACTCGACACGACAACGAAACTCAAAAAACGAAAATCGGGTATTCCCACGGGCAACGCTGGCGAGTACTTCGCGATGGGCGAGTTGCTACGTCGGGGTTACGACGCGCAACTCGCCGACCGCAATACGGCTGGCTATGATCTGCTTGTCGGACGACACGGCGACACAGCCCTCGCTAAAGTGCAGGTTAAGACCGTACGGAGCCAGCCTTGGTACGTGCGACAATCACAATTCGAAGGCGACATGCTTTCACAAATCACCATCTATGTGCTGCTTGGCAGCGAGGACGCACAACAACCAGTGCGCTACTTCATCGCGCGAAATTCGGCTTTAGCCGGGCAAATGTCGACCCCGAAAAATTGGGACACGGCTGCCTTTATGAACCTGAAGACAGTCGTGCCCTTCGAGGGACGATGGGATATTCTAGATAGCGAAGACAGCATTCAGCTCCGCAGACCGCGGGTCGGCTCAATCAAAGAGCGGTGCTTCGATATTTATCTCCGCCAAGGAGAGAAAGCCGCAACCCGATTGGCGGTTGCCCAAGGCATCAAGAAGGCCAGTGTTCGGCGCTGGATCTACGATTGGTCAGCAGGCCAAAAGTCCCAGGAAGATGGATGTTGAGGCCTCGGACCACGCCGGCCGAACAAATCGAGTCCGCGTTAACGTGCATTCAGAAGCGTCAGTTGCTCATGGACCTTCGCACACTCAACTGGGGACCAAATTATCGAAAGCGGGGCGATGATGCGGATATTGATTTACAAGCGGACGCACTCTGGCGATCCCGACGTCAAAACTGGCCTACTCGGGAACCATGATTGCATGGGGTCCGTCCGAGCGCGACAGTACGATGCGGTCATCGGCATAGGTGGCATCGGACGAGAGCCTGCTCGCGAACAGATCGCCGGCAAGCTCACCTGGGTCGGCATCGCACCGCATAAGAACTTTGCTCGTTCGGCGTTGCGCGGTCCTCAGGTGGCATTTGAGCATTTCTGGCACATCGGAGCACGCGGGCCTTCACTTACGGAGGTATATCCAGAGCTCGCGCGGCGAATGTACGATGGGAATGTCAGAGCTCTCATGTATTCGCTCGGAACCCCGGCGACAAGGTTGGATCAAGAGCTCAGGAAGATACTCCGTCAGGCGAGAAGAGCCCCCCGCTCCAAATATCTGGGCAAGAGCCGATTGAGCTCAAGTAAGTGTTGTCCTGCGGACTCGGCCGCCCGAAAGCCAGCATGTCCAAGTAAGGTCGAGACAACGGTTAGACATCGCTGCACAACGCGCAAAACCGACACAAGATCAAACATCAAGCCGAAGCACCGCTGCAACGACGTTGCGAAGATCCGGCAATGCCGTTGAACCTCTGAGTGACGAATGAAATTCGATTCGTGGTTTTCCTTGCATTTTCTAAGACGAGATCATAGTGCGCATTATTAGCTATCCCGTGCTTCTCCTGATCATGCTGTTCCTCTTTGGCGCACGCCCGACCGAAGCGGCAGACGGCATCGTCACTCCTTCCCAAGGCGCAAGTTGCCGCACTCTCAGCTCGACTAGAGAAGAAGCTGTCTGGATCTGTCCCGGACCCACCGGCGCATTCATGCAATATACAGATTTTACAACGCGTGCCGGTCTTGCGTTCGGATGGGGAAAAAGGGTCGCAATGCTAGTTGATGCGGACGATCTGGCTGGATTCCAAGCGGGAGCGGCCTCGCGAGCCGGATGGAATGGCGCATCAATAATGGAAGACCGTTCGCGGCGATCATTGGGCGTTGGCGACAAGCCGATGAAGCTGGCGGTTCCCCGGCCTTCGAGGAACTCATGGTGGTCAAGCTATCCGAGGAGACAGTCTGCAGCGTCGCCGTACTTGGCGCTCTTGCGCCCGACGCCATGGCTAACGCTCGGAAAATCGCGGACGAGCGAGCGCTAAGATTCCGCTGTGGCATAGACAAGCCTATCGGCACAAGTATTCGCACAAACGCAGAACTGACGTTGTGGGATGATCATTTCAAAGAACGCGAGACCTTCAATCACAATGGCTCGATCGTAGAATTGACGCGGCAAGCTGAAGGTTCGATCGAAATCCGCTACGCTGAGCCGCGTAAGGAACTTAAGGTCGAGCCCGGGACGTTGCTCTTTCGTGGCACCGCCCGGAACGGCGGGTTGAAAGGAGAAGCGTTCCTGTTCCGTCCGGGCTGTGCGCAGGCAGGCTATCCGGTCGCCGGAGAGCGCAAAAATGGTGTACTGGTGCTGGAAGGCAAGGCGCCACAGCGAGCATCAGGTTCTTGTTTGGCTATCCCCAATTCCGTCAAGCAGTCGCGACCGACCTTCGAGCATGAACCTGTCTTGCAACCCACCTTAGCTTCATCCCCAGTACAGGTCTGCCCAGCGTAGCGGATTGCTCGAACTGCACGTCGGCAACAGTCAGGGCGCTGGTAGGAGCCGATACGGCGGCTGCGAGCATCGTCGCAGAAATCACGGAAAGTGACATCAAGCACCATTGCGAGGGGCAGGGAGGGTCTGCGGAAGGACAGAGTCGCTGCGCAAACGAAAATGCCGGCCAAATCGGCCGACTTCTGAGTTCGACGGCCAATTGCAACAAGCGAACGATCGAGCCGAGTGCCGGTGGCCGCTTCAAGTTCTACGAGATGGGTGAAGACTACGGCGGCCCAGCTCCCGTTTGGATCAATCTCGAAAGGAACCAAATCGAATGCGGCGCGCGCGCCTGCAGCGGACCATCAGCAAGCGCGCAGTTTGCGCTGATGTGCCCCTCGGCGATCCCGGGGTGGAACGGCCATTGGGCTAACCATTATTGAGTATAGCGGCACGGAAGGAGCCCTATCTCCTCTTCTTCCAGGGTTCGCTAGTTTGCTACGATTCGATGCTGAGCAAGCGTTTCACGATCCCTAGTCTTGTAGTTGGCCAGGGGTGAAGGGCCCCCAACCACCTCAATCTCCCAACTCACAATGCAACCCAGGAGATCACCTAAAGCCACAAGATTGCTCTGAAAGAGCTGGACTTCGGCACCGAAGGGAGCGTGCATCGGCAGTTCAATCTCTCAACGGAGTCCGACCGCTCATGGAAGCAGAAATCATTGAGCCCGCCGTCACGGCCTGCCTCGCGGAAATCCATACGAAGCTGAAGGCGGCCGAGCAGATCGCCAAGGCGGCTCGGGCTTGTGCAGAGGCGGGCGGGATAACCGAAGCAATTCAAGTGTCGATGGATATCGAGCAACTGATCTACGAGGCCGGGCGGCTTCATGATGCCGCCACACTCCTTGCTCGAATGCAGGGTTGAACAGAACTAAAGCCCCACGTCTGCGAATATGAAAGTCGGCAAGCGCTGAAGAAGCTGCAACTCCTGGCGCGGCACCTATTCCCTTCTCATTCCGGCTTCAGCCAACGCCTCAGGAAACGCCGTTGCGCGGCTCGGGCCGGCCTCTCATAGCGTTCCAGCCCGGCAAGTCGCTTGGCAAGCTTCGGGCTCGGGCATTCCAGCAATGCAATAAGAAGATCGAGGCGCGCTTGCCTGATGCGGCCGAGACGTAGGTTGGTACGGACAAGATTATCCACGTCTAGTAAGTTTCGTTGCTGTTCAAATCCCTCGTTGATTGCAGAGCGAACTAGTGGGCTGGATACAGCCCCTTCCTCTACACACCGACGCGACAGCCCGTGTTTACGGGCATTGCCGCTCGACTTTGCCTTTCCGACTTCGGTCTTGGGCCCAGTGCTTCGCTTGGCATTCTGACGGTTCGCTCCGATCTTTCGCTCTGAGGTCATGCAGCCGCATTCTCTGTTTTGCGCGATCCCGCACCCTTTGCTCCATATCACTCAAGATTCAACCGCTATCGAGGCCACCGCGAGCGTGAGCGGAAGTTTCGCTATTTCGTGGGCCTCCTGAAGCGGCTCTTGATGGCGGCAATCACTCGGGCCGGCGGCTTCGGTCCAGATGATTTGCGCGGTGGGATCACTATCAGCAAATAGAGGAAGTTCAGCAACAGCCAGCTGCCAAGGACAATCAAATAGGCCCGCATGAAACATCCGGGAAAATGGGCAATCAAATGAAATTCTACACGGCTTGATTGAAGCGCAAGCAGGCCGCCAATTCAAGCCCGTCCGGCACACACGAGTGGCAGCAGCTAGGCGAAGCACTGCCGAATCTCGCCCCCGCACCCGGTTTTCGCTTATCGATGGAGACACACTTGGCCCGAGCTCCGGAGTGTACCTCATTCAAAATATCGAAGTTGAGCACGATAAGCTGGGCTCACCCTTGGCTTTCGCTGCGCAATGGCACCGCTTTTGCTCACGGCTTCACTAGTGTTCGAGAAGCTTGGGAGGTGTTCTGCGATGAACCATGGGTTGGGTCAAAAGGATACATTTCCCTTCGAGACGGCAGCACGCTTCGCGTCTAGCGCGCCAAAAGGCCGACAGATTCTCGGGAATGTGAGGCGCCGGCGCCGCAAGAAACCAAACTTTATCGTCGTTGCGCTAGCGGTTCTCGTCGCGGACATTTTTCTCGCCTTCGCGGCTTGCACTGCCGTCGATCTCGTCCTGAGATGAGTGAGCTCGTTCAAGTGAGCCAAGCGAGGCAAGTACGTACGCGAGCTGACAGACAACGAGACACAGGACGCTAACAGCCATACTCTCAGAAAATCCAAAGCCGTAAAGTTGGAGAGCCAGAGCTGACAGGAAAGCGATAAGTACCGATAGGGTACCAAGCGCCCAGATTCGATAAAGCAGACCGGTCAGCAATCCCAGCGCCGCGCTTGCTAGGAGCAAGATAAGAATGACGGTCACATTCGGCACTCGATTGACAAGTCAGAGAGACGGCGAGGACCGCCAACCACTCCGAGATCCGCTGATCCGCCCCGGGCAGTACCTTCCCGCGGAGGAGGCGCTCGAACAAGAACTTTAAACCCCTGGCTGAAACAACGATTGATTAATCCTAACTATAAAACTGCAAATTAAATTGCTGAGATTGACCTCGAATTGCTCTCGAGCTCACGTTTTCATGGCCTGATAGATCATGGCTAGCCCGCCAAAATGCCGAGTGATCATCATCGGATTGGCTGTGTTTCTCACCTCGCGCTCCTGTGCAGAGAGCATCGAGATTGTCGCGCAAGCTAGCTCGATTGACATTCCTACGGACCTGGCTGGCACCTCCTTCAACCTTCGCCTCAAACCCGGCGGCAGCCGGCGTTGATTTGGCGAGCAGTCTCCCGTCGTGTCATTGGCTTCGATTTGTCATTTCGGGTGTCCGAACATGTTGAGCGCCAGAATGAGCAAGAATCTTGCTGCAGAAAGGACTGGCATTCCCCCGCAATTGGAGCGTTACTGAGTCGACCGGGCAATTACGGCACCGGTATCTCACCTCGCAAACGCGGGGCTTCAGGCAGTGCGGCGAAGAACGCCGCTGTTCTTGGAGTAGGAGATACCCGTGCGTAGCGTACAGAGTGACGGCCAAGTTGAGCCACAGCATCAAATCATCCGGTTCAACCCGAACGACAGAAGGCATTTCATCGGTGGCTCAGACGCCCGCATCATCATGGGGGATGATCAGGGAAACCTCATCCGCCTTTGGCGGGAAAAGCGCGGCGAAACTGAGCCGCAGGATCTCTCGGACAATCTGATCGTCCAGCTCGGCACAGTGACCGAGGTCCTGAACCGTGCCTGGTATCAACGGACAAGCGGGCACACGGTCAAGGATATCCAGAAGCGCGTTCGGCACCCCGTGCACAAATGGATGGCGGCAACGCTGGATGGGACCGTCGAGCAGACCGGCGCCGTCTTCGAAGCCAAGTTCATGCTGCCCTGGGCCTTCACGGAGGAAGCCGCAGCCGAAAAGCACATGGCTCAGCTGCAGCACAACATGTGGGTGACCGCATCCCACAGCGCCGTTCTCTCGATCATCACCGGCGGCGGCAAATGGGTCGAGATCAAGATCCACGCCGACCCACTCTACCAGCACCTACTGCTCACGGCCGAGAAGAAGTTTTGGCGCTGCGTCCAGAGCGGCGAGCCTCCCATCCTATTCAACATCGAAACGCCCCGCCCGAGGCTAGAGGCCGTCAGGGTGGTCGATATGTCCACTTCCAACCAATGGGCGGAGCTTGCGGCCACTTATCTTCGAACCCGAGAGGCGCACGGGCAACATGAGGCAACCAAAGCCGACTTGAAGAAGCTCGTGCCGGAAGATGCCAAAGAAGCCACCGGTCATGGCCTCAAGGCCAAGCGCTCGAAGTCCGGTGCGATAAGCTTCGAGGCGCAGGCGGCGGAGGCATCTCATGCATCAATCCAGTGAGCGCATTGGAACCATCGCTGCCGCCCTCGCTCGGGCTCAGGCTGAACTGACGAATCCCGAGAAGACCCTGACCGCCGTAATCCGGTCGCCTTTCCCGCGAGAGGATGATCGCACCTTCCGCTACGCGTCCCTGGCTTCTGGCCTGGACATCGTCCGCAAGGCGTTAAGCCAGCAGGAGATCGCCACCATCCAGACCACCCGGATCGAGCAGGGCACAGGGCAGATCCATCTCACCACCCTGCTCGCCCACGCCTCCGGGGAATGGATCTCCTCGGACCTTCCGGTCTGCGCCTCCAAGGAGGTCGAAGCGCCGCACCGGATGGGATCTGCGCTGACTTATGCCCGCCGGTATGCCCTGTTTGCCTTGGTCGGGATCGCCGGGGAGGACGATTTGGACGCGCCTGACGTCGTCTTCGCACCTCCCGCCGCCACCCAGGCGCAGGCCGCGTTCGGACCGAAAAGACGGCTGCCTGGCGGCGTCCTGCACCGGCCCCCATTATTGCCCCCCGAACTCTCCGCGAAGCTGCTGGACCGGCTTCTGGACGAGCTGGCCCGCCAGGATGACGATGAGGGGCTACTTGCTTGGGCCAAACATGGCCTGCTCCGCAAAAACACCCTTCAGGAGGCGGACGCGCTTATTCTGGAGGCCGCCTACCGAGAACGGTTGGAGCAAGGTCCCCTTTTCGACCATCCCGATGCGGACCTGCCTGCCGGCGCGACGACCGCCCAAGGCCTGGATGTACTGCCCTCCCCGGCTACATCCCATGAGAGCAGCGCAGCGGCCGATGGTTCCGGTCCGGGCCACGTTGGACTCGCTTTCCCTAAGGAGCCGCCACGACATCGAAGCAAGGAGCACCTTGCCTTCGTCCGGGGACAGGGCTGCGCGGTGTGCCAGAAAACCCCTACAGATGCCCATCACCTGAAGTTCGCCCAGCCACGAACTTTGGGCCGCAAGGTCAGCGACGAGTTCACGGTGCCGCTGTGCCGATCGCACCATCAATCGCTCCACCGTACCGGCGATGAGCGAGCCTGGTGGGCAAACTTACAGATCACCCCGTTACCGATTGCCAAGGAGCTTTGGGATGCCTCGCCAGTTCACGCGAGAGAACAATCGCTCCGCCCCGCCAGCCACAATCACGCCGGGCGGTCCGAGGTGCAGCGGCAATGAATGCGCCGACCGACCATCCTCTTGCTCAAAACGTTAGTTTGCCGCCCTCCTTCCAAGCCCTGTGCCCACCACCCCAGCTACTTCCTGGTGAGAGCATCGATCATTATCAAGCGCTCCAAGCAGCCATCTTCCAAGACCTTGCGCCGCACACCGCAATCGAGTGGCTTCTTGCCATCGATATCGCAGAGCTCTCCTGGGAGATGCAACGATACCGGGTGCTCCGACACAGGCTGCTAGTGGCCTACCGGCAGAGAGCCGTCGAATCGACCCTACGACGGATCGATGTCGCCGGCGTGCCCTTCCACGCACATGCTGATGCTGAATTATTTACGATAAAGAATGCACTCGAGTGGCAACTCGACCCGTTGGCCAAAGCTGACATCGAGGACAGGCTGCACTCCTACGGCTTCGATGAGCACGCGTTGAACATGGAGGTTTACGTCCAGGCGCGGGAGATCCTCGCGCTGTTTGAATCCCTCCTCAACGGAACGCAACTTAGGCGCCTGGTGCTGCTCAAAGAGATCAACAACCTTCGTCGGGCAAATAAATCGGAGTCTCTGAATAGCAGATCAGCCAGACATTCCTTCCTCGCCTCTCAACGAGAGCCACAATATGGAAAATGAACCGATGGACGCAACGATCAAGTCGCCGCCTCGCCAACTAGATGCCAAGCTGAAACAGGCCGAGCGAACAGCGAATGCCGCGCATGCATTTGCAACGGCTGAGAGCACCGCTGATGTCATCAGAGTATCAATGGACCTGGATAAAATCATTCTCGAATTAGGTCGCCTGCATGATGCGGCGGCGACCATCTGAAGGTTGCGTGCAGATATCGCGTGACGCCCGCACAAGCCTTGAACTTTTCTGGGATTCTTGTCGGACCAGGTTGCTAATCTCTTGCGCCATGAGCTGCGGACGCTGCAAGTGCAGCAGCGAACTCGACCCCACGCCCCGAACACTTCGGCGTTTCGCGCATCGCCCCGCGGCTACTTTCTTTGCTTCGCGATACTGACTTGCGGGAGAGCGGCTGTTAGCGTCGCAACAGCGCTACCTACTAAGAAACCCCGTCGAGTAGATATAGGTGCCGTTTCATCCCAATGGCTTTATCCTCATCCATCATTCCCTCGTACCCAATACCTTTTACAAATTATGCTGCTTACTCCGTCGACAAAACACGAATGAGGACGCTCAAAAATTCGCGTTTGGTCCCGGCAGCGCTTAGTGCTGTTAGTCACCATTTTGTCAGTTGTCTCTCTTACAGAGCTGGCCTCGACCGCTGATGCCTCGAGCAGCGAGCTCTTTAGCAGAAGCGCTTCCAGTTCTATCGGCAGATATCCTCCTGACGGCGCTTTGCTCACACCGCTGCAGCCTCAAGCGCCGCCTTACGCCGCATCGGGGGAACGATATCGCAAAGTGTAAGTCGTAGCTCCGCACGCAAACCAGCGAAACGGTGGCCGAGAAATGCCCTCTTCAGCATGCGCCATCTCAAAGGCTTTCCGCTGTGGCGCCTTAGTTGGAGTAAGCCAGGCCATACTGGCCACCCAAACGGGTAGAAGCAGGTGCACTTCCTGCAGATGTGCATTGCCCCAGTCTTCTAGGGCGTAGTCGAAATCTCAAAACGGCAATACTTTTGACTGACAACTGGAATGCTTCGGCGTCGCTCGACATCGAACACGTCTTCGGTCCTACGGATTCGATTAGAGAACCTATCGCGATCGATCCATCTGAATCATATAAAGGTGCATGAATTATCCAACGAGCTGTTACCGGGTCTGGCCAATGTCGACCAGAGCTTTAGCAAACTGGGGAGCCAGAGAGATTGCCAACGTTGCCGACAGATGATTATCGTCTACGAATCGAACAATGCCATTCTCTAATAGCGGGCAGCGCACGTGGTCGCAGAGAGTTGTCCCCAGATCGAGAACTTCCAGTCGCCTCCCCGATTCTGTAATGTCAGTTAGAACGGACTGAACCTTCTCGCGGCGGCCATCATAATCGGCGCGAAGCTCACCTCGCTCGAGATTTCGACCAAGGAGCAGGTCCAGTGCGAGCACACGCGGCGCATCGACTCGCTGCTCTGGAATGTGGGCCACAACTACAATACGCCGGCCCGGTAGACGGTCAACAATTCGTTCCACCCCCCTTAACGTTACTTTACGATTTTCCGTCGCGCCGATGGCTTTACTAGTAGCGTCCGTCAGCCAAAGTCCCGACTTGGAAAACGTCCCGAGCCTGACCCCAGTCACAGCGGAGGTCCAACGGGCCACCAGCACGACGGTGCGGATCTCATGATGCTCCTCTAAGAAAGCAAGGTTTGCATTAGAGACCAACTCGCAATCAGCCGACATTTGCATTACACTTGGAAGTGGATAGCAACCGCTTTGTACCAAAGCGACACCTCGCTGACCGGCAATCTTTCCTGCAGCATCAAATCCGGGCATGAGTGCATCCGCAAAGCTGTCGCCCCATAATGCCCAAGTTGTTTCAGAGGACTTCACCATGCCAAGGGCACAAGATCGGCCAGCCTTAACATCGTACGCTGTCTTTCTGTCGCAGGCCTCCCTCATCGGGTTAATATCAGCAGCTGACCTCGCAAGCCGAACAACTTCATGTGGCAACCGGCCTGGGAAGCCGCCCTCGACATGGGCAGCAGCACCAAAGATAATGGCGACTAGGATGAAGCAAGCACTCCCCAAAAATATCACGGCGGCGGGAAACACCTGCTTCTTCCGCACTGGCGTTTCAATATATCGATAGCTCAAGATGGCCATAGAGACTGCCATAAGGCAGCAGGTAAGCGTCTGAACAATCGTTAGCTCCTGCTCTAGAAGATACCGCGCAAAGGCCAAAAAGGGCCAATGCCACAGATAAAGCGAGTAGGAGATCAACCCTATTAGCACCAACGGCCTTGCGGATAAGAGCCGAGCGACAAGATTGGCTTTCTCCTCGCCCGACTCGATGACGAGGCAAGATCCTACGCATGGCAATAACGCTCGAAGACCTGGAAATGGCGTCGATTCAGAATAGAAGCAGATTGAAAAGAATATCAGCGACAACCCAACACCGCCGCCGATTGAAAGCGCCTCGAAGCGAGGCGTAAACCTCACCAGCTTGAGCGCAAGCAGTGACCCCAACAGCAGTTCCCAAGTTCTTGAAAAGATCAGGTAGAACGAAGCGTCGCGATGATCGCCAAGTAGCAACTGCGATGTTGCTAGAGACGTAACGAACAGTGGCCAAATGACAAGTTTTCTGTACCGACCATCCAACTTCAACAGGAACACTACCATTATCGGCCAAAAAATATAGAATTGTTCTTCCACACCAAGCGACCATGTATGGAGTAGTGGCCTCAACTCTGCTGCAGGACTGAAGTAACCCGACTTAAGCCAGAAGAAATTGTTTGAACTAAAGAGAGCGAGCGCTACGACGCTTTGGCCCAACTCTTTGAAGTCGAACGGCATGTATATTGGAAAGGCGGCGACGACCACAAAGAACGTCACTACGGCCAGCGCTGGCAAGATTCGCCTGAGGCGACGTTCGTAGAACGACACTATACTAAAGGTGCCGATGGCAGCCTCTCGAGCGATAATACTGGTGATTAGATAGCCTGAGATTACGAAGAAAATGTCGACGCCAACGTAACCGCCAGTGAAGCCGAGTACCCTCGCATGAAAGAGCACCACCGCAAGAACGGCCAACGCGCGCAATCCATCTACTTCAGGCCGGTATGTGAGCTCTTTATGCACGTCATTCAGGGGCCGGCTCGACCGAAAAAGCACTATAATCTCCATCAGAGGACTTTGTTATGCAAACATATCGAGCTGATCCAGACAATAGACCTGCGGGTGCCTGAGGTTTCGCAAATGTTTGCCAGTTAAAATGTTTAGACCTAGAATGTGTCTTGGCAACGGTGCTTGAACGGACCTTCGAGGAAGATTGAGGGCGGCAAGGCGAGAGTTGGCTGATCGTCGACCTTGCGCATTGTGATCCAGAAGCGCCGCTCCATCGATTAGGGCCAATGAACGCCGAAGCAGCGGGTAATTTCATCGGCAAGGAAAGCACCCGGCAATCAGAACATCTATTGCCTGTGTGGGGCTGGTACGCCGGCGGCACTTTTCTCGCCGCTCGCTCATCGCGCCACCATGTTCGACGAAGCTGGCGCACGGCACCTTGGGTGCCGCCGAAGCTCCAAGCAGCGACCGTAGTTGCCAGGCGATGCCCCTTCGTGCCCGAACCCGGAGTGCAGCTCCGCTTTATTCTTCGGCCTCCTGCCACCGCATGGATGAAGGGGGCGTCAAGTTCGTCCGCGATGATGGCCCTCTCTCGCTAATCCGGGCGCGCACGTCGGTCTCCATCCATAAGTTGCCAAGGCTCGGCGGCAAAGTCATCAGCGCCATTTGGTGATCGGCAGTGCGTTGATGATGGCAGTAACGTCCTCTCCTGCCAGCTGCTCCAAGGCCAGGTGGATCGAAGTTGATCACACCGCAGGCTACGCGACTACCGGGACACAACCGATGCTACGAGACCCGTAGATCTGACAATCTAAGAAACCCGCCGCTCGCTCTGGCAACGCTGCTCAATTCTGAGGGACATACCCGTCTTTGTCCAAAGCGCGTCGATTCTCTCGAGAGCAGGATGTATTTTGAAGCTTTCGAACGCGCCACGGGGAGCCTTCTAATCAACACCATACGTACCGCGTGTGCCCGATGACGGGGTGTTCCTGAGCGGTCGACATTGATCGCCGATATCGGATCGCACGGCTTCGATCAACCCGCGGTTGGCCATAGGGCATCATATTTAGGCGTCTGAGTTCTTATGCCGTTTGGATTGCCTCTTTTTTTGCGGAGCCCAGCTACGACACCGGATGTGCTGATGCGCACGCCAGCTCACATGTCGTACTGCGTACGGCCAGATATATGACTCGCAGGATGCAATCCAGGCATTGCACCGAGTAGAGTTACCTTGATTGATTTAGAACCTCGTCCAGCAGTGAGACTGGCGCGGCTTGGATTGCAGCCTTGCATCTCGCCAGCTAAGCTTGCTTCGGGAGGAGAAGCGTCGAATCCGATGAATTTAAGCTTGAAAATCGTCGCACTTGGTACCAGTCTCACAGCAACGCCGCTTTGGGTTGATAAGCTGCGGACGGATATTCAGAGCTGCGTACGCCGGGACGTCCACGTTGAAGTCGTCGCCCGAAGTGGGGCAACCTCGCGATGGGGAGTTGCGCAGATTCAGCAAGTGATCCGAGCTACCCCTGACGTGGTAACAATGGAATTTGCTGCAAATGATGCCAATTTACGACGCTTTGTTTCATTGTCGGAGAGCCGAAGGAATCACGAAGCAATAATTTCAGCAGTACATCAGGCCCTTCCAACAGCTAATATTTTTGTTTTTGCTGTTAGCCCAACTTGGGGGCCGCGTGGAGCCTGGATTCGCCCGTGGCTGGCTGACTACTATGCGCTTTATCCCCGGCTCGCGGACACACGTCGAGTAGGCTTCATCGACGCACGTCCCGAATGGGACCTTTCCGCGCTCCGCTCAACGATTCCTGATGGACTTCATCCTACCGGACCGGCCATGGCCAAGTTCGTCGCCCCAATCCTCGCCAAGGCAGTTTGCGCCTCGGTTCTAAAATAAAAGCTCAGACCTGCTTGATGGCCCACTTTTCAGTTGGACACGTTTACGATGGACGATAAGTTAACCAGTTGGTCGCAAAGCGAGGACGCGCGCTTCCGAGAGTTAGTCGAAAAGGGGGCATCGCTTGGCGAGATCGAGGCCGTTCTGAAAAAAACACAACGTCAGCTTCGTCAGCGGGGTTACGACCTCGGGTTGCCTTTGAAGTGGTTTCGGAGGATAGCTAGCTAAACTTCCGACCAAGATTGCTGTCGGCCTTCAGCGCCACAGAGTCTTGTCCGATGCTCTTAACAATATAACCGTTAGATTTCATCCGGCCAAGACAGTCCACAAGATCGCTTTGCGACATCGATTCCGCCTCGAATAGGATCAAGTTTGGCCGGACAACTTCGAGATCAAACTGTTTTAGTATGACTGCATCATAGCCTTCGGCATCGACGATAAGAAGATCCGGACTTGTAATCTTCGTTGACTTAAGCAGCGTGTTCACATTGATGCAGGCTACTCTTATCTCTCGAATGTGTTGTTCAATGTCTGGAATTCGATAGTCGAGTTTGAGTAACTTATCCCTGCTCAAACTGCCGACGCCTTGCACCCAGGTCGGCAAGTTTCCATCGCTCATATCAACGACAAAAAAAGAAAATGCCCCCTCAGTATCCGAGATTGCGCAATTGATGAACTCAAGATCTTCGGTTCCTTCGTAAGTCTTTCGTGCTGCATTGAGAAAGGCAGGCTGTGGCTCGACCAAAGCGCCCTTCAACCCGAAACGGCGTATCGCCAAATTCATTGGATCTGCGTATTGTCCGTCGTTCACACCGATCTGGATGAAGCTCTTAGAACCGTCCAGCTTGATGGATTCAAAGATTAGATTTTCCGCTCCTCGAAGAGAGATCACGTTCAAGCTATATAAGATACTTCGAAGTCGTGACTTCGCCTTGGGGCTCAGACGTTTGGCCAGCGTTTCTTTGCTTCTGCGCACAGCATTGGTGATCATGCAAAATCCTTAAATCTAGCGATCAATCTCAGCATCGGACATACTCACGTGCCAATAATGAACCCGAATATCACTAAAATCCAGCACGGCTCTGCCGTTTGCGACAGCCCGCGGAGGGTGCAGAGCAGAATTTGGATTGCAAGGTATATTAGCTGGTGCAAAGAATGGCACGACGGGGCTAAACGGGCCAACCCCTTGCCGGGGCATATCGTCTTGGAGGCTCAAGCCGAGCCATCACGGTAGAGAAGTCTTGCGAGCCGCCAGATTAATCAGAGCGCTGCCGGGGCGCGCCTCTTTTAATATCCTAAAGTTGAACCGGACCATTTCGAGCTTGCTAGAGATTGAAATATACATACCCCTCAGTACAATGTAGCCCATTCTCAATTCTACTTATATGTCTGCGAGATCACCCCTGCCGGCAATGCAAGTAGCGTGATGACCTCTCGATACCCGCCCGAGCAAAAATGACAAAAGACCCACTCAAGAGGCGGATCGCTCTCATAACGGGAGTAACAGGGCAAGACGGCGCCTACCTAGCGGAATATCTGATTTCGCTCGGTTACATCGTACACGGCATCAAGAGACGCTCATCCTCTTTCAACACCGCCCGCGTCGACCATCTATACCAAGACCCACATGTTGGGGACCCTCGATTTATAATGCACTATGGCGACATGACGGATTCGACCAATCTGATCCGCCTAATGCAGCAGATTCGCCCGACCGAGATCTACAATCTGGCCGCCCAGAGCCACGTAGCCGTCAGCTTCGAGAGTCCGGAATATACTGCTAATGCTGATGCAGTCGGTGTGCTGCGGCTTCTGGAAGCAATCCGCATTCTCGGTCTAGAGAAGGAAACACGGTTCTATCAAGCTTCAACTTCCGAGCTCTACGGCTTGGTGCAGGAGATCCCACAGAAAGAGACAACACCGTTCTATCCTCGCTCTCCTTACGGCGTGGCAAAACTCTACGGCTACTGGATCACGGTGAACTATCGCGAAGCCTACGGAGTTTTCGCGAGCAATGGCATCCTGTTCAATCACGAGAGCCCGATCCGAGGCGAGACGTTCGTGACTCGAAAGATCACCCGTGCGGTCGCTCGGATCGAAGTGGGGCTGGAGGACACCCTCTATCTTGGCAACCTCGAAGCGAAGCGCGACTGGGGACATGCAAAGGACTATGTCGAGGGCATGCACATGATCCTCCAGGCTGATGAGCCTGACGACTTCGTGCTTGCCACGGGCGAGATGCGCTCGGTCCGAGAGATGGTCGAGCTCTCATTCGCGCATGTCGGTCGCCGCATCGAGTGGCGAGGCAAGGGTGTGAACGAGGTCGGTATCGAAGCCAAAAGCGGCAAGACGTTGGTGAAAATCGATCCGACCTATTTCCGACCCGCTGAGGTCGACCTCCTCGTCGGCGACGCAAGCAAGGCGCGTCAGACACTTGGCTGGAATCCGAAACGTACATTCGTCCAGCTCGTCGAAGAAATGATGGCAAGCGATCTGGCGCAAGCAAAACGGGATGTCGGTGGTGGCAAGCATGCCGTTTGATCTGAAAGGCAAGTCGGTCTATGTGGCCGGCCATCGAGGAATGGTCGGCAGCGCGATTGTGCGTCGATTGGCACAAGAGGACGTGAATCTCGTAACCGTGGACCGGCGTGAGGTCGACCTTCGCAACCAAACCGCCGTATTCGAATGGTTCGCAAAAGTGCGACCCCAGGTCATCTTCTTGGCGGCGGCAAAAGTGGGCGGCATCGTCGCCAACGACATTCAGCGCGCTGAGTTCATTTATGACAACATCGCTATCGCGGCTAACGTGATCCACGCCGCACATCAAAACGGCGCAGAGAAGCTGATGTTTCTTGGCTCCTCATGCGTCTACCCGAAGTTGGCGCCGCAGCCTCTGCGCGAAGAATCGATACTCACTGGCCCGTTGGAGCCGACCAACGAACCTTATGCGATTGCGAAGATTGCCGGCATTAAAATGGCTGAGGCCTATCGCGAACAGTATGGCAGCGACTTCATCAGTGTGATGCCGACCAACCTCTATGGTCCCGGCGATAACTATCATCCGGAATTCAGCCACGTCGTTGCGGCATTAATCCGTCGTTTCCACGAAGCAAGGGCCTCTGGTGCGCAAAATGTTGTGGTTTGGGGCACCGGCACGCCGCGACGCGAGTTTCTCTATGTCGATGATATGGCAGATGCTTGCGTGCATCTGATGAAGAGCTATTCCGGCGCCGAGTTGGTCAACATCGGCGTCGGCGACGATATCACCATCGCCGAATTCGCACGCGTCGTGGCCGACGTCGTCGGCTATGGCGGCTCGATAAGCTTTGACCATTCGCGTCCAGACGGTACTCCCCGCAAGCTGCTCGATATCAGCCGTCTTGCCAAGCTCGGCTGGCGAGCGACCATGCCGCTCAGGCATGGACTGAGTTTGGCTTATCAAAGTTACCTGAAATCGCTTGAGAACGGAGGAAAACACACGCTCCAGCTGTCCCTGTGAGATGCGGCCCAGCAAACAGGTAACACAATCTTCGGCCTGCGGCAGCCTGTCCCCGGCGCGCACAAAAAGTCAGCACAGAATGAACAAAAACGAGCAGGGGAGCCGCGGCTGCCTCAAAAGACGGTTGAAGACTGCACCCGCCGATCGGTCAGCCTAGCCTCAATACGCCCGCCGCAACACGGGACCGACAGGCGCGCAAACCCGGTCCATATACCACCCATAGGGCGTCTCAACCCGCACCAGCGGGCAACGGCGCCATGGCACATAGCGATACGGATATGGCTGCGCCCAGAACGTCACGGGCATTACTTGGCTTTCGCCCGCGAGAAGGACAGCAGTTCTGGACATCTGCATTGCGGCGTTCGCGCCGGTGGCGATGCAGAAGGTAGCAGTTGCGGCCAAAAGGCCTGCTCGCATCAACATCTTAAGCATCCAGAATAGTCCCTCGCCCCTGGCGGATTTGATATCCCTACCGTGCTCGTCAGATCCCAGCCGACCGACGTCGCCCGTTCGGAAGGTCTCTCCGCGACAAGCCCAAATAGTCACCCGAACTTTACCAAGGCCACCGGCGGGAATGCAACCGATGCCGGCCCGGCCGAGCCCCTTTTGGGACGATATGGCGCGCAGGTGTGGCTTCTTGGTCCTATTTTTTCTCGCTCCAGGCACCCGGGGCGGCGAGATCTGGCGATCGGCGGTAGACGTCCCGGAGGAACTGGTAGTTGACCGTCTGGGCCAGAGGCACGTCTTCCTCGCCGAGCTTGGCAAACAGAAGGATATCCCGAAGCGTTCGCCAGCGGCTTTCGTCATAGTCGCCGATACGGCCGCCCGTCGGCAGCACCAGAGGCCGCTGCTGCTGCAGCTCGAATTTGAGCCGCTCAGGGTTCAGCGCGGCCGGTCCGGCGCCGGCGAGAATGGGCACGCTCCGTGCATAGTCAGCGTAGGCGAATTGCCAACCTCGGATGAGGCCCTGAAGGACATCGGCGATCATGGATGGCTGTTCATGGACGAGAGCATTGCTCGCGAAGTAGACCAAGCCCGGAACATGGATACCGTAGTCTTGCGGTTTGATGACATTCAGCTTCACAAAAGCCGGACTGGCGGGATCCGGTTGCTCGTCGATTGCGGCGATGATGGCATCCACCTCACCGGCCCGCAGGGCTTCGAAGCTGTCGCGGTCGGGCACCTTGGTGATCTGGCTCCGGGGAAGTCCGAGCTGCGCCATCATGGCATCGAATACGACATCTCCTTCACTCGCCTTGCGGTATCCAACCCGCTTGCCGACCAGATCAGCCGGCCGCCGCAAGCCCGAGCTTTCGAGCGTGAAGATCGCAACAGAGGTGTCGAGGAAGCTTGCAGCGAACGCCGTCACGGGGACACCGCCCCAGGTGGCCAGCAGGAACTTCTGGCCGCTCGTCACGCCGATGGCATGTTGACGTGCAACAGTTTGGACGAAGTCAGGGTCGGGCTGGGCCGCCAGCTCAATACGGGAGGAAAAGTAATTCTGCCTAGATGCAGAGAGCTCGCCGGCGAACCGTGCGGCGTATGGCCCGTCCAACAGGAGCTTGACCGCGGGCACAGACGGAGCCGACAGAGTTCGTACGGGTGCCGCATCGGGGCGAACAAGGAGAAGCACGATGCCGACCAGAGCGAGGGCAGCAAGGCCAAAAGCGAGGGCACGCTTCCCTCTCGACCGGCTCCGTCGCCGAGACTGGGATCGAGGCACTGAAAACTTCCTAACAAGTTGCGAAATTTAACATATCAGTTAGGGCGAGATGGGCTACAATGCAGCTTGTGGGGTAAGGTTAATTTTTCCTTCGTCTTGTTTTAACAGCCATTTTGACCGATAGCACGGCTGTTGAGGTAAATGAATTTTGCGTCAATGGGTTTGGCAGTATGATTATCCTTTCCACTCGGCCGGTGCCCGTCGCTGATTCCGCGAGTGAAATTGGGGCGGTCGAGCATCACCCCGCTACAGCCAAGGGCTTCACATCGACCTGGATGCGCCCGGTGGTTGTCGAGCGGGCGATGGCTGTTGTCGATGCGGTGCTGGTTGTGGTCAGCGGGATCGGGTGCGCGGTCGGGTATCACATCGCCACCGCGAGCACGCTCGGCAAGACCGATGTCTATGCGGCGGCGAGCGTGCTGGTGGCGATCAATTTCGTGCTGCTGACGATTGTACAGCACGGCTACCGCCTGAAGAATATCACGAACCTCCCCCGCACGTTTCGGATGACGCTGACGACGTGGACCGGGCTGTTCGGGGCGCTCTTGGCGATCGCGTTCACGATGAAGGTCAGCGACGAGTTCTCGCGCGGCACCACGATCTCGTTCTACCTGGTCGGCCTCACGGCCCTCCTCGCCTGGAAGACTGCGGCGGCGCGCTGGACCGCGCATGGCCTGCACAGCGGCGCCTTCGCCAACGGCCGGGCGCTGCTGATCGCCGAGCTCGGCCTTGCCACCTCGTCCAACGCGGTCGACGAGCTCGGCCAGCACGGTTACCGCCTGATGCGGGTGATGGAGATCCCGCCGAGGGAGCTCGGCTCGCCGCTGCTGCTGTCGTCGCAGGCCGCGCGCTTCGAGGAGCTGATCGCGTTCGCGCGCGAGGAGCGGATAGAGCACGTCTTCCTGCTGATCAACTGGAGCCGGCAGCACGCGATCGAGAGCATTCTGGACGTGCTGAAGATCCTGCCCGTACCGGTGCATCTGGTGCCGGACCCCAACACGGCGCGTTTTTTGCGTTATCCGCTCCAAGATACCGGCAACACCCTGACCGCCGAGCTGCGCCGCGCGCCACTATCCTGGAAGGAGCGGGCCGTGAAGCGGACGCTCGACCTGGTCGGCGCGAGCCTGGCGCTGTTCGTGTTCGCGCCCGTGATGCTGGTGACCGCACTGCTGATCAAGCTGAGCTCGAAGGGCCCGGTGTTCTTCCGCCAGACCCGCCACGGCTTCGGCGGGCGCGCGTTCAAGATCTTCAAGTTCCGCACCATGCGCGTGCTCGAGGACGGCCCGACGATCGTGCAGGCGCAGAAGAACGACCCGCGCGTCACGCCGATCGGCAAATGGCTGCGCAAGACCTCGATCGACGAGCTGCCGCAGCTCTTCAACGTGCTCAAGGGCGACATGTCGCTGGTCGGCCCCCGCCCGCACGCGGCCGCCCACAACACCGAATATGAGCAGATCATTGGCAACTACGCCTTCCGCCACCACGTCAAGCCAGGCATCACCGGTTGGGCCCAAGTTAATGGTTACCGCGGAGAAACCCGCACGCTCGACCTGATGCAGAAGCGCGTCGAATTCGACCTCTGGTACATTAATAATTGGACGCTGCGGTTGGACATCTTGATTCTAATACGGACCGCTTTGGTTGGCCTCCGACAGACGAGAGCTTATTAGCTAAGATCGGAGTATTGAAATGCTTAAGTCCATTGTTGTTTTCGGAGGGGCCGGCTTTATCGGCACTCATTTGCTTCGTCGCTTAGCCTCAAAGGGAGCGAACCAAATTATCTCCTTCGATCTGAGGGACCCGAAGGAGAGGCTGCCAGGAGTAATTTACCGCGTTGCAGATGTGCGCAACCTCCAGCAAGTCAACATGGAATCCGGCGTCGCGCGTATCTACAATTTAGCGGCAATTCATACCACTCCAGGTCATGCGGATCATGAGTATTTCGAGACGAATGTCGCTGGAGCGTTAGAGGTAACTAGCTTCGCCGCAAGGCATGGCGTCCCCGAAATCATATTCACGAGTTCGATCTCTGTGTACGGCCCCGGCGAGTCTGGGAAGACTGAAGAGACGCCGCTGGAACCTACTTCCTCATACGGGCATTCGAAAGCCCTTGCCGAGCGCATACATCAAAATTGGTTCGACGGCGACAGCAATCGCAGACTTACAATCGTGAGACCCGCTGTGGTCTTCGGCAAGGGCGAGGGCGGAAACTTCACGCGACTAGCAAGGCTGCTCCAGAGGGGCTTCTTCGTTTACCCGGGACGAAAGAACACCGTGAAAGCCTGCATTTACGTTGGCGACCTGCTTGACGCCATTGAGTTTGCTCGATCGTGCCCTGAGCGTTTCGTCTTGTTCAACGCATGTTATCCGGATCGCTATACCATTGAGGATATTGTAAGCGCGTTCCGGTCTATTTCCTTTCCAAATACCCGAGAGTTTCTCGTTCCCGAGTCAACGGTGAAGGCTGCAGCAGCCGTTCTCAAGCCATTCTCTGCTCTTGGCTTGGGTATTCATCCGGACCGTGTCATGAAGCTCGTCAGGTCAACGGATATTGTCCCTGGCTGGCTTCAATCCAAGGGTCAAGCGCAGCTCGGACGACTACACTCTGCGCTGATGGATTGGCGCAAAGAGTCGTCCGGACTTTTCAATTGATCATTGATCAGCAACCCCTATTGAGTGGGAATTCAACCAGCAACGGCCAGCCGGCATTGCTTTACAATAGGTGGCGCATATCCCAGCTGGCCGCGGGCAACCGGACCTCGGTTATCCGGCCCTGCAGAGCTAGTGGGGTGGAGATTCCCTCTTCGAAAGGCATTTTTGGTTTGGCACTAAGTCAATCCCTCGCAAAGTACCGAAGGAGTTCAAAGCCAATGATTGACTATACTCAAGGAAGCGCCGCACAGTTCCTTTGAAGCTCGGTCCGTCGGCTCAAGCGATTCGCGCCCTCGACAACTGCACGACGTTACTGAAGCGCCAGTGGACCCGAATAGAACAGCTACATCCTTTTCTAAGTCGAGTTTGGCCGCACATGGCGATCTACCAATAGACGAGATAAAGAGTGTCAAGCAAAGGGGAGCTCGATCGGTCTAGGTCGTGGACTCATAAGCCCTGAGCCAGAGTCTTGTTGATGCCAGCAGGACAGCGGCAAGGAAATTTCTGGCTAGCTTGTCGAAGCGGGTAGCGACGCGTCGGAAGTGTTTGAGCTTGCAGAAG
>Ga0209758_1000609_pt1 | contig 55431 bp, 53 predicted proteins | sample AraplaMF_Col_mMF_FD_184258 | JGI IMG/M metagenome (GOLD analysis project Ga0209758, IMG submission 184258) | Arabidopsis root microbial communities from the University of North Carolina, USA - plate scrape MF_Col_mMF (SPAdes) (version 2) | ecosystem: Host-associated > Plants > Roots > Endosphere... | reverse complement strand
CTTTCGTCGAGCTTCCCTTTTCGGAAGTGCCGCTGATCGCCCGGCACGTCCGGACGAAGGAACTGCACACCTTCTTGAGCACAGTCGCTCTGCGGGATGTCCGCGACTCGTCGACGCCTCCGCCGCAGGCAGTCGACGAATCCGGGCGTTCGGCGCAGCGCTTTGCCGTAGAAGTGATCGTCACGCAGGGTGACGTGCGCCGTCAGATTGTCGCACAGGGACAAGACATCTACGCCGTCACGGCGCCGATCATCTGTGAAGCGCTCCAGCGTATCCTCTCGGGGCGCATCCGCGATATCGGCGCAAAGGCGCCGGCAGCCATTTTCGATGCCGCTAGCTTCCTGCAGGCGCTCGGCCCGGATCTGTCGGTCGAGATATCGGAAACTTAGTTCGGAAACGCCAGACTTTCAGAAAGTCCCTCACAATGGCGTGGGGGACTTAATTCTCCTGGCGTATTCAGGGAGACTGTTCAGAACGATCGTCCCGCTCGGGCGATGATAGCGGATGGAATTCCGTTATCTTGGCAAGATTGCACATTCCCATCGAAACCGTTCCATTCTATTGGAGGAAAATATAAGGGAAGATTTTTTTACATTGTTTGCTGCAATTGGTTCTTTTATCTCCCGTTTCATCGAAACACGAAACGCCACGATATTGATCGGAGAGAGACAATGAACCCCGCCATGAACATGATGCCGATGATGAACAACATGATGCCTGCCATGATGAACCCGATGATGGGTGGAATGATGCCGATGATGTCAGGCATGCCCATGATGAACGGCGCCATGATGCCGATGATGGCCTCCATGCCGATGATGATGATGATGGGCTCCATGAAATGCACGATGACCGCCGAGGGCATGGTCTGCGAAATGAAGCCGATGGAAGGCATGGACAAGGACATGTTCATGGAATGCTGCAAGCGTATGATGTCCAGCGGCATGCCGATGATGATGAACTGCGGCGGCATGATGATGTGCTGCATGATGGCCGCCTGAGCCATCCGCCTCTCAAGGAAACGACCAAGAGCCTCCGGAGACGGGGGCTCTTTTTGTGTCAGACGCGAACGTCTTCGAGATAGGTCGTGACTAGGTAGAGGATTGCTTCCGTTCCCGTCATGTTGCGGTAGATGTGCGGCACGTCTGCATCGAAGATGATGGCATCGCCTTCACCCAGAATATGGGGTGCCTGCTTGCCGGCGATGATTTCGACGGTGCCCTGAGCAACGACCAGATTTTCGACCGTTCCATGCTGATGGGCATCGGCACTTTCGGTATGGTGCGGAGCGATCCTGAGCTCGTAGAATTCCACCTTTCTTTCGCCTTCGAAGGGGAAAAGAGCCCGTGTCCGGAAGCGCCCTTCGGAAGAGGCGAGGATCTTCGATCTTGCCCGCGGTACTGTAATGATCGAGGTGTCGCCGCGTTCGGCGATCAGAGCGGCGCAGGGAATACCGAGAGCAAGTGCAATCTTCGAGAGAATGCTCAATGTCGGGCTGCTTTTGCCCGTCTCGATTTGCCCGAGCATGGCGCGGCTGACGCCGGCGATCTTTGCCAGCCGGTCCAGGGAGTAGCCGCGGCGGGTGCGAATGCGCCGCAAATTCTGTCCTGTCTGAACCGTGATCTCTTCGGCGGCATCTCTCGCTTCGCCGTCGGGAAGAAGCGCTTGATCAGACGCCATATCCCGCAATGCCCATTGCCATGACCGGGACAAAGCCCCAATAGGGCACCCACATCAGAACCGGCTGCATCGCAAAGGATACGGGCGCGGCCGCCTTCAGCGCATCGGGCGCATCTTTGCTGCGAGATTGCCGGTAGGCCTGGAAATCGATGACATCAGCCGTCTGCACTGGCATGAAAAGCTCCCGCTAAAATCTATAAGAAGCGTATATTTTCCGCAGAGGAAAAGGCAGGGCTTGTCATCCAATCGTTCCGCTGAACCGGAAATCTTATACCAATTATATTCGACCTTGCGGCAAAGCCATTTATGGCGAGCAATTTGCACGAGCTTCTCGCCAGGCTCGCGACATCATCATGCCGCCCACACCAGCGTCTCCAAGAGAAGCCGAACAAGTTCCCCTTCCTGCCGTCTTCCCGCACGCGAGGTCGAAGCGGTCGCTGGACCGGCGATCCCTTGTGACGATCGCCATGCAGCCTATGCGTGCTGGAGCGGCGGCGAACGTTTTTTTCAACCAGGCGAAGAAGGAGAGACGCACGTTCCTTTAATCTATCAATTTTGTAGACAATAGTTGGGGCAACGCAAAGAGAGGAAAAACCATGTCAGGTTTCAAACTCGTCGGCATCGCTGGCAGCTTCAACCGTCCATCGAAGACATTGGCACTTGTGCGGCACGTCGCCGAACGTGCGAGCATTCGTTACGGATTTGCGAGCAAGAGCTATGATCTGCATGATGTCGGTCCGTCGCTGGGCAGCGCCTTGTGGCGCAAGGATCTCGACGCGCAGGCCAGGCATGTCGTCGACGAGATCGTGCAGGCCGATGCCCTGATCATCGGCTCGCCAACCTACAAGGGCTCTTATCCCGGCCATTTCAAGCACCTCATCGACCTGATCGACCCGCACGAACTTCGGGGCAAGCCGATCATCATCACGGCGACCGGCGGCGGTGACCGGCATGCGTTGATGGTCGAGCATCAGCTTCGGCCGCTGTTTGGGTTTTTCATGGCCCATACCTTGCCGACCGCCGTCTATGCGTCCGACCGCGATTTCACAAACTATGCGGTTTCATCCGACGCGCTTTTAGCCCGCATCAACGACGTGATCGGCGAATTGGCGGCCTTCTTTCCGGGCGCAAACCCGGCCCTGGCGGCAGCCGAGTAAGGATCGTCACCATGGCTCGATCTCAGGAAGCAACGATCACCGATGAGGAAAGGCCGGGGCCAAGCGAGCAATTGTGGAGCGTCTTCGAATTCGCCCGACGATATCGTCTCGCCAAACGCGAGGAGAACCGCCTGCTGATGCTCTACGGACCGACGGCATCGCTTCACGTTCTTCTCGCCAATGCACAACGTCATTCGCTGATTTCGTAGAGCAATTCCAGCAAAAGTGCACAGCGGTTTTGCGTCCGGAATTGCATGAAAACAAAGAGATAGAGCACCTCCGTGATTCGAAGAAAAACGGAAATGCTCTAGCCGAAGAATACCGGCTCCTGACAGGAGGTTCGCATGAAGCTTGATTTTCAGTTCTGGCTGAAGCTTTCGATCGGCCGGATCCTCGGCCTGAAGCCGCCCGCTGCACGGGAGCCTGTAAACGGATTGTTCATGCCGGACGACGAGCGCGACCGGTCCGCCCGCGAATACGAACTCCATTATTGGGGCACCATGCCCGGCCTTTGGTATTGAGGAGAACGGCGTGATGGCGATTGTCGTTGAGGCCGACCTGCGTCGGCACGGTGCGAGAAGAGCGGAAGGCAGCGTCATGTCGCATTTCAGGCATGCGGCCGGAATCTGCACGATCGTCAGCTCCTTCACATTCCTGTTCGCCCTGGTGATCGGGCTGGTCTGATGAGTGAGGTCAGATGTTTGCCCCGATCGGGAAAAGGACCGACGCGCAGCTTCAGAGAGGATGCCGTCAGATGATCGATGTACTTATTCTTCCCGGGCTTTTCGGCTCGGGAGAAGGGCATTGGCAACAGCACTGGCTGCAGGATCAGCCGGGCAGTCGTTGCGTCGCCCAGCAGGACTGGGATCATCCGAACCTTGACAGTTGGCTGCTGCGATTGGAAGGCGCACTTGAAGAGGCCGGCGAGGCCTATCTGGTCGCCCATAGTCTCGGATGCCTGCTTGCCGCCCGCTTGGCCGGGCGAAGTGCGGCGCGGCGCGTCAAAGGGGCATTGCTCGTTGCTCCATGCGATCTGCCGGCCACGGAAAACCTGCATCCGGGGCTTATCTCGTTTGGCGCCATGCCGACGGCGCCTTTGCCTTTTCCAAGCATCGTCGTCGGCAGCATGAACGATGCCTACATGACGGTCGATCGGTTGACCCTGTTCGGCCGCTTGTGGAACGCCGAGACCAGGAATATCGGCCTTGCCGGACACATCAATGTCTCCAGCGGCTTTGGCCGCTGGCGCAACGGCTACCGATTGCTGGAGGGCTTGAAGACGCAAACGCGCGGTCGAAGGCATGTCGTTTCCATGCCGCCGGCCCTTGCAATGTGAGTGGAATCGCAATGTCCGACATTGTCGCCGACCTGCTGCGCCTTAGCGAAGATCCGAATGCCGACCCGAGGACCAGGCGCCGCCAAACCATGGAGCGGCTGGTGCAGACGCTGCTCGCCATGGCCGATGCCGAAATAGGATCGGGAGATGCGCAGCATCGCCATTCCATCATTCATTTGACGACGATCATCCGCGAGATGACGGGAAGGATCGCAGAGGCCGATGATGCGACGTTTTCGGCAATCGTCAGGGAGGCCGCGATGCTGATACGCAGCCTGCAGCGGCGCCAGGCCGATGCGGCCAGATTTACGGTGCACTGACGCATGACGGATATGCGGGAGCATAAGCTGGTGACGGTCCAGGGAAGCAAACTTTTGATGACCGGATCAAGAATGGCTCTAACGGACGAGCTCGTATCGCTGAGCCTTCGCCCTGCGGTCGATGTAGGCCCCGAGCCACACCGAACACCGCTGACCGAAGCAGAGGTGGAGATGCTCGCCAACCGGCTGCTCGATGAGTCTATCGGCGCGCCGCTTTGGATCTTCGCCTATGGATCATTGATATGGAAGCCGGACTTCGATGCAGTCGAATCGCAGCATGGCGCAACAAGAGGGTGGCATCGCTCCTTCTGTCTGCAGATGACCCGCTGGCGGGGAACGCGAGCACAGCCGGGCCTGATGATGGCACTTGACCGCGGTGGACGTTGCAACGGCATTGTCTTCAGGCTTGCCGATGATGATCGCCTTGGCCAGATTAGGCGGTTGATCCGCCGTGAGGTCGGCACGATCGAAGACGCTGCGACGGTTCGCTGGATCCCGGTCGCGACCGCGCATGGGCTGGTGCGTGCGCTGGTCTTTTGGGCTGGTCCGAAGGGCGAGCGGGTTTCCCGCAAATTGCCGCTGGAGACGGTGGCGCAGGTGCTTGCGAGAGCCTGCGGACACATGGGCTCCTGCGCCGAATATCTGTATCTGACGGTGAAGCATCTGGAGGAACGCGGCATCAGGGACCGCAATTTATGGCGGCTTCAGAAGCTGGTCGCAGCCGAGCTTGTCGCCATACACGGGCTGAACCCGGCGGCAGCAAGCCATTGAATAGGCATCCCTGCCGCCACTTGGTCAGAGCTTGCCCTTCCAGGGCACAAGGAACGCCTCCAGAAAACGAATGGCGGCCGAGAAGGTGAATGCGCAGATCGCGATGATGCCGATGCCGACGAAGACGACGTCGGTCGCCAGGAACTGTGAAGCCGACATGATCATGAAACCGATCCCGCGCGTGGAGGCGATCAATTCGGCCGCGACCAGCGTGCCCCAGCCGACACCGAGCGCAATTCGGATACCGGTGAGGATCTCGGGCAGGGCCGACGGCAGGACGATATCAAGGAAGAGCTGCAGCCGGCTTGCGCCCAAGGAACGTGCGGCATTGACGCGCTCGATCGGCAGCGAACGAACGCCGGCCTGGGCCGAGAGGCAGATCGGCGCGAACATCGCAAGCACCAGCAGCGTGATCTTCGACGTCTCCCCAATGCCGAGCCAGATGATCATCAGCGGCAGGTAGGAGAGTGGCGGAAGCGGCCAGTAGAATTCGATCGGCGCGTCGAGCACCCCTTTTGCCCAGCGATTCAGGCCCATGAGCAACCCGAGCGGGATGCCGGCGGAAACGGCGATGAGGGCGGCGACCACGATGCGGAACAAGCTCGCAAAAACATGCTCGGACAGTGACGCTCCGGCGTAGCCGTCGCGATAAATGGCGCCGATTTGTGTCAGCACCTCGTCTGGACGCGGCAGGAACAGGTGTGGGACGACACCGAGCGCCGATACCAGCCACCACAGCAGAAGGATGGCGAGGGCCGTGGCAATGCTGATGGCCACCGTCGATTTCTCGCCGGCTCCGAAGCTTGCCATTTTTACCAGCTTGACCTGGCGGTCCTCTCTGCCCGCCGCAATCGGCGGGGCCTGCACTATGTCGCTCATGCGGCGCTCCTGAGGTCTTCGGTGCTGTGGAGAATGGCGCGGATCTCCTCGCGCAGCTCGGCAAATTGCGGCGACGCCTTGATCGACCGGGCGTCGCCGGTTTCGGCGAAGCGGCGAACGAAATCGAGATCGAAGCGTGCCACGACGCGGCCCGGTCGCGGTGACATGACCAGCACCTGCGTGCCCAGGAACAAGGCCTCTTCGATCGAGTGCGTGATGAAGAAAATCTTCTTTGCCGTTTTATCCCAGATGGAAACCAGCAGTTCCTGCATCTGCTCGCGCGTCAGGCTGTCGAGCGCGCCGAACGGCTCGTCCATGAGCAGGATGTCGGGATTTGTCGCCAGAGCACGCGCGATGCCGACACGCTGGCGCATGCCGCCCGACAGCTCGTAGGGAAAAGCGCCGGCGAATTCGTCGAGACCGACGAGCCGGAGAAGCTCCAGCGCGCGGGCCTCGCGCTCCTTGCGCTTGACCCCGGCGAATTTCAAACCGAGCGCGACATTGTCGACAACCGATTTCCAGGGCAGCAGCGAGTCCTTCTGAAAGACGACGCCACGATCCGCGCCGGGTCTTTCGACCGCGCGGCCATCGAGCGTGATCCGGCCATCCGAAAGCGGGAGGAAACCGGCGATCGCATTGAGAAGGGTTGATTTGCCGCATCCCGACGCTCCGAGCGCAACGACGAAGCCCCGTTCGGGAATATCGAAGGAAACGCGATCGAGCGCGTGAACGGTCCGCCCGTCGCGGGCTGCGAAGAAAACGCTGGCGTGATCGACTTTAAGCATGTTGCCGCTCGCAGGTTCGACGCCGGCGCGGCAAGGCGCGCCGGCGTTGGGGAGGATCAGTTGCTGACGCCGGTGAGGGCATCTGCGGTGACGAAGGCGCCGTAATTCGCCAGCACGTCAGAAACCTTGCCCTGTTCCTTCAGAAACGATGCGGTGTCCTTGAGGATCTTGCCGGCACCCGCCTTTTCGCCGCCGCCAAGCCAGGCATCCGATGCCTGGACCTCAGGTGTCAGCAGCGTGAGGTTCTTCAGGGCCGATGCCTGCTGGTCGGCTGTGCCGCCGAGAAGCTTGGCGAGTGACTTGGCGTTGTCGCTGTCGGGACCCCAGGCGGATTTGTCCGAGGCAAAGGATGCGTAGTATTTGTTGATGACCGAAGCGAAGCCCTTCAGAAATGCCGGGTTGTCGGCGGCAAATTTCGAGGTCGCGACCCAGGCGGAGAATGTCGGTGCACCCTTGTCTGCCACCTCCTTGGAGGTCACCAGGACCTTGCCGTTCTTCTTCAGTTCGGTGAGTGCCGGATCCCAGACGAAGCCGCCATCGATATCGCCGCGGTTATAGCTGGCGACGATCTCAGGCTGAGGGATTGCGAAGACCTGAACGTCCTTTTCGGTCAGACCGAGCGATTTGATCAGCGCCAGAAGCTGATAGTGGTCGGTGGAAACAGGCGCGGCCGCAAGCTTCTTGCCCTTCAGATCATTCAGGCTTTCGATACCGGAGCCGTTACGGACGACGAGAGCCTCGTCGATGCCAGAGATCGAGGCGAGGTAAAAGGCCTTGACCTCGAGCCCGCGTGATACCGCAGCCGCAAACGGGCTGGAGCCGACATAGCCGACCTGGACATCGCCGGAGGCAATTGCCGCAAAGATTTCGGCGCCTGAGTTAAACCGGCGGAAGTCGATCTCGTATCCCGTCTCCTTGGCGAATTCGCCATTGGCGATCGCCACGGAAGACGGCAAGGCGTCGGTTTGATAGGCGACGACGACCTTCTTGTCCGCCGCTTCAGCGACAACAGCCGTTGCAAGAGTGCCGACGCCGACGGCGATTGCGGCAACCAAATTCCTGAAATTCATCTTGAGCCCCTTTGTTCAGAGCCGCTCGGCTCTTGATCTCACCCTCAAAAGGGTAATGGTCGGGAAGGGGCTAGCGGGAGAAATAACAAACTATATTTATAGACTATAGAGATAATTGTTTTCGTGATTCTGCCGCTTGTGCGATCAGCAGGGACCGGTGAGCGACACGGGGCTTGAATGACGACATGTCTCGATGACGTTCTGAGCTTCAGGGAGAATGCATTTGACATATGATGTTATCGTGGTCGGTTCCGGTTTTTCAGCGATAGCGGTTACCTGCAATCTCATCGAGCAGCTTCCCGCTTCGGCGAAGGTCGCCGTCGTCGGCGACGATCCCGGTTTCGGCCGCGGGACGGCGTACCGGACGGAGCTTTATCTCCATCGCCTCAATGTTCCCGCCGGCCGCATGAGCCTGCTGCCGCATCAACCCGACGACTTTGTCGACTGGCTGAAAAGCCATGGCCGCCTGACGCAGGCAGGCGATTTCGCCTCGCGCAGCGATTACGGTCTTTATGTCCGCGATACGCTTGCACGGCTGCTTCGAAAGCGGGACGGCCGTTGCCGGGTCGATTTCATCAAGGCCAAGGCGGCGGGATGCGTTGAACGTTACAGCAGCACGCTGGCCTTCCATCTCGGCAATGGCGACGAGATTGCCGGGAAGAACGTGGTGCTCTGCCTCGGCGTCGGGAACGCGAGCCTTCCGGCCGCTCCGGACGGGGTCCCGCCATCGCTGCGATCGCGGATCATCGAGAACCCGTGGCGGCTTTCGTGGTTGAGGCGCGTCGCACCATCCGATGCGGTGTGTATCCTCGGATCCGGCCTGACGATGATCGATCAGGTTCTCGCGCTTCGCGCCCATGGCCACAGCGGCAAGATCGATGTGCTTTCGCGGCGCGGGCTCGCACCGCTCGGACACGCGTGGAAGCCGCCGGCGCCTCTGCCGATCGACGTCGAGAGGCTTCCGGAGACGATCAGCGGCATATTGAAGACCCTGCGGGGAAAGAGCAGGACGGTTGCCGACTGGCGAGCCGTGATGGACGGCCTGAGGCCTGCAACGCAGGCCCTCTGGCAACGGCTTTCGAGCAGGGAGCGGGCACGCTTCCTCAGGCATGCGCTTCCATGGTGGAACATTCATCGTCACCGGGTCGCGCCTGACGTGTTCGACAGGTTTGAGAAGCTGGTCTTAGACGGAACCGTTCGCTTCCACGCGGGCTTCCTGAAATCGCTCGGGGCGGAGGAGGGGCGGCTCGCTGCCAGCTACAGGGTCAGAGCGACGCGCGAGATCGCCGAGATCAGGGCGGACTGGCTCGTCAACTGCACGGGAATGGAGCGGGCCGGGATCAGTCATTCACCGCTTTTGAAGGAAATGAGCCGCTTTGAGTTGATCGTCCCCGATCCTCTTGGCCTTGGAATCCAGGTGGATGCCGCTTCCGAGGTGATAGCCTCGTCCCGGATCTCGCCTGCCCGACTATTCGCGGTCGGCGCCCTGACGGCAGGGCAATTCTGGGAGATCACGGCCGTTCCGGATATCCGGGTGCAGGCCAAGGCCGTGGTCGAGGAGATTGTTTCAAGAGGCTAGCTTGCGACTTCTAGAGCAGCAGATCTAAGTGCTACAGCGTCCTTTGCACGTCTGAAAGACGCGCGGCGCTATAGGTCGGCACGGCGCTTGTTGAATTGCCGGCCGCCGACAGCTACAATATCTGGTACGCCATAATACGATTCTTGCATTCGGCTGCCGCGGCGGAAGTTGAGCGTGCAAAGTACAACACTGAGGTACAGAATGAGCGGTGCTCTGAAGGACGCAATTAGAGTTGAGCGTCCTGCGAAGACCTTGCGGGAATTGGCGCTCGACAAGGTCCGCGAGGCGATCGTCAATGGATATTTCCGTCCCGGAGATCGCCTTGTCGAGCGTGACCTCTGCGCCCAGCTCGGCGTCAGCCGAACAGTCGTGCGCGAGGTTCTGAGGCATTTGGAATCGGAAGGGCTTGTCGCCAATCTGCCGAACAAGGGACCGATCGTCGCGCAGCTCGACATCGAGGAAGCCAAGCAGATCTATGAGATCCGCGGCGCGCTGGAAGGCATGGCGGCGCGGCTGTGCGCGGAGCGCCGCAGCCCCGAGATCGTCGCTGCGCTGGAGGAATCGCTGGCCGGGATACGCAACAGTTACCGCGACAACGACATGTCGGCTGTGCTGACGAACACCTCTGCCTTCTATCATACCCTGTTCACGATGGTTGACAGGAACGTTGCCTGGGGCGTCGTTAATCTCCTCACCGTGCGCATAAACCACCTGCGCTCGATGACGATCAAGACGGAGAGGCGCGGCATCGAAGGGCCGCTGCAGATGTCGAAGATCGTGGACGCCATCCGCCGCGGTGACGGCGAGGGGGCTTACCGGGCGGCGATGGATCACGTCGCCGCCGCGAGCGCGATTGCCGAAGCGGTGCTGTCGGCGAAGAAGCCTGCCGACTAGGCGCGGCGGACTCGCTGTGGCCTCCGTCGCAGGCGGATGGCAAAGCGCCGGCACCGAGCATCTGTCGATGTCACTCCACTAAGCGCAATCATATTCCTAGGAATTTAGCAGACTCCGCACTCCAAGCTTGACACCCAACTTTGCTCAATGTGATGGTATGCCATAATAAATAATACATAAGGCGGTATCATATGAACTGGGACAATCGTGACCTCCGGACTTGCCGTGAGCCTTCGGCGCTGCCGTTGCGGGGTCTGTGGCTGCTGACAATAAGCTGAAAAGAAGAGGCGCTTTCCAAGCGTGAGAGCACACGCGCGCCAAATTGAAAATCTCCGCCTCGGCCTGAACTGCGTCCATGCAGGAGCCAACTTGACACTCATATATTATGGTATACCATAATACGAAATTGAGAGATGAGGTGTTCGATGGCCATTCAAATTCGCAAGACGGGACTGCAGATCGAAACGACATTGATCGAAGGCGGCAAGGCCGCTGCGGTTCCGCTGAAGCTGTTTACCGCCTTTGCGGTCGTGAAGAATCCTTGGGCAGGGCGCGGCTTTGTCGACGACCTCAAGCCCGAGATTCACGCAGGCGCTCCAGTGCTCGGCGAGTTGCTGACCAAGATGATCATCGATGCGGTCGGGTCCGGCGAGGCTGTCGAAGGATATGGAAAGTCCGCTGTCGTCGGCCTGGACGGCGAGATCGAACACGGGTCCGCGCTCATCCACACGCTGCGCTTCGGCAATTTTTATCGCCAGGCCGTCGGCGCCAAATCCTATCTCGCCTTCTGCAACACACGCGGTCCGGCCAATGCGCCGATCATGATCCCGCTGATGGACAAGAACGATGAAGGCCGCCGTTCGCACTACCTGACCATCCAGACGTCGATCCCCGATGCGCCTGCTGCCGATGAGATCGTCGTGGCTCTCGGCGCTTCGATAGGCGGGCGCCCGCATCACCGCATCGGCGACCGCTACCAGGATCTGAAAGACCTGGGGCAGGACGTTGCCAATCCTGCGGGCGTTTGAGGGAGCACTCTGAGATGCTGACGGCCGGATCGACGACACGCACCGCTGCAGCAACAAACGCCGCCGGTGCCTTGCCCCGAAAAAAGACGGCAAGCGGAACGGCCTATCATGAGGCCGGCAGCGGTGAGCCGCTGGTTCTCATTCACGGCGTCGGCATGCGGCTTGAGGCCTGGGCTCCGCAGATCGCATTCCTGTCTGCAGGCCATCGCGTCATCGCTGTCGACATGCCGGGACATGGGGAGAGCGCAAAGCTGCCGGCGGGCAGTCGGCTCGAGGAGTTCGTCGCCTGGTTCGGACGCTTTCTCGACGAGATGGCAATCGACTCGGCAAATGTTGCCGGGCACTCGATGGGCGCACTGGTTTCAGGAGGGGCAGCCGCGACATTTGGCGAGCGTATCAGCCGTGTCGCTTACCTCAACGGCGTCTACAGGCGTGACCCCGAGGCAAAAGCCGCCGTCCTTTCGCGCGCAGCGGCCATTCCGGTATCGGGCGTCGACAAGGAAGGCCCTCTGGCCCGCTGGTTCGGCGAGGATGCGGACAGCGTCACTGCGCGTGAATTGACACGAAAATGGCTGAACCTCGTTGATCCCCAGGGATATGCCGTCGCCTACGCCGCCTTCGCGGGCGGAGACGAGACCTATGCTGACGGCTGGAAAGACGTGGCTGGTCCGGCCCTGTTTCTGACCGGGTCCGATGATCCGAACTCGACGCCCTTGATGGCAACGCAAATGGCAGAGCTTGCGCCGCGGGGCTATGCCCGCATCGTCGAAGGCCATCGTCATATGGTGAACCTGACCGCGCCTGATATCGTAAATTCGCTGCTCGCTGAGTGGCTGTCGTTCGGGGAGGATGAACGATGACAATCCAGACTGTCGACCCAAGAGCGCTGCGAGATGCATTCGGAGCTTTTCCGACCGGGGTGACTGTCGTCACCGCCTGTGACGGGGATGGAAATCCGATCGGATTCACGGCGAACTCCTTCACCTCGGTCTCGCTCAATCCACCGCTTCTCCTCGTCTGCCTTGCCAAGACGTCACGCAATTTCGCCATCATGACCGGTGCGCAGCATTTTGCGATCAACGTGCTTTCGGAAACGCAGAAAGACGTGTCGAACACCTTTGCTCGACCGGTCGAGGATAGATTCGCGGCGGTCGAGTGGGCGAGGGGATCGGCAGGCTGCCCGATATTCTCAAGCGTGGCGGCCTGGTTCGAATGTGCCATGGAGCAGGTCATCGAGGCTGGCGACCACGTCATCTTGATGGGGCGCATCGAAGCTTTCGACAATAGCGGCCGCAACGGTCTCGGTTATGCGCGTGGCGGTTATTTCACGCCGACGCTCGCAAGCAAGGCAGTGTCCGCGGCAAGCGAAGGCAATATGGAACTTGCGGCCGTTGTCGAGCGGCGCGGGGAAGTTCTGCTGCTCGGCGAGGATGTGCTCTGCCTGCCAAGTGTCGACGCCCATGACGGCAGCCCGACCGAGGCACTGCAAAAATACCTGGAGACACTAACCGGGCTGAAGGTCAGCATCGGCTTTCTCTATTCGGTTTATGAGGGCAAGAGCGACGGCAAGCAGCACATTGTCTATCACGCCGTTGCCGGAGAGGGCGAGCCTGCCGGCGGCAGGTTCCTGAAGCCTGACGCATTGGTTGCGGCAAAGTTCAAGACCAGTTCGACTGCCGATATCGTCAACCGTTTCGCGATGGAAAGCTCGATCGGCAATTTCGGAGTCTATTTCGGCGACGAGACCGGCGGCACTGTACACCCAATTCCAGCCAAGGACGCAAAAGCATGAAGTTCTCCCTCTTCGTCCATATGGAACGGCTCGACGCCAGCCAAAGCCACAAGAGCCTCTATGAGGAATTCGTCGCGCTCTGCGAGATCGCCGACAGGGGCGGCATGCACGCGATCTGGACGGGTGAGCACCATGGCATGGATTTCACCATTGCGCCCAACCCTTTCGTGACCATTGCCGATCTGGCGCGCCGCACATCGCGGGCACGGCTTGGGACGGGAACAGTGATTGCCCCCTTCTGGCATCCGATCAAACTCGCCGGCGAGGCGGCCATGGCCGACATCATCTGCGATGGACGACTCGACATCGGCATCGCGCGCGGAGCCTATTCCTTCGAATACGAACGTCTGCTGCCCGGTCTCGATGCCTGGGGTGCTGGCCAGCGCATGCGCGAACTCATCCCGGCGGTCAAAGGCATATGGGCCGGCGACTACGCGCATGACGGGGAATTCTTCAAGTTTCCGTCGACCACGTCGGCGCCGAAACCGCTGCAGCAGCCGAACCCGCCCATATGGGTGGCAGCGCGCGATCCGAACTCGCACGAATTTGCCGTCGCCAACGGCTGCAACGTTCAGGTGACGCCCCTCTGGCAGGGCGACGACGAGGTTCAGTCGTTGATGGAGCGCTTCAACGATGCATGCGCCAAGAATCCCGAGATCGAGCGGCCCAAGATCATGTTGCTGCGCCATACCTATGTCGGCTCGTCAGAGGACGATGTCGCGCAAGCCGCCCATGAACTCAGCGTCTACTACAATTATTTCTTCGCCTGGTTCAAGAATGAGAAGCCGGTTACCCAGGGTCTGATCGAACGGATCCCGGACGAACAGGTCAGAGCAAACGCGATGCTGTCCGACCAGGTCATGCGCACCAACAATGTCGTTGGCGACGCTGAGACCGTCATCGCCCGGCTCAAGGCCTATGAAGCGCTCGGCTATGACGAATATTCCTTCTGGATCGACACCGGCATGAGCTTCGAGCGCAAGAAGGCGTCGCTCGAACGCTTCATCACCGAGGTCATGCCAGCATTTCAGGAGTAACACCATGCGGCGTTTCCAGCACTACATCGATGGCGAATTTTCAGATGGCGAGGCCAGCTATCCGAGCATCGATCCCGCCTCCGGCGCGGTCTGGGCTGATATGCCCGAAGCGCGCGAAGGGGATGTCGATCGGGCTGTCAACGCGGCCGACAGGGCGCTTTACGAAGGCGCCTGGCCGAAACTGACGGCCACCCAACGCGGCAAGCTGCTCTACAAGCTGGCCGACCTGGTTGCCGCCAACGCGCAGGTCCTCGCCGAACTGGAGACACGCGACACCGGCAAGATCATCCGCGAGACATCTGCGCAGATCGCTTATGTCGCCGAATACTATCGCTATTATGCCGGTATCGCCGACAAGATCGAAGGCGCCTACCTGCCGATCGACAAGCCCGACATGGATGTCTGGCTTCGCCGCGAGCCGATCGGCGTCGTTGCGATGGTCGTGCCGTGGAACAGCCAGCTCTTCCTGTCGGCTGTGAAGATCGGCCCGGCGCTTGCGGCCGGCTGCACGATGGTGGTCAAGGCCTCGGAAGACGGGCCGGCGCCGCTTCTCGAATTTGCGCGGCTCGTGCACGAGGCAGGCTTTCCCGCCGGCGTCGTCAACATCATCACGGGTTTCGGCGCCTCCTGCGGCGCCGCCCTCGGCCGCCATCCGAAGGTCGCGCACGTCGCTTTTACCGGCGGTCCAGAAACCGCCCGGCACGTCGTTCGCAACTCGGCCGAAAACCTCGCCTCCACCTCGCTTGAACTTGGCGGCAAGTCGCCATTCATCGTCTTTGCCGACGCGGATCTCGAGAGCGCTGCCAATGCTCAGGTCGCGGGCATCTTCGCCGCGACAGGGCAGAGCTGCGTTGCCGGATCGCGGCTGATCGTCGAACGCAGCATCAAGGACAAGTTCGTCGCCATGCTGCGTGAGAAGGCGGAGGCGATCCGGATCGGTGCTCCGCTCGATATGGCGACAGAAGTCGGCCCGCTTGCCACCAAGCGCCAGCAGGACAAGATCGGCGCCCTCGTCGCCAAGTCGATTGAAAGCGGCGCCCGCCTCGTCACGGGCGGAAGCAAGATCGACGGCGACGGCTATTATTTCGCGCCGACGATTCTCGATTGCGACGATGTCGCCTCGCCGTCCCTGATCGAGGAATTCTTCGGACCGGTCCTGTCCGTCGTGTCGTTCGAGACCGAGGCCGAGGCGCTGCGGCTCGCCAACGATACCCGTTATGGCCTGGCTTCCGGCGTCTTCACCCAGAACCTCACCCGTGCGCACCGGCTGATGAAGGGGCTCCGTGCCGGGATCGTCTGGGTCAACACCTACCGCGTGGTATCACCGATCGCGCCGTTCGGCGGTTTCGGCCTGTCTGGCCATGGCAGGGAAGGCGGCATGGCCGCGGCGCTCGACTATACCCGCACCAAGACGATCTGGCTCAGGACATCGGACGATCCGATCCCCGATCCCTTCGTGATGAGGTAGCGCCGATGTTTTACGAGATCCGCACCTATCGACTGAAGAACGGCACGATCCCGCAATATCTCAAGGTCGTCGAGGAGGAGGGGATCGAGATTCAGAAGAGCCATCTCGGCACGCTCGTCGGTTACTTCTTTTCGGAGATCGGAACGATCAACGAGATCGTCCACATCTGGGCCTTTGCGAGCCTGGACGATCGGGAGGCGAGGCGCCAGAGGCTTTTGGCCGATCCCCGGTGGCAGGCCTTCCTGCCCAAGATCCGCGATCTCATCGAGGTGGCGGAAAACAAGATTATGAAGCCAGCCAGCTTTTCTCCCAGGAGCGAGGCGCACTGACGGCATAAGGCATACCCGTAGGACAAACCAGAACAGGGATAAGGGAACATGAAAACAACATTTGCTTTCGCGGCGGTTGCCGCATTCGTGGCTGTGTCCGTACCGGCGCACGCCGACAACATGGTCTTCTCGAGCTGGGGAGGAACGACCCAGGACGCGCAGAAGGCAGCATGGGCCAGCCCGTTCACGGAGAAGACCGGCATCACCGTCGTACAGGACGGGCCGACGGATTACGGCAAGCTCAAGGCGATGGTCGAGGCTGGCCAGGTTACCTGGGATGTCGTCGACGTCGAAGGCGACTATGCCGCTCAGGCCGGCAAGAATGGCCAGCTCGAGAAGCTCGATTTCTCCGTCATCGATAAATCCAAGCTCGATCCGCGCTTCGTAACCGATTATTCGGTCGGCAGCTTCTATTATTCCTTCGTGATCGGCTGCAATGCCGATGCCGTCAGCGCCTGCCCAAAGACATGGGCGGATCTGTTCGACACGACGAAGTTTCCGGGAAAGCGCACATTCTACAAGTGGTCGGCTCCTGGCGTGATCGAAGCGGCGTTGCTTGCCGACGGCGTCGCTGCCGACAAGCTCTATCCACTTGATCTCGACCGCGCCTTCAAGAAGCTCGATACGATCAAATCGGACATCGTCTGGTGGTCGGGCGGCGCACAGTCGCAGCAGCTTCTGGCATCCGCCGAGGCTCCCTTCGGCAGTGTCTGGAATGGCCGCATGACCGCGCTTGCGGCGAGCGGTATCAAGACCGAGACCTCATGGGAACAGAACATCACCGCCGCGGATTCGCTCGTCGTGCCGAAGGGTTCGCCGAACGCGGAAGCCGCGATGAAGTTCATTGCAATGGCGACCTCGGCCGAACCGCAGGCCGCCCTTGCAAAGGCCACCGGATATGCACCAATCAATGTTGACTCGGCCAAGCTGATGGATCCGGAGACGGCCAAGACCCTGCCGGATCAGCAGACGGCAAGCCAGGTGAATGCCGACATGAACTATTGGGCTGATAATCGCGATGCCATCGGCGAGAAATGGTACGCATGGCAGGCAAAATAGCCTGAAACTTGAGATGATCAGGCACGGCGAATGTTCGCCGTGCCTCCCGCAGTGTCGGTGCCCGTTTGTTGGACCTCGGCGCCTGTGGAAATTGGCGGGTGGGAAGGACTGTCATGTCGACGTATAGCGATGCCTCCGGCGCAATTATGCCCCTGCCAAAGGCGCGCAGGGCAACGGGTTTTGGCGGAGTCGTTCCGGCTCTCGCCTTCGTGGCGATCTTTTTCATCGCGCCGGTGGCGGTGCTCTTGTTGCGCAGCGTGCTGGAACCTGTTCCGGGCCTTGGAAACTATGCCCAGCTGATCGGGTCCGCGACCTATCTGAAGATTTTCGCCAACACCTTCATCGTCTCCGGTCTCGTCACGGTGATTTCGCTGCTGATCGGATTTCCCGTCGCCTGGGCACTGGCGATCATGCCCGGCCGCCTGACGTCGGTGATCTTTGCGATCCTGCTCCTGTCGATGTGGACCAACCTGCTTGCCCGCACCTATGCCTGGATGGTGCTTTTGCAGCGGACGGGACTCATCAACAAGATGCTGATCGGAATGGGGCTGATCGACAAGCCCTTGGCGCTCGTCAACAACCTGACCGGGGTGACGATCGGCATGACCTATATCATGCTGCCCTTCATCATCCTGCCGCTCTACGGCGTGATCAAGAAGATCGACCCGTCGACCCTGCAGGCGGCAGCACTTTGCGGCGCCAACCGGTGGCAGTGCCTGACCCGTGTCCTGCTGCCCTTGGCCATGCCTGGCATGGCGGCCGGTGCCCTCATGGTCTTCGTCATGTCGCTTGGTTATTTCGTCACGCCATCGCTTCTCGGCGGCACTGCGAACATGATGCTCGCAGAGCTGATCGCGCAATTCGTGCAGTCGTTGGTCAACTGGGGCATGGGAGGTGCTGCGGCGCTGGTTCTCCTCGTGGTGACCCTGTCGCTCTATGCCGTGCAGCTGCGCTTCGTCGGCAACCAGAACCCGGGAGGGCGTTGACATGTTGCTCAATTTCGACCGCCTCGGCTGGTGGAAATACATGCTGCTGACGATAACGGTTCTGACTGCGGCCTTTCTGCTGCTGCCGATCGTCTTTATCGCCGCCCTGTCCTTCGGCTCCTCGCAGTGGCTGATCTTTCCGCCGCCCGGCTGGACGTTTCAATGGTACAGCGAGCTCTTTGCCGATCCGCGCTGGCTGGAATCGGCCTGGACGAGCTTCAAGATCGCGGTCATCGTGACGATCCTGTCGGTGCTGCTCGGGCTCGTGACCTCCTTCGGGCTGGTGCGCGGTTCGTTCTTGTTCCGCGATGCGCTGAAAGCGCTGTTCCTGACGCCGATGATCCTTCCCGTCGTGGTTCTTGCAGTCGCCCTTTATGCCTTCTTTCTAAGGATCGGCCTTGGCGGCACGTTGGTAGGCTTTGTCATCTCGCACCTCGTTCTCGCGCTGCCCTTCTCGATCCTGTCCATCTCAAGTGCGCTGGAGGGCTTCGACAAGTCGATCGAGGACGCGGCGGTTCTGTGCGGCGCCTCGCCTCTGGAAGCAAAGATCAGGGTGACCCTGCCTGCGATTAGCCATGGGCTATTTTCGGCGGCCGTCTTCTCGTTCCTGACATCCTGGGACGAGGTGGTGGTGGCGATCTTCATGTCCAGCCCGACGCTGCAGACGCTGCCGGTAAAGGTCTGGGCGACGCTGCGGCAAGACCTGACGCCGGTTGTCGCTGCGGCGTCGACCCTTCTCATCCTTTTGACGATCATCTTGATGGCGCTGGTTGCCGTCGTGCGTAAGGTACTGAAACAATGAAAGAACCATTCCTTCAGATCCGCGGAATACGCAAGGAATACGGCCCTGTCGTTGCCGTCCACGACGTCAATCTCGACGTTCGGCGCGGGGAGTTCCTGACCTTTCTCGGACCGTCCGGATCCGGGAAAAGCACGACCCTCTACATCCTGGCCGGTTTTGAAACTCCGACGAAAGGCGACATCACGCTGGAGGGCAAGACCCTGCTCGCCACGCCGTCGCACAAGCGCAACATCGGCATGGTGTTCCAGCGCTACACCCTGTTTCCGCACCTGACGGTGGGCGAAAACATCGCATTCCCGCTGAAGGTCAGGCGCAAGTCCAAGGCCGAGGTCGACAGCAAGGTGAAGGAGATGCTGCGCCTCGTCAGGCTCGAAGGCTTCGAGGATCGCAAGCCCGCACAAATGTCCGGCGGCCAGCAGCAGCGTGTCGCCCTTGCCAGAGCCCTAGCCTATGATCCGCCGGTGCTTCTGATGGACGAGCCGCTGTCGGCGCTCGACAAGAAGCTGCGCGAGGAAATCCAGCATGAGATTCGCCGGATCCATCAGCAGACCGAAGTGACGATCCTCTATGTCACGCACGACCAGGAGGAGGCGTTGCGGCTCTCCGACCGCATCGCCGTCTTTTCCAAGGGCGTCATCGACCAGATCGGCACGGGGCCGGAACTCTACGCCAATCCGCGGACCCGCTTCGTTGCCGAATTCATCGGCGACAGCGACTTCATTTCATGCGACCTGCTGTCATCCTCCGATGGGCAGGCCACCATTTCGCTTGGCGGCGGGAGCGTCTTCAATCATATTCCGGTGCATGGAAAAGGAACCTCCGGGACGAGGGCAGCCCTGATGCTGAGGCCTGAACGCATTCGATTGTCGCGCGCCCAAGCGGCGGGAGCGGGTCTTGCCGCAACGGTCAGCGATATTACCTTTCTCGGCAACAATATTCATGTCTCGACCGAGACGGCGACAGGCGAGGCGCTGGCGGTTCGCCTGCCGTTCGGTCATGAGGCTATCGCGGGGCTCAGCCGCGGAGATATAGTCCATCTGGATTTCGATCCCGGTGCCGCTCACGTGTTCTGTTGAAAGTTGTCATATGAAGCTCAATGATCCCTCGTTGTTTCGTCAGGCATGCCCCATTGCCGATCGCTGGATCGAAGCGGAAGGCCGCAAGGCGGCGACGATCCGCAATCCGGCGACAGGCGAACCGCTGGGGGTGGTCCCTGATCTCGGTGCCGCGGAAACGGAGGACGCCATCCGCGCCGCCGTCCTTGCCCAGAAGCTTTGGGCGAAGAAGACCGCCGGGGAGCGCGCCGCCGTTCTGAAGGCTTGGCATCGGCTGATGATCGAAAACCGCGACGATCTGGCGATGATCCTGACGCTGGAGCAGGGAAAACCCCTGGCCGAGGCCAAGGGGGAGATCACCTATGGCGCGAGCTTCATCGAATGGTTCGCCGAAGAGGCGAGACGCATCAACGGCGAGACCATCCCTGGACATCAGGCCGACAAGCGGATCCTCGTCCTGCGCCAGCCTGCAGGCGTAGTGGCCGCCATCACGCCCTGGAATTTTCCGAACGCGATGATCACCCGCAAGATTGGCCCCGCGCTTGCCGCCGGCTGTGCCGTCGTTCTCAAGCCGGCGCTGCAGACGCCATTCTCCGCCATCGCCATCGCCGTTCTCGGTGAGCGTGCCGGCCTGCCGCCGGGGCTTCTCAACATCGTCACGGGTGACGCAGCGGCAATTGGCGGGGCGCTGACGGCAAGCCGTGACGTTCGGGTCCTGACATTTACGGGCTCCACCCGGACGGGCGAGCTGCTTTACCGGCAATGCGCGCCGACGATCAAAAAGCTCGGTCTCGAACTTGGCGGCAATGCACCCTTCATCGTGTTCGACGATGCCGATCTCGACGCTGCCGTCGAAGGCGCGCTCATCGCCAAGTTCCGCAACAACGGCCAGACCTGCGTCTGCGCCAACCGGCTTTATGTCCAGGACGGCGTCTACGAGGCCTTTGCCGCCAAGCTCGCCGCGGCGGTTTCGGGCTTGAAGGTCGGCAACGGTCTCGACCGCGACGTCGTGCTTGGCCCGCTGATCGATGACAATGCCGTCGCCAAGGTCGAAAGCCATATCAGCGATGCCGTTGCAAAGGGGGCCGGGATCGTCTTGGGCGGCAAGCGCCACGCGCTTGGCGGCCATTTCTTCGAGCCAACAATCTTGCGCGATGTCGCTGCCGGCATGCAGGTCGCGCGCGAGGAAACCTTCGGGCCGCTTGCCCCGCTTTTTCGTTTCCGCGACGAGCAGGACGTCATCGAACAGGCAAACGACACCGAGTTCGGGCTTGCTTCGTATTTTTACGCCCGCGATCTGTCGCGAGTGTTTCGCGTCGCCGAAGCGCTCGAATATGGGATGGTCGGCGTCAATACCGGTCTTGTCTCCACGGCTGAGGCTCCGTTCGGTGGCGTGAAAATGTCGGGTCTCGGTCGCGAAGGGTCGAGGCACGGATTGGACGAATACACCGAGCTTAAATATGTATGCCTCGGCGGCATTGCCTGATCTGGTCGATGCTTGCGCCTCGTCGCAGGGAAAGACCAGAATGCCTCTCGTCAGCATCGCCATGTATGTCACATCGGAGCCGCTCGCGGATGCGACGGCCGAGCTATGGTCGTTCCTCCGGCATTATCTCGCGAATGCCGGCCTCAAGGGCTTGCCTGAAAAACTCGATCGGACGGTTCCCTATGACGAAGCCTGGTTGAGGCCGGATCTTCTTCTCTCGCAGGCATGCGGCTATCCCTTTGCCAGGAGCCTGCGAGGCATGGTCCGCCTGGTGGCGACGCCGATCTATGACCATCCTGGCTGCGACGGTCCGCTGATGCGCAGCTTCATTGTCGTCCGCAAGGATTCTCCCCTTTGCTCGCTGGCGGATTTGCGTGGCACCACGGCTGCGATCAACAGCCCTGACAGCAATTCCGGCAGCAATTTCTTTCGCGCAGCGGTCGCTCCGCTTGCCGACAGCGGTCGCTTCTTCGGCCGGATTATCGAAACCGGCAGCCACCGCGGCAGCATCGGGGCAGTCGCCGAAGGCAGGGCTGACAGTGCGGCCATTGACTGCGTCACTTATGCGAATATTCGCCGCTTCGATCCCGGCCATCTCCAAGCGGTCCGCATCATCGCCGAAACGCCCAAAGGCCCCGGTCTGCCCTTCATCACCTCAGGCGATGCATCGGACGAGAGAGTCCTTCTGCTGCGAAATGCGCTTAGCGCCGCGATCAAGGAGCCATCGCTGGCCGCTATGCGCGCCACACTCGGCCTCGTTGATTTTTCAGTGCTTTCCGAAGCCGACTATGCGCCGCTCTTATCGCTTGCCGGCGATGCATTGCCGCAATTGAGAGCTTGAGCGGCAGACGAATTTTTCCCGACTTTTTCTTCGGTTGGGAGTGAGCCACACGAACAAGGCAGGTGAAAGCAAGACCGTATCACTCGAACCTTGAATGTAAGGAAAAATTCCATTACTTTTGTATGGGTTTAAAGTTCGGAGATTTTCCATGGCTTCCCTTGCGGTCACAATGAAAGGGCAAATCACGCTGAGACGGGATTTGCTGACGCATCTTGGGGTCAAGCCGGGGGAGCGGATCGAATTCGACAAGCTGCCTGGGGGCGAGCTGCGGGTAAGGGCTGCTCGTCCGACGGGGACAATCGAGGACTTTATCGGACGGCATGCTGGCAAGATGAAAAAACCGTTGACCATCGAAGAGATGAACGAAATCGCGGCTACGGGCTGGGCCGGCGAGGAATGAAAGTTTCAGTCGATACCAACATTCTTGCTCGAGCCGTCTTGCAAGATAATGCTGAGCAGGGAAGGGCAGCGGCAAAGCTCCTCAGGGAAGCATCACTGATCGCGGTTTCCCTGCCGAGCTTATGTGAACTGGTCTGGATCCTGCGTCGAGGAGCCAGGCTATCAAAGGCAGATGTTTCACAGACGATCCACGACCTACTCAACGCGGGCAATGTGGCGATGAACCGTCCTGCGGTCGAAGCAGGACTGGCCATGCTGGAGGCGGGTGGCGATTTTGCAGATGGCGTGATCGCCCATGAAGGAGCATGGCTTGGCGGCGAGAGCTTCGTATCTTTCGACAAGCAGGCGGTCGAGCTGGTAATCCGCCAAGGCCAACCCGCGCGTCTTCTCGCCTGAAATTCCGCAGGCTCATGAGCGAGACGGCGGGCAGGCGTTAGCCTCAGAACCGATGTTCCGCTCCTTCGACCGGATTTGCCCAGACTGTCATTCCAGGCGCAAATGGCGTCTCGCCTTCGGCGCGCACCACCATCTCACCGAGTTCGGGGACGTCGAGGTAGAGGATCGCGTCGGCGCCAAGTCGCTCGAGATGCCGGATCCTGCCCTGCCATTGCCCGGCACCTTCCGAAAGCCTGATATGTTCCGGGCGAATGCCGTAGGTCGTGCAGTTCATTCGCCGCGCGGTCTCGCCCCCATAGAGGTTCATCTTCGGGCTGCCGATGAATCCGGCGACGAATGGTGTTGCCGGAGTGCGATAGAGTTCCATCGGGCTGCCGATCTGCTCGACCGCGCCGCCGTTCAGGACGACGATCTTGTCTGCCATCGTCATGGCCTCGACCTGGTCGTGGGTAACGTAGATCATCGTCGATTTCAGGCGGGCGTGCAGATCGGCGATCTCAAGACGCATCTGGGCTCTGAGCGAAGCGTCGAGATTGGAGAGCGGCTCGTCGAACAGGAAGACCTTGGGATCGCGGATGATCGCTCGGCCGATGGCGACGCGCTGCCTCTGGCCGCCGGAGAGCGCTTTCGGCTTTCTCTCCAGCAGCTGGGTGAGCTGCAGCGTTTCAGCCGTCGCCGCGACCTTGGCGGCGATTTCCGCCTTTGGGCGGCGGGCGAGTGAAAGGCCGAAGCCGATATTCTCGGCAACGGTCATATGCGGGTAGAGCGCGTAGCTCTGGAACACCATGGCAATGCCGCGCTCGGAAGGTTCGGCATAGGTCACGTCCTTGCCGCCGATGGTCAGCGTGCCTGCAGTCGTTTCTTCCAGGCCGGCGATGATCCGCAGCAACGTCGATTTTCCGCATCCAGACGGGCCGACGAAAACGACGAACTCGCCGGACGCAACCTCCAGATCAATTCCCTTGATGACTTCAAGGGCGCCAAAGCTCTTGCGAACTTGCTTGAGAGTGAGCTCAGCCATTCGGTTACCCTTTTACTGCGCCGGCCGTCATGCCGGCGACGATCTGCCGGTTGAAGAAGATGAAGACGACGAGCGGCGGGATCGTCACGAGGAGGATATTCATGAAGAGGAGATTGTACTGGCTCGTATACATGCTCTGGAAATTATAGAGCGTCAGCTGCACGGTCACGTTCTCCTTGCCGGGAAGATAGTAGAGCGGGTTGGTGAAATCGTTGAAGATCGCGATCGACTGCACGACGATGTTGGTGACGGTCACCGGCTTCAGCAACGGCAGGATCACTCTGAAGAAAATCTGTCGGGGCTTGGCGCCATCGATCAGCGCCGCCTCGTCGAGGTCGCGCGGTATGGTCGAAATGAATGACCGGTAGAGCAATGTCGAGAACGAGAGATTATAGGCGACCTGGATCAGGATCATCCCAGTCATGGTCTTGAAGAGACCGATCTCCTGCAAGAGGCCGATGGTGGGCACGACAGCCGGCGGCATCATCAGACCCATGAACAGGGCAATGGAGGCCACCTTGTTCCAGACGGTCTTGCGGCGCTGCATCACATATCCGACCATTGCCGACAGCAGGATCAGGATCGTGACGGAGACCACGGTGATCAGCGTGGAGTTGAAATAGGCGAGCGCGAGCTGGTAGTCGCGCGCCTTGAAGACGGCGGCCAGATTATCCCAGAACAGCCAATGTTCGGGCAATTCGAAATCGAGGCGAGAGGCTTCGGATTTCGATTTGACCGCCTGGAGAGCGACGAAAACGAAGGGCATGACGAAGATGACGGCCGTCACCGCAAGGGCTATCGCGCCGGTCACGTAAGGGCGGACGCTTCTCATTCCTCGACCTCGCGCCGGTTGAACCACAGGGTGAATGGCAGGATGATTACGGCGATCAGCGCAAACAGGATGACGTTTCCGGCCGTCGACAGGCCGTAGAAACCCGCCTGGTACTGCTTATAGATGACCGAGGCGATCACATCCGAGGAGAAACCAGGCCCGCCGCGGGTCATGGCCCATATCAGATCGAAGGATCGAAGCCCGCCGATCAACGACAATGTCACCACGATGACAGTGGCGGGACGCACGAGCGGCAGGGTGATCCGGAAAAATTGCTGGAGACGCGTGGCGCCGTCAATCCGCGCGGCCTCATAATAATCGGGGCTGATCGCGGCAAGCCCGGCGATGAAGATCAAGGTGGCGAGGCCGACACCCTTCCAGACATCGACCAAAGCCACCGAAAATAGCGCCAGCGCCGGATTGGTGAGCCATCCCGGGCCGGGAATGCCGAGCGTCTCGAGCGTGACATTGATGATGCCCTTGGTCGGATGCATCATCACCGTGAAGGTGATGCCGATACCGATCGTCGAGACCAGGACGGGAAAGAAGACCAGCGTGCGCAGGAAGCCGCGGGCAAAGATATTGCTGGTCAGGAGCACGGCAAGCAGCAGCCCGCAGACCGTCTTCAGGCCGGATGTCGTCACGGCATAGATCAGCGTGTTGACCAGTCCCTTGACCAGGAATGGTTCGGAAAAGAATTGCTGAAAATTTTCGAGCCCGATGAATTCGGCGGTCGAAAGATCCCAGCGTGTGAGGCTGAACCAGAGAGAGGATACCGTGGGAACCAGAAACAGCACGCCGTAGATGATTGCGGCCGGAATGAAAAACCACAGCGGGTAGGGCGATTTGCGCGAGCGGGGGCGTGTCTCGGTCATGACTACCTCTTCGATCGGGTGGAACCTCGCCCCTTGAGGAGCGAGGTTAATTGACCCGAAAGGCCGCTACCAGTTGGGCAGGCCGAGCTGCTTGGCCTGCTTGCGCACGTCGTCGTCATAGAGCTTTGCCGCGTCGGCCGGCTGGCGAATACCGGAGCCGACTTCGACGGTGATCTGCTCGAGAGCCGGTCCCTTGATCGGCGACACGAATTCCAGCGCCGGGGTCGTTTTGTCCTTGGCCTCGAAATAGGGGAGCATGTCCTTTATCGCAGGCGGTACGCTGGCTGGCAGGTCGCAGCCGTCGATCAGGGAAGGCCCCTGAACGGCATTGGTTTCCACCATGATCTTGCAGGCCTCGACGCTTCCCGCGAAATCGACGAATTTCCGCGCTTCCTCGGCGTGCTGGCTGGTCAACGGAATGTAAAGGGCTGGCGGCATCCAGACCGTCAAGCCGTTGGTTGCGGCGTCGTCGCTCGGCTGCGCGAAAAAGCCGACATCGTTGAGGTTTTCTGGATAATTCTGTTTGAGCGCGCCGACCGCGAAGCTCAGCATCGGATAATGCGCTGCCTCGCCGGTTGCCACCATTCTCAGGCCATCGTCGTAGCTTGCCGCGCCGAAATCTTCGTTCATCAGACCGGCGTCGTGAACGTCCTTCAGCCGTTCGAAGCCCTTCAGGGCCGCAGGCGTCTCTGCGTATTTTGCCTTGTTGGCGGTATAGTCCGCGGCGAAGTTCGGTACGGCCGCGTGCAGGTTGTAATAGTCAGCCAGAACGAACAGCTGCGAGGTCCAGGTATCGCGATAGGTCTGCGCCACGGCGACTTTTCCGGCAGCTTTGACCTTCGCGTTGTTCGCCATGAAGTCCGCCCATGTCTTCGGGACGGAGAGGCCGAGGTCCTGATAGATTTTCCTGTTGTAGAGGATCCCGCCCGCCATCGCCGTGCCGAAGGGAACCCCATAGACCTTGCCATCGGCACGGACGACCGATTTGAAACCTTCGTCGACCTTCGCTTGCGACGACAGGTCGCTCAGATCGACAAGCGTCTGTGTCGGCTTCAGCGCCTGCAGCAGCGAGCCGGAATTGTAGAGAAACACATCTGACATCTCGCCCGTCGCCAGGCGCGTCTTGATGATGTTGTCGCCTTCGCCGCCACCGGCCCGCGGCTCGATTTCGATCGTCACGCCAGGCGCCTTTGCCTGATAGGCGGCAACCAGTGCCTCGGCCGCCGCGACGGTGTCCGGGTTGTTGTCGATCAGGAATGACAGCGTGGTGTCTGCATGTGACGGACCAGCCGCGACCAGTGCCAAAAGCGCGGAGGCGCCCGCAAGAATGAGTTTTATCCGATGTGTCATGACGTTCCTCCTCTGAACGGTGTGACGTGTATGCTCCTCAAGAATTGGGTAGGGAAAAGACCAGCTGGTGCGTTCCAGGGGGAAGAACGGCTTCCTCGACGACAGGCTCTCCGTTGAGCGACGGGTTTTGATGCCGTTTTCCGGGCCGGAACCGGCCGATGCAGCCTTCCGGAAGCGTCAGCACATAGGTGACCTTGTTGCCGTCACACTGCCAGCCGGCCTCGATGCGTCCCTGGCTGATATCATGATAGGCCGAAACCGGCGAAAGGGACGGAATCGGCGCGGGATCGACGATCATCTCGGCAAATCCGGGTGCGCTCGGGCTCGGCGAAATTCCGGCGATGCTTTCGAACAGCCACTGGCAGACAGCGCCATAGGCATAGTGGTTGTAGCTGTTCATGTCGGGTTCGTAGATCGTGCCGTCAGGCGCCATGGAATCCCACCGCTCCCAGATCGTCGTCGCCCCCTTCGACACCTGGTAGAGCCAGCCCGGCACATCCTCCTGCAGGAAGACTTTTTCGGCAAGATCGTCCATGCCGAGCTTCGTCAGGGCCGGCAACAGGGCCGGCGTGCCGATGAAGCCGGTGCCGATCTTGTAGTCGGCATCGATGATCACCTGCCGGAAATGCTGCTGTGCGGCTTGCGTGTGCTCCGCCGGTATCAGGTCGTGGAGGAAGGCAAGCGCATAGGACGTCTGGTCGTTGTGTGCGAGCCGTCCTGCCGGCGTGATGAACTCGTTGGTGAATGCCCGCTGGATCTCGTTTGCGCGCTGTTTCATCTTTTCTTCAAGCGCATGCTCGCCGAGAGTGGCTGCGATCCTTGCCAGAAGATCGGTCGAGATGAAGTGGTAGAGCGTGGCCGCGCAGTCGTCTGCGATCGTCGGACGAGGCTTTCGATTGTCGCCGACCGGCTGCAGCCAGTCGCCGAAGGTGAAGCCGCGGTCGCCCCAGCGCGACGGCGGACGCACGAGCGGACCATCCGAGATCGACCAGACGAAATCGACCCAGCGCACCATGGAATCCAGGCACTCCGACAGGACGGCCCGGTCGCCGTAATGGGTATAGAGTACCCAGGGGATGACGACGATCGCGTCGCCCCAGCCGGTCGAGCCGGCATAGCCCGGGAAATTGGCCGGATGCAAGCGCGTCGGATCCGGTGAAAAGTGCGAGACTGCGCCGTCCTCGCGCTGATCAGCCATCACATCCCGCAGATACTTCCTCAGAAACGATTGGCTGTCGCTCAGCCAGCATGCGGTTGCGGCAAACACCTGGGCGTCGCCCGTCCAGCCGAGGCGCTCGTCGCGCTGCGGGCAATCGGTCGGCACTTCGACGAAATTGGCGCGCTGCGACCAGATGGTATTCTCGACGAGGCGATTGACCAGCGTATTGCCCGAGGTGAAACCGCCGGCAGGCTCGGGCACCGACGAGATCGGGATGGACGCGATTGCGAGGATCTTCGCATCGCCCTTGATCGTCACCCTGGCATAACGGAAGCCGTGGAAGGTGAAATGCGGTGCGTAGGTCTCGTCGCCGTCCCCCTGCAGCGTGTAGACGGTGTGCGCGGCGGCCGAGCGATAGTTGCGATTGTCGAAATGACGATCAGGGCCGAGTACCTCCGAATGCTCCACCCGGACTTCGGCACCGGTGGTTCCGCGGACCGTATATCTGACATAGCCGCCGGCATTCTGGCCGAAATCGTAGACGGTCCTGCCCTCATCGTCGGTCCAGCTTTCCACAGGGGCGATTGGCCGCAACTCGCGCACCGCAGAAGTTTCATGCGCGACAAGCAGCGCCGTGTCGAAGGCCAGCTTCTCGGTGCCGTGGGTCTCGGCGCAGCTTTCCTGCCGGGCATCATAGATTTCGCCGAAGTAGATTCCGGACTTCAGGATCGGCAGAAGGCCGCTTCGCCATGTGGTGTCGGTGGAAAGAACGGTGCCATCCGGTCCGATCAGATCCGCAATGGCGCCGATCCTGTCGCCCCAGCAATTCGGGATCGCCTGGGCGCCCCACATCAAAGGCGACCGATACCATCCGTCGGCAAGCCAGATCTCGATGCGGTTGAGGCCCGGCTTGAGCAGGTTCGAGACGTCGTATCGCTGATAGGCAAGGCGATCGTCGTAGTTCGTCCAACCTGGGGTCAACAGGTCGTCACCGACGCGAACGCCGTTGATGAAGCAGCGGTAGAGGCCAAGTGCTGATATAAAGAGCTCGACGGGAAGCTTGGCGCCATCATGTTCGAAAGTCTTGGAGACGAAGCTTGCGGCCGTTCCCTGACCGCCATCCGATAGTGGCGCGATCATATCCCCGGACCAGGCACGCGAAACGAGGTTGCCGCTGATGGCTGCCGGCTGAAAGTTCATCAAGTCCTCCCGACGAGTTGTAGAACGTTCTCCATATAACGTTCTACATTTTCTTCGGAAGCGCAATAGAATTTTCGTTGCCAGTCTGCCATGGTGGTTCCGCGGGCGATGTTGACGATCCGCAGCAAGCCAGAGATTTCATGTCAATCGAAGAAAAACAAAAGCCGCAACGAAACGATCGCGTGACGATCCGGACGGTGGCAACTCACGCAGGCGTATCGGTCGCAGCGGTTTCCAAGGTGATGCGAAATGCCTACGGCGTCAGTGATGCGCTGCGCGCAAGGGTGACTGATGCCATCGAGGCACTCGCATATCGCCCCTCGCGGGCAGCTAGAGGGCTGCGTGGCCGGAGTTTCACCATTGGAGTGCTCCTGATCGATATCCGCAATCCTTTCCTTCCGGAGGTGATTGCCGGCGTAAACGGGGTGCTGGCGCCTTCGCACTACCAGGCGATGATCGGCGTCAGCGATGCACGCGTGCAGCTGGAGACGTCGTTGATCGAGTCGATGATCGACTACAAGATGGACGGCCTTATCCTCGTTGCGCCGCGTCTGCCCTCGGAGATCCTCGCAAAGTTCGCAGTCCAGATACCGATCGTCGCGGTCGGTTACCACGATGCCAGCGCTACGGCCTTCGATACCGTCAACGCAGACGATCAGCGCGGTGCGGAGATCGCCGTGGAAGCGCTTCTGGCCTGCGGTTATCGCGATATCGAAATGCTCAGTCTCGGCGAGCGCCAGGGGCATGCGGTCTCCGTCGTCCGCCAGCGTGAGATCGGGTTTCGCCGGGCGATGCAGCGTGGCGGGCTTGGCTCCTCGCCAGCGATCGGCAAAATTCCCATTGCTTCGCCGAAGCGGGAAGAGGCGATGCGAAAGTTTCTATCGAGGAAGGACAGACCGCGCGCCGTATTCTGCTGGAGCGACCTCGACGCGATCACCCTTCTGAGCCTGGCTATGGAGATGGGTGTGCGGGTGCCCGAAGATCTCGCCGTCATCGGATACGACAATTCGTCGACCGCAGCACTCGGTCTCGTCAATCTCGCCAGCATCGATCAGTCGGGCAGGGAGCTCGGTCAGGTGGCAACCCGAGCCCTCATTTCCAGAATAGAAGGCCGCACCGCTTCCGAGCATATTCTCCAGATACCGTCGCTGGTCAGCCGCATCAGCCTGACCCGTTCCGGCAATTCCACGGACAGATAATAGCGACGACGGCCGGCTTACTGTGTTGCTTGCCGTCGTTCTCAGCCGGATTGAAGGGGGCTGCCGCACGACTGCCGCACGACCAGGCGACAGGACAATCTGGTGATGCCGGCAGGGACCGGTTCACCCTTGGAGAGGCTGAGGATTGCCAGGCCGGCGCGATGGCCCAGTTCCTTCAACTCCATGTCGATGGTGGTCAGCGGCGGGCGCGTTTGCCGTGCGACGACCTCCCAATTGTCGAAGCCGACCACGGCGACATCCGTGGGAATCTCCACATTGAGGTCGCGTAGCGCGTCGATGACACCACGGGCGATCTCGTCGCTGCCGCAGAAGATGGCGTCGGGCTTTGCGCCGGGCCGGGCAAACACCGACTGAACGGCCTCGTGACCCCATTCCTCCGACCAGTCGCCGAACATCGCTTCGGCACCGTCGCCGCAGGCGTCAAGATAGGATTGGGCGCGGATGCGAGCGGCGAGATAATCCCGCGGTCCGGTGATGTGGAGGATCCGCGATCGACCGAGTTCTTTCAGGTGGTCGACGGCGAGGCGGGCGCCCTGTTCGTCATCCGGAAAGAAGGTGACGCTGTCAGCCGGCCCCTCGGCAAAGACGTAGACGACGGGTATCGGCAGGCGGGACAGCTGGACTGGCGGCGTGAGGTCGAGGCGGGTCGCGGTGAATATGATGCCGTCGACCTGCCGGTCGAGAAGCGCCTCCAGATGAAGCTGGGCGAGCCTCGGATCATTATTCGTGGCGCAGAGGAAGACGGACACGCCGTGATCGACCAGCACCTCCGATACCCCGGCCGCCATCGGCAGCGTCAATCTGCCATAGGTGTCGTTCGTCAGCATGCCGATCGCATGGCTTCGCTTGCTTAGCAACCCACGGGCGAGTGCATTGGGCCGAAATCCGATCTCCTCCGCCACGCGCCGGACCCGCTCGCGTGTTTCGGCATTCGTCCGACCGGTGTCGTTCAGTGCGTTCGACGCTGTCGAAATGCTGACGCCTGCAGCCTTCGCCACGTCATAAATCGTCCGTCTTCGATCGCCCGTATTCTTCAAGTGCCGCCTCATAGTCGATTCATGATAAAAGCTTTTAGCAGAAAAAAATGTGCTGTTAAAAGGTTTTATCAAACGCGCATCATATTTTTGCACACAGACTGTCGACACCAAAAAATTTCTGATCTAACGTCCATTTCGTCCGATGGCCTGAGGCCTGAACGAGAAAAAGGGGAACAAGCATGCTTCGACTGAAAACGACGATCACCGCTCTTGCACTGCTGGCAAGCTCTTCTCTCGCCGGCGCCGAAGAAATCACCCTATGGGTGCGCACGTCGTCCGGCGCCGTCCTTCAGGGGTTGGCCGACAAATACAACGCCTCTCACTCCGACAAGGTCAATGTCACCCAGATCACGGCGGAGCAGATGGTGCCGAAGCTGGGTGCGGCGATTGCCGGCAGCGCGGCTCCTGACGGTGCCGTGCTCGACCTGATCTATCTTCCGACCTTTGCCGCCGCGGACGGTCTCGAAGATATCTCCGACTTCGTGAAGGGGCTGCCTTATTCCGCGGCCATGAGCCCGTCCCACATCCGCCTTGCCACCTATGACGGCAAGATCTACGGCGTGCCTGCCCTGCCGGATGCCTCCATCATTGCTTATAATACCGATCTGTTCACCAAAGCCGGCCTCGATCCGAACAAGGCGCCGGCGTCGATGGAGGAGATTGCCACCGACGCCAAGAAGATCGCCGCGCTCGGCAACGAGACCTATGGCTTCTATTTCGTCGCTAATTCGGGAAGCTGGCTGATCTACGATTTCCTGCCGCATCTCTGGGCCGCCAGTGCCGATGTGCTGAGCGATGACGGCCGCAGCGCCACGGTCGATACGCCGGCGCTGCGTGAGACCATCGCTGCCTATCGCGATATGTGGAAGGCCGGTGCGATCCATCCGACCTCGCGTTCCGGCAACGGCAACAATGCCGTCGAGGCCTTCGCCTCGGGCAAGGTCGGCATCCTGATGACCGGCTCCTACATCGTCAATCTGCTGACCAGCAAATATCCCGACGTGAAATTCGCCGTCGCACCGATCCCCGGACCGAAGGGCGGTGAATCGAGCTTTGCCGGCGGCGATACGCTTTCCCTGATTAAGGGCATCAGCGAAGAGAAGAAGAAAGTCGCGCTCGACTTCGTCAATTTCTACATGCAGCCCGAGCAGCAGGTCTACATCACCCAGGAATCGGGGATGCCGTCGCGCACCGACCTCGCAGCGGAAGCCTATGCGAAGTTCGACCAGCGCAATCTCGTCGCCTACAATATCCTCGCCAAGGGGCGCACGCCTTACACATTTTCGTCCGACGAACTCTTCGTCAGCCGCACCGGACCCTTCCTCAATCTGATCCAGGGCACGATCTTCGGTGACGATGTCGACGGAACGATCGCCAAGACGCAGGCCGACTTCACCCGCATCCTTGAACGCACCAATCCGAACTAAGCCAACGCGTTTCGGCAGGGTATCTGTGGATGCCCTGCCGTCCATTTCACATCTCGACTTTCAAGCGGAAGGAGGAGTTGCGGTGGTATCCTCGACACTTCGCAGCCGGAGGCGCGCAGTCGCGACCGGAGAACCCGAGCCAAAGGGTTGGCTTGGTCTTGCCTTCATCCTGCCGGGCTTGCTGTTCATCGTCGTGCTTTTCCTCGTGCCGCTTGTCATGACGGTCTGGATGAGCTTCTACAACTGGCCGCTTCTTGGCCGGACGAAATTCATCGGCCTTTCCAACTATGCCGAGCTGATCGGCGATACCCAGCTCTGGCATTCCCTGGGTTTCACGCTGCTCTACACGGTGCTGGTCACGGCTGCGATCTTCCTGGTGGCCTTTCCTTTGGCGCTGCTCGTCGACCGGCCGCTGCGGATCGCCGGCTTTTTCCGCACGATCTATTTCATGCCCGTCGTCATCGGCTTCGGGGCGGCCTCGACATTGTGGATGTGGCTGCTCAATCCCGATAGCGGCGTCTTTGCGCAGTTGCTGCGCGGAGCAGGCATTATCGACAGCGCCCCGAGGCCGCTCGAAAGTTTCTGGCCAGCACTCGGCGTCGTCATCCTAATGGTCGTCTGGAAAACAGCGGGCTTCACGATGATCATCCTTCTGACCGGCCTGCAGAGCATATCCAACGACGTCATCGAAGCCGCCAGGATCGACGGCGCCAGCGTCTGGAGCCGGTTTCGCCGGATCACGCTGCCTTTGATGAGGAACTCGGTCGTGCTGGCGCTCGTCCTCAACGTCACTTCGTCGATGCTGGCCTTCGACCAGTTCTTCATCATCACCCAGGGCGGCCCTGAGAACAGCACGATCTCCGCGGTCTTCTCGATCTATCTCGCGTCGTTCTCATCCTACCGTCTCGGTTATGGCTCGGCGATCTCCTTTGCCCTGCTCGTCGTCCTGGTGGCGATCAGTGCGATCCAGTTCGTCCTGCTGCGCCAGCGGCCGGAGGAGGGTTGATGGAACGGCTCAATTATAATCTCGCGGCGAAGCCGGCGAGCGAGCGGCTCGGTTATCTCGCCTTCGTTCTGACGGCATGCGTCTTTGCCGTCTTCTTCGTGATGCCGATCGTCTGGTCCTTCGCCAATTCCTTCAAGCCCGCGGCCGCAGCACTTGCCGATCCGGCAGCGCTTTTCTCGAAAGCCTTCTCGCTCGAAAATTACCGCCGCCTCGAACATGTCGGCGCCGGCTGGTACGTCTATGCCGGCAATTCGGTGCTGATCGCTGCCGGAACGGTGATCCTGACGGTGCTCGTCTCGGTGCCGGCGGGATACGGCTTTTCGAAATTCCGCTTTCCCGGTCAGTCGCTGCTCTTCGTGCTGATCATGGCGACGATGATGATTCCGTTCCAGTCGATCCTGACGCCGCTTTTCCTGATCCTGAAAGTCTTCCGGCTGCAGAACAGCCTTCTCGGCCTGGTGCTGATCTATGTGACCTTCCAGCTTCCTTTTTCCGTTTTCATGATGCGCAACGCCTTCGACGCGGTGCCGAAGGCGCTGATCGAAGCGGCGCGGATAGACGGTGCTTCGCAGGCGACGATCCTGCGCCGGATCATGCTGCCGATCGCGCTTCCCGGTGTCGCCACCGTTGCGATGTTCGCCTTCCTGAATTCCTGGAACGAATTCCTCGCTGCCCTCATCTTCCTGTCCGATCAGAACAAGTTCACGCTGCCGATCATGCTGGTGAATGTTTCGTCGGGCATCTACGGCATCATCGACTGGGGCGCGCTGCAGGCCGGCATAGCCGTGACCATGGTCCCCTGCATCCTGCTTTTCCTTCTCTTGCAACGATATTACGTGCGCGGCCTGACGGCCGGCGCCGTGAAGTAACAGCGCTCGTCCCGCTCAGGAGTCCTCATGACCAGCCCACCTCGCTTTCAACCGGCACGCGCTGCGGGACGGCAGCGATACAGGCCTGCCGACCATACCGGTGTCGTATTCGATGGCGGTTTCTGGCAGAGCTGGACCGAGACGGTTCGCAACGTCACCATCCCGACGCAGCACAAGCGGCTGGAAGAGGAGGGCTTCCTCGAGGTGCTCGATTTTGACAAGCCGGCCGGGCCGCTGGTGCGCCCGATCCAGCCGAGCGGACTGTCGATGCAGCATTTCTTCGATTCCGATTTCGGCAAATGGATCGAGGCCGCAAGCTACACGCTGAAGGCTCACCCGAATGCTGTGCTCGAAACGAAGATCGACGCTATCGTCGAAAAGCTCCAAAAAGGGCAGATGGCGGATGGCTACCTCAACAGCTGGTTCATTCGCCGCGAGCCGGACAGGCGCTGGACCAATCTGCGCGATCTGCACGAGATGTATTCGATGGGCCACCTGCTGGAAGGGGCCGTCGCCTACCACGAGGCGACGGGAAAGCGTCGTTTCCTCGATGTGATGATCCGCGCCGTCGACCATATCATCGCCACCTTCGGCGCGGAGCCCGGAAAGCTCAGGGGTTACGATGCCCATGAGGAAATCGAGCTGGCGCTGGTCAAGCTCTATCGCGTGACGCGCGATCCGCGGCATCTGAAGCTTGCGACCTATTTCGTCGACGAACGTGGCCGGATGCCCTCATATTACGACGAGGAGGCTCGCAAGCGCGGCGAGAGCCCTGATGATTACGTCTATGAGACATATGCCTATAGCCAGGCCCATATGCCGGTGCGCGACCAGCACCAGGTCGTCGGACACGCGGTTCGCGCCATGTACCTGTTTTCTGCGATGGCGGATCTCTCCCATGAGAACGACGATCCGACATTGAAGGCGGCCTGCGACCGGCTTTTCGACAATCTGGTCAGCCGCCAGCTCTACGTGACCGGCGGCCTTGGCCCGTCGGCATCCAATGAAGGGTTTACCCGGGAATTCGACCTGCCGAACGAGACAGCCTATGCCGAGACATGCGCAGCCGTAGCGCTCGGCTTCTGGAGCCATCGCATGGCGCAGGTCGATCTCGACAGCAAGTTCACCGACAGGCTGGAAACGGTACTCTACAACGGCGCGCTTTCCGGCATCTCGCGCGACGGCGAACATTATTTCTATGAGAACGTCCTTGAAAGCCACGGGCAGCACCGCCGGTGGAAATGGCATTACTGCCCCTGCTGCCCGACCAACATTGCCCGTTTCATCACGTCGCTCGGCCAATATTTCTATTCCACGGGTGATCATGAGCTCGCCATCCATCTCTACGGCACCAATTCCGCCGAACTGACAGTCGGCGACAGCTTCGTGCGCCTGATCCAGGAGACGCGATATCCCTGGGATGGCGACATCAGCCTGCGGTTCGCCGTCGAGCGGCCAAGCCGGTTTCAGCTTCGTCTTCGCATCCCCGGATGGTGCAGGCAGGCGCAGATCTCGGTCAATGGTGCTGCCGTCGATCTCGATCAATGCGTCACGAAGGGTTATGCCGCAATATCAAGGGAATGGCGCAATGGTGACGAGGTCCGCATCGGCTTCTCGATGCCGGTCGAGCGCATCTACGCGCATCCTGCCGTCTCCGAAGACGGCGGACGCGTCGCGTTGCGGCGCGGGCCTGTCGTCTATTGCATCGAGGAGACGGACCTCGGCGGCGAGCCGCAGCGGCTCCGCCTGTCGGCGTCTGAGGAAATTTCTGCCCGTTACGATGCCGCGCTTCTCGGCGGAGCGACCGTCCTCGAAGGCACCGCGCTCGAAGCCGATATAGCCGATTGGCAGAATGCGCTTTATCGCACCGCGCCCCCCTCGCTGAAGGAGCGGCCCTTCACGGCGATCCCCTATCACCTCTGGGCCAATCGCGAGCCCGGAGCGATGGCGATCTGGTTGCAGGAGGTCTAGGAGGAAACCATGGCACGGCTGGAACTCAAGAGCATCGTCAAATCCTATGGCATCTACGAGGCCGTGCGCGGCATCAGCCTTGACATCGAAGACAATGAATTCGTCGTTTTCGTGGGCCCGTCGGGATGCGGAAAATCGACGACATTGCGCATGATCGCGGGTCTCGAACACATTACCGGCGGTGAGATCGTGATCGGCGATCAGGTCGTCAACCGGCTCGGCCCGGGCAAACGCGATATCGCCATGGTCTTTCAGAACTACGCGCTCTATCCGCACATGACGGTGCGGGAGAATATTTCGTTCTGCCTGGAGCAGCAGAAGCTCGCCAAGAGCGAGATCGACGCGCGTATCATCAGGGCGGCGGAAACCCTGCATATCAGCGAGTTGCTCGGCCGGCGCCCGGGCCAGCTTTCGGGCGGCCAGCGCCAGCGCGTCGCGATGGGGCGCGCGATCGTGCGGAACCCGAAAGTCTTTCTCTTCGACGAGCCATTGTCCAACCTTGATGCCAAGCTTCGCGTGCAGATGCGCACGGAGATCAAGCGGCTGCACCAACTGTTGCCGACGACGACCGTCTACGTCACGCACGACCAGGTCGAGGCGATGACCATGGCGGATCGTGTCGTGGTGATGAATGGCGGCATCATCGAACAGGCGGGACCGCCGCAGGCGCTCTATCATCGGCCCGTCAGCCAGTTCGTCGCCGGCTTCATCGGCTCACCGTCGATGAATTTCCTGTCCGCGACGCTACTATCAGGAGAGAAGGGTCTCGTCGTCAAACTGACCGACGGCAGCGAGCTTCCAGTGCCTGAGGCGCGCGCCGGCGATTACGCCGGCCATGCCGGCAAATCAGTCGTGTTCGGGATCAGGCCGGAATCGATCACCGACCGCCAGGCCCGTCCTGGTTATGCCGACATCGAAGCTAAGATCGATCTTGTCGAGCCACTCGGGCCGGAGACCATGGTCTATTTCGGCATCGGCGAGGCAAGTCTTTGCGCCTGCATCGATCCCGAGAGCGGCCCCAGGCCGATGTCGACGATGCCGCTCTCGTTCAACATGAACCAGATGCATCTGTTCGATCCGGCGACCGGCCGGTCGCTGGCGCTTGCCTGAACCGCAAACACGGAAAGGCCGGCAACCGCGGGGTCGCCGGCCTCGTTGATCAGGCAGCCTGGCGGATCTTCGAAGGACGCGTGGCAGCAGCCTTCTCGACCATGGCGGTGACTTCGGCGCGGCGGGCACCCGAAAGCGGCAGGCGCGGCAGGCGGACTCGCTCGGAGCCGCGGCCCATGATCTGTTCGGCAAGCTTGATCGACTGCACGAGATCGTGTTCGGCATCGAGGTGCAGAAGCGGCATGAACCAGCGATAGATCTTGCGGGCCTCTTCCCAGTCGCCGCGTTCGGCGGCGGCAACGAGCTGCACGGATTCCTCCGGGAAGGCGCTGGTCAAGCCCGAGACCCAGCCCTTGGCGCCGAGCATCAGGCCTTCAAGCGCGACATCGTCGAGACCTGCGAAGATATCGAAACGATCGCCGAATTCATTGATGAGATCGGTGAAGCGGCGCGGATCCGGCGCACTTTCCTTGACCGCCTTGATGTTCGGCACGTCGGCAAGCACCTTCAGCACATCGGCGCCGATATTGACGCGGTACGCCGGCGGGTTGTTGTACAGCATGATCGGCAGCGAGGTCGCTTCGGCGACGGTGCGGAAATGTGCAATCAACTCTTCGGGCTTCGGCACATAAACCATGGCCGGCAGCAGCATCAGGCCGTCGGCGCCGAATTTTTCGGCGTCGCGAGCATAGGCGACGGCACGGCGCGTGTCGAATTCGGACACGCCCGTCACCACGGGAACGCGGCCGTTGACGACCTCGACGGCAGCTTTCAAGATCGTGCGCTTCTCCTCGGGGTCCAGCGAGTTGTTCTCGCCACATGTGCCCATGACGATCAGTCCGTTGACGCCATCGTTTACAAGCGCGTCCTGGACGCGCTGGGTCGAGGGCAAATCAACGGAAAGATCTTCGTTGAACTGTGTCGTTACGGCGGGAAATACGCCCTTCCATCCTGTGGTCATTGATCGAGCCTCGTTGAAATTAGTTGTCTTATATACAAACTGTCGACAAGATTCAATGATGTGAGCTTACAAATTTGAGGCCCCCGAAGACCGACATTGCGGGAATCGGCCGAAACGAAATACAAGGCTCTAACGAAAGAGGGCGGACGAATGCGGAACGACGCGGAAAATGTGCGGGTGCGCGGCTCTGGCACGCAGAGCGTCTATGTGACGCTCAGGCGGGAAATCCTGTCGATGGCGCTGGAACCCGGCAGTCCGCTCGACGAGGTGCGCCTGTCGGAACGTTTCCGGATGTCGCGGACTCCCATTCGCGAGGCGCTGTTGCGGCTCGCCGCCGACGGGCTCGTCACGACGCTGCCGAACAGGAACACGATCGTTGCGACCATCGATTTCGCAAGCCTGCCCACCTATTTCGAAGCGTTGACGCTGATGTACCGGGTGACGACCCGCGGCGCGGCGCAACGGCGAAACGGCGACATCATGAAGACTGTTCGCCGGCATCAGAAGGACTTCGCCGATGCCGTTGCCGCGCGCGATGCCTATGCGATGATCGAGGCGAACCGCGAATTTCACGTCGCGATTGCCGAACTTGCCGGCAATTCCTATTACACGGCCTTCTTCGCCAGGCTGCTCGACGAGGGCCGCCGCATCCTGCGCCTTTACTACTCGACATTCGACGACCGTCTGCCGCGCCAGTATGTCGACGAACACGAGGAGATCATCGCCGCCATCGAGGCCGGTGACGTCGAGCGGGCCGACCGCCTGGCGATCGCCCACGCCGGGCAGATCGTTCGCCAGATCCAGGAATATATCGCCCGCGACCTGGATCGGCCGGTGGCGATCAGCATGTCCTGATGCGACGAGAGCAATGAACCGTTCGAGCCTCAGGGGGCGAGGGGGCCGCCCTGCTCCCTGACCAAGGTCATCAGCCTGCGCAGGACAGCCGCCGATTGGCGGACACCGTCGTGCTCGAATTCGTTGGTCACCCATGCCTGCACGTTGGCGACGTGGCGCGCTGTTTCGAGCGAAAGCCCGGCATCGACATACATGTCGTCATGATAGATGACGGCGGCGACCGGCACCTCATTTGCCGCGAGACGTTCCGGGGCATAGAGCGGCACGTAGCGCTCATGCGTGGCCAGCGCCTCGACACCCGCCCTGAAGGCCCTGAGCGAGCGAATTTCCTCGAACATCCAGGGATACATCATCTCCCCCGTCAACAGCAGCGGCCGCCGGTCGCCGGCAAAGGCCGGATGCTCGGCGCGGATGCGTTCGGCCGCCCAGGCAGTCGGCGTCCCGGCCTGGCCATAGATGCTTTCCTGCAGAACGGCGAAGAGCGGATTGTCGTCATAGGAGGTCAGCGACATCACCGACGCGAGGAAGCGATCGGAGAGACGGTCTTCATTGGGACCGGAGAAAGCCTCGTCGATCAACCAATGGACGTTCTCGTAACCCGGCGCCATGCCGAAATCGATGCCGATAGTCTGAAAGCGGCGAACGGATAGGCGATCGCCATCGGGCAGCCGCACCTCGTTGGCCTCGATATAGTCGGCGATCCGGCTGATGCGCTCGGCATCCCCGGGGTAGCGGCGGTAATAGGCGGCGTTCTTTTCGGCGACGCGCGGGTAGGTGCGCCGATAGACATCATCGGCCGTCGCCCCAAGGCCGGCAAGGCCGCCGGTGACATAACAGGCGGAAAGTCCCTCCGGCGCCTTCGAGAGATAGGTAAGCGTCAGGAAGCCGCCATAGCTCTGGCCGAGCGTCTGCCAGCGTCCGCCGCCGAAGACGGTTTTCCTCAGATGTTCGCAATCGGCAACGATGCTGTCGGCACGAAAGAGGGTGAGATAGTCGGCTGCGGCCCTGCCGTCGGCAAAGTGCTCCATCGTCGCACTTTCGATCCGGCTGCTGCGCCCGGTGCCGCGCTGGTCGATCAGGATAACGCGGTGCGTCTTCAGGGCTTCGGCAAGCCATGGCGGCCCGCCATTGCTCGGCCGCGGCGATTTTCCGCCAGGGCCGCCTTGCAGGAAAGCCAGCAACGGCAATGTTTCGCGACGGCGGGCGGGATCGCATACTTCGCGTGCGAAAACCCGGATCGTCTCCCCCTCCGGCTTCGACCAATCCAGGGGAACGTCGACCATATGATCGCGTATCAGCATGCCCGGTATGGTGTATTCGACCGCCATCGCCATCTCCTCATTTTTCATGTCGACATATTGCCTACAGCGGCATTAGTGTCGGCTCAAGATCCCCGCTGCAAGGCGAGGGCTTCATCGATCTGGAAGCGCAGGAAAAGCAGGAAGACAACATGTCATGGCAGCATACGCTACCCCGCATAACTGAGGACGAACGGCAGAACCGCCTCGCCAGGCTTCGCAAAATGATCGAAGCCGGAGGCTTGGCTGCCGTGCTTCTTGGACCGACCGAAAGCCTGCGTTACTTCACGGGGCTGGTCTGGCATCCGAGCGAGAGGTTCCTCGGCGCGCTCGTCACGCAAGCGACCATTTCCTACATCGTGCCGGGGTTCGAGCGCAGCCGTGTCGAAACGCTGCCGCATCTGCCGGGGGAAATCCTGGTCTGGGAAGAGGAGGAGAGCAGCGCCGCTCTCATCGCCCGCCTTGTTGCCCAGGGCGGCAGACTTGCCCTCGACGATGGTTTGCCGCTTTTCTTCTATCATGCATTGGCAGCGGAGATGGGCGAGGCGAGGCTTGCCGATGGCGGGCGACTGATCCGCGACCTGCGTTGCATAAAATCGGCCGCGGAGATTGCCCTCATTCAGTATGCGATGGACCTGACACTTGACGTCCACAGGCAAGTGCATGGGCTTTTGAAGCCGGGCATCAAATCATCCGAAGTGGTGGATTTCATCGACCGGCAGCATCGCCAGGCCGGCGCCGATGCCGGCTCGACATTCTGCATCGTCTCCTTCGGCGCGGCGACCTCGCTTCCGCATGGCGCCGACGGCGATCAGGTCCTTGGTCGCGACGACGTCATTCTCGTCGATACCGGCTGCCGGATCGACGGTTATCATTCCGATATCACCAGGACCTATATGCTGGAGGGCGGCAACAGCGCGTTCGAACGGGCTTGGTGGATCGAGCGCGAGGCGCAACAGGCCGTCTTCGACGCGGCCCGGATCGGCGCCGCCTGCTCGAGCCTCGACGATGCGGCCCGCAAGGTGCTTGCCAAACACTCCCTCGGCCCCGACTATCGCCTGCCAGGTTTGCCGCATCGCGCCGGTCATGGCCTCGGGCTCGAGATCCACGAGGAACCCTACATCGTTCGCGGCAACGACGCGCCGCTTGCCGCCGGCATGTGTTTTTCCAACGAACCGATGATCGTCTTCCCCGGGGAATTCGGGATCCGGCTGGAAGACCATATGTACATGACCGACGAGGGACCGTGCTGGCTCACCAATCCAGCGGCAGGACCGACCGAGCCATTCTCCTGAGCGGGCACCATCTCCTGCCCGCTCTCGTCCGGCAGATCCAGCAATATATTGCCCGCGATCTCGACCGACCGCTGGCGATCAGCCTATCCTGAAGCGACAGGATTCAAGAGGCGGAGGCTATCCCAGCCTGAACGTTGGCGATATGGCGGTTGGTTCTCGCGGCATCGGACATATCGACGGGACCCAGGGCTGCCTGCAATTCGATCGATAAAGTATTTCTTCGCAAACGTTACTTGCTTTCTGACGTAGTACAAGGTTGACTGCGGATAAACCTGCAGTGTCGAGGATAGGATGATGGACTTGTTCAGAAAGGATGAGGATGACTCCGCGCAATTGCAGAAAATGACACTGAATGGTAGATATAGAAATATAGCAGCGATGCTTTCGGTAGCAGTGGTTGTCTTTTCTGTATTCTTGATATCGCTTGGCGCTTTAATCGAATTTTTTCAACCTGAGTTTTTTCCAAACGTCATTCTCGATGACGTCCCTTTGCACTACATCGCCTGGTTCATGATTACCTTCGGGATAACTATCGTTGTCATCAACGTGATTTTGGCAGCAAGACGGGAGATCGATCAAGAGAGAGCAGAAAAGATGCTTCCATCGGATATGGTCGAGATCAAAAGGCAGGCTTTGCGTGACCTGCGGACGCATCGAAACTGGTATGCGCGATCCTCCAGGGTGAATCAGTATCTCTGGAATTTTCTCACATTGGGGATCATCGTTCTGAGCGGCCTCTCTTCATTATTTTCGGCTTATGGCACGATTATCCCCCAATGGCTCCCAATGGCGACCTCCGCGCTCGTGGCGCTTTTCGGCACGATCATTGTTCAATTCCGCATCCGGGACGTCTGGCAATTGAGAGAGCAGGGAAGGGTCGAAGCGGAGATGCTCGTCGCCGAGGCTCATCTCATTGACATAACGGATGAGCTAGCGACGCTCAAACAGGCCGTCGCTCTTAGAAAGCGCGCTCATGCGCTGGAGATGAAGCAACTCAACCAGTTCTTTGTAGGGACCACCGCAGCCAATCCCTGAGCCCTTGTCGGCATTCGGCGGCGGGATCGACCGAGCCGTTCTCCTGAGCGGGCGCCATCTTGCCCGCTCAGGTAAGCCAGCTCACCCGCGCTAGAGCCTTTCCGGGTTAGATTGAAGCATTCTGCCGGAGCAGATTTTCGTCAGGGCAGAGGCGATTGGCGACGGGCATACCTCCCGGTACGTCCGAGCCGATCGCCTTTGATCCTGGCGGAAAGATGCCCGGCCCACCGGCCGCACTGCTTCGCCATGCGAAGCAATGGGTGCGCCCGGCGATTTTAAGTCTTGCAGATTTGCCATGCAAATCTGCGGGAGGGTTGGCTGAAACGGGCCAGCTGATCGACCGGCCGGCTTGGCCGTAGAACTGGGCTACGACGCGCGCCGGCCGGTCGACCATCCGACTCCGTTTGAGCCAACAGAATGTTTCAATCTAACCCGGAAAGGCTCTAGTCCTGAATGCCAGCCGCGCTCCCTGGCTTGAGCTTGACCTCGATGACCGGGACCACGATCTGAGGTCGACGCACCGGCAGGACGAATGTCAGTTGATCTTCGCCGACGGGGAACTGCGTGTTCGCCCACAGCGTATTGGCGGATGGGCGCAACCAGGTGACCTCGCTGCCATCATGCAGGAATTGCGCATATTCGATCTTGCCTGCCAGCGCATCGAAATGCAGATGGCGATAAGGCCAGTTGAAGAGGTGGATGTAGAGACGATCGCCATTCTGGGTCAGGCGGCAGTCGGCCGGAGCGGTGAAGTCGGACTGGGTGCAGCCGACGATGCTGCGCTGGTGCAGTGCCATCCACTCCTCATAAGCGGCAAGGGCTGCAATCGCGCGGTGGTCGAGCGTGCCGCGCGCCGTCGGCCCGACATTCATCAGCAGATTGCCGCCCATGGCAACGGTGCCGACCAGCATCTGCACCAGTTGTTCCGTGCTCTTCCAGGTGTCCTCGTCGCGGTGATAGCCCCAGGAACCGCTGAGCGTGTGGCAGGCTTCCCAGACAACGCGTCTGCCATCGCGGAGCGGACGGGCGCGCGGCATATATTGCTCCGGCGTGACGATGTCGGGCTGCAGGCCGGCGAGATCGAGCCGGTTGTTGATGATGATGTCGGGGGCGAGTTCGCGCACCAGACGCACGAGTTTCTCGCTTTCCCAATCCTGATGGCCCTTTCCGACCAGCTCCCCGAGCTTCCATTGCGGATAGCTGAAATCGAACCACAGGATGTCGATCTGGCCGAACTCAGTCAGCAACTCGCGGACCTGCTCGCGCATGAAGGCGGCATAGCGCTGCATGTCCCGGCCTTCGTTGATTTTCAGCGCATCGGGATGGTTGCGTTGCGGATGGCGCGGATCGACGGTGAAGTCGGGATGATGCCAATCGATCAGCGAATAGTAGAATCCGATCCTCAGGCCCTCTGCGCGGAAGGCGTCGACGAACGGACCCAGGAGATCTCGTCCATAAGGCGTGTTGGTCACTTTGAAGTCGGTCGCCTTGGTATCCCAGAGGCAGAAGCCTTCATGGTGCTTGGTGGTCAGCACGACATATTTCATGCCGGCAGCCTTTGCACGTCTGGCCCATTCACTGGGGTCGTAGAGATCGGGATCGAAATGGTCGAAATATTTCTGGTAGTCGGCGTCGTTCAGTTCTTCGCGGCTCTTGACCCATTCATGGCGTGCCGGCAGTGCATAAAGCCCCCAGTGCACGAACATGCCGAACCGGTCGTGAACGAACCAGGCCTTCTTCTCCTCAGGCAGGGCCAGTGACTGCAGATTGTTGATATCCATCGGATATTCCTCCTGTTCCAAACTTTGAGAGTTGGAGCACGATGTCGTCCGAAAACCGCTCACACTTTTCGGCATCATGCTCCGGGGAGTTCAGGTTGTTTCGCGGATAATAAGCTCGGGCACGATGACGATGCCGTGCTGACGGTTTCTGGTGGCGATGCGGCTGAGCAGCAGACGCACGGCTTCCTCCCCCATTTCGCGTTTTTGCACCCGCAAGGTGGTGAGTGCCGGAGACAGCAGTTCGGCAGTCGGAATATCGTCGAAACCGATCAGGGCGATTTGCCCGGGGATCGAAATGCCGGCGGCCCGGCAGGCCTTCATCGCGCCGATCGCATTGAGGTCGTTGTAGCAGACAAGGGCATCGACGCCGGGCGCCTCCGCCAGCAATTGCGCGGCCGCCGTTTGGCCGCCCGCCGCGGTCGGATCGCAATAAACGATGCCTTGCGCCTTGAGCCCGTGGGCCGCCAGGGTCTTGCGAAAGCCGACAAGACGGCTCTTGCCGCCAAACGAACTGCGCGGCCCGGCGATAATCGCGATCCTGCGGCGCCCGCGCTCGACCAGATGGTCGATGGCACGCGACGCTCCCGTCTCGTAGTCGGTGACAATCGTCCCGGCGACCTCGTTGGGCGCCTCGCGATTGATGAGCACCACCGCACGGTGGGGCGCAAGCGCCTTATGCAGCGCGGCATCCGGCAGCCGCGGGCTGCAGACGATGATTCCGTCGACCCGGTGCCGCAGCAGCGTTTCGATGAGTTCTTCCTCTCGCTTGCTGTTCTCGACGACATTGGACAGAAGCAGGTTGTAGCCGGCAGCGCTTGCCGCATCCTCGGCTCCCCTGATGACTTCGGGAAAGAACGGATTGGTGATGTCGGGAACGAGAAGGCCGATGGCCTTCGATCGATCGGACCGCAATCCGCGCGCAAAGGGATTGGGCCGGTAATTGAGTTCGCTCGCCGCTAAAATAATCCGTTGACTTGTCTCCGCACTGGCTCCGCCCCGATCATTGAGCACGCGCGATACCGTCATCGGCGACACCCCTGCGGCGCGGGCGACATCGGCGATGGTAATTTTGGGTTCTGGCTCTTTAGGGCGGCTCAACTGGATCGTCTCTTCAGAAGGGGCAGGAATTTACGATAACGATAACTAACATAATTTCCGGGAAAGCCAAGGCTGCTCTGACAAAGAGTAAGGCGTCGAGAATCTCTTTGACAAGATTTAACGGTAACGATAACGTTCGGGAAAGAGGAGAATACGTTAACGATAACCTAGAGCAGAATATTGGGAGGAAAGAATGCAACACGTCAGAATCTTAAGACGGCAGGTTGTCTCGACCGTTGCCGCGGCGATCCTCATGGGTGCCGGTTGGGCCGGTGCCGCATTCGGCTTTGAGGAGTCGCCGGAACTGAAGGCGCTGGTCGATGCCGGCAAGCTGCCGCCGGTCGAAAAGCGCTTGCCCAAGGAGCCGCTGGTGCTCACTCCGCTTGAATCGGTCGGCACATATGGCGGCACCTGGCGCACGGCCACCTTTGGCGGTGGCGACAGCGAGATCGAGCGTTCGATCGGCTATACGAGACTGGTCCGCTGGAACCCGGAATGGACCGAGGTGATCCCCGATATCGCCAAGAGCGTCGAGGTCAATGACAATGCCACCGAATATACGTTCACCTTGCGTGAAGGCACGCGCTGGTCGGACGGGGAGCCCTTTACCGCGGACGATCTGGTGTGGTGGAACGAGAACGTGCTGCGCAACACCAAGATCACGCCTGCAGCACCCGACTGGCTGACCGCCGGCGGAGAGACCGTCAAGGTCGAAAAGCTTGCCGACGACAAGGTCGTCTTCAAATTTGCCGCACCGAACGGCCTGTTCCTGATGAACATGGCGACCGTGCGCGGCTCCGATATTCTGGCGGCCGCACCGGCCCACTACCTCAAGCAATTCCACAAGGATTTCAATCCCGATGGCGTTGACGCCCTGGTGAAGGCAGCCGGCGCAACCGACTGGGTCCAGCTCTTCAACAACAAGATCGGGTTTCCCGGCCGCTGGCGCGATCTCGGCCGTCCAACGCTCGATGCCTGGGTGTTGACCGCCCCCTATAATGGCACCACCCAGGTCGTCGCCGAACGCAATCCTTACTATGCCAAGGTGGATACCGCAGGAAACCAGCTGCCTTACTTCGATCGGATCACCATCGATGTGATGCAGGATACCCAGGCGATCATCCTGAAGGCGATCAGCGGCGAAATCGACATGCAGAACCGCTTCATCGAGACGACGGACGCCCGTACGGTGATCGTGCAGAACCAGGAGAAAGGCGGCTACGGCCTGTTCATCGCCCGGCCGGCCTGGTCGAACGCCCTGCTGATCACCCTCAACCAGACCCACAAGAATCCGGCCTTGCGCGCTGTCTTTTCCAACAAGGATTTCCGCATCGGCCTTAGCTACGCCATCAACCGCGAAGAGCTCAACCAGCTGATCTATGCCGGACAGGCCAAGCCTTATCAGGCAGCACCGCGTGAAGGCACCGCGCTCTACGACGAGAAGATGGCGACCCAGTATCTGGAGTATAATGTCGATCTCGCCAATCAGTATCTCGATAAGGCCGGCCTTACCAAACATGACGCCGAAGGCTATCGCCTCGGCCAGGACGGCAAGCGGATTACCTTTGCGATCGACGCCTTGACCGGAAGCCCGATCCAGGTGGACGCCCTCGAGATGATCCAGCGCTACTGGCGAGCCGTCGGCATCGACATGCAACCCCGCCCGGCCGAACGTTCGCTGATCTTCTCCCGCCTGCAGAACAATGAGAATGACGGCCTTGGATGGGTTGGTGGCGGTGGCTATGACTTCCTCGGCCTGCTCGATCCCAAATGGTATTTCCCGCACGAATATGAATCGAGCTTCGCGACGGCCTGGGGCCTCTATTACCAGAACCCCAAGGATCCGAACGCGCAAGAACCGAGCCCCGCTGCCAAGAAGCAGATGGATCTGTACCGGCAGGTGCAGGAAGCGCCGACGCTCGAAAAGCAGTTGACCGCGATGAAGGAGCTGCTTGCGATTACCCGTGACGAATTCTACGTCATCGGCACCAACCTGGAGCCGGACCGCGTCGGCATCGTCAAGACCAATATGCGCAATGTCCCGAAGGTCATTCCCAGCACATCGTTCTACATGACACCGGGACCGGCCAAACCGGAGACCTTCTACTACCAACAGTAACGGCACGCGACCGACAGGGATGGCGTCCGCGGGCGCCACCCCATCAACACCAGCCCAGTCCCAATCATCCAATCCGATCGGCGGTTGCCGATTGAAGGAGCTTGACATGGCCGGCTTCATCATCAGACGTCTGCTTTACATGATCCCGATGATGTTCGCGATCTCCGTCGTGACCTTCATCATCATCCAGCTGCCGCCCGGCGACTTCCTGACGGCGATGACCGCGCGCCTGGCCTCCCAGAACGAAACGATCGATCCCGGCGTCATTGCCGGCCTGCGTGAACGCTACGGCCTCGATCAGCCCTGGGCGGTCCAATACTGGAAATGGATCAGCGGCATCCTGCTGCGCGGCGATTTCGGCCAGTCCCTCGATTGGAACAAGCCGGTCAGCGAACTGATCTGGGCTCGCATGGGCCTGACGATGGTGGTCTCGGTCACCACGCTACTCTTCGTCTGGGCGGTGGCCTTTCCGATCGGCATCTATTCGGCCGTACGGCAATATTCGGTGGGAGATTACTTCGCCACCTTCTTCGGCTTTCTCGGCCTTGCCATCCCGAATTTCCTGCTGGCGCTGGTGCTGATGTATGTTTCGGCACAGTATTTCGGCCAAAGTACCGGCGGTCTGTTTTCGCCCGCCTATATCAATGCGGTGTGGAGCTGGGCCAAGCTCGGCGATCTCATTTCGCATATGTGGATCCCGGTCGTCGTTCTCGGCACCGGCGCCACGGCAGCGCTGATCCGAATCATGCGCGCCAACCTGCTCGACGAGCTCAACAAGCCCTATGTCGACATGGCCCGCGCCCGGGGCTTGAGCGAAATCCGGCTGCTGTTGAAATATCCGGTGCGGGTGGCGCTCAACCCCTTTGTCTCGACCGTCGGCTGGGTGCTGCCGCACCTCGTCTCCGGCTCGGTGGTGGTCTCCATCGTTCTCAGCCTGCCGATCACCGGGCCACTGCTGCTCAACGCCCTCTTTGCCCAGGACATGTATCTGGCCGGCACATTCATCCTGCTGATGAGCATGCTGACGCTGATCGGCACACTGATTTCGGATCTGCTGCTTGCCTGGCTTGATCCACGCATTCGCAACGGCTGAAGGACGATAGATATGACCGATCAAGCCATCGCGGTACAGCCTGAACTGATCCAGAATTCCGATGCGGTCGCCGGCCAGTGGAAGCTTATCTGGCGGCGCTTCCGTCGCCATCGCCTGGCGCTGGCGGCAGGCGTCGTCATCTTTTTGATCTACCTGGTCGCCCTGTTTGCCGAGGTTCTCGCCCCGGTTTCATCGCAGACCTACGATTCCCGCTACACCTATGCGCCGCCGCAGCAGATCAAGTTCGCCGGCTACGACGCGGCCGGGCAGTTTCATCCGCTCTACGTCAACGGTTATTCGATGAAGGTTGACCCGATCGCGCTCAGCCGCAATTACGTGCCCGATCCGGCCGTCGTCATCCCCCTCGGCTTCTTCGTCAAGGGAGAACCCTACCGGCTCTGGGGGCTATTCGATTTCGACCGGCACCTGATCGGCCCGATCGAGATGGGCAAACCATTCTACCTGTTCGGCGCCGACCGGCTGGGTCGCGACGTCTTCAGCCGGACGGTCCACGGCACGCGCGTGTCTATGTCCGTCGGACTGATCGGCGTCGCAATCAGCCTCATCCTCGGCATCATCCTGGGCGGCATCTCGGGGCTCTACGGCGGCTGGGTGGACGACGTGATCCAGCGCTCCATCGAACTCATCAACTCTATCCCGACCATCCCGCTGTGGATGGGCCTCGCGGCTGCCGTTCCGATCAGCGCCGATCCGATCCTGGTCTATCTCTGGATCACCATCATCCTGTCGCTGATCGGCTGGACCGACCTGGCGCGGGTGGTGCGCGGGCGCTTCCTGTCGCTCAAGACGGAAGACTTCGTCATCGCCGCCCGTCTCGATGGCTGCTCGCAGATGCGCATCATCTGGCGGCACATGGTTCCGTCCTTCATGAGCCACATCATCGCCTCGGTGACGCTCGCCATCCCGACGATGATCCTCGCAGAAACCGCGCTCTCCTTCCTCGGCATCGGCCTGCGCCCGCCGGTGGTGAGCTGGGGCGTGCTGCTTCAGGAGGCACAGAACATTCTCGCCGTCTCGAGCGCACCCTGGCTGTTTCTTCCCGGTCTCGCGGTGATCGTCACCGTGCTCGCCCTCAATTTCCTCGGTGATGGATTACGCGATGCTGCAGATCCCTATGAATACTGATCCCAATTTTGCCGCAGCCGGCGGCCGGCACGGGGATCGTGACCCGCTGATCGAGGTCGTTGATCTCAGGACCCATTTCTTCGGTGGTGCGGGCACGATCAAGGCGGTCGACGGCGTCTCCTTTTCCATCCCACGCGGCAAGACGGTCTGCGTCGTCGGCGAATCCGGTTCGGGCAAGAGCATCACCGGCCGCTCGATCCTCAACCAGGTTCCGCGGGGAGGGCGGATCGTCTCGGGCGCAATCCGCTACCGGCCCGATCCGGCAGCACCCTCGATCGACCTGGCGGCGCTCGATCCGCGCGGCCACGACATGCGGGCGATCCGCGGCGCCCAGATCGGCCTGATCAGCCAAGAGCCGATGGCCGCCCTTTCCCCCGTTCATACGATCGGCAACCAGATGGTGGAAGTGATCCGCCTGCATCTGAAGATGGGAAAGAAGGAGGCGCGCGAACATGCCATCGAGACATTGGCTCTGGTCGGCATTCCGCGGCCGGCCGAGCGCATGGAAAGTTATGCCTTCCAGTTTTCCGGCGGCATGCGCCAGCGCGTCTGCATCGCCTTGGCGCTCGCCTGCCGCCCCAGACTGCTGATCGCCGACGAGCCGACCACGGCACTCGATGTGACCACCCAGGCCAATATCCTCGATCTCCTGGCCTCGCTGCAGGCCGAATTCGGGCTCTCGGTGCTGTTCGTGACCCATGATCTCGGCGTGGTGGCCGAGATCGCCGACGAGGTCGTCGTCATGTATGTCGGCCGGGTCGTGGAAGCAGGCAATGTTGACACGATCTTCCACGCACCGGCGCATCCCTACACCAAGGCGCTGCTGCAATCGGTGCCACGCATGCATGGGCAACCCACCGAACGGCTCGCGATCATCGATGGCATGGTGCCCTCGCGTTTCAACCGGCCCCAGGGCTGCAGCTTTCATCCCCGATGCAAAGAGGCGAGGGCGGGCCTGTGCGACCAAAAGGATCCGCAGCCCATCGCCATCGGCGACGGGCATGTCGCCAGCTGTCTGCTTTACGAAGGAAGACAATGATGGCGGATCTCATGAAGCAACCAAGCCCACTGCTCGAACTCAACGATCTCAGGATGCATTTCCCCATTCGCAAGGGCGCATTCCGGCGTGTGGTCGGACACGTCAAGGCGGTCGACGGCGTTTCGCTTCGCGTCCAGGATGGCGAAACACTTGGTATTGTCGGGGAGTCCGGCTGCGGCAAGTCCACGCTTGCCCGCACGGTGCTGCGCATCTATCAGCCGACGAGCGGCGAAATCCGCTATCGCAACCGCAGTGGCGGCACGGTCGATCTCGCGGCATTGTCGGGTTCTGCCCTCGACGAAATCCATCGCGACCTGCGCATCGTGTTTCAGGACCCGCAATCTTCGCTCAATCCGCGCCTTCCTGTCATCGACATCATCGGCGAGGTGCTTGGCGTCAACGGCATCGCCAAGGGCCGGGAGCTCGAGCACCGGGTCGCCGACCTCATGCAGAGCGTCGGCCTGCGGCCCGAATACATGCACCGCTATCCGCACGCGTTTTCTGGCGGCGAGCGCCAGCGCATCGGCATCGCCCGGGCGCTGGCCTCCAATCCGCGGCTGGTGATCGCCGATGAGGCCGTTTCGGCGCTCGATGTCAGTGTGCAGGCACAAACCATCAACCTCCTGCAGGACCTGCAGGAGCAGTTCGGTCTGACCTATCTCTTCGTCGCCCACGACCTCTCGGTCGTCCGGCACATCTCGGATAACATTGCCGTCATGTATGTCGGTCGGGTGGTCGAAAAGGCGCCGACGGAGCAGATCTTTTCGCGCCCGCTCCACCCCTACACCGAAGCGCTGCTCTCGGCCGTGCCGATCGCCGATCCGAGGATGCGCCGCCATGGCCAGCGCATTCGGCTGGCTGGCGAGGTCGCCGATCCCGCCCATCCGCCTCCCGGCTGCGCATTTCATCCTCGCTGCCGCTACGCCACCGAGCTTTGCAAGCAGGAGGTGCCGGCGCTGCGTACCGTCACAGCCGATGGGCACGCAGTGGCCTGTCACTACGCCGAATCCTTGTCGCTTAATCCCTTCGCCGACCGTACCGTTCCGGAGTTCAATTGATGCCCGAATTCATTCCACGCTCCGAGCAGCGTCCCATTGTGGATACCTCCTCCACGACGCTCGATCTTATCTACTTCGATCTCGTCACGCTCGCCTCCAACGAGCAGGACGTCCGGCGGCTGCCCATGCACGAAAGCCTCTACGTCGTGCTGTCGGGGCAGGTGGATATCGAGGTCGATGACATCATGTTCGAAGCGGTGGGCCGGCGAGCCGATATCTGGGGAGGCGATGCGGACTCGGTTTACGCGCCCGTCGGCGCCAATGTCCGGATATCGGCTCGTGGCGCGGCGGCGGAAGTCGCCCTTGCCGGCGGCCTCTGCGACACGCGTTACGCCGCGTTTCGCATCACGCCGGATGAGGTCGACGCGGTCAATGTCGGCTCGTCGGACACGCACAGCCAGCGGCGGATCGTCCACCTGCTCGGACAACGACAGAACGGACGCTGCGGTAACCTGCTGGTGAGTGAACTCTATGCCGGTGAGGGATGCTGGTCCGGCTATCCCCCCCACAAGCACGATACCGAAGACGGCGATGTCGAGACCCGGCACGAAGAACTCTATCACTACCGCTTCCAGCCCGAGACCGGCTTCGGCAGCCAGATCACCTATGACGAAGACGGTCCGGTCACGATCCTCATGACCCGCAATGGCGACACAGTCCTGGTCGACCGGGGTTACCACCCGACGGTCACCTCGCCGGGGCACCGGGGCTATATCTTCACCATTCTCGTCGGCAAGCATCGTCGGGGGCTGATCCAGCGCTTCGATCCCGCCCATCAGCATCTGACCAAAACCATCCCCGGCATCGATGCGATGCGCGACAAGTTCAAATAATCCGGCTCCTGGCCTCGTGTGCCGGCATTGCGGCGCACCGCCAACTTCCGCCCAAGGAGAGATGACCCATGCGTGAACGTACGCGAATAAACGTTGATGCCAGCGAAGCGGTACGCCCGTTCAACCGGTTCTGGCGCGGCACCGGCTTTTCGCCCGCCGAGCTGCTGCTCGAACCCGAGATGCGACAGATGCTCGCCTATATCGGCGGCCTGCCGAATGAGGGCATCAAGTTCCTGCGGGTGCACTATCTCTACAATCTGCTGAGTGCAAAGGGCGGGGCCGGTTACGACTGGTCCCTGCTGGACCGCGCGCTCGACGTGATGATCGAACACCGGCTGAAGCCGTACTTCGAGCTGATGGGCAACCCGTCCGGCCTGTTCACCGACTATGAGGACATGGATCAGGTCAGGCGCTGGCGGGATCTCGTGACGGCAACAGTCGACCGTTACGGCGCGCGTTACGGCATGGACGAATTGCGCACATGGTATTTCGAAACGACGAACGAGGCCGATTCCGGCTGGTGGACCTACGGGATCAAGGGTTACACCAACTATTACGACGCCTGCGTCGCCGGGCTCGACGCCATCGATCCGAGCCTGCCGATGGGCGGCCCCGGCACCGCCCGCACGCTCTCGCCGATCTTTCGCGCCCTCATGGCCCATTGCGACAGCGGCATGAGCTGCCTGACCGGCAGTGGTCCGCCGCGGATCGACTACATCTCGATCCACGAAAAGGGCGTCAACGGCAGCAAGGAAGACCTCACCCCGAAAACCAACGCCATCGTCGACCGCACGCTTCTCGTCGTCGACTATCTCAAGGAGCACCACCCGCGCCTGGCGGGTCTGCCCATCATCAACGACGAATGCGATCCGCAGCTTGGGTGGAGCGATCACCATAGCTGGCATGGCAAAGCCTATTACGCCGGCATCATCGCCCGCATCATCGAACAGCACGACCGGCGCATCATCGCCCCGAAAGCGGCGAATTTCACCTTCCTCAGCAATGACCACGCCTTTATCGGCGGCTGGAGCCAGCGCACGATCTTTGCCTATTTCGGTTCGCGCAATTTCACCAAGGCGCAGTGGGAGCACAAGACCAATCTGGATATGCTGGTCACGGATGTCGACAGCGCGCCGCCCTTCGACATCATCAAGAAGCCCGGCCTCACATCGATGGAACTGCTGGCAACGCTGGGCGATACCGTTTGCAAGGGGACGGCCGAACCGCCGCTTGCTCCCGACCAGGATGGCCTGTCGATCCTGCCGACACGGCTTCCGGGCGGCGGTGTTTCCATCAGCCTCATCCATAGCGTCGATGCCATCAACCGTTCGGGCCGGACCGCCGTCCGCCTCGAGGTGAGCGGCTTGGTTCCCGGCCGGCACGCACTTTGCCTGCTGCGCATCGACGAGGAATTCACCAATCCGATGGAGGTCTGGGAGGCCCAGCGCGACGAAACCAATCCGCGCGGCCCCTTCGAGCCGGTCGGCGCACCGCCCGCACCGACCGAGGCGCAGTTTGCCGAACTGCGCCGGGCGCAGGAGCCCGCCTTGCTGCATCCGATCAGCGTCGTCGCGTGCGACGAAGGCCGGATCAG
>Ga0209758_1000607_pt1 | contig 55510 bp, 40 predicted proteins | sample AraplaMF_Col_mMF_FD_184258 | JGI IMG/M metagenome (GOLD analysis project Ga0209758, IMG submission 184258) | Arabidopsis root microbial communities from the University of North Carolina, USA - plate scrape MF_Col_mMF (SPAdes) (version 2) | ecosystem: Host-associated > Plants > Roots > Endosphere... | reverse complement strand
TCCCTTTCCCCCGTCGCGAAACCAGCGCGTCTGCGAAACTCGGTTGCCCAACCTGTCGATATGCCATTCCCATCCCCTCCAACTGCTCCAGGGAATCGCAGATTCGCGAATTATGCAAAGCTCTCGCAAGCGGGAGAGGCCGAGCAAGCCTAGACAGTCCCCGTGTCAATCACATGCGATAGCCCTGGCCCGGCCGAGGGTGCGGCAAGAGGCCGATCGAGGAGCGGGCCCATGACGATCCGAAGAAGCTGAGGCGCCAAGATGCTTCTCCAACTTCGGTGTCATCGCCCGGCTGGACCGGGCGATCCGGTACGCCTGTGAACTGAACCGAGAAGCCGCGGCGTACTGGATGCCGCTTTCGCAGAACGTAACAGCGGAGTTGGACGCCAGCATTGCTCAGCCATCTCGCATTTGTATCGATTTTGTTATCGATACTCTCGCATGAACACGCAGAAGTGGTCGCGCCGGGCCCCGCAGCCAGGGATAATTCATAGTTCGTCAAAGGTTTGCGGCGAATTCTCCGCACTGAGCCGGACCAACGGCGCATGCAGGCTCTGGAATGCGGACTCAACTGACCACCTATTTCGCGCGGCTGTTCGCCGGCGATCTGTCGGCGTTCGGCGGTCCCGCGACCGACGAGGCCGTGGCCGGCCACATCCGCGCCGAGCAGATGGCGCTGGTGCTCGGCTATTCGGTCGGCATCATGCTCGGCAATGCCTGCAACGCCATCGTGCTCGCCATCGCGCTTTGGCAGTCGTCGGACCGGATCTCCGCCCTGGTCTGGGCCGCCGCCGTGGCCAGCGCGGCGATCGCGTTCGGCCTGCAATCCCGCGCCGCGCGCCGTATCACCAAGCCGCAATTCGTCTCGCGCCGCGCCATGCACCGGCTGGTGCGAAATGCCTTCGTCCTTGGCGCCGCCTGGGGCATCGTCCCCGTCGCCTTCTTTGCCGACGCCTCGGCCGGCGGCCAGCTCGTCATCACCTGCCTGTGCTCGGGCATGCTGGCCGGCGGCGCGCTCGCCTTCGCCACCATCCCGATCGCAGCCATCGCCTTCACGGCGCCGATCTTCGTCGGGATCGCCATCTGCCTCGGCAGGAACGGCGATCTGGCCTTTGTCCTGATCGCCTTCCTCGTCGTGGTCTACGGCAGCGTGCTGTTGCGCGGCGTGTTCGTCAATTCGTTCTCGTTCGCGCGGCGCGTCACGCGGCAGATCGAGGCGGAGCGCACGGTGCGGCTGGATCCCCTGACCCACCTGCCCAACCGCGTCGCCTTCAACGAGACGCTCGAGGCCGCGCTCAAGCGACTGGCACTGTCCGGCGAGGAATTTGCAGTGCTCCTGCTCGATCTCGATCGCTTCAAGGAGGTCAACGACAAGTTCGGCCATCCCGCCGGCGACGAATTCCTGGTCCAGGTCGCAAGCCGCCTGCAACGCTGCACACGCGCCGCCGAGCATGTCGCGCGCATCGGCGGCGACGAGTTCGCGCTGGTGATGGCCAATCTGGCGCGCCCGGAAGACGCCCTCGAGATCGCCGAGCGCTTCGTCGCGGCCTTCGACGAGCCGTTCCGCATCGAGGGCCGCCAGATCGTGGGCGCCACCAGCGTCGGCATCGTGCTGGCGCCACGCGACGGCAGTGCGCCGCTCGACATCATGAAGAACGCCGATACAGCGCTCTACCGCGCCAAGAAGGCAGGCCCCGGCACGATCCGCTTCTTCGAGGCCAACGACGACAAGGTGTCACGCGATCGCAAGGCGCTGCAATCGGACCTCGAGGGCGCGATCGCGCGAAACGAGCTGTTCCTGGTGTTCCAGCCGTTTCTCGACCTCGATCAAAGCCGGATCACCGGCTTCGAGGCGCTGCTGCGCTGGCAACATCCCGAGCGCGGACTGATACCGCCGAGCGAGTTCATCCCGATCGCGGAGGAGACCGGGCTGATCCACGAGATCGGCGAATGGGTCATCCGCCGCGCCTGCGCGACGGTCGCCAAATGGCCTGACGAGATCAGGGTCGCCGTGAACTTCTCCGCGGCACAATTTCACAACGCCGGCATCCTCCAGATCATCGTGCAGGCGCTCCGCGAGGCGAAGATCGCCCCGCACCGGCTCGAGATCGAGATCACGGAATCGATGCTGCTGTCGAAATACGGCTTGGCCGAGCCGGTCCTGAACGCGCTGCTGCAGCTCGGCGTCACCGTGGCACTGGACGATTTCGGGACGGGGTTCTCCTCCCTCACCTATCTGCGCAAGCTGCCGTTCAGCCGTATCAAGGTCGACCAGTCCTTCATCCGCGACATGCTGGTGCAGCGCGACTGCGCGGCAATCGTGAAATCGGTGATCGGCCTTGCGCGCGACCTCGACATCGGCGTGGTCGCCGAAGGCGTCGAGACCGCCGACCAGCTGGAATATCTCACGCAGATCGGCTGCGACGAGATTCAGGGCTACCTGATCAGCCGCCCGGTGTCGGCGGACGGCGTGCTGGCGCTGCTGGAGGGGAGTAAGCTTCGGGCGACCTTCGCGGCGTAGGTGCGATTGTGCCTTGGGGCCGGCGGCGCGGAAGATGCGCTCCCTCCCCCGCTTGCGGGGGAGGGTCGGAGAGAGGGTGCCTCCCCGGCGGGACTGCCCCAGAGGAGAGAACCCTCACCCGCGCCTTCGGCGCGACCTCTCCCGCAAGCGGGAGAGGTGGAGCCCGCGGCCCGGTCCATTTCCGCAACAGGCTTCAGAGCTCACTCAAATCGCGTCCGCCCGGAGCAACGTGTCCACGGTGATCGTCCCTCGCGCGCGGGAGACGCAGGCGCAGATCTTCTGGTTGCTCTCTTTCTGATGGTCGCTGAAGAAGACGTCGCGATGGTCGATCTCGCCGTCGACCTCGACCACGTCGATGGCGCACAGGCCGCATTCGCCGCGCTTGCAGTCGTACATCACGTCGTGACCGCTGGCATTGAGCACGTCCAGCATCGAGCGCTCGCGCGGGATTTCCAGCTCGACATTCGAGCCCTTCAAGCGCACCCGGAAAGCCTCGGTCGGGAGCGTGCCGCTGGAGCCGAAGGTCTCGTAGCGCAGGTCGGGCAGCGGATGGCCGGCGCCGATCCAGGCATGGCGCGCGGCGTCCAGCAGCCGCATCGGGCCACAGAACAGGGCCAGCGTTGCTTGCGGCAATGAGGCGAACAGCGCGTCGAGATCGAGCCGCCTGCCTTCGTCGCTCGCATGGACGACGAGGCGATCGCCGAGCAGCGCGGCGAGCTCGTCGAGATAGGCGGCCTCGCGGCGCGAGCGCACCGCATAGTGCAGCATGACATCCGATCCGCGGCGCGCCAGCGCCTGCGCCGCGCCGAGGATCGGGGTGATGCCGATGCCGCCGGCGATCAGGCAATAGCTCTGCCGCGTCCAGTCCACGGCGAGCAGCGAGGCGGGCTGCGTGATGTCGAGCCGCGCGCCCGGCTGCAACGACCACATGTAGCGAGAGCCGCCGCGGGAATCCTCGGCGCGGCGCACCGCAATTCTGAATCCATGCGACGAGGCCTCGCCGACCAGCGAATAGGACCGCGTCTCCGGCTGGCCGTCGATTGTGACGCTGACATTGATGTGGCTGCCGACCGGATAGGCCGTGACGTCGAGCTGATCCGGCCTGATCAGGAATTCGCGGATGCCGGGCGCAAGGTCGCGGGTCGAGACGAGCGTTGCAGGTATCCAGGTTTCGATGAAGCGCATGGTGACTGCCCTCAATCGGTTGCGGTCTTGATCAGCGCGAGCGCCGGCAAGAGGTCGAGATGGGTCCGGTTGCGCAGCGCGAGCCGCAGGTTTCGCACCGCGAGCCGCGCATGCTCGCGCATGACGGCCTCGGCGCGCGCGCCTTCGCGGTTCTCGATGGCGTCGATCACGACGCGATGGTGTTCCTGCCCGATGATCAGGATCTGCTGCGCCTCCGGCAGCGCCGACTGCGCCATCACGAAGCCGCTGGGGGATGCGAACGGCAGCGCCGAGGCGCGGTCGATCTGGCGGATCAAGGGCGGGCTGCGCGACAATTCGGTGAGCAGCGCGTGGAAGCGCGCGTTCAGCGTGACATAGGACGAGAACGCTTCGATCGAGATCGGCACCTGGCGCAGCAATTCGTCGATCGCGGCCAGGCACTCCTTCAGCGGCTCGAGCTCGCGCGCGGAGACGCCGCGCTCGGCCGCGAAGCGCGCGGCGAGGCCTTCGAGCGTGCCGCGCAGCTCGATGGAATCGGAGATGTCGCGTTCGGAGAACGCCTTCACCATGAAGCCGCCGGAGGGAATCGCCTCCAGGAGGCCCTCCTCCTCCAGCCGCACCAGCGCCATGCGCACCGGAGTGCGCGAGGCGCCGGTGGTCTCCACCGCCTGCAGCTCGGAGATGCGCTCGCCCGGACGCAAGGCGCCGGACAGGATCTGGTCGCGCAGCGCGAGCTGCGCCTTCACGGTCTGCGAAACGGAGCGGTCGACCTCGCGCTCGGCCATGACCTACTCCGCGGCCTGAAGGTGCTGCGGCGCGCTTTCCTTCGCCACCATCTTGTCGATCAGCTTGCGCGACCACATCGCGCCGGCGTCGATGTTGAGGTTGTAGAAGATGCGGTCCGGGTTCTCGTCCATGGCGCGCTGCTGCGCTTCGAGGATCAATTCGTCCTCGCGGAAGATGCCGGAGACGCCCTCGCGGATCTCGGACGTGATGCGCTGCTCACCGAGCTGGTAGTTGCGCACGAAGGCCCAGAAATAGTGGCAGGTCTTCTCGGTCTCCGGCGTGATGGTGTTGAGCACGAAGCCGTTGACGCCCTGCGAGCGGTCGCCTTCCGGCGCGCCGGTGCCGGCGGGCGCCACGCCGACGTCGATCGCGATGGTGCACGGCGCCTCGAAACGGATGATCTGCCAGCGGTCGACGAGACCGGGCTTGCCGAGCTGCTTGGCCCAGAACGGCGGCGGCTCGATGTTCCGCATCCAGCGGGTCACCGTGACGGTCTTCTCGCCATGGGTGACGTCGAACGGCGCCTCGGCGACCGCCTCGTTGCCGATGGAGGAGCCGTGCACGAAAGTCTCGTGGGTGAGGTCCATGAGATTGTCGAGCACGAGGCGGTAGTCGCAATTGACGTGGATGGTCTTGCCGTCGCCCGCCCAGGCCGGATCGTGATTCCAGTGCATGTCCGGCACCAGCGCGGGATCGGCGAGCGCGGGATCGCCCATCCAGAGCCAGATGTAGCGGTGACGCTCGACCACGGGATAAGCGCGCACGCAGGCCGACGGATTGATGGTTTCCTGCGAAGGCATGAAGGTGCAGCGCCCCTGCGCATTGTACTTCAGGCCGTGATAGCCGCAGACGACGGTGTCGCCTTCGAGCCGGCCCTTGGACAGCGGCACCAGGCGATGCCAGCAGGCGTCCTCCAGTGCAGCCACCGAGCCGTCGGCCTTGCGATACATCACGACATGCTTGCCGCAGATCGTCCGCGGCAGCAGCGCCGGCTTCACCTCGGCATCCCAGGCAGCGGCGTACCAGGCGTTCATCGGGAAGGGCTTTGTCATCGGTCTCGCTCCCACGGATTATGTATGCGTTATGTATACATTATCAGCGGAGGATGAGCCGCTCAAGGCCGAAATTACCTTACCAAATTACCTTTAATGGGTATTCGGTATACAGCCTCACCGCATGAGGCCTGCGAGCGTAGGCACTAGCGCCTCCACAGCGTCATGGCCGGGCTTTGTCCCGGCCATCCACGCGTTGCCACGCGGTACGAAGAACGTGGATGCCCGGGACAAGCCCGGGCATGATGACCTATCGTGAACGCATGTGATCTTGTTCTGCTCTTAGGGCAGCTACGCCCCGAACACCTTCGCCAGCCCCGCCTTCGCCTCTTCCTGAATCCGCTTCAGGTGCTCGGTGCTGCGGAAGCTTTCCGCATAGATCTTGTAGACGTCCTCCGTCCCCGACGGCCGCGCGGCGAACCAGCCATAGTCGGTCTCCACCTTGATGCCGCCGAACGGCTGGCCGTTGCCGGGCGCCTTGCTCAAGGTGGCGCGGACGGGATCGCCGGCGAGATCCTTCAGGCCGAGCTGCTCGGGCGTGACGGACTTCAGGATGGTCTTCTGCGGCCCCGTCGCGGCGACGTCGATGCGGGCGTAATGCGGCACGCCGAACTCGGCGGTGAGGTCGCCGAACAGCTGGCTGGGATCGCGGCCGGTCTTCGCCATGATCTCGGCAGCTAACAGGCCGAGGATGATGCCGTCCTTGTCGGTGCTCCACACCGTGCCGTCGCGGCGCAGGAACGAGGCGCCGGCACTCTCCTCGCCGCCGAAGCCGAAGCCGCCGGTGAGGAGGCCGTCGACGAACCATTTGAAGCCGACCGGCGTCTCCACCAGCTTGCGGCCGAGCTTTTTCGCGACGCGATCGATGATCGAGCTCGACACCACCGTCTTGCCGATCGCGGCATCCTTGCCCCAGTGCGGGCGGTGCGCGAACAGATAAGAGATCGCGGTCGCCAGATAATGGTTCGGATTCATCAGGCCGCCGGTGCGCGTGACGATGCCGTGGCGGTCGGCATCGGTGTCGTTGGCAAAGGCGACGTCGAAGCGGTCGCGCATCCCGATCAGGCTCGCCATCGCGTAAGGAGAGGAGCAGTCCATGCGGATCTTGCCGTCCCAATCCACCGTCATGAAGCGGAAGGTCGGATCGATCGCCTCGTTCACCACCGTGGCCTTCAGGCCGTAGCGCTCGATGATCGGATGCCAATAGTGCACGGCGGCGCCGCCGAGCGGGTCGATGCCGATCTTGATGCCGGCGGATTTGACGAGCTCGAGATCGACGACGTTGCCGAGATCGGCGACATAGGGTGTGATGAAGTCGCTCGCGCGGACGTTCGATGATTTCAGCGCCTTGGCATAGTCCATGCGCTTGACGCCCTTGAGAGCGTCGGCGAGATAGGCATTGGCGCGCTTCTCGACGACGCCCGTGACATCGGTATCGGCCGGGCCGCCATGCGGCGGATTGTATTTGTAGCCGCCATCGTCGGGCGGGTTGTGCGAGGGCGTGATGACGACGCCGTCGGCAAGGCCGCCAGTGCGGCCCTTGTTGTAGGTGAGGATCGCGTGCGAGATCACCGGCGTCGGCGTGTAGCCGCCGTCCTTGTCGATCATGACGTCGACGCCGTTGGCGGCGAACACCTCGACGGCACTGACCAGTGCCGGCTCGGCCAGCGCATGGGTGTCAATGCCGATGAAGAGCGGGCCGGTCAGCCCCTTTTCCTTTCGATAGTCGCAGATCGCCTGCGTGGTCGCGAGAATATGGCCTTCGTTGAAAGTGTTCTTGAACGAGGTGCCGCGATGGCCGGAGGTACCGAACGCCACACGCTGCGCTGGATCGGAGGCATCGGGCTTGCCGGCGAAATAGGCCGTCACCAGCCGCGGAATATTGGTGAGCGCGTCCGGCGAAGCCTGCTTGCCCGCCGCGGGATGAACATCAGCCACTGGAAGATCCTCGTTCTGTCGCAACAGAGATAGCGGAGCACCATAACCGGGCTCGCGCCAGGGGCACAACACGCGCGACCGGGCAGGCGTTCCCAGCGGCTTACCGTAGCCGGCATGAGCGGAACGACATGCGGGACCGTCTGCCCCGGATGTCGCGTCGCTGATCCGGGCTACGGGATCGTGCTATGCTCCACGGCAACGAAGCCCGCCGAATCGTCCCATGGCTCTCCTGCGCAAGCTGCTTCTGCTGATCGCCGGCCTCGTCGCGGCGGTGGCGCCGGCGCGCGCCGCGGAGTTCTACACCGAGGACCTGCGCATCCCCATGGCGGAGGCGGGGCCGCAGGGGCTCGAGGCCTTTCTGGTCCGTCCGGCGGGAGCGAAGCGCTATCCGCTGGCGCTGCTGAGCCACGGCTCGCCGCGCAGCTTCGACGACCGCGCGACGATGTCCGCGCACAAATATTACGGCATCGCGCTGGAATATGCCCGGCGCGGCTTTGCGGCGCTGATCGTGATGCGGCGCGGCTACGGCACCTCGCCCGGCGGACGCGTCGACAGCGTCGGCGGTTGCGCGAAGGCCGCTTACTTGCCCGCAGCCGCGGTCGCGGTTGCCGATCTGCGCGCCGCGATCGATGCGATGGCGCACCGGGCCGATGTGACGACGTCGGGCATGATCGCGGCCGGCCATTCCGCCGGCGGACTCGCAACCATCGCGCTCACCGCGCAGGCCCCGCCCGGTCTCGTCGCCGCGATCAACTTCGCCGGCGGCCGCGGCTCGCGCGACGATGACGACGTCTGCAATCCGAACGGGCTGGTGCAGGCCTTCACCGCCTTCGGCAAGACCTCGCGCGTGCCGACGCTCTGGGTCTATGCGGCGAACGATTCCTACTTCGGCCCCGAGCTCGCGCGCCGCCTCCATGACGGGTTTCGCGCCGGTGGCGGCACCGCGACATTCGTCGCGGCGCCGGCTTACGGCGACGACGGTCACTATCTCTATTCGGTGGCGGGCCGTCCGCAATGGACGCCCTATGTCGATGCCTTCCTGCGCGAGCGCGCCCTCGTTGGCCGCGACATCCTGAGCCTGCCCGATTCCTTGCCGCCGCCGCGCCAGCTCAACGAGGCCGCGCGGGCCGAGTTCGCGCGCTATCTCGCCAACATGCAGCCGCACAAGGCTTTCGCGGTGTCGCCGAACGGCGGCTACGGCTGGCGCGCGGGACGCAGCACGGCCGACGAGGCCCAGCGCGACTCGCTCGCCGCCTGCCTGAAATGGTCCCCTACCTGCACGCTCTATGCGATCGACGACCACTTGGCCGACCCGTCGCAGACGATCCCCACGGATCAGAGCGCCCGCGCGCGCTAGTCGCCGCGCGGGAGCCGTTTTGTTAACTCCGGCGCTCTATGACGGAGCTATGTTGTGGCATCGGGCAGGCTTGCATCTTTGCGCGGCGTGGCGGACCGTGGCGGCCGTCCTGCTGGTGTCGGCCCCGCTCTGCGCGCACGCCGCAGACGGCAACACGGAGCTCGGCGCAGGCGAAACGCCGTCATCCCGGGCCCTGATCCGGAAGATCATCGAGAGAGAGACCGCAAGCACCAATTTGCCGGCCGATATCGCCGAAGCGGTCGTCTTCGTCGAAAGCGGCTACAATTCGGCCGTCATCGGCAGCGTCGGCGAGATCGGCCTGATGCAGGTCCGGCCCGAGACGGCGGCGATGCTGGGTTTTCGGGGCAGCGAGGCAGAACTCGCCGAACCCGACATCAACATCCATTATGGGGTGCTTTATCTCAGCCAGGCCTGGCGTCTGGCCGGCGGGGACATCTGCCGCGCCCTCATGAAGTACCGGGCAGGCCATGGCGAGGAAGCGATGACGCCGCGGTCGCAGGTCTATTGCAACCGGGCCCGCAACCGCCTTGCCGCCATGAATTCGACCTTGGCCGGAGCCGAAGCGACGGCTGTTCCGGATCCGGCGCCCCCGATCGCGGCTGCGGCTGTGGCTCCGGCAAAGCCGGCGAGCCGCCCGAAGCTGTCGGTGCAGCCCAAAGCCGTCTATGCCCGCTATCGACAAGGCACCGCGGCCGCCAGCCGCGCCTATTGGGCGGCCCACGAGGCCAAGGTCAGCCAGATCAAGGCTCGCATCGAGGCGAAATGGAAGCGCGTCGCATCACGTTGAAACGATACCCTACAGCCGCTCGCTGAGCGCGAGCCTATAGCCGACGCCGGTCACGGTCGCGATCACGGGCGTGCCGCTGCCGATGAGCTTGCGGCGCAGCCGCGCCACCAGCGCGTCGACCGTGCGGATGTCGACCTCGGCCTGGCGGTTGCTGACGACTTCGATCAGATAGTCGCGACTGAGCGGCCGTCCGTCGGCGCCGACGAGCGCGGCGAGCAGATCGAACTCGGCGCGCGTCAGCGCCACCGGCTTGCCGTCGCTGCCGAGCAATTCGCGCCGGGTCAGGTCGATGATCCAGTCGCCGAAGGCGATCGAATTGTGGTTGCGCGCCGCCTTGCGGTCGAGCGAGCGCCGCCGCAGCACGCTGCGAGCGCGCGCGAGCAGATCGCGCAGATTGATCGGCTTGGTGACGTAGTGGTCGCCGGCGATCTCGAGGCCGAGGATACGATCGACGTCGGTGTCTCGGCGCGTCACGAAGATGATGCCGGCGTTGCTGGTCGCCTGGATCTCTTTGGCGAGCTCGAAGCCGTCGCCGTCGGGCAGCTGCACGTCGAGGAAGATGAGATCGGTGCGGCCGCGCAGCGCCTGCCGGCATTCCGCGCAGGAGCCGGCGCCGACGACGTCGAAATTGTTGTCGCTGAAATAGCCGACCAGCATGGTCCGCGTCACCGGATCGTCCTCGACGACGATCAGCCGCTCGCGGCCGGCCGGACGCAATTCCCGAGGTGCGGAATCAACCACGGTCTTGGGTGTCCTGTCTGCCTGCGGCCCGCCTTGGATGGCCTGCGGCCCGCCTTGGAGATTCAAGCCGCCGCGCAATGCGCTGTCATGTGAACGGACATTCACGACTTGCTCGAGCCTCCCGAAATTAACCGCCTGAGTATTAGGCGCCTTGCGACGCGCAAACAATATTGGTCATGGTCTTGACGCATTAAGTATGAATTGGCCCACAATTCTCATTCGGCGCATCAAAGCGCAGGAGAGCCGCTGCCGTGGCGAGCGATCCTGCACTTTCGCCGCGGGGCCCCCGCCGGTTAACGTAAAGAAAGCCTTCGGCTTCGGAAAGCCCTCCTGCACCTCTATTGTCTGGCCTGCACAATGAGAACCACGGAGCAGGCGTGATGCAGGAGCAGACCCGATTGGCTGCCGGCCGAACCGAACTGGGCACCCCGCCAGTCGCTCGGTCGCACACGCTCGACCTGCTGCGCGGCCTCGCCATCGCCGGCGTGATGGCGATCCACGTCTCGCAGGCATTTCCGTCGAACATCCGCCCCGTCGATTTCGCCTTCATGTGCGGCTGGACCGGAGTCAACGTGTTCTACCTCGTCAGCGCCATGACGATGTGCCTGATGTGGACGCAGCGCAGCGGCGAGACGCATCCGACCCGCAAGTTCTATATCCGGCGCTTCCTTCGCATCGCGCCGCTGTTCTGGCTCGCGATCCCGATCTACCTCGCCATCAACGGCACCGGGCCGAGCGACAATGCGCCTGGCGGTATCGGGCCGGTTCAAGTGATCCTGACCGCGACGTTCCTGCACGGCTTCTGGCCGGACAGCGTCAACAGCGTTGTGCCCGGCGACTGGTCGATCGCGGCGGAGATGACCTTCTATCTCGTCTTCCCGCTTCTGATCACCGCGTTCGGGTCGCGCCGTCATCTCTATCTCGCGCTGGCGATCGTGCTGCATCTCGTCAATGTCTGCCTGTTCAAACCGTGGGCCTTCGCGCTGTTCTCGGCCTATTACGGTCCCGGCCACGAGGGGTTCGTCTGGACCACGCTGCATCTCAGCTTTTTGAACCAGCTTCCGGTGTTCCTGATCGGATGCGCGCTGTTCTTCTCGCTGCGCGACGGCTTCACCAGATCCGATGCCGCGATCTTCGCCGCCTTCATCGCGCTGTCCTTCGTCGCCGACCGCGCCACCGGCTCGCATGAGTTCAACTACCTGATGATCAATCTCGTGCTCGGCGCGCTGGTGACAGGCTGCATCAAGCTTGCCATCCGCTTCCAGCCGCTCGAAGCGCTCGGCCGCAATTCCTATTCGATGTACCTGTCGCACTTCGCGGTGATCTATGGCCTGCGTCAGCTCTGGCCGCTCGCGGACGGGCTGATCTCACTGCTCGTCGCCTATGCCGTCACCGCCGCGCTGAGCTATCTCGTCGCCCGCGCGACATGGCATCTGGTCGAACGGCGCGCGCAGGACCTCGCGCATCGCCTGACAATGGCGGGATCAAGCCGGTCAAGCCTCCGGCCAGCCATCGCCGCCACTGCGGCCGGCATGAGCTGAACGACCGCCGTCCCTGCCGGCCCGGTGCGGCTTGCTTCATGGCCGCCTTCGTATCTACTGTGAAGAATCTTCACGCTGGAGTGGGCACCATGGAGGTCATACTGCTCGGCACCGGCGGCCCGCGGCCGGACCCGCGCCGCATGGCGACGACTACGCTGATCAGGCTCGGTGACGAGAATATCCTGTTCGACGCCGGCCGCGGCGTCGTGCTGCAGCTCAGCAAGGCCGGCGTTCCCCTCGGCGCGATCAACACGGTCTTTCTCACGCACCATCACTTCGACCACATCGGCGACCTCTACGATGTGATGCTGAATTCATGGATGCACGGACGCAAGGACGCGCTGCGCGTCTATGGACCGCCGGATACCGAGCGGCTCGTCAACGCGCTGATCACGCAGGTCTACGACAAGGACATCGCCTGGCGGGATCAGGGCGAGCCGACCCTTGGCGGCTGGAAACCCGTCGTCGCGACGGACATCATACCGGGTCCCGTTCTCGACACCGGACGCTGGAAGATCAGCGCCGAGCTGGTCTCGCATGGCGATGGTCTCGACATGCAGCCGGCCTTCCTGGCGCGATGGATGTGTCTCGGCTACCGCTTCGAAGCGGAGGGAAAGGTCATCGCAGTTTCCGGCGACACGGTCCCCTGCCCCGGGCTCGAGCGGCTGGCACAGGGTGCCGACCTGCTGGTCCAGTGCTGTTTCCTCGCAACGCCGGAGATCAACAACGAGCACCTTCGCCGCCTTGCGAAATTCACGATCGCCTGCGGCGACACCGTCGGCAAGGTGGCGGCCAAGGCCGGCGTCAAGAAGCTCGCGCTGACCCATCACCGGCCGCGCACCAACGATGCCATGCTGAGCGCGCTGCTCGAAGATGTCCGGCAGGACTATTCGGGCCCTGTGGTGCTCGGCGAGGATCTCACGCGGATCGAAGTCTGAGGGCCGTCGCTCGGTCCGCAACCGGATGCGCGCGGCCGCCTTCCGGCATCAGGACGATCCGACCTCGATCCGGAACGACAATTGCTCTTCGGCACCTGGTGCGATGTGCATCAGGCCGGGCTTGTCGCTGAACTCGCCGACGAATCCGGCCGGACTGGCGTAACCGCGCCAGGGCTCGATGCAGAGGAACGGCGCGCCAGATGGTTTCGACCAGACCCCAAGCTCGCGAAAGCCGCGCCAGGACATTTTGAGCCAGGGGCCGGTGGGCGCGGCATAGCGGACCGCGTTGCTCTCGATCCGGTCGAAAATGACGGCGTCGTCGGTGAACAGGGATTCGGACAAAGGGAGCACCGCACCTTTGACCGGGCTCGGCTCCGTTGCCACGCGCAGCAATCCGCCATCGAGGCGGCGGACGGGAGACGATTCCGCGCTCGCAAAGTTCAGCGAATAGCTCTCCTTGGCAAGTCCCGGCTGGAGCGGCCAGTTGAACGCGGGGTGACCGCCGATCGAAGCCGGCAATGTCTCCTTGCCGGTGTTGGCGATCGTGAGCGTCAGATCGAGGCCGGCGCTGTCGAGCGTATAGGTTGCGGTCAGCCGGAACGCGAACGGATAGAGCGCACGCGTCGTCTCGCTGTCTTCGAGCACCAGCGCGCAGCGGCGCTCGCCGCGTTCCGTCCACGCAAAGCGGCTGTCGCGCGCAAAGCCGTGCTGGGTCATCCGGTAGGTCTTGCCCCGATGCCGCAATTCGTCCTTGGCGAGGCGCCCGACGATCGGAAACAGCAATGGCGCATGGCGCAGCCATTCCGGTCCCGCCTGCCAGACGAATTCAGTGGTGCCGTCCTTCAACGAGCACAGCTCGGCGCCGTACGCCTTGATGGTGGTGGTAAGTCCGCCGCTGCGGAGAGTGTGGATATCGTCACTCATGGCCGACATCTACACCGCGCCCCCACACCCAGCAAGGCGGCGCCCCTCGTGCAATCGAAGCGTTTTGGCGCCGGGCGGAGCGCAGCGTCATATTTCCGTACCTAACGATTGCTCCTGTGGGGCCGTCCACCACCCGAAAGCCGATGAACCCCATGGTAGCCAATTGAAGTTCTTCATCAACGGCCGGTTTCTGTCGCAAAAGCTCACTGGCGTTCAGCGCTATGCTGCTGAAATGGTCAAGGCGATCGACGCGCTCCTAGCGTCGGAACAAACTGCTGCCTCGCTGCGGAACGCGGATTGGCAATTGCTCACACCGGCGGATGCAAGCGAGGGCCTCGATCTCCACCGAATCAAGATCCGCACCGTCGGCCGCTTGCGTGGCCATGCCTGGGACCAAATCGATCTGGCGCGCGCCGCGGCAGGGGGCCGTCTGATCAGTCTGGCCAATTCCGGCCCCGTCCTCCATCGCGACCACATTGTCGTGATTCACGACGCTCAGGTCTTTCGCAGGCCGGATTTCTTCAACTGGCGCTATTTGACCGTCCATCGGACAATGGGTCGACTGCTCGCCCGCAACGCAGCCATCGCAACAGTGTCGGCCTTTTCCCGCCGAGAGCTTGCCCAAGTGCTGAATTTATCGGCATCGCGCATTCCGGTATTTCCCAACAGCGCCGAACACTTCGCGGCGACGAAGCCCGATCCCGGGATTCTCGCCAGACTGGGCGTTCAACCGCAGAAGTTCTTCCTCTTCGTCGGCTCGAAGACCAAGAACAAGAATCTTTCCGTGGCGATCCGCGCTGTTCAGCTGCTCGATCGGGAAGACGTCCCGCTGGTCATCGTCGGCGGAGATAACAGCAAGGTCTTTCAGGACAATTCGGCTGACGGGGTTTCCGGGCTGCTGCTGGCCGGGCGACTGACGGACAGCGAGATTGCCGCGCTCTATGCGCATGCATCGGCATTCGTGTTTCCCTCGCTCTATGAGGGTTTTGGCGTGCCGCCACTCGAGGCCATGATCTTCGGTTGCCCGGTCATCGCCTCGACGGCTGATGCGGTTGTAGAGACGTGCGGCGATGCGGCTGCGTATTTTGACGCCAATGATGCCGAAGCGTTGAAGCAACTCATGCTCGAAAGATTGGCAGCCGGCGCAATCTCGGACCAGGAACGGCGACGGCAGCAGGAACGCGTCGCATTTTATTCGTGGCAAAAGTCGGCCAAGTCTCTGCTCGACCATCTTGCACCACCGGCTAGCGTTGCCAGTGCTGCTTGAAGTTCAATGCACTTCACCTATCGCGCGCATCGGTTTTCGCACAAACGGTTTGCAACTGGCTGCAACGCGGACGCCCTCGCGTTGTTCCACGAAAAGTTTCATTCCCGTGACAATCGCGCGCGCAATGGGCTTGGCGCAACATCACCACATCGCTGCCCCAATATCGCTACGTATTCGAGGAACTGTGTTTCGCACTAGCGAACACAGAACAGGGATACACGATGTCCGGCTCTCCGACGCAGCCCTATGCAAGGCAACCGATGAAAGTGCTGCACGTCGCCGAGACGATTCGGGGCGGGATTGCGAGCTATCTGAACGAGTTGCATCCTCAGCAACAGGCAAGCTTCGGCGCGGACAACGTGCATTACGTCGTGCCTTCGGATCATCGTCGCGATCTCCCTGGGATCGATGACAACCAGATTACGACGTTCGAGCGATCCGGCCGCAGCATCGCCGGACTATTCCAGATGTTTCGTGCGAGCATGCAGGCCCTGGATGCCTTCCGCCCTGATGTCGTGCACCTGCATTCCTCGTTCGCGGGCCTCGTGCTCCGCCCCGCGCTTGCAGCCCGCTCGGACGGACCACGCGTCGTCTATTGCCCGCACGGCTGGGCGTTTTCGCGCGAGACCGGCCGCCTCAGTCACGTGGTGACGAAGGCCGCAGAGAACCTTCTCGCGCGAACGTCGGACCGGATCATCTGCATCTCTGGCGACGAGTTCAACGAAGCCGTCCGCGCCGGAATTCCCGCCGACCGCCTCACCCTCGTCCATAACGGCATCTCGAAGACGCGCTCGCCGCAGCCCGTCGCAGCAGACTGGACTTCCAAGAAGGTCAAGGTTCTGTTCATCGGACGCCTCGACCGTCAGAAGGGCTTTGATCTCCTGATCGAGGCGGCGCGCGCGCTCGAAGACGTGCTTGATATCCGCATGATCGGCGCCTCCGTCGTCAACAAGTACGAAGGCCCGAGCGTCCCGCCCAACGTGTCCCTGCTCGGCTGGCTCGACCGCCCGACCATCGAGACCCAGCTCGAGGCCGCCGATCTCGTCGTGATCCCGTCACGATGGGAAGCCTTCGGCCTCGTTGCCCTGGAAGCGATGCGCGCAGCAAAACCCATCCTGGCGTTCCGCAGCGGAGCCTTGCCCGAGATCGTGGTCGACGGCGTCACCGGCGTGCTTTGCGAGCCTGTCGCCGTTCAACCGCTCGTGGACGGCTTTCGGCGGGCGCTCGATTTCGATCTCAAGGTGCTGGGGCAGCGCGGCTACGACCGGTTCAAGCAGCTGTATGACGTTCAGAAGACGCATGGGCAGTTGCAGCAGGTCTATCTCGACCTGCTGCAGAACGACCGGACGCCGGTCGAGGCCAAGGCGGGGCTGCAATCGGATCTCTCCAAGAATTTCTGATGGCTCCACTAGTCCCACGCACCTTGGTTCGCGACAGTCTCCGCCTCGCCAGCCTCATCGCATCGGTTCTTCTGCCGGTCTCGGTCTGCGCCCAGCAGGCGCAACCGCTCGATGCCCGATTCCTGCTGGGGGTCGGCACGCATCAGGGCCTGGGTGGCCCGGTGAGCACGCGCGGATACGTGCCTTCGGAGAACGTCGCCCAGATCAAGCAGCTTGGCCTCAATGCCTTCCGCGATGATTTTCCCTGGTCCGATTTCGAGGCGGGGGGACGCCGGATGGGGTTCACGCCCAGGCTCGGCAGGCTGGAATCGCAAGTCAGGTCCGGCGTCGCGCGCCCCCTTCTGATCCTTGCGTTCGGCCATCATCTGGTTCCGAATTCCTCGCCGCCGACGACCGATGAGGCCCGGCAGCGGTTCGCCGATTATGCCGGGGCGGCGGCGCAATCGGTCTTGCCGCAGCATCCGCTCTTCGAGCTCTGGAACGAATGGAACCTGGCGGCGAAGAAGGATGCCGCGTTCTCGCCGGAGAATTATCTGGCGCTCGCGCAAGTCGCGCGGCCGGCGGTCAAGCGGGTTGCACCGAATGCGCCTTTCCTGGTCGGCGCGCTCGGCGATGATCCGGGCTGGACATGGACGGAGAAGATGCTGCGAACCGGCATCCTTCAATATGCCGACGGCGCTTCGATCCATCTCTACAATTTCTGCATGGGCCCGAGCAAGCGCACCTCGGCCGAGATCATCGACCGACTGACGGCGTTTCACCGCCTCGTTGGCCAGGCGAGCGGAAACCCCGACTTCCCGATCTATGTCACCGAGACGGGCTGGACCACGGCCACCAACAAATGCGGCGTCAGTGAGCAGGCCCAGGCCGACAATACGGCGCAGCTGATCCTGTGGGCGTCGACCGCTGCCCGCTGGCTCAAGGGCATGTGGCTCTATGAGCTCAAGGACAGTGGCAAGAATCCATCGGAGCTGGAGGACAATTTCGGACTCTATCGCTTCGACAATTCGCCAAAGCCGGTCGCCTGCGCGGCTCAGGGCGCCTGGGCTTTCATTCGCTCCAGCCTGAGTGCCGAGCGCCGCGAGCTCGCCAGCGGCGTCGTGTCGATCAATGCATCAACGACGTCGGGCGGGAGAACTGCAGTCTGGTCCGAGGCTCCGGACCGACGCTACGAAATCCGGCTCAAGGGTGATCCGCAAGGGGCAAGCATTGCGATGCCGTGCGACCAGGCGGCAAAGCCTGCGTCCGGGGCCTGGATTCCCGTCTCAAGCACACCGATCCTGATTGCAGCCAATGACAGTGCCGTTCCCGCCCTGGAGATCAGGCCGGCGCGGTAGAGCCTATTTGCAGACATGAGGTTGACGCGATGAAAGTTCTTTTGACGTCCACGCTTTATCCGACGCCTCAGGCACCCAAGATCGTCGGCGGCGCCGAGATCTTCGCCCGCCGCTTCGCCGAAGGGCTGGCGCAACGCGGGGACGAGGTGGAAGTGATCCGGGCCGCGTCTAAGCCCGGGCAGGCCCCGGAAACCTGCGAAGGCATCAACGTCTACTCCGCGCCGGTTCAGAACATCTATCTGCCCTTCTCCGAGCAGAAGAACGTCGCGCTGCGCAGCATCTGGCACGCGGTGGACGACTGGCAGATGCAGGCGCCCCTGATCGCGGAACGCATCCGGGCCTTCAAGCCGGACGTGCTGCACTCCAACAATTTGTCGGGCCTCACCACCGCGATCTGGCGCGTTGCCGCCCAGCTCGGCGTTCCCGTGCTTCATACGCTTCACGACTATTATCTGACCTGCCCGCGCTGCTCCCGCTTCGACAACGGACGGTCCTGCGAGCACACTTGCACGAGCTGCGCAATTCTAACCTTTCATCGCAAACGCGCCACGCATTGGCTCAGTGCCGTGGTCGGCGTCAGCGAACGCGTCCTGTCCATTCATACCGACATGGGCATGTTCGCGGAGACGCCGATCCGCACCGTGATCCGCAACGCCTCGACCGAGCCGCCGCAGGCGCCCTATCCCCGCCCGGTCTGCACCACAGAGGTGACGTTCGGGTTCATCGGCCGCCTCACGGAGGAAAAAGGCATCGACAACCTCATGCACGCTCTGGCGCTGCTGCCCCGGGATCGCATCCGCATGATGATCGCCGGCCGGGTCAGCGACGAGGAGCAGCGACGTCTCAGGTCGCTCGCGCCGGATGCTCGTATCGAGTTCATGGGCTTCGTGGCGCCGGACGATTTCTACAGGCAGGTCGACGTGGTGGTCGCGCCCTCCATCTGGCACGACCCCGGTCCACTGGTCGTCGCAGATGCCAAGGCGGCCGGCAGGCCCCTGCTCGGAACCCGCTTTGGCGGCATGCCCGAAGTCATCGAGCACGGCGTGACCGGCTGGCTGACCGAAGCCGATCCGCAATCCCTGGCCAGCAGCATGCTCGCGGTCGCGGCCGATCCGCACAAGATCGACGAGATCAGCCGGCGCCTGATCGCGGATACCAGCAAGTGGATCTTTGCCGACGTGCTGTCTTCATACAAGAACCTGTATGAGCAATTGCGCGAACAGCGGATGTCGCGCATGCGCGCTGCAACGAGCGAAGCGCCACAGGGACGGGCCGTCGGCAAGGAGCGCCTCATTCCGCGATGACGCGCCTCTTCGCGATGGCGGGCTACGTCTATCAGAGCGCCGCGGCGATCATCCTGATCTTCGCGATCAGCCATCTGTTGCCCGCCGCCGACTACACCAACTTTTCCCTCGCGCTGGCCTCGAGCCAACTGCTCTGCGTCCTGATGTTCGAGTGGCTGCAACTGGCGGGACTGCGCTTTCTGGCGGCAGCCAAGGAGAACGAGGCGGCTCGGCTGAGGTGGTCGCTGCTTGCAGCCGGCCTGTCGAGCGCGGCCGCGCTCGTCGTGGTCGGGAGCTGCGCGTCTCTGGCCAGCGTGCTTCCGAGAGGGATCATCGCGTTGGGTCTTGGCATCTCCGTCCTTCAGGGCCTGACGGACCTCTATTTCCTGTCGGTCCGCCTGTCCGACCGGCTCGGCATGGCCTCCTTCCTTCTTGCGCTGCGTGCCACCGGCCTTCTGGCCGGTGCCGCCGCGGGAGGCGTTATCTGGGGAACGGCCGAAGCGGCGCTGCTCGGCATCGCGTCGGGGCATGCCCTGGGCCTCCTCGCCGGCCTGGTCGCATACCGCACGCCGATGGAACGCGCGCCGGTGCAGAGGATGCTGGCCGACTGGAAGGATTTCTCCCGCTACGGCATGCTCGCTGCAGGCGCGTCCGTCATCCATCTGTCGGTGCCGGTGCTGCTCCGTGTCATCGTCCTCGGCCGGCTCGGCGCGACGGGGGCCGGCGCCGGATTTTCGATTGCGCTCGATCTTCTGCAGCGTCCGTTCTGGGTCCTCAATGCGGCGATCCACACCGTGAGCTATCCCGAAGTGGTCGACGATTTCGAACACGGAGGCAGCGCAAGATCGGTGCAGTCGGCGCGGCGGATGTTCGAATTCATGATCTGCACGACCCTGGTGCTGCTCGGCGGACTGATTGGATTCATTCCGGATGCAGCCCGTATCCTGGTGCCGCAGGCGAGCCTGGCCGGCTTTCTCGAGACGGCACCAATGGTCGCCGCCTTCTATTTCCTGCATACCCATTTGCAGGCGACCGTCGCGGTCGTTCCCCACCTCGAGAAGCTGGCGACCAGGCTCGTCCTCGTCGCGGCCGGCCAGCTCGCTCTTGTCGTCGCCTTCGCGCTGGTCGCGACCTCAGCCGGCGTGTCGCCGCGAGGGGCAGTCGGCTGCGCAGCGGTCGCCACGTTCGCGACGATCCTGGTCGCACTCGGTCCGACCCTGCGGTTTGAGGCGTTCCCGCGCTGGCCGTTGGTCATGCAGGCCTTGGTGGCCGCGCTCCTGATTGGATCGCTCGGCTCGATGCCGACCGAGCCCGCGACGTGGCTTGCCGGCAAGATCGTGATCGCGGCGATTGCAACGGCGCTCGTCGGATGGCGCGGGGACTTTTTGATGCTGGCCCGCCGGAGCTGATTTTCGCACCGGCCGTGCGATGCACGCCGGGTTCCGACACGGGATCGGTGTCACCAGCAAGAACGTCTGCACCATCTCTGAGCAGACACAACCCTTGCGCGCATATTATATAACTTAACCGCTCATGGAAGCGGCATCTGCGAACTTCCCGTGCAGGAAAAGAATGAGCTGCGCGAAGGCACGCGACCAAGATACTCGGAACGGCGGACAGACAAGCCGCGTCGGCCCCCTGCCAACACCCGTTGCGTGAAAGCTTTCGCGCCGCGTGCGCATACATTCAGCAGTGCAAGTCGCGAAAATCTTGAAAGCGCCTTCCTCACGCCACGCTGAGCCGGCATCGCATCAATATTCTGCTGTAACCGAGCAAGTCTGTTCCTGCACAAGGAACCTCGTTTTGCTCGCGATTTGCAGCTTCGATTTTTATCTGAAATTCACACTCCACAGAGAAGCTTGAACGCAAATCCCTGCGAGCATTTCTGCTTGCGCTGAAACTCGAGTGTGCAATGTCCGATCAAACCATCCTGTCCGCCAGCGGCTTCATCAACTCCATCGGCGTCAACACGCACGCCGGCTTCGGGTGGACCGGCTACAACAATCTCGCGCTGATGGTCGATGACCTCGAATATCTCGGCGTCACCCATCTCCGCGACGCGATGGGGACCAGCCCGGCAGCGCAACCCGTCGTCGATGGCCTGGCCGCTGCCGGCTACAAATTCGACTTCCTGGTGTCGTCCGCCCTGCCCCAGACGGGGACGACCGGACTACAGAACTACATCGCCTCGCTCGAGAAGTTCGTGTCGAGCCATCCGGGCAGCATCAGCGCCATCGAAGGACTCAACGAGGCCAACCACCAGCCGTTCAGCTACAACGGCAGCTCGAGCCTCACCGCCGCGGCGCAGTTCCAGAGCGCGCTCTATCAGGCCGTCAATGCCAACGCCACGCTCGGCAGCATTCCCATCTACAATCTGTCATTGGCCTACAACGATCCGCAGGGCTACAGCCAGCTCGGCGACATGTCGGGCTCGGTCGACTACGCCAACGCCCATGCCTATGTCAGCACCAGCCTGACGACCAGCAGCTCCATCGCGGCAACGCTGAGCGCCGTCATGACCGCGGCACCGGGCAAGCCCGTCGTCATCACCGAAACCGGCTACACCACGCAAGCCAACACCCAATATCTCGGCGTCAACGAGACGGTGCAGGCCAAATCGATCCTGAACACCCTGGCCGATGCCTATAAGGCCGGCGTGAGCGCGACCTACCTATACGAGCTGTTCGATCGCGACTCGTCCGCCGGCAATACCAATCCCGAAGCCAACTTCGGACTGTTCAATTCCGACGGGACGCCGAAGCTCGCCGCCACGGCCATTCACAATTTGACGACCATTCTGGCCGACGACGGCAAGGGCGGCCTGCAGCCGACTGATCCGTTGAACTACACCCTGAGCAACATGCCGGCCTCAGGCAACAGCATGGTGCTCGGCAAGAGCAACGGCGCCTACGAACTCGTCGTGTGGGCGGAGCCGAAGCTCTGGAACGATCCCACCGATACCGAGGTGACCAATACGGCCCAGACGGTCACCGTGAACCTCGGCGGCGTGCATCATTCGGTGAAGGTGTACGACACCCTGACGGGAACCACGGCGATCGCCAGCTACACCGACGTCAGCTCGATCACGATTCCGGTCAGCGACCACCCGCTGATCATCGAGATCGACGCGCCCCCGCCCACTTCGACTCCGCCGGACACAAGGACCAGTGTCAGCGGGACGGCGGCCGAAATCGTGCCTGAACTGTCCGACCTTAGCGAGTCGACGGCGCTGCAGACCATCACGCTGACCGATTCGCACGTCCTGCCGGTCGCCTCGAAGGCAACCATGGACTACATCATTGCCCATTACGGCAGCGCCCTCTCCAAGATCCAGGGCGGCTACTCGTTCTCGGTGACGAACTCGACCGCGACCTGGAGCAGCACGAAGACCTATAACGCCAGCGGAACGCTCCTGTCGAAGTCGGATACCGGCCTGAATTCGAGCGGGCAGCCGACCTCGACCACCGTGGCTTACACCGACGGTTCCAAGGACCTGATCAGCTACACCGGCGGCGTGAAGACGAAATTCGTCCACGTCGGCACCGACGGAACCAGGACCACCGACACCTACAACACGGCCGGAACCCTTCTGAGCGAGGTCGTCCAGAAGTCCGGCGGCTATTACTCCACCACGCTCTACACGGGCGGCGTGAAGACGGCCGCCTATGTCAAGAATGCCGACGGCTCGCAGGACAATTACACCTACGGCATCACGGGCAAGAGCTTCACCACTCAGGTTCAGCATCTCGACGCCTCGGGAAAGGTCACCTCGGTGACCCGCAGCCATGCCGACGGCTCGCTGGACTCGACGCAGGTCTACAACAGCGACGGCAGCAGCGTGATCACCACGTACAGCGCCACCGGCGTGAAGCTGGTCGAGACGGCCTATCATGCCGACCACAGCAAGGATGTCTGGACCTACAACATCACGGGCCAGAACTACACGACCGAGCACGACGTCTACAGCGCTACCGGCTTCCTCACCAGCCTGACGCGCCTGCACAGTGACGGCAGCCTCGCCTTCAAGCTCACTCAGACCACCGACGGCACCAAGACGACCGACTGGTACAATGCCGCCGGCAGCCTCACCAGCGAGGTGGTCCAGAAGGCCGACGGCACCAGCTCGACCACGGTCTACAGCAACGGCGTCAAGACCAATACCTATGTGAAGAATGCCGACGGCAGCCAGGACAATTACGCCTTCGGCATCACCGGCCAGAGCTACACCACGCTGATCCAGCACGTCGATCCCTCCGGCAAGGTCACGGCCGTGACCCGCAAGCATGCCGACGGCTCGCTCGACTACACCCAGGTCATCAACGCCGACGGCAGCAGCGTCGTCACCAACTACGACGCCGCCGGAACGCGGACCAAGGAAACCGACTATCACGCCGATGGCAGCAAGGACGTTTTCCTCTTCAACATCACCGGCCAGACCTACACGACCGAGCACGACATCTACGATACGACCGGATTCCTCACCACGCTGATCCGCAAGCACGCCGACGGCAGCATGGCGTTCAAGCTGGTGCAGAGCGCCGATGGGACCAAGACGACGGACTGGTACGACGCCAGCGGCGTTCTCACCAGCGAGGTGTTCCAGAAGCCGAGCGGTTACAGCTCGACCACGGTGTACACCAACGGCGTGAAGACCGCGGCCTATATCACCAACGCCGACCAGAGCCACGACAATTACAGCTATAACATCACCGGTCAGAGCTACACCACGCAGTACCAGCACCTCGACCCGGCCGGCCGGACCACCGAGGTGACCCGCTGGCATGCGGACAACTCGCTCGACTATACCCAGGTCATCAACAGCGACGGCAGCAGCGTGGTCACCAACTACGATTCGTCGGGCGTCAAGAAGACCGAGACCGACTACCACGCCGACGGGTCGAAGGACGTCTTCCAGTTCAACGTCGTCGGCCAGACCTACACCAACGAGCACGACAGCTACGATTCGACTGGCTTCCTCACCAACATCGTTCGCACCCACGCCGACAACAGCCTGGCCTTCACGCTGGTGCAGAGCGCCGACGGCACCAAGACCTCCGACTGGTACGATGCGAGCGGCGTCATCACCAGCGAGGTGACGACCAAGAGCGATGGTTACAGCTCCACGACCGTCTATACCGCGGGCGTGAAGACCGCTGCCTATATCAAGAATGCCGACGGCACGTCGGACAACTGGAACTACAACATCACCGGGCAGTCCTACACCACCCAGCATCAGCACCTCGATGCCTCGGGCAAGATGGTCGAGCTCACCCGGACCCACGCCGACGGCACTCTGGACTATACCCAGGTGATCCACGACGACGGCAGCAAGCTGACCGACATCTACAACAGCGCCGGCAACAAGACCCAGGAGATCGCCAACAACACCGACGGCTCCAAGGACGTCTTCCTGTTCAACTTCAACGGACAGACCGGCACCACGCAGCACGAGAACTACAACAGCGCAAGCGCGCTGCAGTTCTTCGACCAGACCAAGACCGACGGCACCCACAACGTCACGGCCGTCGCCAGCGGCGTCACGATCCAGGGCGGGGCTGCCAACGACGTGTTCTCGGCCGCACCGAACTCGACCACCATCGCCTACGACCACGGCCAGGACCAGATCCTCAACTTCCAGGCCGGCGACGGCACGACTCACGACGTGGTCCAGATCTCGAAATTGCTGGCCACGGACTACAGTCACCTGCAAATCACGCAGTCCGGCACCAACGCGCTCATCACGTTCTCCGCCACCGACTCGATCCTGCTGAAGAACGTCTATGTCTCCAGCCTGACGAGCCACGACTTCATGTTCGTCTGAGCACGACGAAATTAGAGCCCAGGCGCGCGCCAGCATCCTTCGGGGCCGGGACCATGCAGGGTCCCGGCCCCGTTCGCTTGTCGGGCGCCTGCCTCATCAATGGGCAGAGCGATGACCCATCCGCAATTGGTTGGCGCCCATGAATTCGGACGGACTGCCGCGATTGCGCCGCATCGGCGAACGCGCTCAGCGAACTTGCGTCACAATTCGCCGCTAAACACGGAGACGACCCGCGCAAGGACTCCGAGGCCCGATGGAAGCCAGTGAAGCAAGACGTTTCGTCGTTCTCGACTTCTACCGTTTCGTCGCCGCGCTCGGGGTCTTCATCTTCCACCTGAAGCTGATCGACACGGGCATCTCGCCGGCATGGAACGGGTCCTATGGCCTGTTCGTGGACATGTTCTTCATCCTGTCCGGCTTCGTGATCTCCTACTCCTACCCGTCCGACGCGCGTGGCGTGGCCGCCTATTCCCGCTTCATGATCCGGCGTATTGCGCGGATCTATCCGCTGCACCTCTTGAGCCTGCTCATCTTCGTGGTGCTCATCGGCGTCGGGCTGGAGCGCACGGCCCGCTCGACCCCGCTGGACTTCCTGTACAACATCCTGCTGCTCCAAGCCTGGGGCGTCACCGATCACCTCAGCTTCAACTCGCCGTCCTGGTCGATCAGCGCGGAATTCTTCTGTTATCTGATCTTTCCGCTCTTGATGCTGTTCGCGCGCAAGGTCCAGCCGATGGTGCTCGCCGCGATCGTGGCGGCGCTCTATCTGGTCCTCGCCCACGGCCATCTGCCGATCTGGCAGGAGCGGTCGCAGATGTATGGCGCCAATTTCGACTACGGAATGCTCCGCGCGCTACCGAGCTTCCTGAACGGAATCCTGCTCGCCATTCTGTTCCGGATGTCGCATCCCTACCGCAGCAAGCGGATGATCTTCGTCGGCATCGGCATGTTCGGCGTCTCGGTGCTCGTCCTCAACGTCTTCGCCAAGCCCGACCTCGCCATCCTGCTGTTTTCGTGCGCCATCCTGCTCACGGCGGTCGGCGAAAGCGCCTTCAAGCAGTTTCCGGGCGCCCGCCTGCTCGGTCGGCTCGGCAACACCTCATATGCAATCTACATGCTGCACGATGCCGTTCTCATTGCCGTGTTCAAGCCATTGTGGACGTGGCTCGGACTGCGCCCTGATCAGTTCGGCCTCTTCGCCCTGGCGTGCTGTGCGGTCCTGACCGTCATCGCGGACCGCACCTATGCCTATTTCGAAAATCCCGCCCGGCGACTCATCAATCGCTGGGCCGACACCGCTCCTACCTCGCGCAAGGTCCAGACGGCGGCTGCCGAGACATCCATGCGTTTCGACAAGACCGAGCGGGCCGTCAACTGACCGCCCTGCCGATGACATGAGGGGCGTTCAGGCGACCTTACCGTCGGCCGCCGGCACGATCTGCATCGCACTTTCACCCAGCAACGGCGCGATATTGGCGCGCGACAAGTCCATGACACCCGGCAGCGCCTGACGGACCTGCTGGCCGACAGCTTCGTACGCGCCGAGGAAGTGCAGCAGAAACCTCTCGAAGCTATCGCCGACAAGGAACTGTGACGGCGACAACAACAGCTGTTCGCTGACGCCAAAGTGCGCGAACAGGCCCTGGAACTTGTCCTGATAGGTGATCGCTGCGACGGGCGTTCCCTGTCCCAGCGCCGCAATCGCCAGATGCATGCGGCCGGTGATCACGCCGTCGACCAGACCGACAACCGCCTTGATCTCGCCAGCCGACAGCGCCTGGTCGACGTGATGCACGCGATCGCCGAGCGCGGGCTTGAGGCGGTCGGCCAGCGGCCGAAGACAATTGTCGTCGGCGATCTCGGGGCGGTAGTCGTGCGCCAGCAACAGCCAGCTTGCATCGTGCTCGCGAGACAGCCGCTGCATGGCGCCCGCCGCGAGCTCTATCATTTGCCGCAGCTTGGCCGGTTCCGGCTTCTTGAACAACATCGGATGGATGTTGAAGACGAAGACCTTGCGGCCCTGCTCGCGCTGCCGCGCTATCTTGGCCGCGATCTGCTTCACCGCGGCCGTATCCGCCCGCGGCGTCAGCATGAACGCCGCATCGGTGACCAGATGAGCGCGCTTCCTGGCGAAATCGTCGAATCGCCGAAGGGATATCGCATCGCGCAGGTTCAGGACCACGCCCGGATCCAGCAGTCGGAACACTTCGCGCAGCGCCTTCGCTGGGCGGGAGTTGAAGCTGAAGCCGAGCACACTGACCTTGGCGCCGAACGCCGCCATCAGATCGGCAACGAGCAGCATGCGCGCGGCATCCACCGGAGAATAGTAACCGTCGAGCACGTCGGCTCCCAGAATCAGCCCGAAATCCGGTCTGGTGAGCGACAGCTCCTGCGCCACCGTCTCGTAGGAGAACGGCTGTCTCCAGAGTTCGAGCGGCTTGAAACCCATCGCGCGCACGTCCGCGCTGGCCGCTGCGGTCGCGGTCACAATGTAGACCTCGAGATCCGGATAGGTCCGCTTCACCTCTCCGGTGGCCGCTTCGATCATGGCCTCGTCGCCGCGCGACTGATGGACGCTCCAGGGATCGGAGGGGAGCACGACGAGCCGGCGCGGATTGTTGCGCGGGGCGACATTGACGCCGACGTCCTTCCGGGCGATCTGCCACCTGCGCAGCTCGAGCAGATCGAGTGCCAACGGCGTATTCCTCGCACTGTTGAGCCAGCCTCGGAGCTGCCTGCGTACGGGTACGGGGATCAATTGCTTCACGACATCCTCCTCGTCTTCATCAAGCGGTCGCACCGCGCTTCACGACGAAATCAATCAGGGAAAGGACCTGCTTCCGCCAAAGCAGCAGAAGGCCCGTCAGGTAGGTCACCCCAAAACAGGACGACAGCAGTCCAATCCGCAAATAGGGGTTCATGCCCGGCGTTGCCTCCCGGCACAGCACGACCGCGCCGTACGCCAGAACGATGGCACACAGGCAGCCCGCAATGGGACGCAGAAACTGGCTCCAGCTCAGGCCCAGCAGCCGAAGCGCCAGCGCGAACGTCACGGGAGTCACCACGAGCTGCGAGAACGCGAAGATCGTGGCCAGTTGGCCAATGTCGCGCGACGGCAGCAGGAACATGGCCGGCACGACCGTACAGAACTTCAGGATATTGAGCAGAAAGACGTAGTTCGGTTTGCCCAGCGCGCCAAAATAGGCGCTGTTGACGAACTGCACTGTCTGGACCGCGCCGATCAGCATCAACGGCCGCATCACCGCTTCGCTGCCGCCCCACTTCGCACCGAACAGCAGCAGGGAGAACTCCGGCGCGATCGCCGCGAGGAGCACAAAGACCGGAGATCCGATCAGCGCACCGAGGCTGACGCTGCGCAAGTAAGCGCCCGCGATGCGGTCCCGCTCGTGCGCGATCTTGGACAATGCGCTGAGCGCGACGTCCATGACCGCCTGGGTGAGCAGCTGCATCAGGATGATGTAGACCCTCGCACCGACCGTGTAGATGCCGAGCGCCGCGACGCCATAGAGCGAAAGGATGATCATGTCGATCGTCCGCACGATGGCGAAGTCCAATAGCCTGTTCAGCACGACGTGGATGCTGTAGCCGGATAGCTCACGAAAGCTCTTCAGATCATAGCCGCGCATCGGCAGCCATCGCGGCTGGCTCCAGAGCCACAAGCCGCTGATCGCGCTCTGAACGACCACCTGGATCACGAGGCTGAGGGCGCCGAACCCGGCATAGGCGCAGCCGATGCCCACGACACCGGACACGGCTGTTGCCACCATGGTCCTGACCGCAAGCATGCGAAAATCCATCTGGCGCTTGTAAAGCGCCTCCTGAAACAGGGTCGCGGTCCCGATCGGAAGCGACAGGCTGGCGGCCGTCAGCAGCGGCGCGAGCCCCTGCACGTCGAGCCAATGCTCGATACGCGACGCAAGCAGCGCAATCAGAACGGCCAGAAGCACCGAGGCTGCAAACGAGCAGAAGAAGGGCAGCGTCACGTCGGCGGGCTCTAGCGTCCGCCGCTGGATCAACGCGTCACCGAAGCCGAATTCCGCGATGGAGCTTAGAAGCAGCAGGATGAAGGCCACCAGCGCGGCAAGGCCGAAATCGGTGGGGTTGAGCAACCGCGCCAGTACCAGGAACAGTACGAACGACAACGCGCGACCGCCCCAATTCTGGGCGAGCGACCAAAACAACGCCACCACGACCTGATGTTGCTTGCCCTGCGTGACGTTCATCAACAATTCGACCCAATTCCGACAGATCCAATCACAATCGCAGACTAAACGACGTGGCGCGATGCTGCCGCGACGTCACCGTCTCCGATTACGGCGGAGCAGTGATTGCTCGCGACATTACGACGGAGTGATGGCAATCGGATGAGTGCCGTCACGAGTCCGATTTAGAGTGGAAGTGAGTTCAAATCGTGGACTACACTCCAATCAACCTTTGCGATGTGATGCAAAATGGATGCCTTGATGAATTCGCCTGCTCCGCGTTCTCTCCGTAGCTCCAAGCGTTTGCGCGTGGCGATCTACGCACCGCATTTTGCAGAATATTCCTACCGGCTCGCCTCGGGATTGGCTCACCATTGCGACGTCCGCCTTGTGCTCAACCGCAAAGATGCCAACCAGCAATGGGAACTGGCCGATATCGCCGTGGCGGCGCCGTTCGAGACACGCATCCGCGACCTGAGCCTGCGCCGCGGCGGCGTGATCGGCATCCCGGCGTCGTTCCTCGATATAATTTCGTTTCGTCCGGACGTGATTCATTGTCACGAAGTTCCGGAAATCTACACGTCCAAGCTGATCCAGTTCCTTCGTCCGCTCGGCATTCCTCTCGTGTTGACCGTTCACGATGCGATCCCGCATTCGGAAGGCGGCTCGGGCACCTCGCCACGTGAGGACAGCTGGCGTGGACGCATGCGCGCGGCAGCGTCGATCGTCACGACGCACGGCGAGAGCTGCATCGCCGATTTTCGTCGCGCTTCCCCTGACTTCAAGGGCGAAACGGTTTCCAGCATGCACGGCGTGCTCATGGTTCCGCCGGCCGGAGGCGTCGTCGCCGCGCCGGAATCCGCCCGGATCCTGTTTTTTGGACGGATGTGGGCCTACAAAGGGCTGGACGTCTTCATCGACGCGATCGACATGTTGGCCCGGCGCGGCGTGGCGCATGAGGCGATCGTCGCCGGCCGCGGCCCCGAGATGACGCGGCTCGGTGCGCGGATGGAGGCGATGCCGACCGTCAAGACGATCAATGCCTACATTTCGCCTGCTGATACCGGGCGGCTGTTTCAATCCGCAACGGTGGTCGCCTTGCCGTATAAGGATGCAACACAGAGCGGCGTGCTCGCATCGGCCTACGGCAATTCTCGTCCCGTCGTTGCCAGCGCCACCGGCGGCATCCCCGACGTCGTCACCGACGGCGTCAACGGGCTGCTGGTTCCTCCGGGCGATGCCGCCGCATTGGCCGATGCGCTCGAACGCGTGCTGACCTCGAAGCCTCTTGCCGCGACACTGACCGATGGCGCACGGCAAACCGCCGCCGGCATTTTGAACTGGGACCGCATCGCCGAGCAGTTGCTGGAGTCCTATCACAAGCTTGCCGGTCGGACCGTGAGCTGACCGCGACAGGTACGCTGTGCCTCAAACCGATTGCCCGACCTTCAGCGGTCGAAAGAACATGCCCCGGATCGTCCCGTCCAACAGGCGCCTCAGCCTCACCTCGATCAGCTCATAGCTGATCACGCTCGCGACCAACGACAGCACCAGCCCGAGCGCGATGAAGGCGGCCCACAGCAGCCAGCGATCGACGCCGGCGGCGACCAGCTTCAGGCCGATCACCTGCAAGGGGAACAGCACGAAGGGATGCACGAGATAGAGGCTGTAGCTGATCTTGCCGACATATTGCAGGGCCGGCGCACTCAGAGCCCGGCCAAGGCCCGACTCGGGGGCGAGCACCATCCCGAACAGCAGGAAGCCGGGAAGCAGCCCCACGAACGGGTGAAACAGCACCAGGCTCGCATACATCGCCGCTCCGCAAGCAAGCCCTGCGATCAAGCCGAGACGCCCCGGAATCGCGATGCGAAAGCCGGTGGCGCTGAACAGCATGCCGATGCAGAAGAAGGCCGTGATCGGCCAATGCAGAAGACAGGCGATGCCCAGCAGGATCAGGGGCGCAGCCAGCAGCCTGCCCCCGCTGCGCCACATCGAAAATGTCAGCGCGAACCAGATGTAGAATGCCCACTCATAGGTCAGCGTCCAGGCATTCTGCTGGGCAATGGGCAGGCCGAGCGCATCCTGCACGAAGAACAGGTTGGCCGTGAAGATGGCGAGATAGTTCGGCAGATCGATGCCACGGAAGAACTTGTAAGCGACGATCGGACCAATCGCGAACAGTGCGAGATGCAGGACGACGAACACCGGCATGATGCGCAGGACGCGATCGAAGAAGAACCGCGGCAGCGACCCATGGCGCACCAGGCTCGCCGGGATCAGAAAGCCGCTGATCATGAAGAACAGCTCGACGCCGTGCCCGCCGACATTGATCACCGATTGCAGCCAGGCCCAGAGCGGCGGCAGGAATCCGGGATCCGGGATGTCGTACATGCCGCCCTTCGGCATGTCGTAGAAATGATCCATCAGCACACTCAGCGCCGCAATGCCGCGGAGCCCCTGGACCGACGGGACGAACGATCCGTCATAGGCGGGGCCCGCCTGGTGCGGAAGCTTGGTCACTCCGCGGCCCCTTGGGTGCTGAGCGCACGCTCGAGAACCACCTTCTTTCGGCGCGCCGAGCGGAACCGGTGTCCAAAGGCAATACTGGGTTTCTCGACGAATAGAAACGTCATCCAGCTGACGAGAAGCGACAGCGCCAGGTTCAGCAGCAGGAAGAGCGACCATCCGAGCGGCCCGTCGCCGAACCAGAAGAGGCGATGGATGAAGACGATCACGAACGGCGACATCAGGTAGACCGAGTAGCTGATCACGCCGACAAAGGCCATCGGGCGCCACGCCATTCTCTCGCCGAACACGGCAAAGCCGATGAAGACCAGCGCCGCGCAGACATAGGCCGCTCCAATCGAATAGCTGTAGAAGAAATTCTCGTGATACACGCCTCCGAACCGCCGGTCGGACAGGGTGATGGCGAAGATCGCATACAGCAGCGTGCAGACGGCGACGTGGGTCCATCGCAGCTTCCCGCCGATCACGGTGTCGCGGATGATCTTGCCCAGGAACATCGCCGACAGGTTCAACCCGACCTCCATCACCGAGGAAACGGTCCTGTTCTCCACCAGGAGTGCGGCGCTGGTTCCGATCAGCGCCGCCGCAACGACGATCGTCACTGCCGTGAAGCGCTGGTTCAGCAGCCCCATCGCGAACAGAATGGTGCATCCGACGTAGAACAGCAGCTCGATCGCCAGCGTCCAGTAGAACACCCAGAGGTTCGGGACATTCACGAAGGTCTGCAACATCGTCACGTTCGCGGCGACCTGCCCGAGCGGATAGACCTTCGACTCCAGCAGCTGCATCGTCAGCAGCCCGATGACGAGCGAGGTCCAGTAGGCCGGATAGAGCCGGAAGAAGCGGCTGATCGCGAAATCCCGCACCGGCGTGGCGCTGTCGGGAAAGCTGAACGGAATGACGAAGCCGCTGACGAAGAAGAACAGCACCACGCCGAACCGGCCGAAGTTCATGTAATAGCCGAACACGTCGTGGATGGGCCAGTAAAAGGCGCCCGTCGGATGTTTTTCGACGATCACCTCGAACACGTGCTGGACCAGAACCGACAACACGGCAATGCCGCGCAGCGTGTCGATGAATGCGAGCCGTTTATGCATCGTTCGTTCTCACCTGCTTCCGCTCGCCGCCGGCATGTCCGGGCGGAAGCCTTCCAATGACGGCATCGGTTGCCGCATGACGATCGGTACGACGTCGCCCGCCCGTGCGGAGGCCGCACGGCGCGAGAACACCTCGCTGAAGCTCAATGCGATGATCAAGAGACCGGACGCCGGACCGTAGTTCAGGACGGTGATCGTGAACAAATTGACGACGAAGATCAGCGTCAACTTGTAGACGTCGGTGGCGCCGAACGTCGCCCGGAACACCATCACCATGAAGGCAACGAATGGAAGACCGAACATCAGATAGGTCCCGATGTAGAAATTGTCGACGGGCACCCAGAAATGCGCAAGCGGCGAGAACAGCTTCTGCGGATAGTTGAAGCAGCCCGCGCCGCAGCCGGTCACCAGACCGATCGGCATCAGCTGGTTCATGTACACGAACGGCAACTGCCAGCTGTTGTTGATGCGATCGACGATGCTGAACAGGGTCGAGTGCGGCACCGCGGCCGTACCCGATGCAAGCACGATCATGAAGAACGGCACGAAGATCGCGGCAAACGACCACAGCGCAATGGCCCGGATCGCGGGAAACCGCGACTTCTCCGGCAGCATCCGCACCAGCACCAGCAGAATCAAATAGAGCACGAGGACGATCATGGTCGTCTTGCTGGTGGTCAGCTTGATGGCATAGATCGCGATGGAGCCGAACAGGAGGCACCAGGTGGTGCTCATGCGGATGGACGTGATCGCGAACGACACCAGGATGAAGAAGGCCGCCATGGTATTGTCGGCCGCAAACCCCATGAGGCGCTGGTCGTCGCCGCCATAGGCCCACCACAGCCGGCCGGCCTCGCGTACGGCGCCGAAGGATTCGTATTTATAGCCCACCCAGGGCATCAGGTAGAACTTGGTCAGGAGAACGCCGATCACCGACAAATAGAAGGTCACCGCGATGATGGACAGCAGCTTGCGGTACGAGCCGAGGCTGGAATCGCAGAAGCAGAACCCGACGAACACCGGGAGCATCATCTTGAAGGACGAGATCGCCGCATTGGCCGTGCCCATCATGAAATAGCCGAGCACGAGCGACAGCATGATCTGCACCAGCACCAGCAGCGCCAACGTGCTGCGATTGCGCAAGACGCAATGCACGAAGAACTGGATCAGGCACAGAAGCGCCACGCCGTCGGGCAGGTACCAGAGCGCATCCATGTGATAGATGCTGGTGTAATAGCGGATCACGCCGCCGAAGGCGTCGCGGACCAGATAGACCGCGAGCGCGATCGCCTCGATGTTGAGGCTGATCAGCGTCATTCTGGGCCGTTGCAGCGCGAGCATCGTCATATTCGAATCAGTTCGTCAGCCGCGCCGAGCGCGCGGGAGATCGCGCGAAATCCCGACCGCTTCCGAGCGCATTTCGCATGAACTTGCCGCCGGGAATTTCGATGTAGAGATAAGTGAAGTGCGAAACCGCCAGAACGGCGGCCAGCGAGACCACGAGGTTCAACGTCGCCGGCAGGCCTGCCCAGACCGAATCCAGCGCGGCGATCCGCCCCGCTCCCACGGCCCGCACGAAATATTCGGCGAGCAGCACCACGAGCGCGTGCACCATATAGATCGAGTAGGAACGTTTTCCGAGCCAGACCAGCGGCTTGGCCACCAGGATCCGCGGCACCAGCAGCGCATCCGGAAAGGCCAGCAGGCTGCCGAGGAAGACCGCAAACGTCACGGGCGCAAGGAAGGTCGATGCAGGACTGGTCTCCGCCACGGACACCAGCACGATGCTGGCTATCATGGCGACGAATTGCAGCGCGCCCTGAACCGCGGGGCCCGGCTTGGCCGGCAGGCGATCGACGATCCTGACCGTGAGCACGCCCAGAAAGAAGCTGACGAAGCAGCGCAGGATGCCGAAGTCGGTCTGAAGCCCGAGGCTCCTCTTGTCGAGCCCGAAGATGATGAAGACCAGGCTTCCGACCGCAAGCGCGCCGCAGAGGACGTAGAACCACAACAGGGACCGCATGCGCTGGGCAAAGAGGACGATCAGGCCGAACACCAGGTAGGTGTAGAACTCGACGCTGATGCTCCAGCTCGGCGCGTTCCAGCTGAGATAGTCGATGAATCCCATCGAATGCAGCAGCAGGACGTTGAGACCGAAGGAATAGGCATTGTTCACTTCGAAGGCCGCCGGCGCGGCCACGACGACGCCCGCCATGACCAGGCTGATACGCAGCAGGCGAAACAACAGATTTGCCACCAGCATGACGATGTGCAGCGGATAGACCCTCGCCAGGCGCCGCACCATGAACTCGCGCAGCGAGAAGCGTCCGAAGTCGCTCTCGACGTAGCTGAGCGACATGACGATCCCGCTGAGAACGAAGAACAGATCGACCAGCAGCCAGGAGCTTCTGAAGAACGAGCAGTTGATCCACGCATTGTGCGGGAACGCCGCGAGGAACGTGGGCATCAGCAGCAGATGGTGAATCACCACCGACGTCGCAGCGATGCCCCGGATGCTGTCGAGCGGCAGGACATGCGCCTTCTCACGATGAACCAACTCCGTCACATCAACATTCCGTAGCTATTGCACCGCAGCAGTGTGTATCAGGACTCGCGCGCGTTCAATCTCTGCGATCGCGGACTCGCATTCGGCGCATGACGATCGACGATAATTTCAACGCTCGCAGTTCGTTCGGACATGCGAGCGCCAAGTTCACGCCACTTTTTGCTTGAGACCGCCGCGCATCGGCGCGCAAATCAATTCGGCCGTGATCATTGCGAGTATTTGCGTACAAAGTGTGCGCGAAATTCGGCGCTGTTGCGATGGAGGCCGGCGCCCGAGATTGATTTGTCTAACCGTGAAGGTCGCAGTGAAAAATTTCTTTCTGTGCCGGGAACAACAAGAGCGCGACGCGACTTGTGTCGGTTTTGCGACGCGCCGGTCTGCGAGTGCCTGATATGTTTTCACGTTGCAACATTCGTGAGCGCGACATGCCGATCTCGCAGGCATTGTAATTCGTTCCTTTGCAACCGACGCAATGTCGCAGAATGTCTGTTCGTCATCGACGATCGTGCGTCAGCTTTTGCGCCGCACAAAAAGATGACACAGTTACCTGCCAAGTTTCGCCTGTTCTCCTATTGCAACAGAAGCAAGGAACACGGATGGGCCGCGGACTAACACGTCGTCATGCACAGCCGCGATGGCTACCGACCGTCTTGATAGGTTCTGCGCTGATCGTCTGGAGCGTCGATGCTTGCCGCGCTCAGTGCGTCGAATTTTCGGACCGTGCCTCGCAACTGGAACTCGACACCTTCGTCAAGTCGCCCTCCTCCCTTCTGGAGCGGCTGCGCAACGACAAGGAGAAGCTGAGATACCGGCTCGCCACCTATATCGCCACGAATCCCTCGGTGTTGCCGTCCGTGCAGACACTGATCTCCGCATCGACTTCGACGGACCGCTCCTCGATCGGCGCCGCGCTGAGGATTGCCGAAGGGCGGTGCACGTCGACGAAGCCGGAGGCTGCACGCAAGATCAGGGATTTCGTGCAGCGGGTCGGCGATCTCAACGTGCAATCAGGTTATTCCGCCGCGGGCGACGACGCCTCCGGCGTCCAGGCTCAAGCGCAAAACAAAGGCCCGACGCCGCCGCCCCGGGGAGGGGCGCTGCTCGACGGCGAATGGAAGACCAAGCTGGCCAATCCTTTCAAACCCGTCCCCCTTCCGAACTGATCAGCGATCGTCAGAGGCAGCGAAGCAGACAATGTACCAACCCAGAGAACATTTTCAGTCGGGACACCGATTCGGCATCGAATTCGGCGGAGCGGTGCTCAGCTTCGAGCGCGTGGCGGACGTCCTGCGCCGGCAATGGCCGATCATCGCGGCGTGCACCGGAGCTTCGCTGGCCCTGGTAGTCGTCTATCTGGTTCTGGCGCAACCCATGTACACGGCGAACGCCCGCATCATGATGGATACGCGTCAGACACAGGTGCTGGACAAGGACAGCAACGCCAACAGCGCCCTCATCGACACCGGCTACGTCGACAGCCAGGTCGAGGTCATCAATTCTGACGACCTGATTCTCTCGGTCGTCCGTCGCCTGAAGCTGACGGAGGATCCGGAGTTCAATGGCTCCAATCCAGGCCTGTTGTCCATCGTCCTCGGCAAGGTCATGTCGCTGTTTGGCTCCGGCGAGCCGGCGTCCCAGGAGCGGCTCGAACATGCCGTGGTCGAGGCGGTTCAGAAGAGCCTGAGAACCGAGCGCGTCCTGACGACGTATGTCTTGTCGTTGAACTATCGCTCGCGGAGCCCCGAAAAGGCCGCCAAGATCGTCAACGCCATCGCCAATGCCTACCTCGTTGGCGCGCTGGAAGCCAAATATCAGTCCACCAAGCGGGCAACCGAATGGCTTCAGCAGCGCAGCATTGAGCTAAGCGAGCAGGCAACCGCCAGCGACCGTGCCGTGCAGACCTTCAAGGCCGAGCACAACATCGTCGGAACCAGCCGCGGCCTGATGTCCGAACAGCAATTGTCGGACCTCAACACCCAGCTGGTTCAGGCGCGGGCGTCGACGGCCGAAGCCAAGGCCCGGCTCGACCGCATCACCGCGATTTCAGACCAGGACGTCGCGCAATCGACGGTGACCGACGCTCTCAACAACTCGGTCATCACCCGCCTGCGCGCGCAATATCTGGACCTCCAGGCCCAGTATGCCGATTGGTCGAGGCGCTACGGCAAGCAACATCTTGCGGCGGTCAATCTGGCCAACAAGATGGAGGAGCTGCGCAAGAACATCGCCGACGAGTTGCATCGGATCGGCGACGCCTATCGCAGCGACTATGAGATCGCAAAAAGCCGCGAGGCCTCGCTCGAGAAGAACGTCAAGGAGCTCGTCGCCCAGGCCGGCGATACTGGCCAGGCCGCAGTCAAGCTGCGCGACCTCGAAAGCGCCGCGGACACCTACCGCAACCTCTACAACAACTTCCTCGAGAAGCTGCAAAGCGCGACGCAGAATCAGAGCTTTCCGCTCAGCGAGGCGCGCCTGATCAGCACCGCCACCAAGCCGGATCGCAAGAGCTCGCCGCGCACGGTGCTGGCGCTGGTGGGAGGCCTGGTCGGCGGCCTCTGCCTCGGCTTCGGTGTCGCGTTCGGGCGTGAACTGCTCAGCGACGTCTTGCGGACCCCCGGCGAGGTCGAGGAGGAGCTCGGCGTCAAGTGCCTCGGCGTCCTGCCCGACATTCGTCCGCCCACGAAGGCCGGCCCGTCCGATCTGTCTCGCTACGTCGTCGATCATCCGTTCTCGCGGTTTGCCGAGACGTTGCGCAACATCAAGGTGTCGATCGACGTTGCGCGCCTGACCCGCGAGATCAAGGTGATCGGCATCGTGTCTTCCCTTCCCAAGGAAGGAAAAACGACGGTGGCGGCCAACTTCGCACAGCTGATCGCCCTCACCGGACATCGCACGGTCCTGATCGACGGCGATCTGCACACGCGCTCGCTCACCCGGGAGCTCGCCCCCAACGCCAAGAGCGGACTGGTGGAGGCTCTCAGCGATCCGGCGAGCCTCGGCTACCATGTGCAGCGAAGCAAGGAGACGGGCCTGGATTTCCTGCCCTCCGTCGTGGCGTCCCGCATGGTCAATTCGGCCGACGTCATTGGATCGAAGGCGATGGCCGAGTTGCTCAAGGTGCTGAGAGAGCACTACGAGTACATCGTGATCGACCTTGCCCCAGTGATGCCGGTGGCGGACTCGAAGGCCGTCAGCCTCCTGATCGACGCCATGGTCTACGTGATCGAATGGGGGCAGACGACACGAAGCGCCCTTCAGGAGTCGGTTTCCGGGTCGGAAGTCCTCCAGAAGAAGCTGCTCGGGGCCGTGCTGAACCGCGCCAACCCGAAGATGCTCAAGCGCATCGAGGCGTACAAGGGGAAGCACCACAACAGCTACTACGTCGAGCATACCTAGGCCGGAGGCGGTGCCGCGCCCAGCCGATCTGGAACGACCTCGGGCCCGTTGCCATTTGGCAGCGGGCCTTTTTCGTGCTTTGCGGAATTGTTGCGTGAAGGCGGTCGAGCGCGCCTTCGCCTGCACGAGCGGAGATTGCCCCAAGCCCCTGGGACCTGCTCCGGTCTCCGTATTCGTCCGGAATCCACAACTTGCAGTTATTGCTCTAGCCAAAAGCAAGGATTGACGAAGACGGTGACGGCTAGGACAGTGCGCCAGTCGGCCAACGTTCATCGATAAGACGAGACAATCCGGTCCTCGACGCCTCAAAATGCCGAAACTTTGGGCATCTTTCTTTCTGGGTTCCCTGAGGCTAATCTCGGCTCATACTTGTAGTTCCTTTCCGGCGGGCTCGGAATGCTGATCGTCCTGACGATTTTGACTATTTGGGTCCTGCTCAACATCCTGTTCGTGTTGATCGTGGTTCCTCCACGCAAGGCGCGCCGGCAGCCGATGGCGGCGCCGACGCTCTCACCCGCGCCCATCGATCCGAGCCGACGGGACATCGAGCAGGACGAACCGTTCTCGATCCGCCATGTCATCGTCTCCGTTGCGATGGGGGCTTTCTTCGTGCTCGTGCCGCCGTTGCTGGCCTTGCGGGATGCCATCATGCGGCTCTTCGGCAGGTCGACACGAGACGGAACCTGAATTCCAGCGCCTGCACCTCATCGGGTCATTGGGGTCAGTAGGCTTCCTGGAACATCACGGCGGACGCCGTGCGGGCCATGATCTTCAGGTCGAGCCAGATGCTCCAGTTGCTGACGTACCAGACGTCGTACTCGACCCGCTTTTCCATCAGATCGATCGTCGGCGTCTCTCCCCTGAACCCGTTCACCTGGGCCCAGCCCGTCAACCCCGGCTTCATGTGGTGCCGGTAAACATACTTGCTGATCAGCTCGTCATAATAATTGTCATGGGCCAACGCATGCGGTCGCGGCCCGACCAATGACATATCCCCGCGCAGCACGTTCCAGAGCTGCGGCAGTTCGTCAATGCTCGTCATGCGCAGGAAGCGCCCGATCTTGGTGACACGGGCATCCCGCTTGGTCGCCTGGGCGATGGTCTCGCCGTTCTCGCAAACGGTCATGGTTCGGAACTTCCAGATCTCGAACGGCCTGCCGTTGAAGCCGCGGCGCGATTGCCGGAATATGACGTTTCCGGGGGAATCCAGCTTGATCAGCACGGCAACGGTCAGCAGCAGCGGCGTCAGCATCACCAGCGCGAACAAGGCCACGCCAACGTCGAGGCAGCGCTTTTGTAGCCGCTCCAGAATGGTGAGAGGCGGCCGCTGGATTTCGACCGCGACGGTTCCACTGACCGGCAGGAATGGACGGGCCACGAGATCAGCGACCGGGTCGTCCGGCAGCAGGCGTATGGGCTGTGGAACGGCGCGCAAATATGGCCCCAGCTTGCGAAGCATCGGCAATTCGTTCCAGTCGATCGCAAGCAGATATTCGTCGACGTCGGCCGAGCGCGACTGACGGATCACGTCACGAATCTGCCGCTCCCAGTGGCCGTCATCCCGATCGGCTCCGAGCACGAAATGGCGCATCACGTCGAAGCCATTCCTTCGCAGGTCCTTGAAGCGGCTCGACGTGAAGTCGAGCGGCTTGAGGCTGAGCAGGATCACCTTGCGATCGACCAGCCGGCTTCTCGCAAAGCTGGTGCCGAACACCGCCTGCCAGACGAAGCGGAGGCTGATCAGGCCAAGTCCGCCGATCACAGCGAACACGATGACGGTGCCGCGCGATAGATTGTCCGTCGATTTCAGCAAGAAGGCCGCAACGGCAAGGATCGTCAGCGACGTCAGCCAGATCAGCACCGCCTTTCGAAGCTGCCAGACGACGTTGAGCAGACGGTGCGTGGCATATACGTCCCGGAAATAGGCGACCGCCACGAACACCACGCCGACGAACAACCCCGCTCCCACCGAAGCGCCGTCATTGGGCGAAGCGACGGCTGCGCCGTACAACGAAGCCCCGGCGGCATAGCTCAACAAGATCAGCAGAAAGTCAGCCGCCATGACCACGATCTGAAATGGCCTCTGAAGAGAGCCACCGCGCGTCGATGACAGCGTGTGAGCGTTTTCAGAACCATAAGTTGCAACAGCCATTCGAACCTCTGCCTATCGAGAGAGTGCTTGACGCTCATCGTGATGCTGAAGACTCGTCACTTCCCCGCACGGAAAGTGTTGAGTGATCGCAGCGACATTGTGGCGCTGCACGCAAAACTTTTGCGTCGCAAGGATCGTGCGCCGCGTTGAAATGCGCAGCGAAATTCGTTGCGATGAAAATGTCGTCACAGTGATGACATAGGAGCGAACGCGTTGCCCTATTTTGAATCAAGTTCCACATCCTGCGCGGTACCTGATCGTCGCGCGAGCGCTTGCCGCTCATCTTTCAGGCGGCGCAATTCGCCGATGAAGCACGACGAGTCACTTGCGAGAATTTGGAGGAATTTCTATCTGGACGTGCAGATGACAATTCGGCTCAGGCATGCAACTTTGCCGCGCTCTCGCATTCAGCAATGCAATTCTCGCGGACCGGTCATTCGCGCTGCCCGCATGACCAGGTCGGCAAAAACTGCAGCGCCCTTCTTTTGGCGTGATCGAGCCGGAGAACAGGGACGCTCCCTCGCCGAATTCACGGTGTTCGTGTTGGATGGAAGCTCCTAGGTGCCGGCGACTTGGGGAAATTTTTTCGACCACCCGATCGATTGAGCGCCATGATATCTCTCGCCCGACCGCGTCCGCCGATTCCCAAACCGCAATTGCCGGAGGGAGTCCGCATCTATGCGATCTCGGATATTCACGGATGCGCACATCTGCTCCAGCCCATGTTGCGGGTGATCGACGCCGACGTTGCCCGCAGCCGGCCGCGCTATGCGGTCGAGGTCTTCATGGGCGATTACATCGATCGCGGCCCGAATACGCGCGCCACGCTCGACGTCCTGGTCGAACGGAGCCGTCGGGGAAACGCAGTGTTCCTCAAGGGAAACCACGAGGCATTCCTTGTCAGCGTGTTCGAGGATCCTTCGCTGTTCGAGGATTGGGTTGCCGTGGGCGGCGCCCAGACGTTGATGTCCTACGGGCTCCCCCCGCCGGACCTGAAGCGCGACGAGCCCGCATCGATCATGCGCGATCTGATACGGGCAATGCCCACCGAACATCTGGAATTCATCGACAATTTGCGGCTGAGCTTCAGTTGCGGGGATTTCTTCTTCGTTCACGCCGGCGTTCGCCCGGGCGTTCCACTGGCCGAGCAGACCGAGCGCGATCTGCTTTGGATTCGCGAAGAATTCCTGCGCAGCGAGCAGCAGTTCGGCAAATATATCGTGCATGGTCATACGCCGGTCCGCAGCGCTGAATTCCTGGCGAACCGGGTCAACATCGACACCGGCGCCTATGCGACCGGCAATCTGACCCTGATGAGTATCCAGGGCAGCCGCATGCTCGCAGTGTGAGGTGACGACGGCCTGCCATTGCCTGCCGAAGCCGGCTCGCGCCTCGGCAGGGCTGCTGCTCACATGTCCTGATCGGACTCTAGTTGAGCAAGCAGGGCTTCTCTAGCCGCGCACGCGTCGCGGCCATCCAATCGTTCCAGGCTCGCTCGTGCTTGACGTAGAGCTCCAGCCAACGCTCCCCATGTCCGTCCTGACGGACACTGCGCCGCTCGACAAGCAAGTCGGTGCCAAGGCGGGCGCCTGGATTGTCGAGGGCTTCGAACTCGACCGTCTCCGAGATCGTCAGGCCGACAAGCACCCGTTGTCCCGCGCCATCCACGATGTAGCGCCGGGGCGCGTCCCTCTTGGGTTCGCTCATCTCATCATGCCCCCTTCGTATCAATGAGAGATCCTGCGTCCTGCCTGCGCGTCGGACGCTGCCTAAAAGGCTCGTCGGGCGTGGCCGAACGTTGTGGTGGGAGTTGGACCGGCCGTTCGGCGCGAGGCGTCACGGGATGATCTCGCAGGACTTCGCTGGACGCGCCAAGCACGCAACGCATATCCCGAGATGAGTCCAGCGCTGAAAATGAAAGCGGAGAGGAATGCAGAAGTCATGGGAGTCGCCTTGGATGGTCCAGGACTTATCAAGAGCGAGCAGTGTGTCGACATCATGATTCTTGCCGACCTCTTGGCGCCGAAAGATTGTTCATGCCTGACCTCCGGAGTGCACGCGGCGTTATCTCGCGCGCATCGATGGCAACGATCAAGATTCCTCCATGAGCAGCACTCTATATAGAGAGACGTCCTCGCAGACCCCGGCCTCTCCAACACCGTTGCAGTCGGGCAAGCCTGACGCGGCTTCCCGCGAACAGGAAATTTCGGGCCGACCGGTCGGCCCACACCCTTGCAACCGTCCGGAACCCGTCGCATTATTTCGCATCGCATTTTACGAGGGATTCAATCCAATGAACTTCCGCGCCCTTATTCCATCGATTGCCCTGGCCGCTCTTGGCCTCGCCGTGACGGTCTCGGTTGCACCGGCCGCCGAGCTCGCGCTTGCCACGTCGCACCGGGCGGCCGCCGTCCAGGGCGGCGTTGTGCTGTGGGATGACGTTTACCCGCCCGCGATCTATGGTCCCCAGCTTCGCGCGGTCGAGGAAGTCGCGGCCATGAAGGCGCAGGCACGGCCGGTGTCCCAGCGCTGGTGGGGATATTGGTACGTGCGGTAACGAGCCGGATCGATTGGCAGACCGCCGGACCATGCGATTCCAAACCGCCGCACATGCTGGGCTGAGCCAGTGGCGGCGGTTTTCGTTTGAGGGTCCCCTAGTTGAGGACCGGTTGGCCTTCGGCTCCTGAGCCAGAATGAACTGCCTACAACTCGACTGTGGAGATCAAGCCCTCTACTCCACCAACATCGCCGTCGATGGTCGAGCGGCGTTTCCGCCAAGAGATCGCCGATACCTTGCGCTTGACGAAGCTCGGCGACAACGCTCGAGCTTGTCAGCCCCGGCGCGCTACCGAACGACGGCAAGGTGATCGCGGACGAGCGGTAACGCCGCAGACCACTTGATCGGGAATTAGCAGGCCAAATGGGATGGATGTCCGCCTTCAATCGACCTAGGGCCGCAACGATAATAATGATCAGCATCGCGCCGCACGTGTGGACAGCGAGCCCAGTCCCTGAGCGTGCGGCGCTTCCGCCATACCACTGCGCCGGCCCCGGTCTTGAGACGACCCAAGCAGATCCGATGCAGCCGCCCTAAGCGGAACGAGATCTTTGAGAACTCGCCACCTCAAGTCAGATCGGCATCAGTTGAAACCGGCGAGTGGAAACAATTTGGGTGCGCTGTCTGATGCGAGCGATCCGCTCGCCCAGTAGAAAACGGAGCCCCACGCCATCCACGGAGTCTACCCGCGTCCTCTTGTAGCGCCGCCAGCTCTCCTAGAGCGTTGCTGCGACAACCCCTCTTAAAGGCCTGGCCACCCGTAAATTTCCCAAGTGTCGGCCACGAAGCTCGCTGGTTTACTGGTTCGAGCCGAGTGCCCGCAGCATGAAAACACCGAAGCCAAAGCAATGGGCTAAAGAGGAGACCCAACGATTGCTCAGGCTTGCCCGGCAGGGAGTTGGTGTCGGCAGGATCGCCGCCGAACTCGGCCGCTACGCGGGGTCCGTGAGGCGAATGGCCCGGAAGTTGGGACTGTTGTTGAAGAAATAGTCATCGAGCGATTGTCGGTATGCCCCGCCAAGGTGTCGCGCGGCTGAACCTTACAGCTCAAATTCGGCCAATCTCCCGCATCAACCCGAACGCGGCGTCGTTATGGCGGCCATAGACGAGCGCGCGGTCCAGCTGAGAAAAGATGGCTATTCAAATACCGCGATGACAATCGCTCCAAGCATGGTTGTAGGCCGGATTTCAAAGTTGTTGTGAAAGTAATGCTGCCAGCCGCAGGATGGGGTCACTGCCGTCGCCGGCATTCTCATTCCAAATGCCGCAATCGCCGTTCAATTCGCCTGGCGCCTTTGAACCGAAGCCCGCTCGATGAGGAAATCGTCTAACTTCCGACCGCCTCGGAGCTGCGGCTGCAGCCACCGCGGCAGCCGGCCGCGACCGGACCATGTCTCCGCCGGGTTCTTGGGATTGCGGTATTTGGGACGAACGGGCGGGTATGGACGGCGTTTACGATCGAGCCGTGTGGCCTTCTCGGCTAGCCCAATCCTGTGAAGTCGTTCCTCCAAGTGTGCTTTTTGCACCAAGATTTTCTGAGTAAGGCTGGCAGTGACCTGCTGGTGAAACATCCAGAGCTCATCAAGCGAGAGCGAATTGAAATGCGCGGTGTCCATGGCGAGATCCGAGGTTAAAAACGAAAGCCCCAGCACAAAAGTCTGGGATGAAGAAGCAGGCAAGCCGCCAGACCAATGATAATCACACAATCCACATTTAAATGCGGAGGTGGCGGGGAGAAAGGCATGAGGGCGGTAATATCATGGCGGCGCATTTAATTTGCCGGGAGGAGGTAACGCCCACTCAGGTGGCAACCAGGATCGTGACATCCAGAGACTTGCCCGCCAGTCAGCTGCGCTTTGGCCCGCTTAATTGGGCGCACGGCCGCCCTGCAACCCGGCGCGCTGGGCTAGCGTATTAATTCGACTGACCAGCGACACATTTAATTCATTGCGCCGCCCGATTTAAGTCGTATCGGGGCCCATGTCGCGGCGAAGTCTCGGGTGGGGGGCGCATCACCGGGAGTTTTCGATGTCCGGTCATTTGCGGTGTTATTTCGCCAGTTTGGTTCTTCTTGGAGGTCTTGCGGCGACACCTGCGCTCTCCAGCCCGTTTACTGACTTGTTCAATCCTGCTCCTCGCGAGCCCGCTGCAAGCTCTTCGGCGCGACCGGAATGCTTGGCACAGCCCGGCAACCCGCCCGGCGCCGGCCAGCGCTGGGTGTATCGGCGGGAAGGCCGCAGCAAATGCTGGTTCTTGGCCGAGGGAGTCGCGACGGCGCGACAACCGGGTCATCGTCGCATCGCTAACCGCATCGTCAGGCCCGACGAGGACGAGACCATGCGGCAGAGGCGGAGCCCTGTAAGCGATGCGCGCGCGGAGTTATCAAGCTCTGCGGCGGCTGGCGAGCCTCAACCGACGCTGCCGGCACGCGAAGTGAAGGTGGCTGATGCTACTTCTGTTCTCGATGCTGGCGCGCCAATCCTGATTCCGGCGGCATCCGTCTCGGGTCTTCCCAACAGCCAACTCACGCCCGAGCAATCCGTGCCGCCCCAAGTCGACGCGGAGAAGCTTTCCGCTGCCGCGCGAGCCGACTCATCTCCAGCTATGCCGATCGGCGCGCGCGATGAACAGGTGCTCGGCGAGGCGCGCAGCCGGACGTTAACTTGGCTAGGTGTGGCGCTGATGATGCTGGGGAGCTTCTCGATCTTAAGCGCGAGCCGCGCACTTCGGCGCGCGGTGAGATTACGCCACTGATGCGCGACATGCTGACAGGTTACCTGAAAGCTTCGGTGAGTTCCTCGTGCGCTGATATCCGAATTGCAACACTTATAATGTTCCGCGCGTCGGCGCTTCATCTGGTACTGCCTCAGGACGATGTTCGAGTATGATGCGGTCCCTCTTGTGCTTGGGACTGCCATCATGCGGTACAAAGTGTTCATGGTGGACAGCGGTCGGCGAGTGATCTGCGCTGCAAAGCTTGACTGCATTGACGAGCAGGCGGCGAGACGTCGAGCCGAGCAAATGCGTGGCGAGCACGACGTTGAGCTTTGGGACGGCGATCGACTTGTTGCGGTGTTCCGAAGTGCATCGAATGAAGGACTTGGGCGAGCGCGCGATCCTGGATAAACGCCCGGTCTCGCCGCCGAGTTAGTTCGAACGTTGTGAGCCACGGCGGCCTGGCGGTTGCCGGCACGTCGCAGGGACATACTCGCCCAGGTCGCTACTCCGCGCGGCAAAGGCGTCGGCCTTCCCCAGTTAATCGTAGATACGAGGATCGCGGGCCCTCCGTGCGCAAAATCGCACCAGCGAGCCGACGAAGGTCAAGCTGCGACCCCGTCGGGTCTCCAGTCTAAACGGCTCTCGCTCTGCCGTCAGCTCTGGTACGCCGTCTTCGGCCCATTGTTCTCGCTTCTACGTGTCGGAGCTTACTTCGAAGCTTCTCCACCTCTCTAAGCTCCGCCACAAGCGCTTGCAGCCGTTCGCTCAGAACAGCACAAGTATAAATCTGACGCGTACGCGACATCACATGCCTCGGAAACCGGCTAGAAGTAGAAAGTCGCGGGAAAAGAGAGACAAAGAACCGCTCAACCGAATCTCAATGAGCTAAAGCCGCAGCCGCCAGATGCTCCCAGTACTCTGCCTCTGCGAGCAGCCTCCAGCTTCTATCCGGTTGGAGCGCGGCAGTCTGTCGGCAAAGCAAAGCCATAGCGCGAAAGCGGCGAGCAGCTTCCATTACGACCTCCCATGTTTTCCCCAAACATATTTTTCAATTTTGCGGTAGAGTCATCACGATTATATCGAATAATCAAATTTATCATTGAATAGCAGGCAATTAAATTCCGTTCGCGCGTAATCAGGAGTTGGTTTCGGTTTAAGCTTCGCATCGGTTTCGAATGCTGGTACCCGGGGCCCTATTGCGCGTTAAAGCGCACGAAAAACCTGCGGGACAGCAACACGAGGTGCGAAGCCTCGTGCGCGACCATCGCAATCTCAGAATCGCGACTGGCTGGGCACGGCGGCACGGCGCGGGAAATTGCCATGGCTCTGCGCCGGCATGTCGGGTTCACTAAAGCGGATGGCGCGAGCGGTATCGAGGCCCGTCTTCGATCCTACGGCTTCGATCAGCATGGAAGTCTACGTTCAAGCGCGCGAGATCCTGATGCTATTTGAATCGCTCCTCAACGGAGCACAGCTTCGACGCCCGATGTTGCTGAAGGAAATGAACAACCTCCGACGTTCACGAAGGGCACGTCTTGCCAAAGGTGCTCGGCGCAATGGTCCGCAAAGCACCATCCCCGCTTCGCGAACGGGTCTCGCTGACGAGGCCTTGCATGGCCCCCAAGGCCGTCGGCAAGCGGCCTTCTACGGACGAGACGATGAAGCATGAGGCGGCCTCCATCGACGCAGATGATGTAAGAATTGAAGCCATAGACTGGCGATGGCGCCTTCAGAGCCAGTTCGCGCGCTGCTCCAGGAATGGGCACAAATTGCCTCACAATTGTCATAGCGCTTCCACTGCAGCGCAATATACTTCGTCTAGCAATCAATAATGTCAGGCGAACTTTCGATGATCAGACATGCGGTCCGCATGCTGACCGTAATGTATTGCGTTTGCGGCCAGCCCGCCTACTCGAACCATGAATCCCAAGCGGTGACGCCACCGCTGTCATTCTCGCAATTCTGCATTCAATATCCCGAGGACTGCCAACGTCACGACGATCGCAGGATCAGAGACTTCCGCTCCTCAGTTCAACGTTGGCGAGAGCTCGCTCAGATCAATTCAACGGTGAATTTCGGCATAGCGCCGAAAGATCTGCCCGCAGGCCGACGTGACGCGGAATGGCGGATATTTCCCGACGAAGGCAATTGCGGCGACTATGCCGTCACCAAGCGCCATCTGCTGCTGCGATCCGGCTGGCCCAGCTCGGCCCTCCTTCTCGCAGAGGTCGTCATCCGAGCAACCGGAGAGCACCACCTCGTGCTGCTCGTGCGTGAAGGAAAGGCGGTTCTCGTGCTCGATAATCTGAGCCCGGTTGTTACGCCGCTTGTGGATGCCTTGGAGCGATATCTCCTCGTGCGGGCGGAGTCAGGAACAGATCCCCAGCATTGGACACGCAAGCTTGCAGCCTTCTAGGCGCTACTCGACCGGTCTCATAGGCATCGCCCTTATTGGCCAGTGGCCCTAGAGTAACCATGGCACGGTTTCCCACGCATCAAATAGACTGCAGGAAAGCCGTTAATCTAACCGCGAATTTCGGGCGATTTCACCCTCCCTTACCAAGTCAATTTCATGTAAGCACAAGTCTCAAATTTTGGGATCGATATGACAACAAAACGAGCTCTGATTACTGGCGTTACTGGCCAGGATGGCGCCTATTTGGCTGAACTTCTTTTGCAGAAGGGATATGAGGTCCACGGCATCAAGCGCCGGACCTCGCTGTTCAACACCGATCGCATCGATCATCTGTATCTCGATCCGCACGAGCCCGATCCGCCCTTCCGCCTCCACTATGGCGATCTAACGGACTCCTCGAGCCTGATCCGGATCGTCGGCCAGGTGCAGCCCGACGAGATCTACAATCTCGCGGCACAGAGCCACGTTGCCGTTTCGTTCGAGGAGCCGGAATATACTGCAAACTCCGACGCCCTCGGTGCGCTGCGCATTCTCGAGGCCATGCGCATTACGGGATTGGAAAAGAAGGCGCGCTTCTATCAAGCCTCAACGTCGGAGCTGTACGGCTTGGTCCAGGAGATCCCCCAAAAGGAAACCACGCCGTTTTATCCTCGATCGCCCTACGCCGTCGCCAAGCTCTACGCCTACTGGATTACGGTCAACTACCGTGAGGCCTACGAGATGTATGCCTGCAACGGCATTCTCTTCAACCACGAATCTCCTGTCCGCGGTGAGACTTTCGTGACCCGAAAGATCACGCGTGCTTTGGCGCGGATTCACTTAGGCCTGCAGGAGAGGCTTTATCTCGGCAATCTGGATGCCCTGCGCGATTGGGGACACGCGCGCGACTATGTCGAAATGCAATGGCTGATGCTGCAGCAGGACAAGCCGGAGGATTTCGTCATCGCTACCGGCGTGCAACATTCCGTCCGAGATTTCGTGAATGTCGCAGCGAACGAAGTTGGCATGACAGTTCGCTGGGAGGGAAGCGGCGTCGAGGAGAAGGGATACGACGCCAAGACTGGCAAGTGTGTCGTTTCAGTCGATCCTCGCTATTTCCGCCCGACCGAAGTCGCGACGCTCCTCGGCGATCCATCCAAAGCCAAGCAGAAACTGGGCTGGGAGCCCAAGACAACGTTCGAAAGCCTGGTTCGAGAAATGATGAAAGAAGATCTCGAATCCGCAAAACGCGACGAACTGATCAAGCAGCACGGCTTCAGATATTATCCGCGCCACGAGTAGTCTTCGTCGACCGGGACTCGATCCAAGCAAATGAGCGCCCACCGCGGCGCTCATTTTTTTGAATCATTACGGAACTTAGACTAAGGGCGATGGAATGCCTCGCGACCGAACGGCATCCTCCACGGGAACCCCAATGTCGTCGGCGGCGCCTTTCAGGCCGGGATTCTGCTGCCCTATCGCGTTGCCCTGCCCTGCCATGGCCTCCGACCATCGGTGCACAATCGTGCGACGATCCCAACGATCGACGGCGCGCCTTCTTCCTTCCGCACCGAAATGTTCACAGAGAGCCGGCGCTCCGCTGAGTTGGCAGATCGCAAGCTCAAGAGCGGCCGAATCTCCGGGTGGAATCACAAGGCCCGCATCCGTGACTTCCGCCGCAAGACCCGTACCTTCTTCAGCCATCGCGATGACAGGCCGAGCGGACGCGAAGATTGCGCCAAGTTTCGAGGGCAACACCAGATCGGCGGCCTCAGCCTTCTGCGGAATCAGATGAAAATCGGCTGTGGCCATCAATTGATTGAAGCTATCGACCGGCTGAAGCCCCAGAAAATGGATATTGCTATGTCCGGTGGCGAGCTGCTCCAGCCTCGTTTTATGAGGCCCCTCGCCTGCAAGGATGAAGTGGATGTGCGGTTGGCTTTTCTCTAATCCAATCGCGGCCTCGATCACGAGTTCGAGCCCTTGCTTGTTGGACATTGTTCCAGAGTAAAGTGCAACAATATCGCTCTCGCCCAGCTTCAGGTCCTGACGGTATCTGGTCATTCGCGAGCCCGGGCAGATCGCATTGGTGTCAATCCAGTTTCTCACCTCGGCTGTCTTGTCGGGACCCAGCCCTTTGATTCTCAGCCGCTCCACCATCGCTTGAGAGATGGTCGAAACATGATCGAACGATCTGAGGATCGCTGCCTCGGCTTTCAGCATCCATTTTCGCAAGTTAGGATTGCGCAACAGACCAAGGTCGAACGCCGCATCGACTTCGAAATCCTGTACATGGAGCCATGATTTGGCGCCGACGCGACGAGCTACGAACGACACGAAAGCAGCCGACATCAGCGATGGCGCCACGGCGATCATAATGTCGGGTCGCCAGGATAGCGCCTGAAAGAGGACCGGCGCCGCGCTCGTGAGCGCGAATGAAGCATGATGGACCAACCGTTTTGCGCCCGAGGGATGTCCCGGCACATAGATCGGCGTACGCGTCACCTGAACGCCGCCAATATCTCTCGATCTGAAGTACGACGACTTGAACGCCGGGGGAATCTTCCAGGCCGGATAATAGGGCGGCGCCGTAATGACCTTAACTTCATGCCCCTCGGCGGCCAGACTTTCGCAGAGCTCGGCGTTGTATTTCGCCACGCCGATCAGATCGGGGGCATAGTTGATGCCGACCAAGAGAACACGCATAAAGCCCCGCCCAAATCAAAGTTCAGAATAAAAATATTTTGTAGTTGAAGTCGTCTACTCAGCGCGTTGCGCTGACTTCCAGATGGCGTCCGTAGCCCTTCAAGAAATCTGCGTAGGCGGCCGCGAGACCGGCCTGTAGAGCAACGTTCGGTCGCCAACCAAGCTCACGAATTCGCGAGCTGTCCAGAAGCTTGCGCGGCGTGCCGTCGGGCTTCGACGTATCGAAAATCAGCTTGCCTTCGTAGCCCACGACCTCGGCTACAGCCGTTGCGAAATCCGCGATCGACACCTCGTCCCCACTACCCACATTGATCGGCAGGTCACTCGAATAATTCTTCAGAAGAAAAACGCAGGCGTCCGCGAAATCATCGACGCTGAGAAATTCGCGAAGCGGCGTGCCCGTGCCCCACACGGTGACTGTCGGCGCCTTGGCGAGCTTGGCTTCGTGGAAGCGCCGAATCAGCGCTGCGGGCACGTGGCTATGATCCGGATGATAATTGTCGCCGCGGCCGTAGAGATTGGTCGGCATCGCCGAGATGAAATCATCGCCATATTGCCGGCGATACGCCTGGCACATCTTCAGGCCGGCAATCTTGGCGATTGCGTACCACTCGTTGGTCGGTTCAAGCGGCCCCGTCAGCAATTCGCTTTCGGCGATCGGCTGCTTGGCGTGCTTGGGATAGATGCAGGACGAGCCGAGGAACAGCAGGCGCTGCACACCAACCGCGTGACTTGCGCGAATCACGCTCAACTCCAGCGCAAGGTTGTCGCAGAGAAAGTCGACCGGAAAATTGTTGTTGGCTGCGATACCGCCGACCTTCGCCGCGGCGTGAACCACGACCTCGGGACGATTGGCCTCGAGCCATTTCAGCGTGGGCTCTTCCTTTGTCAGATCGAGTTCGCGGCGATCGGCTGTCAGGACGGTGCAATTCTCGGAGGCAAGCCTGCGGACGACAGCCGATCCGACCATGCCGCGGTGACCCGCGACAAAGACACGTTTGCCCGAGAGATCGTAGGTTGCAGCCCCTGTCATCGCATCCTCTACAAGCGTTCGGTTCGCCGGATCATCAGCGATCCAGTTACCGCCGCATTACGCAATCACGCTGCCGATGCAGCCCCGCCAAACAGCTAACACAATCTTCACCATGCGACAGCCTGTCCCGGCCGGACAAAGATATTCATGGTGAACCTGCGCTGCGCGCACAAAAGGTCAGCACACAATGAAACAAAAACGAGCAAGGCAGCCGCATCGGCTATGCGGCTGCCTTGGAAGATCGTTGAAAGCGGCAGCCGCCGCTCGGGTTAGCTCAACCTCAGTACGCCCGGCGCAAGACAGGGCCGACAGGCGCGCAAACCCGGTCCATGTACCAGCCATAGGGCGTCTCGACCCGCACCAGGGGGCAACGGCGCCACGGCACATACCGATAGGGATAGGGCTGCGCCCAGAACGTCACAGGCGTCGCTTGGCTCTCGCCCGTAAGCAGGGCTGCCGGTGCCGGCATCTGCATCGCCGCGCTCGCTCCGCTCGCCGCGCAGAAGGTAACAGTTGCGGCCAAAAGGCCTGCTCGGATCAACGTCTTAAACATCCAAAATAGCTCCTCGCCCCTGCGGATTTGATCCCCGACCGTACTCGTCAGATCCCAGCCGACCGACGTCGCCGGTTCGCAGGGCCACTCCGCGACCAGCCCAAATAGTGAACCGAACTTTACCAAGGCCACCGCCGGAAATGCAACCGGTGCCGGGGCGGCCGAGCGACTTTTGGGACGATATGGCGCGCAGGTGTGGCTTCTTGGTCCTATTTTTCCTCGCTCCAGGCGCCCGGGGCAGCGAGGTCGGGTGAACGGCGGTAGACATCCCGAAGGAATTGGTAGTTGACCGTCTGGGCCAGAGGCACGTCTTCCTCGCCGAGTTTGGCAAAGAGAAGGATGTCCCGGAGCGTCCGCCAGCGGCTTTCGTCGTAGTCGCCGATACGGCCGCCCGTCGGAAGCACCAGCGGGCGTTGCTGCTGCAGCTCGAATTTCAGGCGCTCGGGATTCGGACTGCCCGGTCCGGCACCGGCGAGAACGGGCACGCTCCGTGCATAGTCCGCGTAGGTGAATTGCCATCCTCGAATGAGGCCCTGAAGGACATCGGCAATCGTGGATGGCTGTTCATGGACGAGAGCATTGCTCGCGAAGTAGACCAAGCCAGGAACATGGATACCATAGTCTTGCGGCTTGATGACATTCAGCTTCACGAAGGCCGAACTGGTGGGACCCGGTTGCGCGTCGATTGCGGCGATGATGGCATCCACCTCCCCGGCTCGCAGAGCATCGAAGCTGTCACGGTCGGCCACCTTGGTGATCTGGCTTCGGGGCAGTCCGAGCTGCGCCATCATGGCATCGAAAACGACGTCTCCCTCGCTCGCCCTGCGATAGCCCACACGCTTTCCGACCAGATCAGCCGGCCGCCGCAGGCCCGAGCTTTCCAGCGTGAAGATCGCCACGGAGGTATCGAGGAAGCTCGCGGCAAAGGCCGTCACGGGAACGCCGCGCCAGGTTGCCAGCAGAAACTTGTGGCCGCTCGTCACGCCGATGGCATGTTGACGTGCAACGTTTTGGACGAAGTCAGGATCGGGGTGGGCCGTCAGCTCGATGCGGGAGGAGAAATATGCCTGCCTCGACGCAGCGAGCTCGCCGGCGAAGCGCGCGCCATGTGCCCCGTCGAGGAGGAGCTTGACCGCAACGGCCGCGGAAATCGTCGGAGCTCGTACGGGTGCCGCATCGGGGCGAAGAAGGAGAAGCACGGTGCCGGCCAAGGCGAGGGCAGCAAAGCCAATGGCGAGGGCGCGCTTTCCTCTCGGCCGGGTCCGCCGCCGGGACTGGGTTCGAGGCAACGAGATCTTCCTAACGGGTTGCGAAAATTAACATATCAGCCGGGGCGGGATGGGCTACAATGCAGGCTTGTGGGGTAAGGTTAACTTTTCCTTCGCCTTGTTTTAACAGCGATTTTGACCGATAGCACGGCTGTTCGGGTAATGAATATTGCGTCGATGGATTTGGCAGGATGACTATTCTTTCCACAAGGCCGGCGCCTGCCTCTGATTCGACAGCGGAAATTGGTGTGGTCGAGCCGGCGGCGGATGCAGCTTCCGGATTTTCACCGAACTGGCTGCGACCTGTGGTTGTCGAGCGGGCGATGGCGGTCATCGACGCGGCGCTGGTCATGGTCAGCGGCATCGGCTGCGCGGTCGGCTATCACATCGTCACCGCCGGCACGCTCGGCAAGGCCGATGTCTATGCGGCGGCGAGCGTGCTGGTGGCGATCAATTTCGTGCTGCTGACGGTGGTGCAGCACGGCTACCGGCTGAAGAACATCACCAACCTGCCGCGCACCTTCCGGCTGACGCTGACGACCTGGACCGGGCTGTTCGGGGCGCTGCTGGCGATCGCCTTCACGATGAAGGTCAGCGAGGAGTTTTCGCGCGGCACCACGATCTCGTTCTACCTGGTCGGCCTCATTGTGCTGCTGGCCTGGAAGATGCTGGCGGCGCGCTGGACCGCGCATGCCTTGCGCACCGGCGCCTTCGCCAACGGCCGCGCCGTCATGATCGCCGAGTTCGGCCTTGCCAGCTCCTCCAACGCGGTCGACGACCTCGGCCAGCACGGCTACCGCCTGGTGCGGGTGCTGGAGATTCCGCCCAAGGACCTCGCCTCGCCGCTGCTGCTGTCGCAGCTGGCGCCGCGCTTCGAGGAGCTGATCGCGTTCGCGCGCGAGCAGCGGATCGAGCACGTCTTCCTGCTGATGAACTGGAGCCGGCAGCACGCGATCGACAGCATTCTGGACGCGCTGAAGATCCTGCCCATTCCCGTGCATCTGGTGCCGGACCCCAACGCGGCGCGGTTCCTGCGCTATCCGCTGGTCTCCACCGGCAACACGTTCACCGCCGAGCTGCGCCGCGCACCGCTGTCCTGGAAGGAGCGCGCGCTGAAGCGGACGCTCGACCTCGTCGGCGCGAGCCTTGCGCTTTTCGTGTTCGCGCCGGTGATGCTGGTGACCGCGATGCTGATCAAGCTGAGCTCGAAGGGCCCGGTGTTCTTCCGCCAGACCCGCCACGGCTTTGGCGGGCGCGCGTTCAAGATCTTCAAGTTCCGCACCATGCGCGTGCTGGAGGACGGCCCGACGATTCGGCAGGCGCAGAAGAACGACCCGCGCGTCACGCCGATCGGCAAATGGCTGCGCAAGACCTCGATCGACGAGCTGCCGCAGCTCTTCAACGTGCTCAAGGGCGACATGTCGCTGGTCGGCCCCCGCCCG
>Ga0209758_1000601_pt1 | contig 55865 bp, 49 predicted proteins | sample AraplaMF_Col_mMF_FD_184258 | JGI IMG/M metagenome (GOLD analysis project Ga0209758, IMG submission 184258) | Arabidopsis root microbial communities from the University of North Carolina, USA - plate scrape MF_Col_mMF (SPAdes) (version 2) | ecosystem: Host-associated > Plants > Roots > Endosphere... | reverse complement strand
CCGCAACTCGGCCGGCAGGGCCAACCGCGGGCTGCGGGCGATCTCCAGGGCCTCGACCTCGTCCGGCGTGGCGGGCCGGGTGCGCCCGTCGGGCTCATAGGCGAAGGCGCGCAGGTCGCAGACGTCGGGCGCCGTCACCGTCACGCAGTCCGGCGCCGGGGCGCGGATCGGCCGCGCCGCGAACAGGGACTGGCGGGCGTCGAAGCGCCAACCGTGGCGCTTCTCCTGCGCGAACGCCGCCTGCAGCGCGGCGATGTCGAGCCCGGTGCGGTAGACCAGGACGCCGGAGGCGAGCCAGGCGAAGGCCGTGACCTGGACGCGGCCGTCGGCCACGGTCCGCACGTCGCCGCGGGCCAGGTCGACCTGCAGGAGCTCGATGCGCTCGCCCAGGCGGCGGCGCAGGGCGAGTTTCGACCCGTCCGGGGACCAGCGCGCCGGGTCGGGCGGCGCGTAGCCGTGGTTCAGGCCGTTGAGGTAGTGGGTGATCGGCGTCCCGCCCGCCAGCGCCAGGGCGCGGGGCGGGGCCGAGCCGTCGGTGGGGACGACGAACCAGCGCAGCTCGTAGTCGTCGGTCCCGAGCACCGCCTGGCGCAGCTGGAAGGCGACGCGGGCCCCGTCGGGCGACACGCTGAGGCCGCCGATGTCGCGCAGGCGCAGCAGGTCGCCGATCGTCAGCGGACCCTCGCCCGGCGGCGACGCCTCGGCCTCCCGGAACGCCGCCGCGACCCAGGTCCGCCCCCCGGCCGGCCCCTCGGCCGCGACGGCCGCCCCGGTCGGGCCCCAGAGCAGGGCCACGCCCAGCCACCCGGCCGCGCGACGCGCGGCCCCTCTCCAAATCATCACGCAAGACATCCTGTTCACGGGCGCCGGCGTCGGGACAGGGCGGCCGGAGGGCCGGCCGGCCCCGGCGGCCCTCCGCGTCAGAATTCCTTGGACAGGGCGACGTAGACGAAGCGCTGCCGCAGGTCCGCCAGATAGGGGTCGTAGCCGGACGACAGGTTGGCCGAGTGATGCGGCGCCTCGTCGAACAGGTTCATGACCCCGACCCGCGCGGTGAGCCCCCGGGCGAGGTCGGCGCCCGGCAGCACCGCCGCCAGGTCCGCGGCGAGCTGCAGGTCGACCCGGGTCGAGGACGCCACCTTCAGGCCGTTGGCCAGGTTGGTGGAGGCCGCGTCGTCGTAGCCCGACACGTAGCGGACGGCGCCGGAGAGGGTGAAGGCCTCGACCTTCCAGCTGAGCGACGCCACCGCCTTCCACTTGGGGATCGTGCCGTTGGTGTTGGCGATGCCGACCCGGTCGGTCACCGGCGAGGTCAGGAAATCCTGCGAGTCGTAGGTCAGGACCCGGGTGGCGGTGACCGTGGCCTGCACGGTCCCGTGCGGGGTGTCGAGCGCGCCGCCGAGCTCGAGGTCGAGGCCGCTGGTCTCCAGCTCCCCCTGGTTGAGGAGGCTGAGGTCGACGTGCAGCAACCGGCCCGGCCGTCCCGCGGCGATGTCCTGCGGCGTCGGGTCCGCCCGCCGCGCCCGGCCCGGCAGGAAGGCCTCGTTGGCGAGCACCGTCGGGATGTTGAACGCCGAGATGATCCGCTGGTCCTGCTTGATCCGCCAGTAGTTGACGATCACCCGCGGCCGGCCCGTGACCTCCGGCGTCCACACGACGCCGACGTTGAGGGCGTCGGACGTCTCGGGCGCGAGGTCGGGGTTGCCGCCGGTCTGGGTGGTGACGAACACCGTCTCGTTGCCCCGCCGCGGGTCCACCGCCTGGGTCGGCTGGCCGAGGAACACCGGCCGCCAGAGCTGGTAGAGCGACGGCGCGCGGTAGCTCTCGCCGTAGGAGCCGCGGACGAGGAGGTCGCGGGCGGGGCGCCATTCGGCGCCCACCTGGGCGTTGAAGGTCGAGCCGAAGTCGCTGTAGTGGTCGAACCGCCCCGCCAGGGTGAGCTTGAGCGCCTGCGCGAAGGGCGCCGACATGGCCTCCGAGATCAGCGGCACGCCGAGCTCGCCGTAGGCCGAGGTGATCTTGCGCTGGGCGTCGCTGGCCCGCACGAAGAAGGCCTGGCCCGGCGAGCTGGAGGACAGTTCCTCGTCCCGCCATTCGCCGCCGAGCACCGCCTGCACGTCCCCCGCCGGCAGGCTGAACAGCGGGCCCCGCACGAAGCCGCCGAGCTGGAGCGCGTCGGCGGTGTTGTCGAGGGCGTTCAGCGACGGGTCGGCCAGCAACGCGCCGAGCAGGGCGGGGGAGCCGCCCGGACCGTCCTGGAAGACGTTGAGGGCCAGGGCGGGGTCGGTGGCCGCCAGGGCGGCGGTGACCCGGGCGGCGTCGACGTTGCCGCGCGTCTCCCGGTGCGAGTCGCTCTGCGAACCCAGCGCCGTCAGCTCCCAGTCCCAGGCTCGCCAGCGGCCCCGCAGTCCGACGGCGGCGCTGTACCAGGTCTCCTTGGACGCCGAGACGTTCCTGACGCCGGTCAGCAGGAAGTTGGCGCGGACCGGGACGCCGAACGGGTTGAACGGGTTGGCGGCGGGGACCAGGCCGTTGGAGACCACCGGCGGGGCGTTGACCGCGGTGTCGCGCCGCTCGGAGGCGATGAGTTCGCCGAAGGCGGTGACCTGGCCGGTGAGGTCCCACTCGCCGTTGGCCACCAGGCTGTAGCGCCGCGCCGCCGGGACGATCGAGGCGTAGCGGCTGCGGGTGGCGAAATTCTGCTGGCCGGCGGTGGCCAGGAAGTCGGCCGGCCGCAGGCCGAGCCCCGTGCTCCCGGTCGGCACCGCCGCGCAGGGGGTCCCAAGGGTAGGCAGATTGCCGCTCGCGGCGCAGATGTTGCCGGGGTTGGCGGTGAGCACCCGCCGGTCGGTCCCCCCGAACGGCCGGTAGTCGGCGTCGTTGGTCAGCGCCCGCTCTCGACCGTACAGGTAGTCGCGCTTGAAATAGTCGAGCGCCAGCGCGCCGCGGAGCCGCTCGCCTTCGCCGCCGAGCGCCAGGGCCGCCCGCTTCTCGGCCGCCCCGCCGTCGGCGGCGCCGTAGTAGACGTCGAGCACCGGGCGCGGCGTCGACGACTTCAGCACGACGTTGACCACGCCGCCGACCGCGTCGGCGCCGTAGACCGCCGAGGCCGACCCGGCCAGCACCTCGACCCGCTCGACCGCGGAGAGCGGGATGGCGTTCAGGTCGAAGGCGCCCTGCACGACGCTGTTGGCGCCGGGCACTGTGCGCCGGCCGTTGATCAGCACGAGCGTGGTGCCCAGCGACAGGCCGCGGAGCTGCACGTTCTGCTGGCCGGCGGTGGTGAAGTTCTCCGTCAGCGAGAAGGTCTGCTGCGGCAGGTAGTCGAGGACGTCGGACAGCCCGGTGGCGCCGAGCCGGTCGATGAAGGCGTCGTCGAGGATGGTCACCGGAGCCGGACCTTCGGTCTCGCCCTTCAGGCGCGAGCCCACCACCACCAGGGTCGTGAGTTCAGCGGCGGCGGGCGGGTCGGTCCCGGCCGCCGCCGCCGGCTGGGGGTCGGCCCTGTCCTCGCGGACGATCATCAGGGCGCCGGCGGCGGTGCGGCGGCTGGTCAGGCCGCTGCCGGCCAGCAGGCGCGCCAGGGCGGCGCCCGGCTCATAGCGGCCGCGCAGGCCGTCCGTGCGCAGGCCCGCCACCAGCGCGTCCGTGAACACCAGGGTGCGGTCGGCGACGTCGGCGTATTCCTTCAGCGCGCCGGACATCGGCTGGGGCGCGATGTTGAACTCGTAGAGCCGTTCCTGGCTCAGGGCCGGCGATGCGGCCAGCGCCAGGCCGAGCGCGAGCCCTGATGCGCAACCCATGACTCCACGCCGCCGAAAACCACCGACTCGTCCCATCCGATTGTCCCCCTCGCGGGCCGATTTCGGCGCCGTCGGTAAGCAAGACGACGGGGGGCGCGACACACCGAACCGGGTGTCACAAAAAATCTCAATCCCGCGAGCGGAGCACGATCTCGCCGTCCGGCCCGGGGTCGGCGTCGACCGGCAGGTAGCTGGTGATCGCCTCGACGAAGGCGGGCAGGTCGCCGGCCTGGAAGACGCCGCTGATCCGCTGCGCCCGGGCCCGGTCGTCGCCCAGCACCACGCGGCGGGCGGTGTAGCGGCTCACCCGCTCGGCGACGAGCGAGAGGGGTTCGTTGTCGAAGATCAGCGAGCCGGACTCCCAGGCCGTGGCCTTCTGGGCGCTGACCTCGGCCACCTCGGCGCGGGCGGCGGGGCGTCCCGGCGCGGGCGGCGCCGCGGTCAGGCGCTCGCCGGGCCGCAGGCGGACCGGCGGCAGCGGCGAGCCGAGGGCGGCCCCCGAGACCGTCACGCCGCCCTCGATCAGGGTCACGAGCACCTGGCGCTCGACGAGCTCGACGTTGAAGATGGTGCCGGTGGCGACCACCAGGCGGTCGCCGGCGGTCACCCGGAAGGGGCGGCCCGCGTCGTGCGCCACCTGGAACTTCGCCTGGCCGCTGACCAGGGCGAGATCGCGGCTGCCCCGCCGGTAGCGCACCTCGAGGCGCGAGGCGGAATCGAGCAGGACGCGCGACTGGTCCGCGAGGGTGACGAGGCGCTTCTCGCCGACGCCGGTGGCATAGACCGCGGGCCGGTTGAGGACCCAGGCCGCGCCGCCGCCCGCGCCGGCGAGCGTCACGAACGCGGCCGCGGCCGCCCGGCGGCGGGTGAGGCCGGCGGGAAGGGCCGGCCGGCGCGGGCCCCGGGCCAGCACCTCGCGCGCCGCGGCCTGCATCGGCGCCTGCGCGGTCAGGCCGTCGATCTCCGTCCAGAGCGCCTGGGCGCGCGTCCAGGCCGCCGCGTGGGCCGGGTCGCCGGCCAGCCAGGCCTCGAAGGCGGGCGTCGAGGCGGCCCGCGCGTCGTGCAGGCGGATCCGCCACGTCAGCGCAGCTTCCAGGGCGTCGTCCGCCAGGGCGTCGTTGGCCGGATCCAAGGTCCTATCGTCCGTTGCGCATCATCAGATGCACGGTCGCCTTGAGGATATGCTTCTCGACGTTGCGCTGCGAGCAGCCGAACCAGTCGGCGACCTCCCGCTGCGTCATGCCCGACACCCGCCAGAGCAGGAAGATCTCCTTGGTCCGCGCGCCCGCGCCGTCGAGGCGGGCCAGGGCGTCGCGCACCGCGTCCTGCGCCAGCAGGATCCGTTCGGGGGTCAGGTCGTCGACGCTCCCGGTCTCGGCGCCGAGGACCTCCAGGGCGATGTGCTCGCCCCGGCGCTGGCTGACCCGGTGCCGGTCGCGCAGCAGATTGGCGGCGATCCGGAACACGAAGGCGGCGGGGTCCGTCAGGGCGTCGGGCCGCTTCGCGCCGAGCAGGCGCAGGAACACCTGCTGGGTGAGGTCCTCCGCCTCGGCGCGGCTGCCGACCCTGCGCAGGAAGAAGCTCATCAACGGACCGCGGAAGCGCTCGTCGATTCCCTCGGACGGCAGGTTCGAGACGGCTAGAGGCGGCAAGGGTTCCGGTCCACCGGGGGTGCGTCAAATATCTATCGACGTTCCGCGAACTGTCCCGGGGCGTCAAGTACAGTGAGGAGCTATCGGGCGTGTTTCATCTATAGGTTTAAATTTTTTGCAGATCGGACGAGTAGAGCTGCGCCACTTGTCGGTCTAGAGTCGCAACGAAAGATTGTGAAATTCCAAGTTGCCAGTCGCATGACTGCGGGCGCCTGGAGATTTTTCAATGTTTAGTTGTGTTGTGAGGGCGCGTGGCCCTTCCCCGGCGCGACGCCGCCTCCGCCGCGCGGCGCCGGGCAGGCCTGGCGCCACGCGCCGGTGGACGCGGGGGCCGCCCGTGTGGCAAGCCACGGACGCCGTGCGGGCGTGGCGAAACTGGTAGACGCAACGGACTTGGGCTTCGGCCTCGGGTGCGCCGGGGGAAATCCCGGACGTAGAACCGCTCAAATTCGGGGAACCCTGTCAGATGGGAATCCCGAGCCAAGCCCCGGGGGCCATCGCCCTCCGGGGAAGGTGTAGAGACTAGACGGGCGGCGCCTAAAGCCTTCGGGCCAGGGCGAAGGGATAGTCCAGACCACGAACGCCCGGCGGGCGGCGGCGAAAGCCGAAGTGGTACGAAAATCCGTCGGGCCGCGAGGCCCTTGCCGGTTCGATCCCGGCCGCCCGCACCATCTCGGAACACCCCCCAGCGCCGGCGGCGTCAGGACAGGCCGAGGAACCAGCGCAGCGGCGAGCGGCGGCGGCGCGCGGGGGTTTCGTCGGCCATGAGGCGGCTGTCCGGTCCTCCCTCCCGATGGGGCGGCGCGAACGACGAAGGTTCGGGCGGCCGGCGGGCGGGGCCGGTCTCGTCCCTGGCCCGGGCGTCCGCCGCGAGCGCGTTCCAGCGGGTCGCCTCGTCGATGAGGTCCCCGCGGTCGCGCATGTTGTCGGTGGCGGCGGCCAGGCGAAGAAGGGCTTCCGCTTGGCTGCGGTAGTCGGCCTCCGAGGGCATCGGTACGCTCTCCCCATCAACTCCGCCGGTTCGACCGGTCGGCTGCGGCCCTCACCGCATCTGGATGTTACGGGCGCGACTCGCGCCCGGACGCGTGTAAGCACACGCGGAAATTGAGCCGGGTTTGTGGCGCCGGGCGGACGGAGGCTTGATCGAAGCCGCCGACGCGCCCTTAGCTCCGACGCCTGACGGCGGAAGGAGCGCGGCATGCGGCGGAAGATCGAGGCGGGCGTGGCGGCGGCGGCGCTGCTGGCCGCCGGCGGCGTGGCCGAGGCGGCGCCGCGGGCCCGCGACCTGGGCGTGACGCCGGGCGTGTTCGCGCCCGGGCCGGCCAACGCGATCACCGACGTGGCGGGCGTTAGGGTGGGGCAACTCACCCGGCACGAGGCGCCCGACATCCACACGGGCGTGACGGCGATCCTGCCCCACGGCGGCAATGTCTATCAGGACAAGGTTCCGGCCGGGGTGGCCGTGGCCAACGGCTTCGGCAAGCTGACGGGCGTGACCCAGATCGTCGAACTGGGCGAGATCGAGACGCCGATCGTGCTGACCAACACGCTCTCGGTCCCCCGCGCGGCCGACGCGCTGATCACCTGGACGCTGGGGCAGCCGGGCAACGAGAAGGTTCGCTCGGTCAATCCGGTGGTGGGCGAGACCAACGACGGCTACCTGAACAACATCCGCAAGCGGGTGATCACGCCGGACGACGTGCTGGCGGCGCTGAAGGCCGCCAAGGCGGGCCCGGTGGAGGAGGGCGCCGTCGGCGCGGGCTCGGGCACCATGGCCTTCGACTGGAAGGGCGGCGTCGGGACCAGCTCGCGGGTGCTGCCCAAGGCGCTGGGCGGCTATGCGGTGGGCGTGCTCGTCCAGACCAACTACGGCGGGACGCTGACCATCGGCGGCGATCCGGTGGGCGTGCGGCTGGGCCGCTACTACCTGCAGGAGCATGCGCCGAAGGGCCCGTCGGCGCCGGCGACGGCGGACGGCTCGATCATGATCGTGATCGCCACCGACGCACCGCTGAGCGACCGGAACCTGACCCGGCTGGCAAAGCGCAGTTTCGTGGGGGTGGCGCGGACCGGCTCGGCCTTCACCAACGGGTCGGGCGACTATGCGATCGCCTTCTCCACCAGCGAGGCCGTGAGGCGCACGCCGGCCCGGCGGTCGGGCGAGGGGGCGGTGACCGAACTCGGCAACGACGCCATGTCGCCGCTGTTCGTGGCGGTGGCCGACGCGACCGAGGAGGCGATCTACAATTCGCTGTTACAGGCGCGAACCATCGAGAGCCGGGACCTGGACGGGAGGCCGGTGAAGGGCGAGGCGCTGGATCCCAAGGCGGTGCGGCCCCGCAATTAACCGTTATCATCCAAGGGCCGTTAAGAGCGTTGATATAACACGATAAATCGTCGGGGGACGTCGCGGGCAGGAGTAACCACGGTGCCCGAACCCGTGCGACAGTTGATCGAGTTTGCCGAGGCGCGGCCCTTCAGTTCCATGGGCGGCCTGATCCTGGCGATCCTCTACCTCCGCATGATGATGTCGGGGCCGCGCTACTACTGAGGCGCCCTGCAACCACGGCCGTGGTCCCGCATTTGGCCTCCAGCAACGGAGGACATTCGAATGAACGGCGTAGGCATCATAGGCGCCATCCTGGTCGGCATCCTGGCCGGCTGGATCGCCGAGAAGGTCATGCACCGCAACCATGGTCTGCTGACCAACCTGATCGTGGGCGTCGTGGGCGCCTTTCTCGGCAGCTTCATCGCCACCTCGCTGGGGATCGGCACGGGCGCGGGCGTGATTCCGAGCCTGATCGTCGCCACGGCGGGCGCGATCCTGCTGCTCTTCATCGTGAGCCTGTTCCGGCGCCGGAGCATCTAAGGCTCCACGCTCGGCGCACGCCGGTTGACAGTTGTTGTTACGTCTGTAGTTTTGAATTTCTACAGGCGTAATAACAATTGGGAGGCCGCGATGCGGTGGGTGAGGACGATGACTCTCGGAGCGGGTGCGGCGTTCGCCGCGAGCGCGGCGGCGGCGCAAGAGGCGCCCTACACGGTCGTGCCGGTCGCGGACCGGCTGACGGTGGGCGGCGTGTTCGTGGACGCCTCGCCGGAGATGAAGCTGGTGATGGTGCTGCTGCTGGCCGCGACCGTGGCGTCGATGGCCGTCTGGGGCATGACCCTGGGCAAGGTGGGCAAGGGCGACGCCAAGGCGCTGGCCGGCGCGCTGGGGCGGCTGAAGATCGTGCGCTCGGCGGGCGTGCCGCTGGGATGCCTGGCGGCGGCCTATGTGATGTTCTCGAGCTTCCTGGGCATCTCCAACGTGCGGCCGACTCCGACCCTGACGGTGATGGCGCCCGGGCTGGCCGAGGCGAGCCTGCAGATCATGCTGGGCCTGCTCGCGACGACCGTGGCGGTGGTCTGCGAACGGCACCTGGAAGGCCGGATCCGCCGCGCGGCGGCCTGAGCCGGATGGCGGAGCTGCGCATCTCGGAGGCGGAGAGCCAGGTGATGGCGGCGGTCTGGACCGCGGTCGAGGCCGGCGCCGACGGCGCAGGCGTCGAGCAGGTGTTGGCCGGGCCAGGCGTGGCGAACGGCTGGGGCGAGGCGACGGTCCGGACGCTGATCCACCGGCTGATCCGCAAGGGCGCGCTGAAGTCCCAGCGGCGCGGAGCGATGGTCGTCTACACGCCGCTGCTGAGCCGTCAGGACTGGGTGACGGCGGAGAGCCAGGGGCTGCTCGACCGACTGTTCGGCGGCCAGTTGGCGCCGCTGGTGGCGCATTTCGCCCAGGCCAAGGCGCTGGCGCCCGAGGACGTGGCGCGGCTGCGGCGGCTGGTGGCCGAGCTCGACGCCGACGAGGAGGACTAGGCCCAGGTCTATCGGGGCAGGGCGTCGCCGGCGGGCGTGGGCTGAAGCGGGCGCAGGGCGACGTAGTCGTCGAAGCGGCCGGCCTCGCGCGCCAGGGCCTGGGCCTGCTCCGGCTCGGCCATGGCGGCCTTCAGCGCCAGCGCCCGCTCGATCGTGGCCGGCAGTTCGTCGGGCGAGCCGACGGGCAGCCAGCGCGGCAGCGGCGAACGATACTGGATCAGGGGCGGCAGGGTCGGGTCGATCGGCACGATGGCGGGGACGCCGGCCATCATGGCCTCAAGGTTCGCCTTGCCGCCGGTCTCCGGGTAGCTGGAGAGGTAGACGTCGACGCCGTATTTCGCGAGCTCAGCCGGGAGGTTGGGCTGGTAGTTGGCGAGGATGTAGCGGTCGAGCGGGATGCCGGCGGCGGTGAGCGCCTCGGTGAGCTCCTGGATCAACGCGTCGTCGGTGGGACCGATATGGATCAGTTCCGCGCCGGGTTGGCGTAGGACCGCCACCGCGTAGTCGGCCCAGCGGTGGCGGCCCTGGCCGCGGTACTTGTGCGGGGCGCCGCAGGTGGCCACGCGTAGGCGACTGCCCGGCGGCCGGGGGATCGGGGAAACCTGTACGGGACCCGGCTCCGGGGCCGCCATGCCGGCGTAGAGCGGATCGAGGCCGGCTTCGCGGCAGGCCAGGTGGCAAGTGTAGGTCAGGTCGACGTGGGCCGAGAACGGCAGGGTCGCGCCGAGGCCCGGGAAGTGGTCGGCGTGGTGCAGGAACTCGACCACGTCGCGGAAGGGCCAGGCGGCGACGACGCCCACGAGGTCCATCGGGTGCGTCGCCAGGATGATCCGCGACGGACGCATGGCGGCCAGGATCATGTAGGCCTCCAGCGCCCGTTCCATGAGCGTGCCGGCGGTGCAGAGGACGAAGGCGCGTTCGTTCAGGACCGTACGGTGGGAGCCTTCCAGGAAGAACTGGGCCACGCGCTGCTCGCGATAGGTGTCGGTGACGACGATCGCGGCGCCTTGCGGCTGGAGCCGCTCGATGATGTCGGCGACGACGCGGGTGTGGCCGCCGGTCTTGTAGAACTGTGTCGCCAGGACGCAGACGTTGTCGTTGGATTTGCCGCGCGGGTTCGGCTGGTCGGCGAGGCGCAGGCGGCGCGCGAGGCGCGGGACGAGGTCGTCCAGACCCTTCGCGAAGAGGCCGCGGCCGTAGATGGCGGGCGTGCGGAACTGTTCGGGGAGCTGGCCGACCTGGAAGAAAAGCGCCTCCAACGCCTCGATCGCGCGCGCCTCGGCGAGCTCCCGCTCCAGCCGGGGCTGCTCGTAGGGGAACCTCAAGCGGCCGGCTCGCCGCGGCCAGGCGGATGGCGATCTCTCTGAGGTGCTGCGGGCCCCGGGCGCATGGCCGCTATCTGACGGCGCGCGGCGCCTTTGGCAACATCGCGGCTAGCGGGCCCGAAGCGCCACAGGTGAAGCGGCGCCACGGTATCGGCCGTCGCGCGTTTGAGCGGCATGAGCATCGACAAGACCTTCGCCGGCTTCGCCAACCGGACCTCCAAGGCCGCCGGCAATCCGTGGACGTTCGGGCTCTGCCTGCTGCTCGTGATCGGGTGGGCGGCGAGCGGGCCGGTCTTCAAGTTTTCCGAGACCTGGCAGCTGGTGATCAACACCGGCACCACGATCATCACCTTCCTGATGGTGTTCCTGATCCAGAACACCCAGAACCGGGACAACGCGGCGATCCAGGCCAAGCTGGACGACCTGATCCTGACGTCAGCGGCCGAGAACGAGTTCATCGGCATCGAGAGCATGACCGACAAGGAGCTGAAGGCGCTGCACGACCGCTGCCTGTCGCGCGCGAAGGCGCACGAGGAGCTCCACGCGAAGGTGAAGGACGAGCTGGAGAACCGGGCGGGCAGGGGCGGTTCGCAGGCGCCAAGGGCGCGGCGAGCGTCGGGCGCGCGGCCGGCCCGGCGCAAGGCGGCCTAGGGTCCGGACACGATCGGTTCTGGGAAATTAGGAGCTGTCATCCCCGGCCGGAAGCGCGCGTGCGGCTGCAGAGTCGGGACCAGGGGATTCCGCAGTGCGCCCGCTCTGGGTCCCGGGTCTGCGCTACGCTCCAGCCCGGATGACAATTCTTGCTAAAGTATCGGAGTTAAAAGGGTTATTAGAATTTCCAATTGAGTCCGAACCCCAAGTCTGCCCTCCGCGAGGCGGCCCGGCCTGCTCGCGCTGACGGAGAGCGAGCTGCCGCAGCTCGCTCTCAGGGGGAGCCGGATTGCTCGGCAGCCCGAAGTCCAGATATCTGCCGATCCGAGTTCGGGGGGCGTCATGCATATGAAGTTGGCTTTCGGCGCGCTGATGGGCGTCTTGCTTTCGCTGGCCATGGCCGCACCGGCGGGTTCGTCGACGCTGTACCAGTCGATCCCCGACCTGACGGTTCGACCCGACGAGGTCGCGGTCTGCTCGGGCTGCAGCGACAGGTTTCAGGTGTACGGCGGCTTCGATCTCGAGACCGACGCCCTGATCAAGAGCATCGACATCGCCGTCCGCGCTTACGCGGGCGCCTGCTGCTTTCTCGACGACGAGTTCACGGTGCAGATCTATGACGGTCCGCCCTCGCTCGAGACCGCGACCTTGGTCTACGAACAACGGATTCATCCGTTGGGCGAGGGCTCGGGCCCCTACGATCAGTTCGCCTCGCCGCCGCTCATGACGGGCTACGAGACCGCAGTCGTCTCGTTCGACCTCCCATCCCTCCACCTCCTGGGCGGTCGCGCCTATTCGATCTCGCTTTATGGGCCCGACCATCACATGCCGATCTATCGGGCCGGCAGCAGCGACACCTGGCAAGATGGGGGACCGTTCTACTCCGACATTCCTCGCCACGAGTTTGTCTACTACCTGCCCAACGGCACGGCCCAGGACGGCGGATCGCTGGGCTTCCGGCTGAACGGCGAAGCCGTCCCCGAGCCCGCCACCTGGGCCCTGCTGATCCTCGGCTTCGCGATGGCGGGGGGCCAGGTGCGCCGCAGGTCGGTGCGCCGCCCCCGCCGCCTAGACGGCGACGTCCGCAGGTTCGTCCGCGAGCAGGCGGGCGATCTCGGCGAGCAGGGCCGGGGCCGAGATGGGCTTGGCGACCATGCCGTTCATGCCGGCCGCGGCGTACTCGGCCCGCTGGTGGACCATGGCGTTGGCGGTGAGCGCGATGATCGGCGTCAGCGCGGCGGGGCCCCGCAGGCCGCGGATCGCGCGCGAAGCCTCGACGCCGCCCATGTGCGGCATCTGAATGTCCATCAGGATCAGGTCGAAACGGCCTGAGCGGGCGGCCGCCACGCCGGCCACGCCATCCTCGGCTTCCACGACCTCGGCGCCCAAGCGGCCCAGCATGGTCCGGGCCACAAGGCGGTTGGTGGCGTTGTCCTCGACCAGCAGGATGCGCACGCCTTCGAGCAAGGCCCCGCCGACCGCCTCCTCGCGCACGGGCTGGGCCGCAGGCGCCGCGAAGGCCAGGCGGAAGGTGGAGCCCCGGCCCGCGGCGCTCTCGACCTCGATCTCGCCGCCCATCATGCGGATCAGGGCGCGGCTGATGGACAGGCCGAGGCCCGCGCCGCCGAAGCGGCGGGCTGTGTCGCTCTCGGCCTGATGGAAGCGTTCGAAGAGGCGCGCCTGGGCTTCGGGCGTCATGCCGATGCCGGTGTCCTCGACCTCGAAGCGCACCTCGCGGCGGCCCGCTCCGGCGTCGGTGACGCCCAGGCGGGCGACCACGCCGCCGGCCGAAGTGAACTTCACGGCGTTGCCGACCAGGTTGAACATGGCCTGGCGCAGGCGCACGGGGTCGGCCTCGATCCATAGGTCGTCGCCGGTGACCTCGCAGCGCAGGTCGAGGCCCTTGGCGCGGGCCTGGCCGTCCAGCAGGCCGACGACGGCGGACAGGGCTTCGCCCGCATCCATGGGCTCGGGCGCGAGATCGAGCTGGCCGGCCTCGATCTTGGAGAAGTCGAGCACGTCGTTAAGGAGCTGGGACAGCATCCGGCCGCTGTCGCCGGCGCGGCGCATCAGTTCGCGGCCCTCAGGCGAGATCTGTTCCTGCTCGAGAAGCTGCAGCGCGCCCAGCACGCCGTTCATGGGCGTGCGGATCTCGTGGCTGACGTTGGCGACGAACTCGGCCTTCGCGCGGGTGGCGGCCTCGGCCTCGGCCTTGGCTTCCTGGAGCGCGGCCTCGGCGGCGACCTGGGCGGTGACGTCGCGGCTGGCGTCGATGGTGGCGACCGGGACGCCGTCCTTGAGGATCAGCCGCCCGCTGGACTGGAGCCAGATCCAGTGGCCGGCCTTGTGGCGCACGCGGACAGTCATGATCTCCGCGCGGCCGGGATCGGCGATCATGCGCTGGAAAGCCTCGCCCATGGCGGCGCGATCCGTATCGGGGTCGGTGATCGCCCAGCGCGACCTGCCGATGAGTTCCTCTGGCGTGTAGCCGAGGACGGCGAGGGCGGCGGGCGAGACGTATTCGAATTCGCCGGTGAGTGCGGTGCGGGCGATCACGTCGGTGACGTTGGCGGCCAGGGTCTCGTAGCGGGCGAGGCTCTCGTTCAGGAGGCGCTGCTGCGCCTGCATCGACGGGGTGTCGATGGCGCGTCCAAGGCAGAAGAAGCCGCCCAGGGCCAGCGCGATCCAGATCAGGGCGGTCTCGCGCACGTCGAGGCCGCTCGCGCCCGCCAGCACGACCAGGGCGCCGATCGCAGGCGCCGCGCCGGCGGCCAGGAAGATGACCGGGGTGTTGTAGAAGAGCAGGATCGCGACCGAACAGATCACGAGCAACAGCACCGCTCCGGCCGCATGGCCCGCGACGGTTCCGGCGGACCAGAAGAGGACGCCCAGCAGCAGCCACCAGGCGTTCATGCCCAGATAGGCCGCGGTGAAGTTCACCCAGTTCCCGCGATCGCGGACGCGACCGGCAGGCGGCGACGCGAAGGCGAACCAGGCCCACGCTTCGATCGCCAGCATGCCGACGATCCAGCCCAGGCATATGGTCCATGGCAGCACGAGCAGGCCCGCGAGGCCCGCGAGCAGGCCGAGGCCCGCCTTGACCGCCGTCACGTCGCGCAGCGGCTGGGCCGCCTCCTCGAACCGGGCGGCGAGCGTCAGGCCGCGGCCCGTAGGCGCAGGCTCGGCGGTCGGCCGGGACTCGGCAGGCTTGAACAACGGCTCCCCCCTCAGGCGCGTGATCAACAGGCGCCGCCAGTCGTGACTGCGAAGCTAAGGCAACCTGCGACAAATCGACGTGCGCGGCGGCCGCGGGCGCTCGACGGAGGCAGGCGATTAGCCCAGGGTCGCCGTCGGCAAGCAGGGAGTACGACGATGATCCGCAAGGCGAGCGCGGTGTGGCGGGGCACGGGCCGGGACGGTGAGGGGGCGCTGAGCAGCCAGTCGGGCGTGCTGAGCGAGACGCCCTACAGCTTCAAGACCCGCTTCGAGGACCAGCCGGGGACCAACCCCGAGGAACTGATCGCCGCGGCGCACGCCGGCTGCTTCACCATGGCCCTGGCTTTCGCCCTGCAGCGCGAGGGCTTCGCGCCGGCGGAGCTCTCGACCGAGGCGGCGGTGTCGCTGGACCCGGACGGCGCGGGCTTCAAGATCACGAGGTCGGCGCTGACGCTGCGGGCCCGCGTGCCGGGGCTGAGCGAGGCGAAGTTCCGCGAGGTGGCGGAGGCGGCGGAGAAGACCTGCCCGGTGTCGCGCGTGCTGAACGCGGAGATCACGCTGGACGCGCTGTTGGAGGATTGAGGCGTCCGCCGACGCGCGTACGCCTGGCGCGCGACATCCAGGCAGCGCCGAAGCTCAAATCGTGCGCGCCAAGAGCCTTCCGCCGGGCCTGCGGGAGGCGGGAACTGGGCGCGCCGCCCGTGGTTCAAGAGTCGAGCCAGGAGGCGGGCATGCCAGACCCGATCACGCGGCCCGTCGCGCAGTATCTGCGCATGTCGACCGATCACCAGAAGTATTCCACCGCCTGCCAAGCGGCTGCGAACGCCGCCTATGCCGCCGCACATGGCTGGGAAATCATCCGCACCTACACCGACGAAGGATTGAGCGGTCTCACCATCAAGGGACGCGACGGCCTGAAGGCCCTTCTTGCCGACGCCCTGTGCGAGGATCGGCGGTTCGAGGCGATCCTGGTCTACGACGTCAGCAGATGGGGCCGATTCCAGGACCCCGACGAAGCGGCCCACTACGAGTTCATCTGCCGGCGCGCCGGGGCGCGGGTCCACTACACGGCGGAAGCTTTCGAGGGTGAAGGCGGCTTCCTTGCCTCGCTGGGAAAGCACATCAAGCGCGAGATGGCTGCCGAGTTCAGCCGCGACCTGTCGGCAAAGATTACGCGGGCTCAGCGCGGGCTCGGAGCACAGGGGTACTGGCAAGGGGGACTGTGCGGATTCGGTTTTCGGCGACTGGCGCTCAACGCCGACGGCTCGCCGCGCGCGCTTCTAGGACCCGGAGAGAGGAATCCTGTGACTGGCAGCCGGGTAACTCTCGTCCCGGGCCCGACTGAAGAGGTGGCGGTGGTTCGCCGCATATTCCGCTGGGCGGCCGACGGCGTGAACTCGCCGTCAATCACGGCGCGACTGAACGCGTCCGAAGTCCCAGCGCCGAAAGGACAGCGGTGGCACGCCTCGACTGTCGCAAAGATACTGAAAGACGAGAAGTATGCCGGCGTGGCGGTATTCGGCCGTCGGAATTGTCATCTCGGTGAGATCGTCCGGGCGCCTCGCTCAGAGTGGATCCGAAAGGTCGGCGCCTTTCCTGCGATCGTCGACCACGGGCTTTTCAAACGGGCACAGCGAGCCTTCCGCCGCTTGCGGCGATCAGACTCGGATGAAGAGCTTTTGGCCGTGCTCCGGCGTTTACTCGCAGCGCATGGGAAGCTCTCGAGCGGAATTATCGCCAAAGACCGATCCGCACCGCATCCAACGACGTTTTCCCGCCGATTCGGTTGCCTGGAAGCGGCGTATGCAGCCGCCGGATATGTGCCGTCCAATCAGCAACAGATGGCCATGGAACGGATTCGCAGAACTCGTCCTGACCGCGCAAGACGCCGTACGGCGATCGTGATCGATTGGCCCGGCCCCCGGCCGGGTTAGGGGCTGGTCGCCGACTTCCAAGCTTCTCACGGATCCTCAAGCCGAGAATGTCTTCCCGGACTTGCCGCGCCACCAGTGCGGCGAAGGCGCGGAGGCATGTCCGGTAGCGACGGTCCGGCGTTTTTCGGCCTCCGCCATTGACTGGCGCCGGCGATCCAAACTTCCCCACTCTATTCCACACTAGACTTCTACGAGAGAATATATAAGATGTTTCAAATAGTTGAGTGTGGAATCCTGACTTAAAATCCGCTTCTGGAAACAGAGTGCCGGTTCGAGCCCGGCCGCCCGCACCAGATGTACCGACGGCCCGCCCGCCGGCGAGCCTGGGCCCGGCTAGTGGTGGCGGCCGGGCTTCGGCGCCACGATCAGGAAGTTCTGCATCATGCCCGTGTCCTCGTGCGGGAGGATGTGACAGTGGAAGACCGACTTTCCCAGCCACTGCTTGAAGCGCATCCGGATGACGACCGTCCCGTTCATCGGGACCCAGACGGTGTCGCGGAAGACGCCGGGCGGCTCGGGAACGCCGTTGATCGAGATCACTTCGAACGAGACGACGTGGATGTGGAAGGGGTGTCCCTCGGTCCCGCCGTGGTGCGGCCCGCCGACCACCAGCGTCCATTCCTCGGCGTCGCCGCGGTCGACGACGATCGGGACCGCCGTCTCCTCGTACTGCATGTTGTTGATCAGGAGGTCGATGCCGACGACCGGGTTCATCACGCCCGGGAAGACGCCCCCGAACTGCAGGGTTCGGCGATGGCGGATCTCGGAGGGCTGGATCAGCGGGTAGTTGCGCGTGGGCGTCGGGAGGCGGCTGGGCAGCGGCATCGGCTTTGGCCGGCCGGCGACCTCGATCTCGCAGATCGTCTTCTGCACGCTGGTCAGGAACTGCTGCGATTGGGCGAGCTGCAGAACGCGGTAGACGCCCGGCGTGTCGCTGCCGCGGATCAGGAATTCCGCACGGTTGGAGGGGGCAAGCAGCACCTGGCCGAGGCCGGCGGTTCCTGAGTAGACGGGGATGGTCCGGACCTCGGTGAAGTTGACGCCGTCCAGCGCCAGGAGGTGCATCTCGTGGCCTTCGACCACGATGGGCATGAGGTTGTCGGACGCGCCGTTGAGCATCCGGAACCGCACGACTTCGCCGGGGCGGATGCGGATGCGCTGCGGCGGCAGCTGGGCGGGCGTAGGTTGGGTCGGCGCCGCGGGGTTGTGCGTCTCGCGGAAGAACGGCTCGCCGTTCATCAGGAAATAGCGCAGCGCGTAATCGCCTGTCGTGAAGCCGCCGCGCAGGTTCGTGGGTTCGGCCTTGCCGGTCGCGGGGTCATAGATCGTCACCTGTCCGGTGAAGGTCTGCCAGATGGCGTTCTGCTTCGGCTCGTATGTCCACAGGTCGGGATCGGTCTCGCTCGGGAAGAGGCCCAGGTCCTGCACGACGAGCGGGATGTCGCGCGCGGCCGTGATCTCGGGGACCTCGTCGATGTTCCCCCGCACGATGATCGGGCCGGCCATGCCGCTCACCGCCTGGACGGCCGTCGAGCCGTGGTGATGCGGATGGTACCAGTAGAGGCCCGGGGGGTGGTCGGCGGGGACTTCGAAATCGTAGTCCAGCGACTGGCCTGGCCCGACGGCGATCATCGGCGCGAGCGGATCGGAGGTGCCGAGCGGCTCGAAGAGGTGCGGGCGCACGTCCATGCCGTGAACGTGGAGGTTCGTCGCGTCGAGCCGGTGCGGGACGTTGTGGTCCCCGTTCCATCCTCGCGAGTCGTAAGGCGGCAGGTCATTGCGCAGGCGGATGCTGAGCACCTCACCCGGCCGCGTGGTGAGGAGAGGGCCGGGAACCTGGCCGTTGTACGCGCGCAGGCGCACGCGCCGCCCGTCGATCGTGGTTTCCTTGAACCCACAGGCGAGCTGCATCCGGCCAGCGTCGGCGGCTGGCGCGGTCCTGGCTGAGGGCGCGGCCGCGGCTGCGAGCGAGGCCGCCGTGGCCCCGGTCAGCAGGCCGCGGCGGGAGGGATGATCGCGGCCCATCCTCAGCTTCCCGACAGGGCGCAGGCCTGGGGCGCCTTCGCCGTCGCGAACCGCCCGTACTGCTGCAGGGGCACCTCGAGCTGTAGCGACATGTCGAGCGACATCGCCGCGAGGTATTTCCCGCCCGGGAAGCCCTGCGGCGGAGTCGGGTTCTGGAAGTAGGCCGCGTGGTCCGTGGCGTTGATCTGCGGCGCGGCGGGCGCGGGCGCGGCCGCCACCATGAGCGCGGCCCTGGCCGCGGCGCGCCCGTGTGTTGCCGTCTTCATTCCTCGTTTCCCCCGTCTGCGATCAGGACGATGGCGCCGGCCCCTTGGCGACATAGCTGTAGAAGCCCGCACGGTCGGCGAAGCTCAGGTAGGCCTCCTGTGGCGGCCGCTTCGATCCCGATGGCGCGGAGCAGTCGCCCCTGCTCGAAGCTCCACTCGTGACCTGGAGCGCGGTCGTCTCGCGCGTCGGACGCAACAAATGCGCGTGTTGCAGCAAACCGTATTCTCAAGGTTGTTGGAGTCAAGCCGCGTTCGCTGGCCGCGAAGCGGCGCGGCTTCACGCCCTTAGCGGGAAGACGCCCAACAGCATCGCGCCCAGGGCCAGCACCGCGCAGGTGACGGCCGCCCAGCGCATGGTGAAGCGCTGGTGGTCGCCGAATTCCACACCCGACAGGCTGACCAGCAGCCAGGTGGATGGCACCAGCGGGCTCAGCAGGTGGAACGGCTGGCCGACGAGGGCCGCTGCGCCGATGGCCGGCTTGCCGATCCCGTAGTGCGAGGCCGCCTCGGCCAGCACCGGCAGGACGCCGAAGTAGAAGGCGTCGTTCGAGACGAAGAACGTGCCAGGCAGGCTGATGACGGCGGTGATCGACGCCAGGTAGGGGCCCATCGAGGGCGGGATCAGCGCCAGCAGCGACTTCGGCATGGCCTCGACCATGCCCGTCCCCGACAGGATGCCGGTGAAGACGCCGGCGGCGAACACCAGCGAGACCATGGCCAGCACGTTGGGCGCGTGGCTGGCGATCCGGGCCTTCAGGTCTTCCATCCGCGGATAGTTCACCAGGGCCGCGACCGCGAAGCCCAGCATGAACAGCACCGACAGCGGCATGACCCCGGCCACCAGCACGGCGAGCAGCGCGACGGTGAGGGCGGCGTTGATCCAGAACAGGCGCGGCCGGCACGCCGCCGGGTCTGTCGACACCGTCACTTGGCCGGCTTCGGTCAGGGTCAGGTCCGAGATGCCGGCAATCTGGTCGTTCCAGGTCCCCGGCACGGCGCGCGGGATGGCGGCCGCATCCAGGGTCAGGCGGCCTAGCCGCCGCCGCTCGGCGCGGCCGTAGAGCCAGGCCAGCAGCACCAGCCACGCCAGGCCCAGCGCCATGGCGGGTATCATCGGCAGGAACAGCTCGGCCGGCTCCAGCTGCAGCGCCGCCGCGGCGCGGGCGGTGGGCCCGCCCCAGGGCGTCAGGTTCATGATCCCGCTGCACAGGATGATCAGGCAGGCCATGATCAGCGGGTTCAGGCGAAGGCGCTTGTAGAGTGGCAAGAGAGCCGTGCAGGTGACCATGTAGGTCGTCGACCCGTCGCCATCGAGCGAGACGAAGGTCGCAAGGATGACCGTGCCGATCACCACCCGGACGGGATCGCCCTGCACGACCTCCAGCAGCCGGCGGACGACCGGGTCGAACAGGCCGGCGTCGATCATCAGGCCGAAGTAGAGGATGGCGAACATGATCATGACCGCCGTGGGCGCGATCTTCGTCACGCCCGCCAGCATCATCGCGCCCAGCTCCGGCGCCTGCCCGGCCAGGGCGCCGAAGATCACCGGCACGACGATCAGGGCCACCAGCGGCGCCAGCCGCCGGGTCATGATCAGCGTCATGAACGTGGCCACCATCAGGAAGCCGAGGATCGACAGCAGCATGGGGCCCGCCCGGACGACTCGTCCCCAGCGTAGCGGCGCCAGCGAGGCCGGCAATTCGAGGGGTTCCGGCCGCCGCGGCAGGGCGCCTATGATGGCCGCGATGCAAGTCCGACCTCTCGCCGAACGGGTGCGCGGCTGAAGCGCCTATTCATCGCCAACCGGGGCGAGATCGCCATCCGGGTCGCCCGCGCCGCCGCCGATCTGGGGATCGCGACTGTGGCGGCCTATTCGCAGGACGACGCCACCTCGCTGCACGCCCGCCTGGCCGACGAGGCCGTGGCGCTGCAGGGCGTGGGTCCGCGGGCCTACCTCGACATCCACGCCGTGGTCGCCGCGGCCGTGGGGGCCGGCTGCGACGCGGTGCATCCGGGCTACGGCTTCCTGTCGGAGAACGCTGCCTTCGCCCGCGCCTGCGCCGCGGCGGGCCTCACCTTCGTGGGGGCGAGCCCCGAGGCGCTGAACCTGTTCGGCGACAAGGCCCGCGCCCGCGCCTTCGCCGCCGAGCACGGTGTTCCGCTCGCCCCTGGCACGGCCGGCCCCGCCACCCTCGACGAGGTGCGCGCGCTGCAGGCTGAAGTGGGCGGCCCGATCATGATCAAGGCCCTGGCGGGCGGCGGCGGGCGCGGCATGCGCCTGGTCGAGACCGGCGAGGACCCGGCCGTGGCCTACGACGCCTGCGTCCGCGAGGCCGAGGGCGCGTTCGGCGACGGGCGGCTCTACGCCGAGGCGGTGATCGCCCGCGCCCGGCACATCGAGGTGCAGGTCGCCGGCGACGGAACCTCCGCCGTGGCGATCCACGATCGGGAGTGCTCGATCCAGCGCCGCCGGCAGAAGCTGATCGAGGTGGCGCCCGCCATCGGCCTGCCGTCAGAGATCCGCCTCACGCTGCAGGAAGCCTCGATCCGCATGGCCTCGGCGGCGGGCCTGCGTGGCCTGGCCACCTTCGAATACCTGCTGGACGGCGCGACGGCGGCCTTCATGGAGGTCAATCCGCGCCTGCAGGTGGAGCACACGGTCACCGAGGCGGTGACGGGCCTGGACCTCGTCCAGATCCAGCTGGGCCTCGCCGCCGGCGGCAGCCTGGCCGACCTGGGCGTCGCGGCCGGCCCGCCGCCCGTGTCGGGCGCGGCGATCCAGCTCCGCGTGAACCTGGAGAGCCTCGGCGCCGACGGCCAGGTGGCTGGCGGGGCAGGGGGCGTGCTCGGCCGCTACGAGCCGCCCAGCGGCCCGGGCGTCCGGGTCGACGGCTACGGCTACGGCGGCTATCGCACCAACCCGGCCTTCGACTCGCTGGTCGCCAAGGTGATCGTGCACGCGCCGACCCTGGCCGCCGCCGCCGTGCGCGCGAACCGCGCGGCCGCCGAGTTCCGCATCGAGGGCGCGCCCACCAGCCTGCCCCTGCTGCGCGCCCTGCTGGAGCGGCCGGAGTTCGTGGCTGGCGCCGCCGACACCACCTTCCTCGAAACCAATCTGCCAGAGCTGTTGGCCCGCGCCGCCGAACTGACGCCGGCGCCCGTGGCTGAGGCCTCGGAGAGCGCCGCCCGGGCCCAGGTCGCCACCCCGCTCGGGACTCAATCCGCGCCCGCCCCGCTGCGGGGCACAGTGGTCAGCCTGGAGGTCGCGCCCGGGGATGCCGTCGCCGTCGGCCAGCCCGTGGCGATCCTGGAAGCCATGAAGATGCAGCATGTGGTGGCCGCGCCCGTCGCGGGCCTGGTCCGCGCCCTGGCCGCCGCCGTCGGCGAGACCCTGGACGAGGGCGCGCCGCTGGCCTTCATCGAGCCCGGCGCCGACGCTGCCCACGCCGTCGCGGCCGAGGAGATCGACCTCGACCTGATCCGCCCCGACCTGGCCGAGGTCTTGGCGCGCACCGCGCTGACCCTCGACGCCAGCCGACCCGACGCCGTGGCGCGCCGCCGGCGCAACAGCCAGCGCACGGCCCGCGAGAACCTGGCCGACCTGTTCGACCCCGGCACCTTCAAGGAGTACGGCGCGCTGGCCATCGCCGCTCAGAAGCGCCGTCGCTCGGTGGAGGACCTGCAGGTCAACACCCCGGCCGACGGCATCGTCACGGGCGTGGGCGAGGTGAACGGCCAGCGCTGCGTGGCGCTGGCCTACGACTTCACCGTGCTGGCGGGCACGCAAGGGCACTTCAGCCACAAGAAGACCGACCGCATCCTGGAATTCGCCGAGCACTGGAAACTGCCCGTGGTCTGGTACACCGAGGGTGGCGGCGGCCGGCCGGGGGACGTGGACGCCGGCGGCCTATCGGCCTCGTCGCTGGACACCACCAGCTTCACCACCTTCGCGCGTCTCTCGGGCGTGGCGCCGCGCATCTCCATCAACTCGGGTCGGTGCTTCGCGGGCAATGCGGTGTTCTTCGGCTGCGCCGACATCACCATCGCCACGGAATATTCGAACATCGGCCTGGGTGGCCCCGCGATGATCGAGGGCGGCGGCCTGGGCGTCTTCTCGCCCGACGAGATCGGCCCCTCGGCGGTGCAGTACGCCAACGGCGCGCTCGACCTGCTGGTGGCCGACGAGGCCGAGGCGACCGCCGCCGCGCGGCAGCTGCTGGGCTATTTTCAGGGCGACGTCGCCGACTGGACCTGCCCGGACCAGCGCCTGCTGCGCCACCTGATCCCCGAGAACCGGGTGCGCGCCTACGACGTGCGCCGGGTCATCGAGACGTTGGCCGACGCCGGCTCGTGGATCGAGCTGCGCGGCGGCTACGGCAAGGGGATGATCACCGGATTCCTGCGGATCGAAGGCCGGCCGCTGGGTCTCTTCGCCAACGACCCGCGCCACCTGGGGGGCGCAATCGACAGCGAGGGCGCGGAGAAGGGCGCCCGGTTCCTCCAGCTCTGCGACGCCTATGGCGTGCCCGTGATGAGCCTGTGCGACACGCCGGGCTTCATGGTCGGCCCCGACAGCGAGGCCACCGCCGCCATCCGGCGCGGATCGCGCCTGTTCGTGACCTCGGCCGGCCTCGGCGTGCCGCTGTTCGCCGTGGTGCTGCGCAAGGGCTATGGCCTGGGCGCCCAGGCCATGACCGGCGGCGACTTCTCGGCCTCGGCCTTCACCATCGCCTGGCCCACTGCCGAGTTCGGACCGATGGGCCTGGAGGGGGCCGTGCGCCTGGGCTACCGCAAGGAGCTGGACGCCGAGCCCGACCCTGTCGCCCGGGAAGCGCTGTTCCAGAAGCTGGTCGGCCGCATGTACGAGAATGGCAAGGCGATCTCGGTGGCCCAGGTGGACGAGATCGACGCCGTCATCGACCCCGCCGAGACCCGCGACTGGATCGTGCGCGGCATCAAGTCGTGCCCGCCGCGGGCGCCTGGCAGGGCGCGGTCGTTCGTCGACGTCTGGTAGCGGTTGCCTGACGCTGGGTGCGGCCGGGCACAGCAGGGCCACTGCATCCCGGAGCGACCATGAAACTCGACAACACCATCTCGGCCGTCATCACCGGCGGCGCCTCGGGCCTGGGCGCGGCGACGGCCCGCCGGCTGGCCGGCCACGGCGTGAAGGTGGCCGTGTTCGACCTCAACCCCGAGGCGGGCGAAGCCCTGGCCAAGGAGATCGGCGGCGTCTTCTGCCAAGTGAACGTCACCTCGTCCGAGGACGTGGACGCCGCTTTCGCCAAGGCCCGCGCCGCGCACGGCCAGGAGCGGATCCTGGTGAACTGCGCCGGCGTCGGCGGCGGGGCCAAGACCGTGTCGCGCGACAAGGAGACGGGCGCGGTCAAGGAATATCCGCTCGAGAACTTCGAGCGGATCATCCAGGTGAACCTGATCGGCACCTTCCGCTGCATCACCAAGAGCGCGGCCGGCATGCTGAGCCTGCCGGTGCTGGAGGACGGCGACCGCGGCGCGATCGTCAACACCGCCTCGGTGGCCGCAGAGGAGGGCCAGATCGGGCAGGTGGCCTACACCGCGTCGAAGGCCGGCATCGTCGGCATGACGCTGACCATCGCCCGCGACCTCTCCAGCGAGGCGATCCGGGTCAACACCATCCTGCCGGGCATCTTCGACACGCCGCTGCTGGGCCGCGCGCCCGAACACGTGAAGGCGGGCCTCGCCGCCTCGGTGACCTTCCCCAAGCGCCTGGGCGTGCCCGAGGAGTACGCCCAGCTCGCCGAGACCATGATCACCAACGGCTATTTCAACGGCGAGGACGTCCGCCTGGACGGCGCAATCCGGATGACGCCGCGCTAGGCAGACTAGGCTCGCCCTGGCCGGGCTTGGCCGGCCTGGGCGATCAGCCGCTCGTGCAGGGTGTCCAGCCTGTGCGCGTGGCGAAGGCCTATGCCCTCAAGGTGCTGGAACAGCGCCCCCGCATCGGCGTCGATCAGGTCGAAGCCGATGTCGGGCGGCGTCAGGATCGTGTCGTCCAGGTCCGACAGGCAGAGCCCGCACATCGACCAGCGCGGGAACCGCCGCTCATCGATCCCGGCCAGCAGGCGCAGCCGCACGTCGCGGTGCCGCTCGTCGACAAGGATGCGTTCGTAGCAGGCCGTCACGAGCCGGTCCGGCCCCTCCAGGGCCTGGACGAAGCATTCGCCGTTTGCCAACAGGAGGCCGGTGATCGCGTCGCGACGGTTGCGCCGGGCCGAGACGACCAGGATGTCCTCCATCGTGGTCGCGATCTGCGCGGCGGCCGTGTCGGCGATCCGGCTGGCGTAGAGGAGTCGGCAAAGCATCGCCGATCCGGGATAAGACCTGCGCCGTGGGATGCAAGCCTCCCGGCGCTGGCCCGACCTGATGGGCCCCACCGCGTCACCTCGAACGTCAGGGAGTAGACGCCGCTGCGGGCCACCGGCTCCGCGGCGCTCTCGGCGCGGATCGGGAAGTCGGGGACGAAGAAGTTGGTCTCCGACAGCGCTGCCTGGGCGTCACGAAGGCCCGGTCCGGCGCGAAGGTGGTGGGCGCGAGATAGGGCGTGTGCGCGGCGGCGAGGCCCGCGAGCGTGAGGCTGCCGATCAGGCCGGCGAACAGGCAGCGTACAGGGCTTTGCGACGCATCGTCAGAAATCTTCCAGGTAATTCAAAAGGTCAGCGCGAGACTTCGAAGGTCAGGCTGTAGGTAGTGGTCTTGGGGGCGGGGACCATCGGCTGCCCCTCGACGCGACCTGGCCAGGTGGCGACCAGGACGTAGACGCCGGCCTCCTCGATGGTGATGGCGGCCGCGCCGTCGGGGCCCGTGCGGGACGAGTTCGTGTAGCGCTTCTCCTCGTAGAAATCGCCGCCGCGGTAGACGGCGTAGGCGACGTCGCCCACGGGCTTGCCGTCGTTGAGGAAGCGCAGCTTGAAGGCCTCGCCGGCGAAGATCTCGTTGGGATGGGTGACCAACTCGGCCTCGAAACCCTGGCCCGTGGGCTTCAGGGCGCCGCGGTCGGGCGCGCCGCGGGTCACATAGGTCTCGGCCCGCAGGACCGAGACCGCGTTCATCGTCTCGGCCCCGGGCGGGACCGCCGATTCCTCGATGCCGCGGCCACCGCCGCCGCCGCCGCCCGCGGGCGGCGCTGCGCCCCCGGACGCGGCGGGACGCGGTGCCTCAGGGCGCGGGGCCTCGCCGCGCGGCGGGCCGCCGGGAGCGCCAGCCGGGCGGATCATTTTCCACTCGCCGTCCACCTTGGCCCACTTGGCCGTACGGCCGGTGCGCTCGCCCGTGGTGATGCGATAGGTGCCGGGGCCGGGCAGGGCGGCCTCGACGACCGAGAATTCCTTGTGGTTCGTGGCGCCGGTCGCCCTCACCGGGGCGCCGGTGGGGCCCGTGACCCAGTAGTCGCCCTCACCGCGGATGGGGAAATCCATGGCGAAGAAGTGGTCGGCGGCCATGCCCGACTCGAGGGTGACGAAGTCGCGCTTGGGCCCGAACGTCGTGGGCTTGATGTACGGCATGTGCGCAGCCTGCGCCGCCTGGGCGACCAGAAGGGCGCCCATCACGCCCACGAAACCCGCCACCCGCTGCATTTTCACGACTCCACCTGAGCCATGCCTTGCTAATGCGAACCATTCGCACATACAAGGGCCTCAGTGGGTTGGGGCGTGCGCACGCCTCGCATTTTGCTGGAGCCGTCATGTCCTCGCTCGTCGCCGTTTCCGCCCTCCTGGCCAGTGTAGCGGCCCCCAGCGAGGCGCCGGCGCAGACCTGGTCGTTCCACCTGGACCACGTGCTGGGGACGTCGTTCGACATGGCGGTGGAGGCCGGTACGCGGGCCGAGGCCGAGTTCGCCTTCGCCGCCGCGAACAGCGAGATCGCGCGGCTGGACCGGGTGCTGAGCGGCTGGCGCGAGGACAGCGAGCTTGCGGCCCTGAATCTCGCCGAAGCCAGGCAGGTGTCGCCCGACCTCTTCGCGGTGCTCTCGGCCTGCGAGTCCTGGCGCACGAAGACCGGCGGCGCGTTCAGCGGGCGGATGGGTGCGGCCGAGGGGCTCTCGAGGTTGGACGACATCTGCGCCGCCGTGGCTCGCGCCGAGGCCGCCGACGTGGGCCTGGACCGCGCCACCCGCACGGTGACCCGCCCCGAGGCTGTGACCTTCGCCGTCGACGGCCTGGCCAAGGGCCATGTGATCGACGCCGCGCTGGCCGCCGCCCGCCGCGCCGCGCCCTGCGCCCGGGCCATGATGATCGACATCGGCGGCGACATCGCCTGCTGGGGCGACCGCCAGTGGAGCGTCGGCGTGGCCGATCCCGCCAACCTGGCCGACAATGCCGCGCCGGCGGCGATCGTCCGCGTCTCGAACCGCGCCCTGGCGGTCAGCGGCCCGGGCATGCGCGACCGCCTGGTGGACGGCACGGCCCGGCCGCACCTGACCGATCCCACGACCGGCGCGCCGGCTCCGGCCCGCCAGACCGCGGTGCTGGCCGCCGACGCCGTGACCGCCGATGCGGTCTCGACCGCGCTCTCGGTGATGCCGCCTGACGCGGCCCTGGCCTTCGCCGAGGCGACGCCGGGCCTGGAAGCCATGATGATCGAGGACGGCCAGGCCTGGGCGACCTCGGGCTGGAACGCTTGCCAGGCGGCCGCTCCACTGCCCGCCGGCTTCACGGTGGACGTCACCTACACGCTGCCGAAGATCGAGGCCGCCAACTACAAGAAGCCGTTCGTGATCGTCTGGGTCACGGACATGGACAAGAACCCGATCAAGACGCTGCTCGTGCAGGGGCTGCGGCAGGATTGGCAGGAAGACAACTACGTCTGGTGGCGGCGCGTGGGCCGCAAGACGCCCGGCATCGTCGAGGCCATGGGCAAGCCCACCCGGGCGCCCGGCAAGTACACAGTGGGGTGGGACGGCACGGACGCCGACGGCAAGCGCGTGGCGCAGGGCAAATACCTGATCAACGTCGAGGCCGCCCGCGAGCATGGCGGCCATGCCTACCAGGCGATCGAGGTGACGCTGGGGGCTGCGCCTGCGACCGGGGCCGCGCCCGGCAAGGACGAGCTGGGCGCCACCCAGGTCCGATACGGGAAGTCGAAGTAGGTGAAGGCCGACGCCCAGCCCAAGGCGGCCCGCAAGGCCATCAACTGGAAGGTCGAGATCTACCGGCAGTCGCGCGCCTGGCACGGCTACCTGTCGGCGTTCGCATTCCTGGCCCTGATCTTCTTCGCAATCACTGGCCTCCTGCTGAACCACCCCGAGTGGACGACCACCGACAAGGAGCAACCGTCGAAGGAGGCGACCGTCACCCTGGTCGCCGCCGACCTGGCGCGCGCCAAGGCGGCCGAGGATCCGGCCAAGGCGCTGGGCGAGGCGGTGGGCAAGGCCACGCCGCTAATCGGCGCCTGGCAGAGCGGCGAGGTGATCGACGAGGAGGCCCAACTGCGCTTCGAGGGGCCGAAGGGCTCGTCCGACGTCGTCGTCGACCTCGCCACCGGTAAGGCCGAGGTCGAGACCAAGCACGCCCGCCTGATCGACACGATCAACGAGCTGCACCGTGGCAAGAACGCCAGCACGGCCTGGAAGGCGATCATCGACGCCTCGGCGATCGTCATCCTGCTGCTGTCGCTGATCGGCTACGTGCTGTTCTTCAGCCTGCGCTTCCGCCTGCGGACCAGCTTGATCCTGACCGGCGTCAGCCTCCTGGGCCTCGTCGGCGTCGTGGTGTTCTTCACGCCCTAGTGCAGGGTGCGGCCCGCGGCGCCGGGCTCGCTCCGCGCGCCCAGCCGCGCGGGAAGGGGCCAGCCGGCCTGGGCCAGAGCCGCGTTCAGCGAGCGGGCCAGCACCATCACCGGCTGCGGGTCGCGGACCAGCGGCGCGAGCAGCTTCTCGCCCAGCTCGAACGCCACCGGCGCGACGCCGCAGGCGACCACCAGCCGCTGGACGTCGTGCGCCGCGCCGCCGCAGCAGGCGCACTCGGCCTTGATGGGGCGAAGCGTCGTGGCCTCCACGGCCTGGATCCACGCCAGGAACAAGGCCGCCACCTGGGGATTGGTCCGCCGGCTCAGCGCGTCGGACACCGCCCGGTGCGGCTGCTCGCCGGCGCACCGGGCCGCCGCCCACGCCCTGACCCCGCAGATCAGCAGGTTCTCGCCGGGGGTGAGCTTGGCGGCTGGGTCCATGCTTGGACAATGGTGCAAATGCGAATTAGTCGCAATATGAGTCTGCAAGGTGACAGGCCTCCAGGCCCCGGCGCTAGCCGTCGGCCGCGATGACCACGAAGGGCGCCCAGTAGGCGGGGTGGGCCCATTCCGGCCGCCAGCCGGGCAGGGGCGAGCCGTCGGGGCGCCGGCCCGTCCGGACCGCCTGCATGGCCTTCTGCAACGCCTCGGCCTTGCTGAGCCGCGGGTTGGCCTTCTGGATGGCCAGGGTCTGCACCGTCAGAGCGGCGGTGGCGTCGTCGAACACCCGCCAGTGGCTCACCAGCAGCGCCCGCGCCCCGGCGTAGAGGAAGGCCCGCGCCAGGCCCGAAAGGCTGTCGGCGCCCGGCTGGCCGTCGCCGCCGGCGGTGTTGCAGGCCGAGAGGATCACCCAGTCGGCCGAGAGCTCGAGCGCGGCCGCCTCGCTGGCGGTCAGCACGCCGTCGTCCTGAGCGCTGGCCTTCGCCGGCGGGCTCAGCACCAGGCCCGGCTCGTCCACGCCCGGCGCCTCGTGCGACAGCAGGCCGTGGGTGGCGATGGCGACCACGCCGGCCTTGCTGAGGTCGGGCGAGGTCTTGATCGAGGTCTCGGTCGCCTTGCCGCCCAGGCGCACGCTGGCGGCGGGCGCGCCCAGGGTCCGCGCCATGGCCCGCAGCTCGTCGGCCGTGCCAGGCAACGGTGCGAAGACGGCGGGCTTGGCGTCGGCCGCGCCGCGCAGGACGGGGGCCGGGCGGTCGATGGCCGGGTCGCCGTAGCCCACGAACGCCCAGCGCTGGGCGGCCGGGCGCTTCGACGGCGCGGTGGTCCGTAGGCTGGCGACCGAGGGCAGGGTGGTCAGGGCGTAGCGGTCGGCGAGCCAGCTCGCGGCGGCCAGCGCCTGCGGGTTGTTCTGGCCGGCCTGTGGGGCCGAGGTGGGCAGGAGCCCGAGCGGCAGGCTGCCGAACGCCCCCGAGGTGGTGACGAACAGCCGGTCCACGCCGGGCAGCGCGCTTTCAACTGGGGCGATCAGGTCGCGGTAGAGGCTGTAGGCGGTCTGCAGGTCGAACGGCTGGACATGCGCCTCGCTCACCGGCCCGGCCTTGCCGCCGCAGGCGCCGTCGTCCACCTCGCAGCGCAGGGCGCGGATGCGGGCCTCCAGCTCGGCCTGCCGGCCTTCGAGCCGGTTCCACGAGACCTTGATGCGCGAGATGGCGAAGACGTGGACGTCGTCGCCGGTCGGCACGATGAACAGCAGGCCCTCGCCGGGCTTCAGCCGCTTCTGGGCCTGGGCGATGGAGAGCGCGGGCGGCGAGATCGTCTCGGCGTAGTTCGGGTTGTCCTTCTGCAGGCGCGCGTCGAGGCCGGCGAGCTCGCGGCCGACGGCGTCCAGCGCCGCGCCGACGCGGGCCGCCTTCGCGGGATCGTCCTGCGGCAGGGCTCGGGCGAGCTGCCCCTCGATCTGGCGAACCTGGCCGGCCAGGTCCTGGCGCACACGCGCATCGCCGGCGGCGGCCTTGCGAGTGAAGGCGGCCCTGGCCGCGGTCTGGGCCAGAGCGCGGGCGGCCGGGGACACCTCCAGGTCCTGGGCGGCGGTGAACGCCTGGTCCTGCAGCCGGCCCATCTGGTTCGGCTGGTCGCGCGAGGCCAGCCAGGCCAGGCGCAGGTAACGGCGGAACACCGGCTCGCCGGCGGCGGCGGCGGAGTCGCCGTCGGCGCGGGCGCGACGGATGGCGGCGTCGGGGTCCGAGCCGGTGGTTCCAAGATCGGCGGAGCGGCGGGCCCGCACGATGGCCACGGCGCGCGATGACAGCTGTTCGGCGCCGGCGTTGGCGGCCAGGTGATGCTGGTTCTCGGCCAGGGCGTCGTAGGTGGCGGCAGTCAGAGGATGGCGCTCGCCCAGCGCGGCGCGCCGCACCTCCAGCGCCCGGCTCAGCATCGGCTCGGCGTCACGGTAGCGGCCGCGCGCGCTGAGGTCGGCCGCCAGCGCGGCGTAGGCCTGGGCCGTGGCGGGATCGTCCTCACCGCGCGCCGCGCGGACGATCTCCAGCGCCTTGCGGTGCAGCCGCTCGGCGTCGGCGCGCTTGCCGCGGGCGGCTAGGTTGTCGCCCAGTGCGCCGTAGCTGACGCCCGTGTCGACGTGGGTCTCGCCCAGCACCTTGCGGCGGGTCTCCAGCGCCTCGCGCAGCAGGGGCTCGGCCTCGCCCGGCCGCTTCTGGGCGTCGAGGTTGGCGCCGAGCGCCGCGGCGTCGGCGGCGGTGGCGGCGTGGCGCTGGCCGCGCACGTCGCGGTCGGTGGTCAGGGCCAGGCGGAGCAGCGGCTCGGCTTCGGCGTGGCGGCCCTGGGCGTCCAGGTTCGAGCCCATGCGGGCGTAGGCCTGGGCGGTGGCGGCGTCGCGCTCGCCGAACGCGTCGCGGCGGATGGCCAGCGAGCGGCGGTGCAGCGGCTCGGCCTCGACGTAGCGGCCTAGGTCGTCGAGCGTCGCGGCGAGCGAGCCCAGGTCGGCCGCCAGCTGCGGATCCTTCTCGCCCAGCAGCCGCGTGTCGGCTTCGACCGCCTGTCGGTACAGCGGCTCGGCCTGGGCGGGGTGGGACTGGGCGCGCAGAATGTCGGCCAGCGCCACCACGGCGGCGGTCGCCTCGGCGCTGCGGTCACCGAACATGGCGCGGCTGGCGGCCAGCAGGTCACGGCGCAGCGGCTCGGCCTCGGCGAAGCGGCCCCGCCGCTCCAGCACGCCCGCCAGGTTGGAGATGGCCAGCAGGGTCTGCGGGTCGCGCGCGCCCAGCGCCTTGCGGTCGATGTCCAGCGCGCGACGATAGAAGGGCTCGGCCGCTGCGTCCTTGCCCTGGCGCACCAGCGCCTGGGCGATCCATGACCAGGAGACGGCGGTGACGGCGGCCTCAGGGCCGTAGGCGCGCTGCTCGATGGCGACGCGGCGGCGGGTGACCTGCTCCAGGTCACCCCACTTGCCGGCCTTGCGCGCGGTCTCAGCCTGGACGACCAGGCGCTGCCATTCGGCGGTTTCCTTGGGCGTGAGGGCGCGCGGCGTCGCGGGCGCGGGAGCCGCCAGCGCCACAGCGTCCGGGGACGCAAAACAGATCAGCGCCGCGGCCGTTACGCCCGCGCGCCAAAGTCCCGGACGCATACGCCCGTCCTCTCACGAATCTCCCACGGGGTGACCTTACTCGCTCGACGCGCGAGTCCGCAGGGGACCTGACGCCGCACCGCCCGCGCCGATGTAGCCCAGCGTCGACGCCCGCTGGATCGCCTGGGACCGGCCGGGGACGCGGAGCTTGCGGGCGGCGTTGGTGACATGGAACCGGACCGTAGGCAGCGAGATGGTCACAAGTTCGGCGATCTCTGCGTCAGTTTTGCCGGCGGCCGCCCATTTCAGGCACTGGATCTCGCGCCGCGTCAGCTTGGCCGGCGTCTCGTCCGGGCCGGTCACCGCCTCCTCGTAGGTGGCGACGAACCGCAGCGCGAGCACGTGCATCTCGGCGGCGTGGCGGGCGAAGGCGCGGGCCACGTCGAACCCCTGGTCCTCGGTGGCCCAGACGACCGCGCCGATCACGCCGCCGGGCAGGTAGGCGGGCGCGACGATCGAGGCGCCGACGCCGTAGGTGTCGATCGGGCCCTCGGCGGTGATGGCGTCCAGCGCCCGGTTCGGCCGCCACGAGGCGAAGCGGCCGCCGGTGAAATAGAAGGGCTCGGAACAGGCGCGCGAGGCGTGGATGAAGGCCGCACGCAAGGCGAAGCCGTGATCCTCCCAATAGCGAAGCTTGGGATCGACCCAATGGAAGACGGTCTCGGCCAGCGGCCGGCCGTCCGAGCCGGTCGGCGGGACGGTCGAGGAGATGTCGGCGGCTGCGGCCACGTACGGCAGGCCGATGCGCGCGCCGATGTCGACGATCTCGCGCGCCAGAGCCTCGGCGTCGGTAAGCAAGCGTCCGCCCCCTATCACTTCCGCTAGCTTGTTCGGTCAGGCCCCGGCCCGCAAGCTTCCAGCCAAGAACAGGCGCCCATTCGAGGCGCCAAGGGGAGGAAGCATGCGATTGGGTTGGTGGAGGCCGTCGGCCACGGTGCTGGCGGTCATTTGTGCTGCGGGTCAGGCGCGGGCCGCAGAGGCGGACGTGGCCGAGGTGGACGCGGTGATCGTGACCGCCCAGAAGCGCGAGCAGAACCTGCAGGACGTTCCGATCGTCGTGAACGTGGTCTCGGGCCAGCAGCTCCAGGACGCCGGCGTCCGCGACGTGAAGGACCTGCAGGTGCTGACGCCCGGCCTCAGCGTCACCTCGTCCACCGGCAGCGCCCAGACCTCGATCCGCATCCGCGGCGTCGGCACCATCGGCGACAATCCAGGCCTGGAGTCCTCGGTCGGCACCGTGATCGACGGCGTCTACCGCGCCCGCAGCGGCGTGGCCTTCGGGGATCTGGGCGAGCTGGAGCGCATCGAGGTGCTGAAGGGGCCGCAGGGCACCGTCTTCGGCAAGAACACCTCGGCCGGCGTGATCAACGTGATCACCAAGGCGCCCGAGTTCGATTTCGGCGCCGACGCCGAACTGACCTACGGCAACTACGACGCCCGCGCCGTGGCCGCGAGCGTCACCGGCCCGATCAGCGACACGGTGGCCGGCCGGGTCTTCGCCGCCATCCGCAAGCGCGACGGCTTCATGCACGTCCGCAACGGCGCGGGGCCCAGCACCCAGTCGCGCAACGAGGACCAGGACGTCGCCACCATCCGTGGCCAACTGCTCTGGCTGCCGACCGATACCCTGACCGTGCGCGCCATGGCCGACTACACCCGGCGCGACGAGCACTGCTGCCTGACCGTCACGACCCTGGTGGGGCCGACGGGCGCCCTGATCGACGCCGTGGCGGCCGACGAGGGCACGCTGCGTCCGGCCGATCCGTTCCGCCGCCTGGCCTACGCCAATCGGCAGTCGAACCAGGAGCTGACCGACAAGGGCGTCTCGCTGCAGGCCGACTGGGAGATCAACCCGGACGTCACTCTGACCTCGATCACGGCCTGGCGAGACTGGAAGAACGAGCAGGGCGCCGACATCGACTTCTCGTCGGCTGACATCTGGTACCGACCCAGCGACGGGCGCACGTTCAGCAAGTTCGAGAGCTTCTCGCAGGAGGTCCGGCTGGCGGGCGTCGCCGGCCCCATCGACTGGATGGTCGGCGGCTACTATTCCGACGAACAGCTCGACACCAGCGCCTTCACGCCCTTCGGCGCGGCCTACGAGACGTACTTCGGCCTGCTGCTCTCCGGCGGCGCGAACCCCAATACGGTCTCGGCGCTGACCGGCATCCCCGTGGGCCAGAACTTCATCCCGGGGCAGGGCTCCTACGACCGGTTCGACCATTCCAGCCGGGGCTGGGCGTTCTTCACCAACAACACCTGGCACGTCACCGACGCGCTCGAGCTGACCTTTGGGCTGCGCTACAGCGACGACACCAAGAAGGTCTTCGCCCAGTACCGCAACACCGCCCCTGGGAACGCCTGCGCCGCGGCGATCGCCCGGCCGATCCCGGCGGCGGCCCGCTCGGCGGTCTGCGCCCCCGGCGCTGACCCGGCGTTCAACAATGTCGACACCCGCCAGAAGCGCAGCGAAGACCGCCTGGGCGGCACGGTGAAGGCCAGCTACCGGTTCAACCCGCAGCTGATGACCTATGTCTCGTACGCCAACAGCCACAAGAGCGGCGGCTTCAACCTGGACCGCGCCCGCCTCGGCCCCGGCGTGATCAACCCCGACACCAGCTTCGCGGCCGAGACGGTCGAGAGCTACGAGGCCGGGTTCAAGAGCCAGCTGTTCGAGAACCGGCTGATCCTGAACGCCGCGGCCTTCGACCAGACCTTCGAGCACTTCCAGCTCAACACCTTCACCGGCATCAGCTTCGTGGTGGCCTCGATCCCGAAGGTGACGTCCAAGGGCGTGGACCTGGACCTCGTCTGGCGCACGCCCGTCCCCGGCCTCACGACCACCGGCGGCGTGACCTATGCGGTGACGCAGTTCGGCAATTTCGCGCCGACGGCGGGCGTCGGCCCGCGCCTGCCCACCTCGCGTCTGTCGTACGCGCCGCTGTGGTCGGCGTCGTGGTCGGCGGCTTACGAGCGCGGCATCACCGACGACGTCAAGCTGCGGGCCAGCCTCTCGGGCCGTTACACTTCGGCCTACAACACCGGCTCCAACCTCGATCCACTGAAGATCCAGAAGGAGCTGACGCTCTGGAACGGCCGGATCGGCATCGGCGCGGACGACGACCGCTGGGCCGTCGAGCTGTTTGCGCAGAACCTGACCAACGAGGACTATTATCAGGTGGTGGTGGACCAGCCGCTGCAGTCCGGGACGTTCGCCGCGTTCCTGGGCGCACCGCGCACCTGGGGCGTTACGTTGCGGTCCAAGTTCTAGAGGCTTTCCCGGGCGGGATGGATCATCCTGACCGGACAAGAAGGCCTCTAATTCAACAAGATCGAGCCCGTTGATCCCAGTTGGCTCGCCAACTGGGACGGGCTCCAGGGGAGCGTGCCGGCGTGGATCTAGAGCTGACCACCGAGGACCTGGCCTTCCGCGACGAGGTGCGGGCCTTCATCGGCGCCAACCTCACGCCCGAGCTGCGCCGCGCGGGCGAGCGGCTGACCAGCGTCTTCTGCGAGCCGCGCTACAGCCTGCCCTGGCAGAAGATCCTGCACGCCCGCGGGTGGGCGGCGCCGGCCTGGCCGAAGCAATACGGCGGCCCGGGCTGGAGCGAGGTGCAGCGGGCCATCTTCGCCGCCGAGTGCGCGCGGGCCGGGACGCCCAGCCTCTCGCCGATGGGGCTGAAGATGGTGGGGCCGGTGATCATGGGCTACGGCACGCCCGAGCAGAAGGCCTACTACCTGCCGCGCATCCTCTCAGGCGAGGACTACTGGTGCCAGGGCTATTCCGAGCCGGGTTCGGGGTCGGATCTTGCGTCACTGCAGCTGCGGGCCGTAAGCGACGGAGATCATTACGTTCTCGATGGGTCCAAGATCTGGACGACGCACGCCCAGTTCGCCAATCGGATGTTCTGCCTGGTCCGCACCTCGACCGAGGGCAAGCCGCAGCAGGGGATCACCTTCCTGCTGCTGGAGATGGGTTCGCCCGGCGTTTCGGTGAAGCCGATAATCACCCTGGCGGGCGAGCACGAGGTGAACCAGGTCTTCTTCGACGGCGTCCGCGTGCCGAAGGCCAACCGGATCGGCGAGGAGAACCAGGGCTGGACGGTGGCCAAATACCTGCTGGAGTTCGAGCGGGGCGGGGGTTCTGCACCCGGCCTGCAGGTGGGCCTGGAGCGGGCGCAGCGGATCGCCGAAGCCTCCCACGCGGACGACCCCGCCCATCGCCGCCGCCTGGCGGAGGCCCGGATCGCGGTGACCGCCATCGACATGTCCGAGCGGATGATCCTGGCGGCCTTGGCCGGGGGCAAGAATCCCGGCCCGGCCTCGTCGATGCTGAAGATCAACGGCACCGAAGCCATGCAGCGGATCGACGAGATCTCCATCGCCGCGCTGGGAAGCTACGCCGGCGTCGACCAGCCGGAAGCGCGCGAGCCGGGCTCGAACGTCGAGGCCATCGGCCCGGACGAGGGCCTCGTCGCCATGCCGCGCTACCTGAACAATCGGGCCGCCTCGATCTACGGCGGCTCCAACGAGATCCAGAGGGACATCATCGCCCGGCTCGTGCTCGGGCTTTGAGGAGGAAAGACCGATGTCGACGTTCCTGAACCTGCGCCGTCCGCCGTACCGGACCTATTCGATCACCCAGCTCTGTCGCGAGTTCGGCGCCACGCCGCGCGCGCTGCGCTTCTACGAGGAGCAGGGCCTGCTCTCGCCGGGCCGGCGCGACACCAGTCGGGTCTATTCCTACAAGGACCGCGCGCGCCTCCAGCTGATCATGCGCGGCCGGCGCGTGGGGCTGTCGATCGCCGAGATCCGGGACATCCTCGACACCTACGACGAGGAAGGGGCCGCCTCGCAGGACGCCGAGGCGCTGCGCATCCACCATCGCCGCATCGAGCAGCTCAAACAGCAGCGCCAGCACGTCGAGGAGGCGATCGACGAGCTGAAGCAGGCCGCGGCGCATCTCCAGTGCAAGTACCCCGAGCTCAAGACGGAGCTGGACTCCTGAGCGCGGTCGAAACCCTCTCCCAGCGGTCGCAGCCGCGGCTGAACGTCCTGGGCGGCGGGCGGGTCGACTACCGCCGGCCCGAGGGCGACCCGGGCCTGTTCGGGCCGGCCTCCATGGCCTGGCGGGTGCACGCCAATGCGGTGGCCCTGGCGGTCGGCGGCGTGGCGGCGGTGATCCTGGAACTGGCGGAGCCGCGGGTGCGGACTGGCGTCTGGGACCATTCCACCTTCCGCACCGACCCGCTGGCGCGCATGCGGCGCACCGGCGAGGCGACGCTGATCACCACCTATGGTCCCACCAAGGCCGCCGAGGCGCGGGTGGCGATGGTCACCCGGATGCACGAGCGGGTGGGCGGGACCACGCCCGAGGGGCAGGCCTACCAGGCGCTGGAGCCCGAGCTGATGACCTGGGTGCACGTCACCGCCAGCTGGGGCTTCCTGACCGCCTACGACCGCTACGTCGCGCCGCTGAGCGCCGCCGACAAGGACCGCTACTTCGCCGAGGGCGGCCGCCTGGGCCGGCTGTTCGGCGCGCCCGAACCCCCGGACAGCGTCGCGGGCGTCGAAGCCTGGTTCGAGCGGATGCGGCCGAAGCTGGTCGCGCATCCGATCGTCGACGAATTCCTCGGCATCGTGTCGACCACCTCGCCGCTGGGGGTGGTGGGCCGCGCCTTGCAGCCGCTGGTGGTCGAGGCCGCCATCGACCTCGTGCCGGCCGAAATCCGCGCGAAACTGGGCCTCAAGACGCGGCCCCTGCGGCTGGCCGTGGCGCGCCGCGTCCTGGGGCTGATGGCGAAGACGGCGGAGCGCGCGCCGAGCCAGGTGGTGCGCGACGCCCGCGCCCGCGCGGGGCGGCCGCTCTAGCGCCAGCCGGCGTCGCGCGCGGCCCGCTCCTGGGTCGCATCCAGGGTTTCGCCGGCCAGGCTGCGGTCGACGGCCGCGAGCACCTCGGGCGGCGTATCGCTGCCGGCCGTCCGGTAGTCGGGGCCCTGCGTCGCCGTCCAGCGCGTCGCCGTCTCCAGCCGCCAGCGCGCGCCGCTGCGGCAGGCCAGGCCGGCCACGCCGTCGCCACGGCTCTGGAAGGTTCGGCAGTAGCGGCCCGCGCGGTCGCGGAAGCTGAGGCCGATCCGTACGACGCCAGGTTCAGACGTGAGCTGGCCCTCGAGCGCGCGGGCGAGGTCGGTGCGGGTCGGGACGTCGGCGCCGACGCCGATCTGCACCGGCGGCGTCAGCGTGGCGCGACCCGCGAAGACGCCCGCCACCAGGCAGGCCGCCATCGCCGCCCAGGTCAGCCCGTGGCGGCGCGGACGCGGATCGTTCGCCACGCTGGCGGCCACTCGCAGGCGCACGGGGACCGGCTCGTCGACGATCGGGCCGTAGGCTGCGGCGACGCTGTGGGCCAGATCGCGGTGCGCCGCCACGTCGGCGGCGAGGTTCGGGTCGGCCGCCATCTCCGCCTCGAAGGCGGCGCGGTCCGCTGGCGTGAGTTCGCCGTCCACATAAGACAGGATCCGTTCGAGGCGCTCGCTCATGTGGCGGCTCCCGCGAGTTCGGCCAGCAGGGCGGCGCGCCCGCGGCCCAGGCGACTGGTCAAGGTGCCCTGCGGGACTTCCATCACCTCGGCGGCTTCCTTGTAGGAGAGGCCTTCCACCAGCACGAGCGCGACGGCCAGGCGCTGGTCGTCGGGCAGGCGGGCCATGGCGTCGGCCACGACGCGGGCCTCCAGGCGGGTCTCCATCTCGCCGGCGCCGTCCGAGCCCACGGCCTCGCCGGCTTCCTCGGGCGAGAGCACCGCGGCGCGGCGGGTGCGGCTGCGGGCTTCATCGATCCAGGCGTTCTTCATGATGCGGAACATCCAGCTGTCCAGGCGCGTCCCGGGCCGCCACTGACCGCGGTGGACGAGCGCCCGCTCCACGGTCTGCTGGACCAGGTCGTCGGCGTCGGTCTGGTCACGGGTCAGCGTCCGCGCAAGGCGGCGCAGCCGGGGCAGCAGGGCGACGATCTCGCGGTCCAGGCGGTGCAAGGATCAACCTTCTTGCGGATGAAACGAACCGGACCGGCCGTTTCATCCGTTGTGCTTGGCGGATTGTCCGCAAGCGCCAGCGTGAAAACGCAGAAGGAGCCGGGAAGAGCCGATGAAGACGCCACGTCGCGCCGCCCTGGCGGTCATCGTGCTCGGGCTGAGCCTGGCCTGTGGCTCTGCGCGGGCGCAACTCCTGCCGGGCGGATTTCCGGGCCTGCCGCCGGTCGGCCGATCGTTCCCGTCGCAGACGTCGATACCGCCGGCCCCGCGCCTGCCCCGGGCTTCGCCGACTGTGAAGACTCCCGCGCCGCTGCCGTCGCCGCCGCGGCTGCCCGATCTGGCCGCGCCCTCGGCGACCGGCATCGCATCCTCCGCCCTGGACGCCTCCGGCGACCTGGCCCAGCGGGCGAACGAAGCCCTGGGACTGGCCGGCGACATGGCCGGCGGCGCCGTCACGGCGGTCGCCGCCGCCGCCGCGCCCTATGGTGAGCAGGCGCGCGCGCTGCTTCGCCGGCATCCCGACGTCCTGGAAGCCGACGACCAGGGGCGGCCGACCGTGCGCGGCGAACTGCTCGGGCTGGGCGTCTCCGCTGCGGCGCTGGACCGGGCTTTGGCGGCGGGCTTCACGGTGCGCTCGCGCGAGGCCATCGATGGTCTGGATCTCGCCATGGTCGTGCTGGCGCCGCCCCGCAGGATGTCGGGGCGCGATGCCGTGAAGCGCCTGCGGGCCTTGGACCCGGCGGGGCGCTACGATTTCAACCACGTCTATGTGGAGAGCGGCGGGGCCGGCGCGACGGTCGCCGCGATCGGCGGCGTCGCCCCCTCCGCGAAGGGCGCGCGCATCGGGCTGGTAGACGGCTCGGCGCTGGCCTCGCATCCCGCGTTGCGGACGGCGCCGCTGACCCAGCAGGCCTTCGCACCGGGTGGGGCGCGGGTGACGGCGCACGGCACGGCCGTAGCGTCGTTGCTGGTCGGTTCGGCCCCTGGCTTCCGGGGCGCTGCGCCAGGGGCGGCGCTCTATGTGGCGGACGTCTATGGGACGACGGCCGCGGGCGGCTCGGCGCTGGCCGTCGCTCGTGGCCTGGGCTGGCTGGCGCGGTCGGGGACGCCGGTGGTCAACATCAGCCTGGTGGGGCCGCCGAACGCGCTGCTGGAAGCGGCGGTGGCGGCCCTGGTGGCGCGCGGCTGCCTCGTCGTGGCGGCGGTGGGCAACGACGGCCCGGCGGCCGGTCCCCTCTATCCCGCCGCCTATCCCGGCGTGGTGGCGGTGACCGCCGTGGATCCGCGCCGCCGGCCGCTGCCCGAGGCCGGGCGGGGCGGCTACGTTGCGTTCGCCGCGCCCGGCTCGGAGATGATGGCGGCGGGGCTGGACGGCGGCTTCGCGACCGTGCGCGGCGCATCGTTCGCCGCGCCGCTGGTGGCGGGCCGGCTGGCGCGACAGATGTCGGCCCCGGATCCGGCTGCCGCCGCCCGGGCGCTGGCCGCGCTGTCGGGGGAGGCCGTCGATCTGGGCAAGCCCGGACGCGACCCGGTGTTCGGCCGGGGGCTGGTGGCGGCCGATCTGGCCGTACGGCCGGCGTCGCTCGACGCGCGCCGCTGAAATTCTCGCGCCGGCCGGGATGAAACCCGCCGGCGCCGTCGTTGGACCTTCCGAACGTCCCAGGAGAGGAGATCCACGATGTTCCTGAAGACCTGCGCTCTCGCCGCCGCCGTGCTGACCCTGGCGGGCCCCGCGAACGCCCAGCTGCTCGGCGGCGGGCTCACCGGCGGGGCGACGGGCGGCCTTGCCGGCGGTCTGGGGGGCGGCCTCGGCGGCGTGACCGGCGGCCTGGGCGGGCAGCTCGGCGGCTCGCTCAGTGGTTCCGGCCGCATCAATCCCGACACCAGTGCGGTGACCGGCGCGGCCGGCCGCGTGCGGGGCGTCGCCCAGTCGGCGGCCCAGCAGGGCCTGCAGACCGGCCAGCAGGCGACCGGCCGCGCCGTGGCGACCGTGAACGCCGCCGGCGACCGGGCCCGCAATGCGGCGGCCCAGGCGCAGGGCCAGGCCGGCGCGGCGGTCGATCAAGCCGACGGCGTGCTGCCGCCGCTGAGCCCCGACATGGTGCCGACGGGCGCTTCGGCCGACGGTTCGGGTTCGGCCGCGACCTCGGCCTCGACCCAGGGCGGCGATGTCCGTCTGGAGGCGGGCGTCCAGGCCTCGGGCCAGGCCAAGGCGCGCCGCCGCTGAGCCTTCGCGTTGGAGCTCCCGGTCCGGTCTCGGAGAGGCCCGCAAGGGCGCCGGACCTTCCGACGCAACAGGGGCCGCCGGAGCGATCCGGCGGCCCCGAGTCTGTTCGGCCCGGCCCGCCGCACGGCGTCGGCCGCGCGACGGGCCCTAGCGAGGTCCGGACCTGCTAGTGGCCGAAGCCGCCGGCCTCCACGCGGGACGGCTTCGGGGCCAGCCAGATGATGACCGCACCGAGCAGGAACGCGCCGGAGCAGGCCAGCATCAGCTGGTTCGTGGAGAGCATCACGGCCTGGTCCAGAGCGATCTGGGTGAGGGCATTGGTGGCCTGAAGATGCGTGCCGCCCATGGCCATCACCTGGTCGATGAACTCCTGGCCGCCGTGGATCAGCCCCGAGAGCTCGGACTGGTTGCGGCTCCAGCCGTCCTCCCAGGCGGTGTTGACGATCGCCACGCCGAAGGCGCCCGACAGGGTGCGGCTGAAGTTCAGGAGGCCCGCGGCGGCCGCAGTCTCGTCCGGATCCACGCTGGACAGGGCCAGCGTGTTCAGCGGCAGGAAGAACAGCGGCATGCCGATACCCATCAGCAGCATGACGACCGCGATCTGGCCGAACGCCACCTGGCTGGTCATGCCCGAGCGCAGGAAGGTGATGAACGCCATCCAGGAGAGGCCGGCGAAGACGATCTTGCGCACGTCGACCTTGGCCGAGAGCTTGGCCGAGATCGGGGCCACGAAGATCGCCAGCACGCCCACCATGCCGCAGGCGACGCCGGCCCAGGTGGCCGTGTAGCCCATGTTCCGCTGCAGCCAGTTGGGCGTCAGCACATTGGTGGACATGAAGGCCGCATAGCCGACCGCCACGGTGATCACCGAGACCCAGAAGCCGCGCCGGCGAAACACCTTCAGCGAGACGATGGGGTTGGCCTCGGTCAGCTCCCAGATCAGGAAGCTGGCGAAGCCGATGGCCGAGACGACGGCCAGGCCCGCGATCATCGGCGAGGCGAACCACTCGTGTTCCTTGCCGAGGTCGAGGACGAGCTGCAGCGCGCCCACCCAGACGACGAGGAGCGACAGGCCGACGACGTCCACGGGCTTGCGCTCGGTGGGCGTCTCCTTCGACCGCAACAGGCCGTAGACGATCGGGGCGCAGACCAGGGCGATCGGCACGTTGACCCAGAAGATCGCCGGCCAGCCGAAGTTGTCGCACAGCACGCCGCCCAGGATCGGCCCGGCGACCGGGGCCGTCAGGGTGGTGACGACCCAAAGCGCCATGGCGGCCGGGAGCTGCTTCTTCGGGAAGATGTGCATCAAGAGCGTCTGGCTGAGCGGCAGCAGCGGGCCGCCGGCGACGCCCTGGAGGATGCGGGCCAGCACCAGGAAGCCCAGCGTGTGCGCCAGCCCGCACAGGGCCGAGCAGACGCCGAAGAAGAACATGGCGGTGGCGAAGACCTTTACCGCCCCGAACCGGTTGGCGAGCCAGCCGGTGAGCGGGACCGTGATGGCCTCGGCGACGGCGTAGGAGGTGATCACCCAGGCCCCCTGGGACGCCGAGGCGCCCAGGCTGCCCGAGATGTTGGGGATCGAGACGTTGGCGATGGTGGTGTCCAGCACCGCCAGGAAGTTGGCGACGGCCAGCAGGACGCCGATCAGCCAGATCGAGCCGCCGGCCTGGGCCGGCGCGTCTGCCGTCGCGGTTTGCGCGGACATGGCGGGTTACCCCCTTTGTGCGGATCAGTGACCGACGCGGACCTTGGCGGTCATGGACAGGCCGACGCGGAGCGGGTGGGCCTGCAGCTCGGCCGGATCCAGGCGGATGCGGACGGGCACGCGCTGGACCACCTTGATCCAGTTGCCCGTGGCGTTCTGGGCCGGGATCAGGGCGTAGGCCGAGCCGGTGCCGCCCGAGAGGCCGACGACGCGGCCGTGGAACGTGACCTTGCCGCCGTAGAGGTCGCTCTCCAGCTCCACGGTCTGGCCGTCGCGCACCTTGGTGAGCTGGCCTTCCTTGAAGTTGGCGTCGACGTAGGCGTCCTGCACCGGGGCGATGATCATCAGGTTCGCGCCGGGCTGGATGCGCTGGCCCACCTGGACCTTGCGGCCGGTGACCACGCCGGCGACCGGTGCGCGGATGACCGTGCGTTCCAGGTCGAGCCGGGCGCGGTCGCGGCGCGCGCGGGCCGCCGCGACCTCGGGGTTGTTCGCGATGTCCGCGTTCTCGGTCATCGCCCGGTTGGACTCCAGGGCGCCCGCCGCCGCCTGATGGCTCGCGGCAGCCTGAAGCCGGGCGGCGCGGGCGGCGCGCAGGGCGGCGTCGGCCTGGCGGAAGGCAGTGTCGGCGCGGCTGAGTTCCTCGGCCGACACGGCGCCGGTCTCGGCCAGCGCGCGGCGTCGGTCGAACTCCAGCCTGGCGCGCTGCAGGTCGGACTGGGCCGAGGCGAACTGGGCGTCGGCGCGGGCCTCGTCGGCGGCGCGGGCGTCCATCTGGGCGGCCAGGCTGCGGTCGTTGGCGAGCCAGCCCCGCACCCGGCGCTCGGCCTGGCTCAGGGCGGACTCCGCCTGGGCAAGCTGAAGCCGCGCGTCCGCGTCGTCGAGCATCACCAGCGGCTGGCCCGCGGCGACCTCCTGGGTGTCGGAGACCAGGACCCGGCCAACCGCGCCTTCGACTCGCGGCGTGACCTGGGCGCTCTCGGCGCCGACATAGGCGTTGTCGGTCTCGACGTACTGCGAGGCGACCAGCAGCTCGTAGGCGCCGAACGCGCCGCCGGCCAGCAGGACGGTTCCCCCGAGGGCGGCGAACAGTTTCTTGCGCTTCGCCGTCATCGCAGGAGCGGGCGCGGGGGCTCGCGCCGCCTGGGGGGCCAGGTCGGCGGGATCGATGTGCTTGTTCATGGGGAGGCCTTGTGGAGGGGAGGGGATTACACGGGGGAGGTGTTCGGAGCGCGGGACTGGAAGCCGCCGCCCAGGGCCTTGGCCAGGGCGACGTCCAGGGTGAAGGCGCGGGTCTCGAGCCCGGCCACGGTGCGGCGGGCGGCGATCAGCGCGTCCTCCGCGGCCAGCACGTCGAGATAGGTCGAAAGGCCGCCGCGGTAGCGGGCCAGCGCCAGGTCGTGCGCGGCCTTGGCGGCGTCCAGGGCCTGGCGGCTGTTGTCAAGGCGTGGGGCCAGCGCGGCCTGGGAGGCGGCGACGTCGGCCACGTCCTGCAGGGCGCGGACCAGCGTGGCGTCGTACGAGGCCACCGCCAAGTCGTACTCGGCCCGGGCGCCGCGATAGGCGCCTTCCAGCCGCCCGCCGGAGAAGATCGGCAGGCTGATCGCGGGGCCGACGCTGCCGTAGCCCGAGCCGGCCTTGGTCAGCATGTCGAGGCCCAGGGACTGGACGCCGATCAGGGCCGAGAGGCGGACGTTGGGATAGAAGTCGGCCCGCGCCACGCCGACCCGGCCGGCCGCGGCTTCGGCCCGGAGGCGAGCGGCGGCGAGGTCGGGCCGGCGGCCCAGGAGGTCTGCCTGCAGGTGTGCGGGCAGGCCGATCTCCCGAAGCGTCGGCTGGACGGGACGGCGGAGGCTGATGCCCCGATCAGGTCCCAGGCCGACAAGGGCGGCGATTCTGTTGCGGGTGAGCGACAGCTGCTCATCCACCGCGGCCAGATCGGCCGCGGCCGTGGCCCGGCCGGATTCGGCGCGCTTCACGGCGGCGGCGGTCTCTAGGCCCTCGGTGGCCCTCTGGGCGATAAGCTTAAGTGTCGCATCCCGCGCAGTCAGGGCGTCGACGGCGGCGTCGCGGTCGGCGTGCAGCCGGGCGAAATCGCCATAGGCCGTGGCGACCGAGGCGGCCAGCACCAGCCGGGCCTGGGCCGCATCGGCCCGTGCGGCCCCGGCCGACGACAGGGCCGCGTCCAGCGCCTTGCGGTTCTTGCCCCAGAAGTCGAGTTCCCAGGCGAGGTCCAGCGTGGCCTGGCCGGTGTCCTGCCAACCGTCCGGCGTGAAGGCGGCGGGGACGCCGTTGTTCTGGCTCTGCTTCACCTGGCTGGCGCGGGCGTTGGCTGACAGGCTGGGGAGCCGCGCGGCGCCGGTCTGCTGGGCCGCGGCCTCGGCCGAGCGGACCCGGGCGGCCGCCTGGGCCATGTCGGGGCTGCCGGCCAACGCCTGGTCAATGAGCGTGTCTAGCTGGGGATCGCCATAGGTGCGCCACCAGGCGTCCGCCGGCCATGAGGCCTGGACGGCGGACGCCTGGAAACTCGCCTGGGATTGGGCGAGCGCCTTGGAGCCTGGGGGGAAGGATGCCCCAAGGTCGGGCGCTGTCGCGCAGCCGGGAAGGGCCAGCGCGGAGGCGAAAAGGAGGGCGAGCGCGCGGGGACGCCGCGCGCTGGGTGGGATGGTCATGGGACCCTCGGGCTGTGGAGGAAACGCGGGGGACGCGGAATGAAACTGAACGGTCGGGTATATTTATCGAATGGAGGCGGCCGTCAAGCAAAACCGTACAGTCTGGTTTATTAAAGTTTGGAAAGGCGCGCCCCGGCTTGCGGTGAGCGCGCGCTAAGTCGTCGATTTATTGACGCAATTGCTCGGGCGGCCGAAGCACGAAGCAGTCCTGGCCTGCGGATGAGAGCTTGCGGCAAACCTCTCCGGCCGCCTCGGCGGTCGAGAAGCCCACCAGGCGCGCTTCGTAGCGGAGATGGTCGCCGGGGACCCGGCTCACCGGCAGGTGGTCGCGGGCCGGGTCGGCGAGGGCGCCCACCGTGCCGCGGGCCCGGACGAGCGCCCGGCGGGCGCCGTCTTCCGATGGGCCCCGCGCGACTTGGACGGCGTAGGTGGTTTCCGCTGCGTCCCCGCCGCCTTCGATCGGCGTCTGCATCGGCCGGCTGTCCCGCGGCGCGTGGGACGGCTCGGGTTCGCCCCGGCGGACGAGACAGTCCTGCTTCGCCTGCCGAAGCGTCTGGCAAGATGCGCTCGCCTGGACGTAGGAGGCGAAGCCGCCCAGCAACGCGGCGTGCTCCGGCGGGGCGCCGACGGCGGAGGGGATCGTCGTGGTCCAGCTGGCGAGGCCGCCGGCGCGGGGCCCCAGCGTTTTGCGGGCCATGCGGACCGCCCTTTGCGCACCGTCCTCGGACGGTCCGCGCGCGAGCTGCAAGGTCCAGCCACGAGCGGCAGGGTCCGGGGCGGTCGATGATGGGGCCTGGAGCGGCGGGTCGATCATCGCCATCGCGGCCCTGGCCTCCGGCGCGCCCCGGGGGCCCAGTTCGGCGACCTGCGGCGGCGGGGGCGAGGAATCCCGAAGCGGCCAGGCGAAGTCGGCGTCGCACGCCGCGGCGACCAGCTCGGCCGCCGGCTCGTGGTCGAGAGGCGTCATCGCCGCGTAGTCCTGCGCCTCTGGCGTCGGGCTCCCGCCGCGGTTCCGTTGCGGGTAGCTCGCACTGCGGACCACGCGCACCCGCCGCTGCGCGCAGTCGATCAGCAGGTTCGCATCCCAGGACCAGAAGCGATGCTTCGCGCCCCAATCGTCGGCCAGCGGCTCGGTCCGAACGAGGACGAGGATCTCGCCGGTGGGTAGGCGCGAGCCCAGAGGCTCGAGGCTGTAGACGCTCTCGACGCCGATCAGGGCGACCTGCGAACTCTTGAGGTCGGTGGTGTGGGCGAGCCACGCGAGGAAGTCGGAACGTTCCGGCGCGCCGGCCACGGCGGATGGCGGCGCGGCGAGGAAAAGCCCCATAGCCGCGTGGGCGAGCAGGCGCCACCGGATGCCGCGTACGTCAGCCATGAACCGGGTGTAGCGGCGCGGGCGCTAAGACAAGCTTAACCACGATCGGGGGCGCGGGGACCCGGAGTTCCGGACTAGCCGGGGTAGGGGACGCTCTGGGGCCCGTAGATGCGCAGGAAGGCATCGACGGCGTCGTGGGAAACCCGGTCCACGGTCTGCGCATCGAGCTCGTCCGGCAGGGCGTTCAGCAGCCGGCGCTCGACGAACTCGCCCTCCAGCAGGCCCTTCATATGCATGGCCATGATCCAGGCGTTGGCCTTGCGCAGGCGCCCGGCGCCGACCTGCTCGTCGAAGAAGATCGAGATGCGCGCCCAGGCGGGCCGCAGGCCGCGCTCGTAGAACGTCAGGCCCACGCGCGATTCGGCGGGGAGGCCCGATATCATGCGGGTGATGGCGATCGGCCGCGCGCTGGTGACGCGCCGCAGGTACTCGCGGGCCAGGTGCAGCAGGGCCTCGCGCAGGTCGCCGATGGCGCGGACGCTGTCGGCCACCTCCGCCGCTTCGGCGGCGATGTCCTCCTCGACGCAGGCGACGAACAGCTCCTCCTTCGAGGGGAAATAGCCGTAGAGCGTGGCCTTCGAGCCCCCGAGCCGCTGGGAGATGGCCGCCATGGTGGCCCGCTCGAAGCCCTGTTCCTCAAAGACGGAGCGGGCGGCGTCGATGATCGCGCGGCGGCGGGCCTCGGTGCGAACGCGCAAACTTCGACTCTCCTCGGGTCTTTACTGAACCCGAACGTACACTTTTTGCGAAGGCGCGCCAGTCGTAGCTAGTCGCAGACCGCCCAAGCCTGGAACGAGCGGTCGACGATGGGCGCGGCGCCGGGGATCGGCGCGCGGATCGTGAAGGCCGCGCCGCCATCGCCCTTGATCGTCATCGTGCCCTTCAGGTCGCGGACGATGGCGGCGACGATGGACATACCCAGGCCGCTGGAGCGGCCGGCGCCGGTGGTGAAGCCCTTGCCCTGGTCGGCCACGGTGAGGACCAGCTCGTTGCCGTCGCGGCGGCTGGTGACCACCAGGCGGCCCCCGAGCTTGCCGTCGTAGGCGTGCTTGGCGGCGTTGATGGCGAACTCGTTGATGGCGATGGCCAACTGCTGGGCCATGTCGCCCGGCACGCTGGTCAGGTCGGCCTGGATCGAGCAGTTGAGGCCCGTGGTGGCGGCGATGGCCTGGCAGAGCCCGGCCAGGAAGGGGCTCAGCTCGACCGTTGCGCGGCCCGCGTGGTCGTGGAGGTAGCGGTGCAGTTCGCCCACGGCCACCAGGCGGGCGCGGCTGGCCTCCAGGGCGGCGGAGGCCAGCGGGTCGCGCGAGCGGAGCTGCTCGAAGACCAGCATGTCGGCCGCGAGCTGCAGGCTATTGGCGATGCGGTGGTTGAGCTCCTGGATCTGCCGCTCCTGGCTGGCCAGGCGGGCGCGGGCGGCGGAGAGCTCCCGGGCCAGGCCCGGATCGGAGTTGGCGACGCTGGCGAACATGTGGGGATGTTCCCAATACTTAAGGTAGAGCTTGTTTTCGTGCGGGACGTCGCCTTTTGCGCCGCCAGTTGTTCAACAACGGGTTGCGGTTGTCAGTTCCTGAGATTGAAAGATAAATTGGGCGAAAGAACGGCGCAGTCCAATATACCGGCGAGCGATATATCGTTAACGTTTCGGTAATACTTAGATCGCTGCTGTCAGACGCAGACAACGCCCGCCTTCGCGTTTGTATAGGCGCCCGCAGCATAGGCCACTTGCCCGTTCACCAGTACGGTGTCGACGCCGCGGGCGGCGCGGACGTAGCGCATGCCGTCGCCGGGCATGTCGAAGGCCGGCAGTTCGGCCTCGCGGTCGATGGTGTCGGGGTCGAACACCACGATGTCGGCGGCCAGGCCCGGCTGCAGGCGGCCGCGGTCCTTCAGGCCCCAGATGTCGGCCGTCTCGCCAGTGATCTTGGCCACGGCCTGCTCCAGGCTGAGCGCACCTGACTTCCGCACGAACTCGCTGAACAGGTAGCCGGTGTCCCCGTAGGTCGAGAACGAGGCCAGGTGGGCGCCGCCGTCGCTGGCGCCGATGTGGACCAGCGGGTGGGCCAGCATCGGGCCGATGCGGTCGGTGGACTGGTGGCCCTGGCCGGCGCTGAGGAAGGCCACGTCCAGGCCGTTCTCCAGGCTGAGGTCGATGAGGGCCTGGGCGGGGACCTGGCCGCGGGCCTTGGAGACCTCGGACAGCGTCTTTCCGACCAGGTCGGCCGGCGCGGCGTCGCCGCCGCGCACCACGAGGCGGCCCATCATCGCCTCGCCGCCGTCGGGGCCCAGGTCGCGGACCATCTTGGCCACGGTTTCGGGATCGCGCAGCGACGCCATGCGCTCGGCCGGCGGCTGGCGCAGGATGCGGACCCATCGAGGCAGGCGGGCGAAGAACAGGCTGGGGCGCAGCAGGCTGAAGCTGATGTCGATGGGCCGGGTCTGCATCTGCGGCCAGACGCGGGCGCCGCGGGCGAACTGCTCCTCGACGCGGGCGATGGCGCGCGGCGCGTTGTCGGGCACCGCCGAGGTGTCGAACAGCGGCGAGAAGGTGGTGGGGATGTTGTGCTTCAGGCTGAGCTCGGCCAGCTGGTCGATGCGCGCGATGGTGATATCGGTGGCGTAGAACTCGGGCACGCACTGGAGCATGCGATCGTATTCGCCCAGGACGGCGCACAGGGCGTCCAGCTCCTCGAACTGGGCGAAGCGGCTGGGGACCGGGCGACCGTTTTCGTCGACGTCGACGAAGCTGGTGGAGAGGCCCACGGCGCCGGCGTCGAGGCACTCGCGCAGCACGTCCTGCATCGCCGCGATCTCGCCGGCCGTGGCGGCGCGCTCCTGGGCGGCCGGGCCCATGACCCAGAGACGGATCACGCTGTGGCCGACGAGGGGGGCGACGTTGATCGACAGCGCCTTCTCGATGGCGGCGCGATAGCCGGCGAAGTCCTCCCAGGTCCACTCGAAGGCGGTGGTGAAGGCCTCGGGCGGCATCTCCTCGATCTGCTGGAACATGCCCACGACCTGGCGGCGGTCGCTTGCGCGCAGTGGAGCCAGCGAGAGCGAACAGTTGCCGGGCACGATGCACGTGACGCCGTGCGCCAGGGCAGGCTTGGCGGCGCCGTCCCAGAGTAGCTGGACGTCGAAATGGGTGTGCGGGTCGATGAAGCCCGGCGCGACCACGCGGCCGCCGGCGTCGATGACCTGGCGCGCCTCGCCTGCCACCTGGCCCACGGCGGCGATGCGGCCGTCCTTCACGGCGACGTCGCCCTTGAAGGCCTGGGCGCCGGAGCCGTCGACCACCAGGCCGTTCCGCACGATAACGTCGAACATCAGCTTCCCTCCACGATCCGCCGCCAGGACTGGCCCACCAGCTCCCCCAGCGCCGCCGCGCCGCAGTTCTTCATCAGCCGAAGGCCGGTCTCCTCGTCGAGGACCACCGGCGCCTCGGCTCCGTTCGGATGGCGCAGGCGCACCAGCAGTTCGGTCGAGCCGTCGTGGCCGGCGACGAGGTCGGCCGCGACGATGATCGCTTCGTCCGCCCGCGGACTCACGTCGCGGACAAGGGCGGCTCGACGAACACGACGTCCGATCCCAGCAGCAGCCCAGCCGGCCTGCGCATCGCGAAGATGTGCAGGTTCCAGCTCTTGATCGCGTCCACCGCCGTCTCGACCGGCTGGTCGGGGAGGGCCCGCAGGGCGAGCTCCTCCAAGGTCTCGTCCGGGCCGGGCGTCACGAAGCGGCGCTGGCGCGTCAGCGTCACTAGACGCGCTCGACGATGATCGCGGGGGCCATGCCGCCAGCGGCGCACATGGTGACGAGGCCGCGCTTGAGGTCGCGGCGCTCGAGCTCGTCGACGATGGTGCCGATCAGGATCGAGCCGGTCGCGCCGATCGGATGGCCCAGCGCCATGGCGCCGCCGTTCACATTGACCTTTTCGCGGTCGAGCTTGAGGTCGCGGATGAACTTCTCGGCCACGACCGAGAAGGCTTCGTTGATCTCCCACAGGTCGATGTCGTCGGGGGTCAAGCCGGCTTTCTTCAGCACCTTCTTCGCCGCTGGGACCGGGGCGTTGAGCATCAGGGTCGGGCTGTCGCCGACGTTGGCCATGGCGACCACGCGGGCGCGGGCCTTCAGGCCGTTCTTCGCCGCGTATTCCGGCGAGGCCAGCAGCACCGCGGCCGCGCCATCCACGACACCCGAGGAGTTCCCGGCATGGTGGAAGTGCTGGATCTTCAGGTCGGTGTACACGCGGTTGATCAGGCCCGCGAGGGTGGTGCCCTCGGCGTCCATCGGCACGTTGGCCATGGCGGCGAACGACGGCTTCAGCGAGGCGAGGCCTTCCAGCGTCGTCTCAGGCCGCGGGAACTCCTCGCGGTCCAGGGCGATGGAGCCGTCGTCGTTGTAGACCGGCACCAGGGCGCGGTCGAAGCGGCCCTCGGCGATGGCCTTGGCGGCCCGCTGCTGGCTGACGTAGGCCAATTCGTCCAGCGCCTCGCGGCTGATGCCTTCCAGGGTGGCGATGGCGTCGGCGCAGACCCCCTGGTGCGACTGCGGGTGCAGCTTGCGCAGATGGGTGTTGCCGGCGTCCATCAGGGCCGGACCTTCGAAGAACGCCTGGTTCTGCAGCGCGCTGGAGGCGGTGTAGGACATCATCTCGGTGCCGCCGGCGATGATCAGGTCTTCCATGCCCGACATGATCTGGGCGGCGGCCAGGTTCACCGCGGTGATGCCCGAGCCGCAGAAGCGGTCCAGGGTCACGCCGGAGGCGCGGGTGTCGAAGCCGGCGTCCAGGGCGGCCATGCGGCCCATGTCGTTGCCCTGCTTGCCGCGCTGGGACGAGGTGCCCCAGATCACGTCGTCGATTTCGGCGGTGTTCAGGTTGTTGCGCTTGGCGATGGCCGCCAGGACCGTCGAGGCCAGCCGCTGCGGGTGATGGTCGGCCAGGGCGCCCTTGCCGACCTTGCCGATGCCGCGCGGGGTGCGGCAGGCGTCAATGATGAGAGCTTCGGGCATGATCTTTCCTCGCGATAGGTCGGCTGGGCCGCTTGCGGGGAAGATTCTGCGCCGTCCGTAAGGTCAGTCTAGGGGGCTTCTAGGCGCCGCGGCGGCGAAGGCCGAAGCCGTCCAGCAAGGCCTGGAGGCCGGACTCGAAGTCCTGGTCGGACTCCGGCGTGCGGCCCACGCCGATCTGCTCGGCCAAGGCCCAGCCGACGGCGAAGCGGCCCAGGGTCGTGAAAGCCAGGCGCGCGTCGCCCGCGCCGAAGCCGGACGCCTGCAGCCGCGCGAAGTTGGCAGGGAAGATCGTCGCCCGCCGCTCGGGCGTCGGGCGGCGACCCGCGATCAGCCGGGCGCCGTCGCGCCGTGCGTGGGCGGCGCGGCGGATGCCCCGCGCCCCGGCGGCCATCCATTCGCGCCAGTCCTCGGGCCGCGGGTCGGGGTCGGGCGGCGGCATCTCGGCGTTCATCAGCGCCTCGGCCATGTGGTCGCGTAGCTCGCCCATGCTCTTGAAGTGCCAGTAGAGCGATGGGCCCTTGACGCCCAGGTGCGCGGCCAGCCGCCGGGTCGAGATCTCGTCCAGGCCCACGTCGTCCAACAGGTCGAGCGCGCCCTGCACGATGGCGGTGCGGTCGAGCGGGGAACGGGCTTCGGCCTTGGTCACTACCCCCAGATAGCATGCCATGAAATATGCCTGCAAAGTTTCCCTATCACCGCTAGGGTGGAGCCGGGCCGCGGAGACGGTCGCGATGGGGAGAGCCGCGATGAAGATGCAACTGATGGCCCTGGGCGCGCTGGCCAGCCTGGCGGCGGGACCGTCGCTGGCCCGGGACGTGGGCGGGGTGGCCTGCACGACGCCGCAGGCCGCGCGTTGCGACGGCGAGGCCTGCGTCCCCGCGCTGGCGAACCTGGGCAACGCCACCGACGCCAAGACGGGGCGCAAGTTCTGGCTGGACTACCCCTGCGACCTGAAGCCCGGCGAGAAGGTCACCTTCATCCTGAACCTGCATGGGGCGGGCTCGATCGGGAACTGGCAGCGCCACTACTTCCCGGCCGCCGACTACGTCCAGAAGTATCGGCTGGTGGTGGCGACGCCGACCGCGGCCACGGCCACGCCGGTCCGTCGCTGGGACGGGACAGCCGACGACGCCCACCTCCAGAATATCACCGACTTCGTCTTCGACAGCTTCGGCAAGGCCAACATCCGCTCGATGTGGCTGGCCGGCCATAGCCAGGGCGGCTTCACCTCGCGCCGGATCGTCTGCAGCGACTACTTCAAGGGGAAGGTCGACGGTTGGCTCAGCCTGTCGGGCGGCCGAATCGGCCAGGCGCCGTTCGTGAAGCAGTTCGGCCCGCCGAAGGCGGACGGCTCGCCGCCCGATCCGCGGCCCGCCGGGACGGGCCCGATGGCCGCAGACACGCCGCCCGCCTGCGACTTCTCGCATATCTTCGAGGTGGGGCAGTGGGAGATCGACGCCATGCCCGAGACCTCGCCCTGGGCCGAGAAGTACGGCTGCAAGCAGCGGGTGCGTCGCAAGGACATCGTCGACGACAAGCCGGGCTACGTCTGGGACTTCTCGCGGGCCGGCTACAAGGTCTGGGGAATGAAGGCGGCTCCCGGAAAAAGCGAGCTGTTCGCCTGGCAGGGTTGCAAGGGTGGACGGGTGGTCGCCGATGTGATCAGAGATAACAAAGGTCACACTGAAGGTTTGGAGCCCAAGGTCACGGAGACCTTGATCCAGATGATCGTCGCCGCGCCTGGTGGGAAGGCGCAGACGGGAGGCTGACGCCTGATGGCGGATGCCGGACGCCCTCCTCAGCTAGCACCCGGGGAGGGCGTTTCCGTCTCTGTGGCTTGGAGCTAGGCTCCGCGAATGCTGCGCCATGTGAAGTTCGCGAACCTGCCGGTGGCCGACCAGGATCGGGCGCTGGCGTTCTGGCGCGACCGCGTGGGCCTGGAGATCGCCGCCGACGAAGCCTACGGGGAGGGCTTCCGCTGGATCGAGCTGGCGGTCGGTGGGGCCGAGACCCGGATCGTCTTCGTCCGCCGCCCCGACGAGACGCCGTCCGAACAGCCCGACCTGATCGTTGTCTGTGACGACGTTGACGAGAGCTACGCCACGCTGGCGGCAAGGGGTGTTGCCTTCACCCAGGCTCCTGCCCAGGCGCCCTGGCGGCCGGATGAGCGCTATGCCTTGTTCCGCGACAGCGAGGGCAACCTCGTGATGCTGGGCAACGGCTGAGCGGAGCTTGCGGGATGGGTGTGTTCAAGGCCCTGGCGCTGGGACTGGTCCTGGGGTCGGGCGGTGGTTCGGCCTGGGCCGCCGACGACTTCGAGGCGACGCTCGCGAAGCATCTCGCGGCGGTGAGCGGGCGCGACCTGCCGGCGCTGGAGGCGACCCTGACGACGGGGCCGGACCTCACGCTGATCCTGCCCAACGCCACGCGGATGACGACGCGGCAGGCCTTCGTGGATTTCCACAAGGACTTCTTCGCCGACAAGTCCTGGACCATGCGGTTCGAGCCGGTCTCCAAGACCGTGGCCGGCGACATGGCGGTGGTGACGCTCCGCACCCACTGGGAGGGGCCTGACGATGGCAAAGTCGTCTGGAGCGAGAGCTGGCTGACGCTGGTGTTCCGCAAGGAGGCCGGGAAGTGGGGCCTGATCTACGACCAGAACACGCGGATCAGGACCGGCCCCTAGCCCTGGGGCAGGGCCAGCGAGGCCTGGCCGAAGGCATAACGCCAGCCGGCGGGCGTGCGGACATAGGTGTCGCTGAACCAGAGCGTCCGGTCCGAGGCTTTGCCGCCGGCCACGTACTTCAGGCGTAGTTTGGCGGTGACCACGGCGGTGTCCGCGCCGTACATCCGCACCGTCTGGCTGCCCGGCTCCTCGTCCTGGATCTCGTAGACGATGGTCCGGGCGCGGGCTTCCTTCAGCAGGTCCTCGCGGGTGATCACGGTACCGGAGCCGACCACCAGGATCATCTCGGGGTGCAGGATCGCGGCCATGGTCTCGGCGTCGTTGGCCTTCACGGCGGCCTGGTAGCGGACGTCGAGCGCGGCGACCGTGGCGCGGTCGTCTCCAGCCTGGGCGGCGGTGGCGGAGAGGGCGATCGCGGCGGCGGCGAGGGTGGTTTTCAAGAGTGTTTCCTCAGGTATTACCGAGGCGCGGCGATAGCCCGGAAGCCGCCGGGAGGCTGGCGGGAAACGGCCGCGATAGGCGCCGGTTTTTCGAAATATTGGTGTAATGTTCCCCTGCAAAAGTGACGGTGCGTTCAACTTCGCGCCCGGACAAGAAGCGCTTTCCTTGGGGGACAATCGATGAGCACCGCCCGCTACGGCGTCCTGGCCCTTATGGCCTCTACTGCCCTGCTGACGAGCTGCGCCACCGACCAGAGCGCGCCCAGCGCCATGGCGAACGGCTCGGCGATCGCCGCCTCCGCGACCACGCCGCAAAACGTCGACAACTTCATGCTGGTGGACGCCAACATGGAGGCCCACGAGCTGTACCGCCTTAGCGACGCCTCGGCCGTGGTGATCGTGACGCAGGCCAACGGCGACGCTGCGATCCGCGCGGCGGCCCCGGCGCTGAAGACCTTGGCCTCGACCTACGGGGCCAAGGGGGTCGAGTTCATGATGCTGAACTCGAACCTCAAGGACAGCCGCGAGGCGATCCTGGCCGAGGCCGGCAAGGCCGGCTTCGTGATCCCGGTGCTGATGGATTCGAACCAGCTGATCGGCGAGGGCCTGGGCGTGACCCGCTCGGCCGAGGCGTTCGTGATCAATCCC
>Ga0209758_1000599_pt1 | contig 55985 bp, 54 predicted proteins | sample AraplaMF_Col_mMF_FD_184258 | JGI IMG/M metagenome (GOLD analysis project Ga0209758, IMG submission 184258) | Arabidopsis root microbial communities from the University of North Carolina, USA - plate scrape MF_Col_mMF (SPAdes) (version 2) | ecosystem: Host-associated > Plants > Roots > Endosphere... | reverse complement strand
GGACCAACTGATTTTCCCGCATCAATCTTCGCCTCTCTTTCCATCATCGCCTGATGCTTGCAAAGTGCGAGGCGGAGGAGGCCGGTTCCGCGTCACCATATCGAACACCCTGCCAAACTCAAGGTTCAGCGGCAACTCTTTTTGCAGAGCAATATATTTTTTGCAAGGCAATATATAGCCATTTTTAAGAGGTCGATCTGGCGGCAATCACCAATTTAGGCCCGGTAACTGGAAGTTGCCGAGGATACTACTTCTCTATGTGTCCGTTACCAAACCGCCGCCATTGCCGTTCGCGATCACCCTCTAGATCCGGGTTGATATGTGTGAGGAAGCGTCTCATCCTTTCACCGATGGCAGGCGAAACCGTACAAATGAGTCGATAGAGGGTCCAGCGGCTTAAGAAGGCTTCCTTGTAGTGCCTGGAGAAGATTATCCGGATCGCACTGCGTCGGCGTCCCGCGCGTGCGGCGTCAAGTGCGGCAGCAACGGCAATCCGCTCCAGGAACCCTATTCTGGCTTTCTCGTCATCGGCCGGAATTTTCAGTTTCTCAATATACTCATATAGTAAGTCCTCCCGGCGATTGAGTGTCGTCGATTGGGAAATCGAGTCCGGATTTAGTCTGTACTCCGAGACAAAACTATCAATGTAAACAAAAGAGCGTTGACGGGCGGCGAACGCGACGCGAATACCGAAGTCAGCGTCGACTGCCTGGCCGATCTCTGTTTCCGGCCGGTAGCGTGTTTTTCGCGCCAGCCGATTTTCTATGAGGAAGCCATTATTGGGAAATTGTTGCGAGAGTGCAGCTGAAAGATTTGATCTCTGCAAACCGGCATACTCACGAATACGAAAGTAGCGTTGATTCCAACGCTCTGTACGATTTGGTAATATATTGCCGATATAATCTATCAGATATTGCTTACCATAGAAGCACTGCGCGCCAGGGTACTTTAGTTTTGCCTCATAAAGTATCTTGATTGCGCAGGCGCAAAGCCGGTCGTCGTCATGTAGGAATATCAGGTATTCCGAATTTGCATTGTCGATCAGCCAGTTGAGATTGGCTGCTTGGCCAATACTCTCGGAGTGTTTCCAGTATTTTATGTCGATATTGGCCTGTCGCGATAACCGATTCACGATTGCTGCGCTTTTTCGATCATGTGAATCATCGCCGATCAAAATCTCAGAGGGAAGTATAGGTTGGCTTAGACAACTAATAAGCGCCGCTTCAAGGAGTCGCGGACGATTGCAGGTCGGTATACAAATGGAAACACTGAAATCAGGCGCGCGAGCGGTCATGTCTACCTAGCTTAGCCTTCGCCGTGCTCAGTACGCCCGGATGTATTTACTAACGCATTTCGTCTTCAGAAGGAGTGCTATTTTCGTCCCGGCGAAATTAAATCGAAATACTTTTGATTCTCAAGATTCAATACAAGGATGGCGAAATAAAGATAAAAGTATTCGTTGAATTTTTCTTTGGCACACCAGCCAGAGCTTTTATCGCTGGGCCGAGTATAATATTCGAAGCGTGGCCGCGGCGATATGACCGGGAACATGTGCCTGCTCAATCTAGTCAGGCTAATGAACTTCAATATGTTAGTGGACATGAACGAAACATCGAAAGCCGAGAGCAAAATCAGCCGCAACAATTTCCGGACCAGTGCCTTTGGCTGGGTGCAGAAATTAATGGGAAGGGACGCGGCGCCGGCAAATAGCTCTGTGGAGAAGATGCGATCACGGCCAAGCTTTGAACCGGGCGAATTCCCCGTCATCTATGCGGTCGGTGACGTGCATGGGTGCTACGAACAACTCCTGGAAGCGGAGCGACGCATCAGGGAGGACGCCGCGATCCACTCGGCGAGGGCACTCGTGGTGATGCTGGGTGACTATTTGGACCGCGGTCGTCGCTCAAGGGAGGTGATCGAGCATCTCTGCCGTCCAACAGATGCGGGACTTACGCGGATTGCGCTCTGTGGTAACCACGAAGAGGCCTTCCGGCGGTTGCTTGAGGAGCCGGCCAGTTTTCCGGAATGGCAGCGTTTTGCAGGCCCCGAGACCTTGGCATCCTATGGGGTCGATGTTGCCTATCTGATGCGGCAAGGGGGAATCCCAGCACTGGATCGTGCGCTGCAGGATGCTGTTCCGGCCCATCACCGACAGTTTATTGAGGAGCTACCCTCGATGTTGACGATCGGCGATATTGTCTTCGTACATGCCGGTCTTAGGCCAGGTATACCTTTACGGCAGCAGAGGGATTCGGATCTGCTTTGGATGCGCGAGCCATTTCTTACGCGCGGGCCGGAATTGCCGTTGCTGGTCGTGCATGGGCATACGCCGGTACAGCGGCCCTTTTTTGGAAATGGGCGTATCGCCATAGACACCGGTGCTTTCGCGACCGGTAGGCTTACCGTGCTACGCATTATGAATCGCCAAGCAGTCGTACTTAGCTGAAAGCAGTGTCGGCGGGCTTAGGGCTGCTTGTCGAGATTCAGGCCAAACCAGGCGAGTGAGCTCTTCTTCTCAGAAGTGAGCTTTGCGCCGGCGGCCTTTACATAGGGTAAGAGGGCAGGGCTAATTCGTGTCAGCGCCGGTCCAACCTTTCGCGGGTCCCCGAGGTTGAGAAGAAGGTTCATGTCACTCTCAACGGACGTTCTTGCGTTTTCAAGCGTTGTGACGTTGAGACGGTTCCAGAAATAGAGCCGGGCGAGCAGTGCGACTTCATCGGCGGGTGCGAGCCAGGCCGACATGTTCATCAAACGGGCAGTCGCCGTTGGCTCTTGAACGATGACCGCACGCACGATTGCCAATCTGAGCCAGAGATTGCTCTCGGTTGGCATGCAGGTAACAGCATGGCGCATGTAGCGCTCTGCATCGTCGGCGGCCTTTACCCAGGCATCGTAGCCAGTGATCTCATTGGCGGCATCCAGCCGGTTCAAAACCAGTGTTGTGCCCGCCATGATAATATCGGAACGGCAATAATCGCCGGAGACGATATCGTCGGCATCGGCAGCTGTCTTAGCGAGGGTTTCAGGGCTGACTTGTTCGGATTGCTCAAGTCGCTCGGCGATAAGAAAAACGTCCGCAAAGCGCGCTGATTGCCTTATGTCGTTGACAGCAAAAACAAGAAGCGCGACTGCCGTAAGAAGAAAAAGAACGGATGGTGCAGAAGGAGCTGAAAACGCTGTCCAGACCAGGCCCCTTGGGCGCGCTTGTCCGCTTGCTCTGGCACGTTGCGACATGTCCTACCGGTCCGACCTGCTGCAGGAGCGATCTGCTCCAATGCCGGCAAAGGTTCGCGCGAGGTAGGAGCCGTTCTCTAAACTATGAAGGGGAGAGGAGAGGCCGTATAGCCTCTCCCAAAATGCTCTAGTTGAGCGCTAAAGGCCTGGATCAGGTGCTGCCACTGACGGAGTTGTTACGGATGATCGTAAAATTGCCACCGCCCGATGCGCTTGTCCTCAAAGAGCCCGCTCCTTGAATAGCGCCATCACCGGACTCCCCTGCAGCCGGACCGCCCAGGCCAGGTGCGCCGGGGCCACCGATATCGCCGCCACCTGCCGGACCGGCTCCCGCGCCACCAAGCGCCGCAACAGCGGTTTGACCGGTCAATGAAGCTTCAAACGCCGTACGGAAGCTGCCGAGCGCGGGGTTATTCAAGATCGCCGCTGCAACAGCCGCTGCAATCTCGTCGGCAAGATCGGAATGTTGCGGGCGGCAAACGTTGACTGCGCGGCCAAGACCGGCACCGATAGCCGCTCTTTGTGCATCCGTCGTCGTCGGAGCTGCTGCCAACGTCAGGAGAGCTGCCGTTACATTTGTTTCGGTCGCTGTGAGATCGCGGACGGAACCTGTGAGCACGCTATCGGACGGATTTCCCGTCAGAATGCTCGCCGGGGTCGCGTTGAATGCATCCATCTGCGAACCGCTTGCTGCGCCCGGACCTGAAAAGCAGTTGCCCGCAAGCGACGAGGTCGCGAAGCAAAGAGCGCCGAACGCAAAGACAGCAGCACCTTTTACTATATTCTTGCCTGTGTTTATCATACCCAGCCTCCAGAAGATAACGGAGCTTATAACATAAACTCCATTACGCACCAGTCCGTTTAATGTCAGGTGTTAGAAGTATTGTCTAATATATTTAATCTCCGAGCGACTGCACCGCCGAGCGCGTATCAGCGGCGTCGTTGGATACACCGGAGATTGTCGAGGTAATAGAGTTCAGGACGTCGAAGAACTTCACGAGCTCAACAGAGTGAGCGTTGGAGATATACATGACGTCCTTGTCCGCCATGCGGAACTGTTGAACCGCGAACAGGGTTGCTGGATCGCGCAGATTGGCCCGGAAAATGACCGGCACCTTGTCGCCCTTGAAGCGGCTGGTGTCGATATTCAGGCGTTGAAGGGTGCTGCGATCGACCTGGCGATAGACCACGACTTCGCGTGGATCCGCGCGGGTATCGACGAGGCCGCCGGCCTTCGCCATGGCTTCGCCAAGGGTCAGGTTCGAATCCTCGAAATCGATGCGGTTGTTGACGCCGGATGCCCCGAGCGCGATGAAGGTGCGGCGTTCGTGCTCAACCGAAACCGTGTCGCCCGGAGCGAGATAGATGTTCTCAGATGGGTTTTTCAGCAGTGTTTCGTAAGCGACCGTTGCCGTCTTGCCGCGGCGCTGCAACGTGACATTGGTTTCAATATTAGGTGTCGTCAGGCCGCCTGCCTCGGAGATCGCATCAAGGATGCGCTCGCCGGCCGGCGAAAGGACGATCTTTTGCGGATTGTTGACATCACCGACGACGGCCACTTCCGAGGAGCGGCTGGTCGTCGTTGTAAGAACCACCTGCGGCTCAATCGCGCGGCTTGCCAGCTTGTCTTCGATATCCTGCTCGATCTCTTCCTTCATGCGGCCGGCAGCGGGAACGCGGCCTGCATAAGGAATGCTGATCGTGCCGGCTTTGTCGATCGTTTGCTGAGGTAAGGTGATATAGTTACCAGGGCGGCTGCCCGCGTCAGACGGAATAAAGAGACCGCCAGATTGTGCTTCGAAAATTGAAACCTGTACGATATCACCGAAGCCGAGCGGGATATCCGGAGCACCTCCACGGCCACCACCGAAACCACTGCGCAGAGAGCTGCTCGGGATCTTGTCGAAGTAGGGCAGAATCGCCTTGTTGAGGTCGATTAGAGCGTAATCTATGCCCACCTTACGCTCAGGTGTAGTGACTTTAATTGCTGCACTGCGGTCGATATCCGTGTGATCAGGACCGGACCTAGGGAGAGACGTGCAGCTGGAAAGCATGACCAACATCGGTACAACGATGCCGACGCGTCGAGTTACAGGAATGCCCATCGTGACCCTACTTTGATAATAGCACTAAAACCGTCTAGCCCGCTGACAACTTAAAAGACAAGTAAATATCTAACTCTGCCAGATACTGCATACCTAACAGAAGGTTATTGTGGCAATAGGGCAACATGAATTCTCCCTGTTATGGTAAATTAGGAGGAGTTGATACGTTAAGATTCTGCAGTACTTCGGGTGCAACCCAAACGAATATTATGATGTTCTTTAGTGGCGTTTTTATGAGCTGCGTGCCCATAAATCGTCATATTTCAAAGATTTCCACAGACTGTCCGATTCGCAAGGCGGAGGATGCATCGCTCCTGTTTTTATTCGCTCTTTCTTCGCGCCCGCAGCAAATTGAAATCACCGCCGAAAGAAAGGCCATGAAGAAGATGGCGAAACCGGGAATCTGGATCGAAAAATCAACGGCAGAATGCGACGCCGTTAACAAGACGCCTGAACAACCAAGGATTGAGTAGTGCCGTAGCCGATGGCGGGCGCGATAGCCAATCCAGAAGGCTCGTATGAGCACGAAAGAAATCAGAATCGCAACGACCGGAAATACTATCCCCAGAGTCAAAAAGCCTTCGAGGTACGCACTATGAGCCCTGTCGACGATGCCGCCGATTCCACAATCGGATGTCCGGTAGGCTGAATAGACGGTCCGGAACGTGCCGAAGCCCGTTCCCTGAAGCCAATTCTGAGAGATGGCATGCATCGTATCTGACCATATGCAGAAACGGCCATCATCCGTGCCACGCTGATCGGCACGCAGGATAGTTCTACCGCCGAAAATGACGATGAAAACGAGGACAAGCGCAATTACCCCGACTGCCGACAGCCACTTTCGGGTAACGGAGCCGGTGGCCTGCGAGAAGAGCCTTGAGCGCTTGCCTTTCCATTGGCTGGCAAGATAGGGGATGTAAAAGACGGAGCCAAGGCCCGTCACAACCAGTCCAGCACGGGACTGGGTGAGCATCAGCGCCGTCAGGCACGACAGGCAGAGAAGCGTGAAAAGCCAGAAGCCGAGACCTTCGTTGAAACTGCCCGAGGGTGCGGATGAGAAGCCGAAATAGGCGCGCCCGCTTTCAGAAGCGAATGTCGCAAGCAACAAAAATCCGAGCCCCAGGAAGGTCGCAGCTGTGTTGCGATTGACGAAGACTGCGGTCAGGCTGTCGAGATAATAGCGTTTGGCATCGGTCAACAGCATCTTTGGAAACAGTAGGAACTGGCCAAGACCGAACAGCGAGATGAGGCCCGCGCCGATCGCAAGCACCATAAGGATACGGCGCGCTCGTTTGTCTGTGTCGGCAATGATGAGGCCGGTCAGAAACGTCATGACGGGCAGTGCGATCTCCAGGAGAGAGGCGAGTGTATCGGCCGGCGCGACCGAGATCGTGTCTCTGGAGGCGCCAGCGAGCGTGCTTGCGTCCTTCCAGATCGAATTGACCAGAGAAGGCCAGGGCATGTGTATCGTCTGAATGACGATCCAGGCCGAGGTGATGATGAAAAGCAGCAGCGTCCAGACGAATACCCAACGGCCGCGACGGGGTTCTCCGAAAAACAGTAGGGCCGATACACCTAGCACGAACATGCAGATGGCAACTGCCGCGAAAGGCGTTGCATCGACCAGGCCGAAGGGAATGACGGCGGCCAGCACGAGCGTGCAGTAGAGGCCGGCAAATATCGTCTTTAATCTATCCGTAACAGCCACGGCCAAAACTTTGAAAGATCGGCCGCCCCTCCGGCGCCGTTGTGCCTGTCTCTGCAAGAATTTCGCGAGTTTTGCAACCCTCTCCAATACCGGTGCGGCATGCCATCCCAGTATTGGACGGCATGCATGCCGTCGCCTTGAGAAAACGCACTCCATTAAAATTGTTCGGATCGGTTTAAAGGGAACGAGATTCTTCCCTCGTATGGTCCCGATCATTGGTCGGAGCTGGATAGAGCTTCGATCAAAATATCAAAGCCGGATTTCAACATGATCGCATGGTGGTCGTCGAAACGGGGTAAGAAAATGTTTAAGCATGTACTGGTTACGGCGGTGACGCTTGCATCTCTGTTTGCGGTTCAGACTGCCGAGGCAGCCGGACCTGGCGGTTTCGCCCGTGGTCTAAAGACGGCACCGGCATTCAGTTACATATCTGAAAAGCGCCGGACTGCCGCACCTTTCGCGCATGTGATGTTTTGTGCGCAAAATCCGAATGAGTGCGCTGCTCGTGGCGGCGCGTCCGAAGTTTCGCTGAGCCCCTTTGCAGATAAACAGCTTCGCGCCATCAACGCCTCCGTCAACCGCTCGATCCGCCCGATTAACGACCAGACCGATCAGGGCGATGTCTGGCAAGTGAATGTGAAGGCTGGCGACTGCGAGGATTTCGCGCTGACAAAGCGTGACCATCTCATCGCAATGGGCTGGTCGCCGAAGACACTGCGTATCGCCGTGACCAAGACGCCCACTGGCGAAGGTCATGCGGTTCTCGTCGTCAAGACGGATCGTGGTGATCTGGTGCTCGACAACCGTACGAACGCGATCAAGAGCTGGAAAGATACGGACCTTCGCTGGCTGATGATTCAGTCGGGTGATAACCCGCGAGTATGGTACGAACTTTAACGCTGCTTAGGCAGGCCAGGATTGAAGGAATCCCGGCGAAATGCAAACATCGTGTTTGACTGCGGCTGCGGACTCGTATCTTGAGACTAAAGATCGTCCTCGGTCGCCTGAATATCGCTCTACGGCGCTCGCTCAGCGCTGACATTCAGCGGTAACTGTCTTTGAAGGCAGCATTGCAACTATCTCGCCGATTCTCCGATCGCGTCAGGCTTGATACAATCAATTAGGTACCCCTCAAGTAGCAGTGTTGCTCAAGGCGATATACCCTTAGTAGTGATTGTAAATGGCCTCGAAATACGGAGAGCTTTTAGAGCGACCACTCTTGATATGAGCATTGGATGACTTTTCCAATGCAGTAAACCTGTGTATCAGAATGTGCGTAATGGCGTTATTTTGGTAAATAGGTTGATATACAAATTGTCCCTCGCGCGAACATGGCATGTGTTCCTTGCTGTTGCGGTTGCAAGCGGGTTCATTAATCTGTTGCATTTGACCGGTTCATTGTTCATGCTTGAGGTTTATGACCGCATTCTGCCGAGCAAAAGCGTCCCGTCTCTGATTGCTTTATGTGCCCTTGTTTTGTTGCTTTACGGCTTTCAGATGGGGTTCGATGTGGTTCGAGGTCAGATGTTGACCCGGGTCGCCGACATTCTGGACCAGCAACTTGAAAGGCGCATGTATAAGGCGCTTCTCAAGATACCTTTCTCCGGCGAAGTCAGGGGTGACGGTCTCCAGGCCCTTTCCGATCTGGACCAAATTCGCGGATTTCTTTCGAGCAACGGTCCTAACGCGTTGTTCGATTTCCCGTGGCTGCCATTTTACCTGCTCATTTGTTTCATGCTGCACCCGTGGATCGGCGTCAGCGTTCTGATCGGTGCAATCATCCTGGTCGTCATAACGGTGCTGACGAATTGGTCCACGGCGTCGCTGAACGAGAGCGCTGCGAGTGCCCGCGGCCAGCGTAACATGTTTGCAGGTGGTAGCGTCCGTAACGCGGAAGCCATTCAGGTCATGGGCATGTCAGGCACTATGATGGCCATATGGCGCGAGCTGCACGGTCAGTATAAACGCCAGAGCCGGCGAAGCGCCGATATCTTGGGTGCCTATGGTGCTGCGTCGCGCGTGGCGCGCATGATCATCCAGTCCGGCGTCATGGCGGTGGGGGCTGTCTTGGTAGTCAATGGCGATGCGACGGCGGGCAGTATCATCGCCGGATCGATCCTGTCGGCAAAGGCTCTTGCACCTGTGGAACAGGCGATCGGTAACTGGCGCGGCTTCACATCAGCCCGGCAGGGCTGGAAGCGCCTTCAGAAATTCTTTGAGATCGCGCCGGAAACGGAAGCCGCCCTTTCCTTGCCCCGGCCGGCCTTTACCTTTTCGGTCGAGAATCTAGCCGGCTCGCCGCCGGGCGGGTCCGCAATTACATTGATGGACGTTTCTTTTGAACTGCAGGCTGGAAACGCACTCGGGGTGATTGGACCGAGCGCATCCGGAAAATCCACTCTTGCCCGTCTCATTGTCGGCGCTTGGCCAATACGTCACGGCAAAGTGCGCTTTGATGGTGCGAGCCTTGACCAGTGGGACATGGATGAGCTCGGCCAATATCTCGGTTATCTCCCGCAAACTGTGGAATTGATGGCCGGGACGGTCGCGCAGAATATTGCTCGTTTCCGGCCTGACGCGACTGCTGCGTCGATTATCGATGCAGCTAAAGCGGCGAATGTTCATGATCTTATCCTGAACTTGCCGGATGGCTACAAGACCAAGATTGGTTCTAACGGTGAAGCTCTTTCTGCTGGTCAAAAGCAGCGTATTGCCCTGGCTCGCGCGCTTTACGGGGATCCGTTCCTGATTGTGCTGGATGAACCAAATTCGAATCTCGACGCGGAAGGCGAAAATGCCCTCAGCAATGCGATCGCCAATATCAGGGCAAGGGGTGGGATTGTGATCGTAATCGCGCATCGGCCGAGTGCGCTTGCCAATGTGGATTTGGTCGCGGTTATCGCTGCTGGAAGGTTGCAGCGGTTCGGCACGAAGGAAGAGATTTTCGGGCAGGTGCTGCGTCAGAATATCCGACCGGTCACATCCGACCATCAGCCGCGGGCGATTGAAGATGCCGGATCGTCAGTCGCTGCGAACGATGTGTGATGGAGCCGCCATGCGCTTGCGAAATCTAGCAAAATTACCGCTTGCCAAGCATATCGCAGCTGTCGTTCTGCTGGCATTCGGGTTGATCGTCGGCGTTTTCGGATGGGCGATGACGACCGAGCTTTCGAGTGCGGTCATTGCGTCTGGCCGTGTCATCGTCGAGGGCAACGCAAAGAAGATCCAGCATCTTGCTGGTGGGATAGTCAGCGAAATCGACGTGAAAGAGGGCGATAGAGTAGACGCCAATCAAGTGCTCGTCCGGTTGAATGGAACCGTTGTGCAGGCCAATCTTTCGATCGCCGAGAATACGCTCGCGCAGCTCTATGTGCGCCGCGCGAGATTGCAGGCAGAGGCGTCCCGCGCATCCGAGTTGACGGTTCCCGAAAAACTGTCCGATCTTACAACGTCCAAGTCGGCCGCAACGCTGGTTGCAAGCGAACAGAACCTATTTACCAGCCGTAAGAACGCGCTTGGGGGCATGAAGAGACAGGTCGCGACCCGCAAGCAGCAGTTGAATGACGAAGTCGATGGCCTGACGGTCCAGATCAATGCAATTTCCGATCAGGTCAAGCTGGTTGATGAGGACATTGAGAAAGTCGATACGCTTTTCAAGAAGGGATTGACCACGCAGCAGCGGCTCAACGACTACAAGCGCCGCAAGTCCGAGCTTGAGGGGCAGTTGGGGCAGGGTATCGCGGCTCGCGCACAAACCGAAGGTAAGATCGGTGAGTTGGATCTCCAGCTCTTGCAACTCGACGAGGACCGGCAATCGGAGGTTTCCAAGGATCTGACCTCCGTCGAGGCGAGTATCGCGGAGTACGAGGAGCGGCTGGCCGCAACAAAGGATCAGCTCGCTCGCCTGGATATCCGTGCGCCGATTGCCGGCCGCATTTATCAGCTCGGCATTCATAATATCAATGCGGTTGTGCAGCCGGGTGAGGTTCTAATGCTCATCGTCCCGGAGCGTGACGAGTTGCAGGTCGAGGCAACTATCGCGCCGAAGGATATTGACCAGATTTATAAGGGACAGCCGGTCGATATCCGGTTTACGGCGTTCAACCAGACAACGACGCCTGATATTGGGGGCCAGGTTTCCGTCATCTCGCCGGACCTTCAGATGGACCCACGAACCGGTGCAGCATTTTATACGCTGCGCATAACACCGGACATGGCCACTCTGAAGAATCTATCCGAAGGATCCCTTTATCCGGGCATGCCGGCTGAAATTTTTATCAAGATCGCTGACCGGACGGTCATCTCGTATTTTGCCAAACCTTTCAAGGACAGGTTGAAATTGGCATTTCGAGAAGAGTGAACTTAGAAAGCCTAACATTGTCCCAAAAAGGGTCCGGTCAAATATCTCTTTCGTCACTGTTACAGACTTGCCAAAATCTTATGCTTATCTATTAGGAAAGTTAGGCGTTTGTAGCTGCTGAAGTTAGTGAATCGGCGTAGCAACTAAAAGCTTTATTCGAAGAAGCAATGGAGAACACTCATGGCAGGTTTTACAGTCACATTCGGTAACGGTGGCGCCTCTAACGTTTCCGATCTTCTGAGCCTCGAAGCCCAGAATTCCAACGCCCTTGACGGCAGCACCGAGCATCATGAAACGACAGGCCCGAGCGGATCGACTTTTGACGTCGATTCTGTGGTGGTCGGAGGTCCCGGCAGCGAGGTCGCCGTAGACTTCGATCCGAACACGAATTCCTTCAACTTTGATGTTGTCGGCAAGTGGAATTCGGTAAGGAACGTTCTGGCGCAATCCGACAGTGCAGAAAATGTCTATTTCAAGGATTTCGTTCAGGCCGACGTCCATCTCGGTGGCAGCGCCTCATCGACTGTCGAGATTCTGAACGTGAAGCGTGCAAACGTTTCGACTGGTGCCGGCAACGACACGGTTACCATTTCACTGCTAACGAATGACAGCAGCTGGGTAAATGCTGTAACCGTAGACAGCGGCGCCGGCAACGATACGATCACGATCAAATCGGGCGTAGGCTTCAAGGATGGCAGCGCTGCCGGAACGGGCGGCATCACCGGCGCGACTGCCTTCAATGGCGGTAACGGTTTTGTTGATGGCCGCTACACAACTGTTGACATCAAGGCTGGCGCTGGTAGCGACACGATCGATCTTTCGGACACCCATCTGAAGTCCTCGACAGTCGATGGTGGCACCGGTATCGATCACATAGTCGCCAGCAGCGGGGCGGATACGTTCGTATTCCACCTGGGCGACATGGCCAAGTCTCTGATCACGGATACTATCGACGGGTTCAACGCAGCTACGGATAAGCTCAAACTCGTGGGTACTGTGGAAGGCGATTGGACCTCGACGGACTTCGGTGGTGACGCTGTTGTAAAGTATGTCGGTGCAGATGTTGCTCATAGGGGTGAAACAATTGTGCTGAGTGGTGTGGACGCTACTGGTTTCCATGGCTGGTTCACTGCATAACTATCTGAAGTGATTTCCTCAGATCGGGAATATGCCGCCGTAAGGCGGTATATTCATTTCAGGGTGTAGTGTAATTCGAATATTTAGTCTTTCAGACTAAAAGCATCGCTCTCGCCCGGAGCAAGTTCCAGCGGCCAGATCTGATTGCGTGCACCATTGCGGTAGACCTCTGAATAAGCAGGCATGCCCGCAAGCAAGGTCTTGGCGAGCGCGGCGCCGAGGTCGGGCAGTGACATGCGGAAGCAGGTGAGCGTCGGTTGCAGGAATTTGGCGCGGGGTTCCTCTCGGAAGCCGATGACGGCGAGGTCGCGGCCGGGGACGATGCCGGCTTCGACCAGGCGGCGGTAGAGACCGATCGCCATCAGTTCGTAGATCAGGATGATGGCCGTCGGCCTGTCTTCGATCGACAGCAGTTCGTGGCCGGCTTGATAGCCGCCCTGTTCGCTGGATTTCACACGGATCACCAGCTCCGGATCATATTTGATTCCGTGCTTTTCCAGAGCCTTTCGATAGGCGTCCACGAAGACATAACCGAGATTGATTTCGCCCGACGGCGCGGCAATAGCGATGCGGCGATGCCCCTTGGCGACCAGGCGGTCGACGGCGCAGGCTGCGACGCCTTCGAAGTCGAGATCGATCCAGGTGAAGTTGCCGCCGCCGGAAGAACTACGGCCGAGTGCGACGAAGGGGATCTTCGCCTTGACGAGCAGATCGATTCGCCTGTCGATGCGTTGCGTTGCAGAGATGATCATGGCATCGACGACGCGGCGCGCCACCATACGCTTCAGATATTCGTAAGGGTCTTCGTCGCTGGGGCAGGGGAGCATGACGAGATCGAGCTTATGGCGCGATAGCACGCTCTGCAGCCCACCGGTCACGCCGAGGAAGAAGTTATCACTGTTCTCGACCGTTTCCTTGTTGGTTTCGATCATCAGGCCGATGACATTGGTCGTCCCCTGTCGAAGGCTGCGGCCGGACTGGTTAGCGACGTAGCCGAACTCCTCTGCAGCGGCCAATACGCGCTTACGCGTCTCCTCGTTGACGTCGGCCTTGCCATTCAGGGCGCGCGAAACCGTCCCGATCGATATATCGAGGTGTTTTGCGAGCTGACGGATACCCTTCATCTCAGGCGATCTTTCTTTCCGGAATGCCGATCATCCAATCTTATTGCCATGGGAAAACGTTTACGGAAAGCGTTTGCCATGCGCACGGAACGTATTTTTGCGGACGCCCAAAAAAATCTTGTTGCTGCATTGCCGAAGGTTTTTGCCTAAGCGCCCGTTCGCATTGTGATTTTTCGCGATATTTCATCGAGCCGCGCTGGGATTGACAGCAGTAAACGTTTCCGCTTAGTATCGTAAACGTTTACGGAAGGCGTTTCGGGAGGAACTGAAGCGCACCGTCTGGAGGAAATCGTGAAATTAAATGCCGTTCTGTGCGGGTGCGGAGCTATGTCTAAAGGCTGGCTGCGTGCTATCGAGGAAACGCCCGACCTTGCCGAGGCAATCGAAGTTGTCGGCCTCGTCGATGTCAACCCGGCTGCCGCCGAGAAGCTCGCCAAGGAATTCGGCTTGAGCACGGCTCGCATCGGCACGGATCTTGCTGCCGTCATTGCCGAAACCAAAGCAGACATCGTCTTCGATGTCGTTGTCCCGACTGCACGTTTTAATGTCGTGTCAGCGGCCATGAAGGTCGGCTGCCATGTGCTCTCCGAAAAGCCGATGGCGACTTCGCTCGCCGAGGGCGCGGCCCTGATCGATCTCGCCGCCGAAACCGGCAAGATCCATGCGATCATCCAGAACCGTCGGTTCATTTCCGGTGTGCGCCGCCTGCGTCGCTTCGTCGAAAGCGGGGCGATCGGAGACCTGACCGGCATTCACTGCGATTTCTTCATCGCTCCCCATTTCGGCGGGTTCCGCGAAGAGATGGACAATGTCCTTTTGCTCGACATGGCGATCCACACTTTCGATGCCGCCCGCTATGTGGCCGGCAAGAAGCCGCTCGCCGTCTATTGCGTCGAACGCAATCCCAAGGGTTCCTGGTATCGCCATGGCGCGTCTGCCAATGCTACCTTCGAATTCTCCGACGACGTCGTCTTCACCTATCGCGGTTCCTGGTGCGCGGAGGGCGAGCGTACGAGTTGGGAAAGCCAGTGGCGCATCGTCGGCTCGAAGGGAATGCTGACCTGGGACGGTGAAGATGGTTTCAAAGCGGCCGTCTCCGGCAATGAACCAGGCCTTCTTCATGGCTTTTCACCCGTCGAGGTTCCGGCGCCTGAACGCGCCGAGGAAACCCACGGCCATGCCAGTGTGATCGCAAGCTTCGTCGAGGCGATCCGCACCGGCAAGCGGCCGGAGACGGTCAGTTCCGACAATATCAGAAGCCTCGCCATGGTCTTCGGTGCGATCGAGAGTGCCAAGACCGGGCGTCGCGTTGAAATTTCAGTATAAGGATTAGATGACGTGAGCAACCCCGCCAAAGCCATTCGCATCGGTACCATGGTCAGCGCCTCCAAGGGTGGCGCCGACAAGCGCATTGCCCAGATCGCCGATATGGGTTTCGAAAGCTTCGAGCCGTTTTTCTGGCAGACCACCAACGGCCAGGATCTTGCCGAACTCGGCAAGCGCAGCGTGGAAGCGATCGGCGATCGCGACATTACCATTTCGACGCTCGGCATGTTTGGCAATCCGCTTGAGGAGACCGAGATGGACCTGCAGACGCTGCAGGGCTGGAAGGATTGCATCGACAACGCGCATCACTTCGGCGCCACCTGCGTTGCAGGCTTTACCGGCCGCATCCGCAACAAGCCGCTGACCGACAGCCTGCCGCGCTACAAGCAGATCTGGAGCGAGCTCGCCAAGCGCGCTGCCGACAAGGGGATCAAGATTGCTTTCGAAAATTGCGCGATGGATGGCAACTGGGCGACCGGCGACTGGAATATCGCCCATAATCCGGACGCCTGGGAACTGATCTTCAACGAGACGTCTGATGATAATATCGGCCTCGAATGGGAGCCGTGCCATCAGATGGTTTATCTGATCGAACCGCTGCCGCAGATCCGCAAATGGGCGAGCAAAATCTTCCACGTCCACGGCAAGGATGCCACCATCCGCTGGGATGTGATCAGGGAACACGGTATCTTCGGCAAGGAGAAGTTTGTCTTCATGCGCACGCCGGGCTTCGGCGACAGCAACTGGACAGACGTCATTTCCGAACTGCGGCTTGCCGGCTGGTCCGGTTCCATCGACATCGAAGGCTGGCATGACCCGGTCTATCGTGACGCCCTGGAAATGACCGGGCAGGTCCATGCGCTGAACCATCTGAAACATGCCCGGGGCGGCGATTTCGTCGTCGATCCGGTATGAGTGAATATGGTCGGCGTGGAGGAAATCGCCGGCCATTTTAATGGATAACCACAAAGGAGGAGAACCATGGCTATCCGCAAATCCGTAATTCTGGGCGCGCTGGCGCTCGCAGGCGTCTCGCTCTTCGGCCTGTCTGCCAAGGCGGAAGACGTCAAGCTGACGCTCTGGTCGCTGGACAAGGACACCCAGCCGGCGCCGACCCTGGTCAAAGAATTCAACGACCAGCATAACGGCATCACCATCGAATATCGCCTGATTCAGTTCGATGACGTCGTTACCGAAGCGATGCGCGCCTATGCCACCGGTCAAGCGCCTGATATCATCGCCGTCGACAATCCCGAGCATGCGCTGTTTTCTTCGCGTGGCGCCTTCCTCGATATCTCCGACATGATCAAAAGTTCGAAGGTCATCAAGCCCGAGAATTATTTCCCCGGACCGCTGAAGTCGGTCGAGTGGGACGGCAAATATTTCGGCGTGCCGAAGGCGACGAACACGATCGCACTTTACTACAACAAGGACATGTTCAAGGCGAAGGGCCTCGATCCGAACAAGCCGCCGCAGACCTGGGACGAACTCGTCGAGGATGCACGCAAGCTGACGGATCCGGCAAAGAACGTCTATGGTCTCGCCTTCTCGGCCAAAGCCAATGAGGAAGGCACCTTCCAGTTCCTGCCCTGGGCGCAGATGGGCGGCGGCAGCTACGAACACATCAATGCCGACGGTGCGGTCAAGGCGCTCGAAGTCTGGAAGACGATCATGGACGAGAAGCTCGCCTCGCCTGATACGCTGACCCGTGGTCAGTGGGATTCGACCGGCACCTTCAATTCCGGCAATGCCGCCATGGCGATTTCCGGACCCTGGGAACTGGACCGTATGATGAAGGAAGCCAAGTTCGACTGGGGTGTCACGCTGCTGCCGGTTCCGAAGGAAGGTGCTGAGCGCTCTTCGGCCATGGGTGATTTCAACTGGGCGATCTTCTCGACCAGCAAGCATCCGGCCGAAGCCTTCAAGGCGCTCGAATATTTCGCCTCGCAGGACGACAAGATGTTCAAGAACTTCGGCCAGCTTCCGGCCCGTTCCGACATCACTATTCCGGCGACCGGTCAGCCGCTCAAGGATGCCGCCCTCAAGGTCTTCATCGAACAGCTGAAATACGCCAAGCCGCGCGGTCCGCATCCGCAGTGGCCGAAGATCTCCAAGGCGATCCAGGATGCCATCCAGGCTGCGCTCACCGGCCAGATGAGCGCCAAGGACGCGCTTGATCAGGCTGCCGATAAGATCAAGGCAGTCCTCGGCTAACCCGGCATCACCGGATGGCCGTCGGCCATCCATCTTTTCCTCCCGGCAGGGGCTGCTGCGGCTTTGGCCAGGCAGCCCCGTTCGGAGCAATGGAGGACCCATGAGAAGGATCCTTTCCAGCGTCAGGGATGGCCGCGGTTTCGATATCGTGCTTGTCGCCTTTCCGCTCGGTTTTCTGTTTCTGATGGCAGGCCTGCCGCTCATCTACAATGTGGTGATGAGCTTCCAGGAGGTTGACATGTTCAGCCTCGGCACCTTCTCGCGCCCCTGGGTGGGCTTCAAGAATTACACCGATCTTTTCGCGCAGCCGGAAACGCTGCCGATACTCTACAATACGGCGATCTTCGTCGTCGGCTCGATCGCCGGCCAATTCCTGATCGGCTTCGGCCTGGCGCTGTTTTTCTGGGTCAATTTTCCCGGCGCATCCTGGCTGCGCGGTCTGTTTCTCGTCTCCTGGGTCATGCCTGGCCTCGTCGTCGGTGCTATCTGGAACTGGATCCTCTCGGGTGACTTCGGCGTGCTGAACTTCATCCTGAAGGAAAGCGGTATCATCTCCGGCAACATCTTCTGGCGCTCGGACCCGCATTATTCGCTTTACGCCGTCATTATCGCCAATGTCTGGCTCGGCACGTCCTTCAACATGATCCTGCTGTCTGTCGGTCTTTCCGGCATTCCGGGCGATCTCTATGAGGCGGCCGAACTTGACGGCGCCACCGCCTGGCAGCGCTTCTGGACGATCACGCTGCCGATGATGCGCTCGACGATTGGCGCCATCATCGCACTCGGCCTGATCTTCACCCTGCAGCAGTTCGACCTCTTTGCCGCCATCACCTCGGGCGGGCCGAACAACTCCTCCAACGTCACGCAATACTGGGCCTGGGATTTGTCTTTCCGCCAATATGATTTCGCCAAGGGCGCGACCATTTCCGTCATCATGATCGTCTTCGTGATGTTCGCCTCCGTCGTCTATGTCCGCTCGACCCGCCACGAGGTGCGCGGATGAGCGAGACTGCACGCAATCGCCTGATGCTCGTGATCGCCATCATCATGGCGGCGATCTATCTTTTCCCGCTCTACTGGATGTACATCACGGCGCTGAAAAGCGGCTCGGAGATGTTCGCCACCCCCCCGAGCTTCTGGCCGGCCTCGCCGCAATGGAGCACCTATGCCTATGTCTGGGAAAGCCGGAGCATGGGGCTCTACCTCTGGAACTCGCTGGTGATTGCGATCGGCGCGGTCGTCATCATCACGGTGCTCGGCGTCGGCTGCTCCTATGTGCTAGCGCGCTACCGCAATATCTGGGTGGATATCGGCCTCTTCCTGATCCTTATGCTGCAGGTTCTGCCGGCTTCGCTGTTGATCACGCCGATCTTCGTTGGCTTCTCTCAGATCGGCATGCTGAACTATCCAAGGCTTGCCGTCGTCATCGCCATTGCCGCAAAGAGCATGCCGTTCTTCGTGGTACTGGTGCGGGCAACCTTTATGGCGGTTCCGATGGAACTCGAAGAGGCGGCTCTTGTCGACGGGAATTCGCGTGTCGGTGCCTTCTTCAACATCGTGCTGCCGCTTGCCCGCAACGGCATTCTGGTCAGCGCCATTCTCATCTTCATGCAGGCCTTCGGCGAGTTCGTCTATTCCAAGTCGATGATCCAGGCCGCCGAGCTTCAGCCGGCGAGCGTCGGGCTCAATTCCTTCATGGGACCGAACACCAATGAGTGGAACAACATCATGGCCTACGCCACGATGTATGTGACGCCGATCCTTGCCATCTTCGTTCTTCTGCAGCGCCGCATCGTATCCGGCCTCACCTCGGGAGCCCTCAAATGACCCCTCAGATCGAGCTTGCCGGCGTCAACAAATATTACGGCGCCTTCCACGCACTGAAAAATATCGATCTCTCCATCGCCAAGGGCACCTTCGTCGCGCTCGTCGGTCCATCAGGCTGTGGCAAATCAACGCTGCTGCGTTCGCTTGCGGGGCTGGAAACCATCTCGGACGGCAGTTTGAAGATTGCCGGCGAGTTGATGAACGGCGTGCCGCCGCGCAAGCGCGATGTCGCCATGGTGTTCCAGTCCTATGCGCTCTATCCGCATATGACCGTGGAGGAAAACCTCACCTACAGCCTGCGCATGCGGGGTATTGCAAAAGCGGCGGCGAAGAAGGCAGCCGAGGAGGTTGCTGCTACCACGGGCCTTTCGCATCTATTGAAGCGCTATCCGCGTGAGCTCTCCGGTGGCCAGCGCCAACGCGTCGCCATGAGCCGCGCCATCATCCGCCACCCAAAGGCCTTCCTCTTCGACGAACCTCTGTCCAACCTCGATGCGGCGCTGCGCGTCCATATGCGTAAGGAGATCCGCGCGCTGCACGATCGTCTGCATGCGACCTCGGTTTATGTGACGCACGACCAGATCGAGGCGATGACCATGGCCGATCATGTCGTCGTCATGCGTGATGGCATCATCGAGCAGCAGGGCCGGCCGCTCGACCTCTACGACAAGCCCGCCAACAAATTCGTCGCCGGTTTCATCGGTTCACCAGCAATGAACTTCATACCGGCAATCGTCGGCGAGGATGGGAAGAGCCTGACGCTCGATCTCGGTTCGGTGAGGCAGCAGATTTCTATAGACCATCAGCTCCAGCCTGGCCGGAGGGTCACAGCCGGCATCCGCCCGGAACATATCGGCATTACCGGTCAAGGGCAGAGAAGCTTTGATGTGCCGGTTGAAGTGGTCGAATCCACGGGGTCCTCGACCTTCATCACCGCCGCAACGACCCCTGAACTGACCATCGTCGAAACGGGCAGGGGAACGGTTCAGCCGGGCCAAACGATTGGTGTGACCGTCGATCCGGCGCAGGTGCATCTCTTCGATGAGGCGAGCGGCATCAGAATTTGATCCGGCTTCTGCCGGATCAGTTCCCGCAGCGCCCAGCTGCGGGACATTTGCCGTTCTTATCGGGCGAGCGAGGCCGGCGTAGCTTGCTTGGCTGCTACCTCTGTATCCTGAGGCCGTTCGCTGGAGTTTGCCCACGCGGCCACAGCAAGTCCTGCGACGATAAAGTAGGGGAGTTTGCTTGAAAGCTTGAGCTTGCCGGAAACGGCATTGCCGCGGGTGCATTCAAAGCCGGACATTTCTGGGGTCATCAGTACCTGTCTCGTGTGAATATCACGCCGCGAATATAATATATGTGGCGATTCGAATGAACCCCCAGATTAGGGGATATACACAGGGTTGTTGAAACGGAGCAGTTCAATGCCCCGCTGGCCCGCTCGACCCTTCATCAAGATTGATCCTGCGCAGTATGAAGGCGAGCGGCAGCACGGCGAGCGAAAGCCACATCAGCGTGTGGAAAACGTCGATAAAAGCGAGATAACTCGCCTGGATCTGCACCTGCTGGCCGATCCAGCCCATGGCCTGCGATTGTGCATCGACAGCTCCCGCCCCTCTATCGGCAAAATATTGCGTCGCGCCCTGCAATGCGTGATTGTAGGCGGGATCGGAGGGGATGATGTGTTCTACCAGTCGGCTCTGGTGCCACTGCTCCCGATGGGCAAGCACGTTTGATGCGATGCAAACGCCGATCGAGCCACCGGTGTTGCGCGCCGCATTGATGAGAGCAGAAGCCTGATCCGTCTGATCGGGCCTCAGGCCATCATAGGCGGCAGAAGTCATTGGAATGAAGATCAGCGGCAGACCCAAGCCGAGATAGATGCGCGACCAGACGAAGAAGCCGAAGTTCAGGTCGGCGTTGAGTCGCGTCATGTCATACATCGCGACCGCAATAATCGCAGTGCCGACAGCGATCAGATATTTTGGCTGAAACCTGTTGGAGATCCGCCCCGCCACGAACATCATAAACATCGTCACGAGGCCGCCGGGCGAAAGTGCCAGCCCGGCCCAAGTCGCCGTGTAGCCGAAATTCTGCTGCAGGACCTGCGGAATGAACTGGGTCGTGGCAATCAGGATCGCGCCGGTCGCAAGCATCACGATGAAACAGGAGCCGAATTGCCGACTTGCCAGCAAGCGCACGTCAACGACCGGATTGGTTGCGTTCATCAGCCATGGGATGGAAAGAGCAAGGGCCGCAACGCAGACTGCAGCCATCGTGACAACGAAGTTCGAATCGAACCAGTCTTCCGTCTGGCCGCGGTCGAGAACCAGTTCCAGCGCGCCGAGAAAGGTCGCGACCAGGAGAAAGCCGACAATATCAAATCGCACGCCTTGCTTGCGCATGTTTGCCCGCTCCTGCCGCAGTGAGTCCGGTTCGTTGACAAGGAAATAGACGAGGATGAAGGCGAAGAGGCCGACCGGCCCATTGATCAGGAAGCACCAGTGCCAGGAGAAATTGTCAGAGAGATAGCCGCCGAGCGTTGGCCCGACGACCGGAGCGACGACCACGGCGACGCCGAAGAGGGCAAAGGCCTGGCCACGCTTCGACGGCGGGAAGGAGTCGGCCAGGATCGATTGAGAGATAGGTACCATGCCACCGCCGGCGAAGCCCTGGATCATGCGGAAAATCAGCAGGGATTGCAGGTTCCAGGCAAGGCCGCAACAGATGGAAGCAATCGTAAATGTCGCAAGGCAGAGCAGGTAGAAACGCCGCCTCCCGTAACGCTTGGCGATGAAGCTGCTGGCGACGAGAATGATGGCGTTTGAAACGAGATAGGTTGTCACGACCCATGATGCCTCGTCGGCGCTGACGGCAAGGCCGCCGGAGATATAGCGCAGCGCCACATTGGCAATCGTCGTATCCAGAACTTCCATGAAAGTGGCGAGTGAAACGACGAGCGCAATCAGCCATGGATTGGCAAGCCTGGCACCCGATGCCGGGGCGCCATCCGCTGTTGTGGCATCACTCATGTCAGTTCCTCGGGCGCACGGTTACCGTCGGCACCACGGACATGCCAGGGCCGATCGCCACATCCTTCGGCCAGTTGTCTATGACGATCTTGACCGGAACGCGCTGGGTCACCTTCACATAATTGCCGGTGGCGTTTTCCGCTGGAAGCAGCGAGAAGGCTGTGCCCGAACCGGGCTGGACGGAATCGACGCGGCCACGAAGGACGTTATCCGGATAGGCATCGATCGTCACATCCACAGGCTGGCCCGGCCGCATATCCGTCAGTTGGGTTTCCTTGAAATTGGCCGTCACCCAGATTTCATCGGGTACGAACATGGAGACCGCCTGTCCCGCCTGAATATATTGCCCTTTCGAGCCGCTGAGCTTCACGACACGGCCGGGCTGGGCGGCCGTGATCGTCGTGTAGCTCAGGTTCTGTTCGGCGGCTTCGACCTGGGCTTCGGCCTGATGCAGACCGGCGACGGCGCTTGCTCGTTGCGCTTCAGCGGCTGCTTCGTTCTTGATGGCCGAGGTGACGCTTGCCTGCGCTTGAGCCGTACTTGCCCTGTCTTGCCGCAACGTGGATGCTGCCTGCTGTGCGGCCTGCTCTGAACCGGCGCCGCTTTTCACCAGTTGCTGCTGCCGGTCGTTTTCATCCTGCGCATACTGAAGGGCGGCTTCTGCGGAGGTCTGCTGCGCCTTGGCCTCGTCGATCGCTGCGGCTGCGGCGGCAATCTGCGCTTCGGCGCTGGAAATGGCAGCCTTTGCGACATCGACCTGGCCGTGCGCCTGGTCCAGTGCGATCTGGTAGTCGCGGGGATCGATCTTGGCGATGACTGCGCCGGCGTCGACATGCTTGTTGTCGGGGACCGGAACATCCGAGACATAACCCGACACCTTGGCCGCGACGGAGAAGCTGCGGGCATCGATGAAGGCGTCGTCCGTTGTCTCGTAGGGATGGAAATAGATGAGCCAGATGAAATAGCCGGCGACAGCAAGAACAATCAGCGCAAGAACGATGAGAAGCGTCGCGACCGGATGGCGCCTGGTGATTGAAGGCCGCTTCTCGACTGCCTTGGCCGGGGCTTCGTTTTTTGCGGGATCGGAGGACTGATCTTGCCCGGCGAAGGCGGGCTGGTTCTGGGGCACGACAATGTCTTTCATTTTGAAAACCTGAAACCAACGCCGGATCATCGGCTTCGGTTCCGGTCGAAAATGTCGCAACGTCCCTTTGGGCTCGCAACTGCGGGAACAATTCCAGGTGGTGAAGGCAGGCGCGTATTGCGAGCAATTGAAGGCGCTGGGCTTTGCCTCCCGCGGCAAGATCTGAAGCCCGCGCGTCTTCAATGTGGATGGACCGATCTGGTTTGTCAGCCGCCCAAATCCTACCTTTATCGTGCGCCATCAGCGCTGCTGTTGCGATTGAAGGCCGCAGGTGCTGCTGACCCGCCCAGGAGGTGTTATGAGACGTTTGATTTTAGCGGCCGCTGTTCTGATCCCCACGGCTGCCTTTGCCGTCGAGGCCGTGGAGGTCAATGCCCGCGACCATTCCTGCCGCGAGCTCGCGCAGATTATCCAGCAGAAAAAGGCCGTCTTTGTTCGTATGGGCATCGGCGGCCGGAGTTTCCGTTACCCGCCTGCGCGATGCCGGCTAGGCGATAAATATAGCGTGGCCAGAGTGCGCGCGGCCAACGGGGAAGTGTGCGTGCTCGACTACGAGTGCGTTTACGACCCGCAATCCTTCTACAACCGCTTTCCCAACTAGTGCTTTCTATCGCTCGGCCGCTGTGGCGCAGACGACTTGAAGCTCCATCTGGACCGCATCCATGAACAGGGCGGCCTGCCTCGAGAGTTCAGCATCGCTGCAGCCTTGTTCTTTCAAATTGGCCGCGAACCCGGCCATCTCCGACCGCCAGAAGCGGTTGGCGGCCTCGCCGTGAAGGTTCTGAAGGGCCTCGGCGCAGCGCCTGATATCGGCTGTACGTCGGTCGGCGGGAAACTGCAGAAGCGGCATGCTATCTCCGTCATTGCTGGGCGAATCGCCAAGTGTCCCGCAGAATGGCTATGAGTTCTTCACAAGTGGTGAAGCCGATCGCGGAGACATGGTTCCTCAAATGCTGCCCGTTCGTTCGATGGCACCCTACATCACCGAAAATTGACAGAACACACTCCGACAGCAGTCGCCGCCGCGCCAAGCTATGTTAGAGTTCTCGGGATAACGCAGTGATGGGAAGTGATGATGCTGACAACACTTGCGATGCTCGCGAGCCTGTCGGGCGCTGCCGCCACGATCGCGCAATCACGCCAAGATGAAGTCGACGTCGAGCTGGTGCTGGCCGTCGATACGTCCCGCTCCATGGATTACGAGGAAGTCCGCATACAGCGCGAGGGCTATGTCGAGGCGCTCAGGCACAAGGAGTTCCTCGACGCCGTGAAAGGAGGGCTGACTGGACGGATCGCCATCAGCTATTTCGAATGGGCCGGCTATGTCGTACCGGGCTCCGTCCTCGACTGGCAGGTGATCGAAACGGAAAAGGATGCGCTGGATTTCGCCGACAAGCTCGAAGCGAGGCCGATTGCCACCCAGCGCCGCACATCCATATCCGCAGCGATCGTTCAGGGCGTCTTGATGCTCGCCGCCAGCCCCTACAAAAGCAATCGCGAAGTGATCGACGTTTCCGGCGATGGTCCCAACAATTCGGGGGATCCCGTCACGCCTGCCCGCGACACGGCGCTCGGGACGGGTGCGGTCATCAACGGCCTCGCCATTATGCTGAGACCATCCGATGTGCCGGAAGGGCTCGATAAATACTATGCCGATTGCGTCATCGGCGGCCCCGGCTCCTTCGTCTTGCCGGTTCGCAAGATCGAGGATTTCGCGGTTGCCGTCCGCAGGAAGCTGGTTTGGGAAATCAGCGGCCTAGAGCCCCGACCGCAGATCCACAAAATCGCGGCCAATCAGCCGACAACGGACTGCCTTGTCGGCGAAAAGCTGTGGCAGAACTTCTTCGACCGTTGAGCGCTTATCGTGCTTCAGAAATTGCGGCGACTGGTGCTGCCTGCTCCAACGGCGGCAGGACCTCCCTTGCGATGGTTTCGAGGTCGGAGAGCACCCTGCGACTGTCAACGGTCAGGTTGAGCGCGACGTGATGCACGCCAAGCTCACGGAGGGCCACAAGAGCGGCAAGCAATCCATTCGGCCCCGTCCGATATCCGAGATTGATTTCATCGAGACGATCGGTCGATGTGTCGACGAGCTCGAGCGCCATGGCCTGACCCATTCCGCGGAATTCGCTGGTCGTGCGCTGCACAGCCCCATGCCATAGAGCGATCCGGTCTTTCTGTGCGGCGAACGGTCGATGGTAGGTCATCCAGGCTCCAGCGTTTCTGGCGATCCATTCGAGCGACTGCGAGGATGAACCGACCGCGACCAGGGGAATGCGGCGGCCGCTGTGTGGACGGATTTCGAATCGGTTCTCGCCTGTCTGGTTGCCAACGCGGCCGTCAAGCGCGTCTTCGAGGGCGGCCCAGTTTGCCCGAAACAATTCCCGGCGGTCGTCGACATTGCGGTCAAATGCTGAAAACTCCGATGGACGATCGCCGGAGCCGAGGCCGAGAACGAACCTGCCCGATGAAAGCATGTCCATCGAAAGGGCCGCTTTGGCGACATGCAGGGGATGGCGCAACGGCAGGACAATTGCGCCTGTCGCCAACGTGATCGATCGGGTGGACGCGGCGAGCGCGCCAAGCAGGATCCAGGGGTCGGAATGACAGACGGGATCCGGGTAGGCCGGACTGTTCAAGGGGACGTCACGAACCCATATCGCAGCAAAGCCAAGCTCATCGGCGCGCCGGGCGAGCTCCAGTTGAAGGCCGAAGTCGATGTCCTGCCGTTCCCGCGCCTGCAAGGGGAGAACCACACCAACCGTCAGCCGTGAATCTTCGAAGAGCATCAATCGTTTCCTGCGTTGCTTGACCGCACGTGGGTGATCCGCGTGAGGTTTGCAATAGCCGGAACACTAAAGGCCGGCCGTCGCTACCAGAGCGCGACCGGCGCGCTTGCAAGAAACTGATCGAGAGCGAAAGCGAGCGCCGGGGCAATCGCCGCGATCTCCTCATGAGCCGCAAAAATGAGCAGTCCCAGCATCGAAATAACCGATCCGGCTTCGATGACTGACATGGGATTGTTGACGGGTGCCGGAGACGTAGCAGGCGGAGCGACTTGCGGTCGTGCGGCGGTCCGGCTGTTGTCGTTTGCGGGATGGAAGAGGCGGGTGGGGCGAGGATGGGCGAGGCGGGATTTATTGCATATTCCAAGATAGGTTTCGCAGACTGAGCTAGACATCGGATGTGTCCCTGACCGGCATTGGAGGATCATAAAGCCCACGTGGGGTTCGGCCGGTCTTCCTTCAACTATACTCGCGGATAGGGAAACGGCCCCGGAACAGGCTGTCGCCTCATTCCGCCATGCATCAGATGCATAGGTGAGCTGTAGTCTGAACGCTACTCATTCTCGCAGTCCCATATTATATATTTCTCATCGAAGCGAACGAAGCGCCGCTACCTGGCTGCTGTCGCTGGACCCACGGAAAGGGGACTAAAATGAGCATCGCACGCACCTTCAACAACTGGCGCAAGTATCGTCAAACCGTTACTGAGCTTGGCCGTATGTCGAGCCGCGAGCTGAACGATCTGGGCATCGCACGTGGCGATATCCGCGACGTCGCACGCGCAGCCATCGGCCGCTAAGACCGCTGCTGAATGAATTCAAAACGCGCTCGCCTTGCCCAAGGCGGGCGCGTTTTTTATTGGAAGAGCCTTTCGCCTGACGCATAGCGCATGGCAGCCTTGCAAATATGTGCCTAGAAGAGTGGCAGGGCTCAGCGTATATCTCCTTTCAACGAAGCGATGAAACTCCTCCCTCGTCGCTTTGTCCGAGACGCGGCTTACCTCCTCCCGAGCCAGCGTCTACGTGGTGGCATCCTCCTCCCGCCGCCACGCGTCATAAGAGGCGTCTGCCGGATCTCCTCCCTCGGCAGACGCCTTATTTTTTGGCGCTTGGCTTCATCTGCCGGTCATCCCCAAGAGCGTAGTCATATTTTTCAGCGATCACGCACGCCGGCCCTCTATCGCCGCTTGCCATGCCTCGTAAACATGATAATTGAACTCATGTTATTTTTGGCTTAGAAGCCGGGATAGAAGGCGCGATATCGCTGATGCCGAGTAAGGATGGATCCATAGTTTGAGTTTCTGGCATTCCATGGTCTGGCATACCGAAGGCATTCGAGTCTTGGCGCCGGTCAAATGGCGCCAGTTCGACGGGCTCGTGAGTGTCTTCTGGGAAGCCGAAAGCCAGTCGGGCGCCAGGGGCTATTACCTCTCGGACGATCCGCGCATCATGATCTTCTTCAGCGATGTCTCGTCTCAGATCCGCATGTCGAATCGCGACGGTGATTTTCAGCAGCATTACCGGCCTATGACGCGGGCGGTCTATGTTCCGCCCGGTATGCCGATGTGGACGACGAGCGGCACGACGCACCGCTTCTCGCATCTCAATCTGCATATGCATAAGGACCGGCTCCTGAGATATCTCGCACCTTCCGTCGGCAATTCCGCGGCGATGACGGCACTTCGCAATCCGGTCGAGGTGCAGGACACCGGAGCGATCGAAACGCTTGCCCGCCTCGTCGTCGACGAGGTCTCCAGCCCGTCGAAACATGAGATCTTTGGCGAGAGCCTTGTCGGCAGTATTGTCAGCGGTCTGCTGGATATTCCTCGGCAGGGTGTCGAACAACCGAATGGCCGGTTGACCCAGGCGCAGATGAACAAGCTGATCACCCGTGTCGAACGATTGAGCGATTGCCGCCTGACGGTTGCCGAGATGGCAGAGACAGTCGGCCTGTCGGAAAGCTGGTTTTCCAATGTCTTCAAGCAGACGACGGGCAAGACGCCGCTGCAATGGCAGCTCGGCAAACGTATCGACCATGCCAAGACGCTGCTCATCGAAAGCGAACTTGCTGTCGCCGACATCGCCGCCCAGCTCGGCTTTTCCGATCAGGCGCATCTGACCAAGGTCTTCCGCCAGATCGTCGGCGATACACCTGCCGCCTGGCGGCGGATCCGGCAGATCCGTTAGTAAACAGTCCCGCCCGCAGGATGCAGGCGGGACTGGCCGGTTACCAGGTCTGGCGCAGCGTCGCGTAGATTGCACGGCCCGGATTATAGAAATCCGCTCCGAAGCCGCCATAAGCGACATGCTTTTCATCGAAGAGGTTGCTGACGTTCACATCGAAGGATGTGTTTTCCTGGATCTTGTAGCTGAAGGCGGCATCGAAGGCGATGCTGCTGCCCGTCGACTGGGTGTTGGCGTCGTTGAAGTAATAGGAGCCCGTGTAGCGTGCACCGAGGCCGAAGTTCATGTCGCCGCGGAAGCCGTTGCCCGGAATGCCGTAATTGACCCAGAGCGAGGCAGCATGGTTGGGCACGAAGGACATTTCGTTGCCCTCGTTGCCGAGTGTGCCGTTCTCGACGATGTCAGAGACCATATAGGAATAGGCGGCTGTCAGGCTGATATTGTCGGTGACTTCAGCCTTGGCTTCGAGATCGATACCGCGCACGCGCACCTCGCCGATCGTCTCCTGGAAGCCGGTCGCCGGATTGGTGCGGGTGATGTTGTTCTTGGTCAGATCGTAGACCGCTGCGCTGAACAGGGCGGGGAATTCGTCGGGCCGGTATTTGACGCCGACTTCCCATTGTTCGCCGCGCTCGGGATCGAGCGTCAGCGAGGCCGGCAGCACTGATTCCGCGTAGCTGACATAAGTCGCTACCTGATCGGTGACCTTGTAGCTCAACGCGGCGCGCTTGGTGAACTCACTGAGATCGGCGTCGGTCGTCGAGCCCGCCATGTTGTTCTGCTGCTGCAGGTCGAGCCAGTCCTTGCGCAGGCCGACGGAGGCGGTCAGCTTGTCGAAGAAGGTCAGGTCCTGCTGCAAATAGAGGGCCGTGGTCTTCTGGTTGTTTGTCAGGCTCTGATAGAGCGGAACCGAGGTCGGTGCGCCGGTATAGACGGGGTTCGTCCAGTCGATGCCAGGAGCTCCGCCGAAGTAGCCGTCATTGTCCGATTGCAGATTGTTGTATTGGAGGCCGACGATGCTGCGGCTGTCGATCTCCTCGAAGTTCGTCTCATATTGCAAGCGGGTATCGATGATGAAGTTTTCGACCGCCTGGTCATTGGCGAAGAAGGCACGATCGGCGATGGTCGAGCCGTTCGTCGGTGTCGCCGAGATATAGGCATAGCCAAAATTGCTCTTGGTATTGCTGTAGCGCGCATTCGAGCTGAGGGTCAGGCCGGAACCGAAGTCATGATCGAACATGACGCTCAGCGTGTTCCTATTGACGTCGCGGTAGTTAAAATCAGGCTCGCCGAAGAAGCGGCTTCTGGCAAAATCAGACCCAACCGGATGGCCGCCGTTGCCGGGCACGCCGTTTTTGTCCAGATGGTCATAGACCACGGTCAGGTTGGTGTCGGCGCTCGGGCGCCAGGTCAGGCCGCCCATGAAGAAGTTCTCGTCGTCCTGCGAGTAGTCATATTCCTCGTCGGCGCGCTTCACCTTGCCGGTGATGCGGTAGGAGAAGGTATCGTCCTTGGTGACGTTGTCGCCGAAATCGACGCCGGCTTCACGATGATCGAACGAGCCGCCTGTCACGTAGGCCTCGCCGAAGCGCTCGCTCTTTGGCCGCTTGGTCACGAAGTTGACCGCGCCGCCAGGGTCGGAAACGCCGAAGGTCGTGGAATTGGCACCCTTCAGCACTTCGACGCGCTCGAAGGCGAAAGGTTCTTCGCGGATGCCGCCGAAGGGGTCGCCGAGCGTCAGGCCGTCGCGATAGGTATAGGCATCGAAACCGCGGATCTTGAAATAGTCGAAGCGGTCGTCCGAGCCATAGAAGTCGGTGGTGACGCCGGATGTATATTGCAACACCTGCTCGGTGTCCTGCGCACCGCGCTCCTGGATTTCCTTCGAGGTGATGACGGAGACGGAGGCCGGTGTGTCGAGAATGTCTGTCGCCATACCGTTGCCGCTGATCGTCTTGGTCGCGACGATCGATTTTGAATCATTGTCGGTATCGAGGCCGCTGCCCTGGATGACGATGGGCGCGAGATTGGTAACGGTATTGGAATTCCCGCTCTCCTGACCGAGCACCGTACCCGGTACAAGGGCGACAAGCGCCGTGCAACCCAGAAGGACCGCATTCCGATAGCGGAGGAGGGTCTGTCGCGAGTGAGCGCCTGTTCTTTCGATATCCATGTTCACGTTCCAGAAGTTGGTGTCGCCGTTGCGGCCCTTCGACAGGGGGTGCCGAATGAAATGCCGGTTTGAGGATCGGTCCGAACGGCACGTCAGCGGCCGGCGCGAGCGGGAGATTTGCCCCGGACCGGCAGCCGCAATGGTTGGTTCGATGTCCCCTGCGACGGCTACTAACTTGAGCGCACTTGTCCAGTATTGTAAATTTCCCGGGTTTTGTAGGATCCCACGGAAATCTCAACGCCACAGCCCTGAAGCGCTGGCATGACCGTTGACGCAGGTAGATTAACCTGAAAGTGGAGGTCAACTTAAAAACTGGCGGAGTTTGCGCGATGCTGCGCTTTTTGCTTCTGGCCGCGAAACTGGCGGTAACTTGTATCTGGCTGATGGCCACTGCGCCCGGCAACGCTTGGGCTGACGAGAGCACGTCCTATCCCGTCATCATCAAGCATGCTTTCGGCACGACCGTCATCACCAAGAAGCCGGAGCGGGTTGCGACGGTCGCCTGGGCCAATCATGAAGTGCCGCTGGCGCTCGGCATCGTACCTGTCGGTTTTGCTGCTGCCAATTTCGGCGATGATGACGGTGATGGACTGCTGCCCTGGGTGGCCGACAAGCTTAGGGAATTGCATGCCGAAAAGCCCGTCCTGTTCGACGAAGGTGACGGCATCGATTTCGAGGCGGTCGCTGCCACCCGGCCGGATGTGATTCTGGCGGCTTATTCCGGCCTCAGCCAGTCCGATTACGATACGCTGAGCCAGATCGCTCCTGTCGTCGCATATCCGGATGCGCCCTGGTCGACCGACTGGCGCGAGATGATCCGCCTTGACAGTGCCGGGCTCGGCATGGCCGCAGAAGGCGAAGCGTTGATCAAGACGATCGAGGGCGAAATATCAGAGACCGTCGCCGGCCATCCCGAACTGCAGGGTAAGTCGGCGATGTTCATTACGCATCTCAATGCGACCGATCTCAGCATGGTCAATTTCTACACGACCAACGATACCCGCGTGAAATTTTTCGCCGATCTCGGGCTGAAGTCTCCAAAGAGCGTCGTCGAGGCCTCCGCGCCGGGCAAGTTCGCAGGCTCGATCAGCGCCGAACGTATCGATTCCTTCGATGATGTCGATATCGTCGTTACCTACGGAGACCAGCAGCTGCTCGAAGCGCTGGAGAAGAACCCGCTGATGGCCAGAATGCCGGCTGTCTCCAAGGCCGCGCTCGTGACACTTGGCCGCGACCCGGTCGGCACGGCCGCCAATCCGACGCCGCTATCGATCTCCTGGGTTCTCAAGGATTATGTGGCACTGCTCACAGACGCCGCCAGAAAGTCTCCCAACAAGTCTCAATGATCGTGCGCAGTCGAAAATCATCGTCCCGGCCGCCGGCATCTGCCCGGTCGAACCAGGTTCGCAGCCTCTGGCTTCTCGGGCTCACCGCGGCTCTTGCGTGCCTCTGTGCGCTCTCGGTCACGGTCGGCACGCGCAATGTGGACTGGGCCGATATCTTCGCCGCCTTGGCCGGGCACGCAAACAATATCGGCCAGGCGGCGGTGACGGTACGCGTTCCGCGCACGCTGCTTGCCGTCATCGCTGGCGCAGCGCTGGGCCTTGCGGGCGCGATCATGCAGGGGGTGACACGCAATCCGCTCGCTGATCCCGGCATTCTCGGCGTTAACATGGGCGCATCGCTCGCAGTCGTCGTTGCGGTCGCGTGGTTCGATATCTCGTCGAACGAGGCCTATATCTGGACGGCGATCCTCGGCACCGGATGTTCGGCGGTCTTCGTCTATACGATCGGCTCGCTTGGACGCGGCGGCGCAACGCCCTTGAAACTGGCGCTTGCCGGCGCAGCGACCTCGGTCGCCTTCGCCTCCATGGTCATTGCCGTCGTGCTGCCTCGCAACGACATCGCCGGCGGCATCCGCTCCTGGCAGATCGGTGGGGTCGGCGGGGCGACCTTTGAGCGCATCCTTCCTGTTCTGCCGTTCCTGGCGATCGGCTTCCTCATCAGCCTGCTGTCGGCGCGAAAATTGAATTCGCTGGCGCTCGGCGATGAGCTGGCGGCCGGCCTTGGCGAACGCGTGGCGCTTGCCCGCGGTGTTGCCGCGCTCGGCGCCATCCTTCTCTGCGGTGCGACTACGGCGGTCTGCGGTCCGATCGGCTTTCTCGGCCTTGTCGTGCCGCATCTTTGCCGCCTGCTGGTCGGGATCGATTACCGCTGGCTCTTGCCCTTTTCCGCGATCGGCGGCGCCAGCCTGCTGCTCGCAGCCGATATCGTCGGGCGCATCGTTGCGAGACCTGCTGAGCTCGATGTCGGCATCGTCACCGCGCTTGTCGGCGCACCATTCTTCATTGCCATCGTCCGGCGCCAGCGGGTGCGTGAGTTATGACCGTGCTTGTCTCTTCTCTCGATAGCATCATCGACAACCGCCGCCGCAGGGCGCGTCGGCATGCGCTCATGGTTTTTCTGTTGCTCTGCCTTGTCGTCGCACTCTTTGCGCTTACCCTGTCGCTTGGCCAGTCCTTCACGTCGCCCAGCGATGTCATCCGCGTGCTGCTCGGTGAGAATGTGCAGGGAGCAGCCTTTACCGTTGGACAGCTGAGGCTACCGCGAGCGGCGCTTGCGGCGCTCGCCGGCCTAAGCTTCGGGCTCGGTGGCGTCGCCTTCCAGATCATGTTGCGCAATCCGCTCGCAAGCCCTGATATTATCGGCATCAGTTCGGGGGCGAGTGCGGCAGCGGTCTTCGCCATCGTAATCTTGTCGCTGAAGGGGCCGATCGTTTCCGTCGTCGCCGTCATTGCGGGCCTCGGCGTGGCGCTGCTGGTCTATGGCCTGTCATTCCGCAACGGGGTGGCGGGCACACGGCTCATCCTCGTCGGCATCGGCGTGTCGGCCTTGCTGGAAAGCGTCATCGCTTACATCCTGTCGCAGGCACCGGCCTGGAGCCTGCAGGAAGCGATCCGCTGGCTGACGGGCAGCGTCAACGGCGCCCAGCTTGGCCAGGCGGCTCCGCTGCTTCTGGCGCTTGCCGTCTTTGGCGGATTGCTGCTCAGCCGCAGCCGCGACCTGGAGGCCTTGCGGCTCGGAGATGATATGGCCGCCGCCCTTGGTGTCAGCGTGTCGCGCACGCGCGTCATGGTCATCATCGCAGCCGTCGGCACGATCGCCTCGGCAACGGCGGTGACAGGCCCGATCGCTTTCGTCGCCTTTCTGTCGGGGCCGATTGCCGCCCGCATCGTCGGAAACAACGGCTCGCTCCTCATTCCCGCCGCCCTTGTTGGTGCGGTGCTGGTGCTGGCGGGCGATTATACCGGCCAGTTCCTGCTTCCGAGCCGTTATCCGGTCGGTGTCGTCACCGGCGCGCTCGGCGCGCCCTACCTGATTTTCCTGATCGTGCGCGCCAACCGGACCGGAGGCTCGCTATGACCGTTCATAGCCTCACAGCCACCGGGCTTTCCGCAGGTTATGGCGAAGACGAGATCCTGCATGGACTTGATCTCGCCGTGCCTCCCGGGAAGATAACCGTTATCGTCGGGGCGAACGCCTGCGGCAAGTCCACGCTGCTGCGCGCCATGTCGCGGCTGCTTTCGCCGCGTAAGGGCCAAGTGCTGCTCGACGGCAAGTCGATCCATCGCACGCCGCCGCGCGAACTTGCCCGCACGCTGGGTCTACTGCCGCAATCACCGATCGCGCCCGAGGGCATTACCGTCGCCGATCTCGTGAGCCGCGGGCGCCATCCGCATCAGAGGCTGTTTTCACGCTGGACCCGTGCAGATGACGAGGCAGTGGACGCCGCGCTTACCGCCACAAAGACTTCGGAACTTGCCGAAAGGCCGGTCGACGAGCTCTCGGGCGGGCAGCGCCAGCGTGTGTGGATTGCGATGGCGCTGGCGCAGCAGACGGAAATCCTGCTGCTCGACGAGCCGACGACCTTTCTCGACATCAGCCATCAGGTCGAAGTTCTGGACCTCCTGACCGATCTCAACCATGCGCGCGGCACCACCGTCGTCATGGTGCTGCACGATCTCAATCTCGCGGCGCGCTACGCAGACCACCTCGTCGCCATGACGGATGGCCGCATGCATGTCTCCGGTACGCCGCAGGATGTGCTGACGGAAGACAATGTGCGGCAGGTCTTCGGCCTCGAAAGCCGCATCATCACCGATCCCACATCCGGCCGGCCGATCATGCTGCCGATCGGTCGCCACCGAATGGCGGGGGGCAGGGCCGACCCACAACACGCATTCCACAAGGAGGGCAGATGACCATCGCTCAGGAATTCAAGCTCTCGGGTGTCGCGCTTCCCAGAGATGCGGCTGCCATGCTCGGCGAAATCTGCGAGCACTTCGTCGAACATGCGGAGGTGCAGCGGAGCGGCGACCTCGCGCTTCTCAAGAGCAAGGCCGGCACTGCCGAGATCCGTATTCAGGACCGCAAGCTGCTGATCGAGCTTTCCTGCCCCTCGGAAAAGGTGCTGCAGATGAGCCGCACGATGCTTGCCGAGCATCTCTTCTATTTCGCAGGCAAAGATCCGCTGGAGCTCGCCTGGTCCGATCCCGCATCGCTTGCCGTGTTGCCGAACATTCATGAGGCGACCGTCATTTCCGCAGAGGACGTGACGCCACACATGCGCCGGGTGAAATTCGCCTGCGCCGATATCACTCCGTTCATTGGCGGCGACATGCATGTGCGCCTGCTCGTGCCGCCGAAGGGCCGGCCGCCGGTCTGGCCAGGCTTGCGCGCCGATGGCCGCGTTGCCTGGCCCGAAGGCGAAGACGCGCTTCTGGTGCGTGTCTATACGATCCGTACCGTCAATGCCGGAAAACGCGAACTCTGGATCGACTTCCTGCAGCATTCGACACTTGGCATCAAAACGCCCGGCGCCGATTTCGCCCGCGATGCTGAGCCCGGCCAACGCGTGGCGCTGCTCGGTCCCGGCGGCGGCAATCTTCCGGTGGCACAGTCCATCCTGCTTGCCGGCGATGAAAGCGCGCTTCCTGCCATCGCCCGCATCGCCGAGGAAGTACCAGCGGGTACGCGGCTGCAGGCAATCGTCGAGGTCGCTGACGAGACGGAAGAACAGCTACTATACTCGGCAGGCTCGCTCGACGTGCGCTGGTTGCACCGCCGGGATTATGCCAATGGCGCCAAGGGCGTTCTGCTGGAAGAAGCCAAACGGGCGATTGCCGCAACTGAGGGTGAAACCTTCGTTTGGTTCGCCTGCGAGAAGGAGGATGTGCGCGCCATGCGCACCTACTTGAAGTCCCGCCGGTACGATAGGAAAAGCATGTATGTCGCTTGGTACTGGGAACGGGAAGCCGACTAGGTTGAGGACGCATCCTTTAAAGGTTCCCGCGACGGGCGGCCGGGCGCTATCGGATAAATGTCTCTTCGAGCGGCTCCTCAAGAAAATCGTCCTGCTCCTGCTCGACGCTTTCAGTGTCGGCAGGCTTGTTGGCAGGTTCGGGCGTTTTGATCATCTCAATCCCCAAACCTAGCAGCCCGGAATGGCGCTTCGTTACTAAACAGTCGGATATGTCGATCCGGGATAGGTTTCGGAATCAGCGATTCCGGAAGACCGTGCAGGCAACGCCGGCAGCGCGTATCGTGCTGCAGAGCTTGGTCGCCTCTGCGCGTGTCTCTCGACCGATTCTTGCAGCATAGCGCGGTCGGTATCCGAAATTTCCGCCTCTTTGCCGCACGATCACCGCGCGCTCCGCATTCAGTGGTTCGGGAAGCTTTGCCACCGATACCGTGAAGAGCCGGTCAGCGACGGACGGATTGTAGTGGGCGGCAAGCTGTACGCCCCAGGGCGCCCAGTCAGCCGATCCGGTCAGGACGGGCTCGTTCATCTGCCGCGTTTCGGCAAGCGCCACACATGCCTCCCGGAATGGCATTCCGTCCCGCAGGTCCGGAGCGGCGGTCACCGGAGGGCTGTCCCGCCAGGTTTCGACGGTCTGGCCGGTAATCGCGAACACATAGTCGCGGGTCTCGATCGGCAGGCGGCCGGAGGAGAGAAACCGGCCGAGACCGGACTCGCCGGCATTATAGGCGGCCGCAGCAAGCCCGAGATTGCCAAAACGAAGCCTGAGTTCGTCGAGATAGCGGGAAGAGGCTTTGAGCGCCTGAACGACATCGAAGCTGTTTTCCAGCTCTCTCAAGCGGGCGGTACCCGGCATGAATTGCGCAATGCCCTCCGCGCCCTTGGGGCTAACTGCTTCCGGACGGAACAGACTTTCGCGCCAGATCAGGCGCGCGAAGTAGGCCGCGGGAATGTTATGGATCGCTGCGAAACGGTCCATGACTGCGCAGAGATCGGCATTGAAGTGATCTTTTCGGATGCAAAGCGTTTGCCCGTCACCAGCGTCACCCTGGTAAAGGCAAGCCGCTTCCGGAGCGGACGGCTCGGCAGTGCCGATCGCGGGCGCTGACGCAGCCCATACTGCGGAAACCAGCACCGCAGCCATTAAGCCTATGCCGCATCTCATCATCGCCAAACCTTGCCTGACGACATCGTCGCGGTTTTCAGGCAAGACGGCAAGCTTCCTTCGTCGCCCGCGGTCTTGGCCGCGGGCGACGGGCTTCAGTGCACAACCGTCAGGATCGCAATGCCTGCTTCGGCTGCCGCACGGCGAATGGCGTCCTGCAGTTCGCTGACATCGATGTGTCCGGTGATCGCATCGACGCAGGCCTTGACGGCCACGACATATTCCTCGCCGTCCTCGGACGGCCAGTCCGCTATCAAAACCTCAGCGGCGTCTCTCAACGTTCTGAGGACCCTGTATTTTTCCCGGCCACCCAGCATCAGCACCAGAGGCGGAAAGCGCTCGCATATGTTCCATTCCATTACACTTGGTCTCCCCAACGTAAGGATATTGGTAACGTTGCAAGAACCATACCGATCGCGTGTGAAAATCGTGCATCCGACAACTTTAGGGTTGCGGGTCGGCTTTGGCGTTCGGGGAACGCCCAAAAAATGGAGATTAAAACTCAAGTTTTTCATTGCGCCGTTCTCCGGCCTTCGCTAAAGAAGGACCGTCATTGGCCGGATGCGATCTGGCCACGTAAGCGTTAACGTCACTCAACGCGTATGATCGAACGGCTTTGCGGTTTCGATCTGCGCGACTATGTCCTGCGGATCGTTTCCCGAAGCCCCGGAAGGACATGATGGATAACAAGCAATCCACTGATCACCCGTTCCCTACGCCCTCTATGGAGCGAGTCCGCCATGAATTGCGCCGCCGTTCTCTGACGATCGAGAGCGTGACGGATATTACGCCTGGCATGCGACGCGTTGTGCTGAAGGGTGAAGATCTCGCCGATTTCACGAGCCTGGCACCCGACGACCATATCAAGATCATCGTGCCCGGTGCCGATGGCGTCGAGGAACGTCGGGATTACACCCCGCGTCGCTACGACGCCGCAGCTCGTAGTCTGACCATCGACTTCGCTTTGCATGAGGCGGGTCCTGTCACGCAATGGGCAATCGACGCCCGCGTTGGTACGCCTCTTGAAATCGGTGGCCCGCGTGGTTCGGTCGTTGTCGCCGGTACAGTGAACAGGTGGCTTCTGATCGGCGATGAGACGGCTTTGCCCGCCATTGGCCGGCGAATTGAGGAGAGCACGGCTGAAACGACGATTACGGCAATCGCCGCAGTCGCAGACCCGGAAGAGCAGCAGTCGTTCGAGACGGCTGCAACGCTCACGATGCGCTGGGTTTACCGTCCTCTCTCCGATGCGACGAATGCCGAACCGCTGATCGCTGCCTTGGCAGGGATCGACATCGTTTCCCAGACATTCGTCTGGATCGCGGCTGAGGCGTCGGTGGTGCGGGCAATCCGCTCTTATCTCACCGAAGATCGCGGATATCCGCTTAGCTGGATCAAGGCATCGGGCTATTGGGTCAAGGGCAAGGCCGATACGACCGAGAAGTTCAGATAGCAGTGAAGTGATGGCGTTTCGGAACTTCTGCCCATTGCCACCTATGCGGCGGCGAAGTCGCTCATTCTCGTTTTGCCGGTGCGGCGGAACATCGGGCGGATGGCCGTGTTTCTAAGCAAAGGAGATACGCCATGGGTACAGACGACGCCAACGCCAAAGCCGAACAGCGCCGCGCGAGGGACGTTGGACCAATTGCTCCGCCAGCGGTCCGACCGCCGCGCGCAAAGGATGAAAGCGAGCGACCCATCGTAGCACTGAGAAGTCATGCAGAGATTGGAGGTAGCGCAATGGCCAGGGACAAGGAAGAAGCAATTCGTCAGCGCGCCTACGAGATCTGGGAGCAGGAAGGCCGCCCGGAAGGGCATGCGCTTCGCCATTGGCTGCAGGCATCTGATGAATTCAGCGAAGACGAGGAACATGAGACATTGCAGGAATTGATCGACAAGGATGATCGCGACGATGCCGCTCTGCTGCAAGGTGCAGGTGAGAGCGGCGATATTCACTCTCGTCGCTAGAGCATCTCCGGCGAAAACGGAATCGCCTGAAATGCTCCCTTTGTTTTGACGCAATTCCGGACGCAAACCGGTTCCCACTTTTGCTGGAATTGCTCCAGTCGCGTATAGGTAGATTATTTTTCCGCACGATCGAGCAGAATTCGTGCCTCCTCGAAGCGGCGCTTTCGGTCGCCATCGTCTTCATTCTGCGAATAACAGGTATTCGACACGCAGAACCGCGCCAGATGATGCGGCTTGTCGGCCTTGTCGAATTCGCATTCAAACGTATCCGTCATGTCTCCTGGAGCGGTTCCCGCCCGGGTGGAGTAAGTCATCCGCACACCCGGCGGCTTGAGTTCCGGAAAGGACTGCACGGAGCCGATCGAAAGCTGTTCCATCATGAAGAAGCCCTTGGCAACCGCCTGGCAGGTCGCCTCGAGATCGGGGGATTGCGCGAAAGCTGCCGCCGGAAACAGGACAATGGCGAATAATACTAAACGTTTACGCAAGGGTCTCTCCTCCGAACATTGTTCAGAATGAGGTAGAGCCAATGCGGTAAAAACAAGTGGGACCTCAGGCGGCGCCGGAAAAATCTTCCGACAGCAGGCCCAGCAGTTCGTCGCGATCCCGCACGCCGAATTCGAACCAGTCGACAAGCGCTTTCGCCCTTGCCATTCCCAAGTCGCTGTCACGGCGGCAATGAGCGGCCGAGCACCATTCCCGGTGAATGCCGTCGAGAAAGTTCATCACGTCCGACGTCAGCGCTTCCTTCGGCCAAACCGTTTGCGTCATCGCCTTGCTCCCTGGTGCGGCCTCACATTAGATGACCTATGGTTGAGGGCAATGGCGAGAATGCAACACCGACGGATTAGTTGTCGTTCGTTATTGCTCCGTCGCGCAACAGAAAAGCGGCAGGCGCGCAGGCCTGCCGCTTGTCATCACATACTCTCTGGGGCAGGCAATCAGCCCTCCAGCCACGTCACCTGTTCGGGCGTCAGCTTGATATCCAGCGCCGAGAGGCTGTCTTCGAGCTCGGCGATCGTGCGTGGTCCAATGAGCGGGATAACCGGGAAGGGTTGCGCGATGACATAGGCAAGCGCGATGTGGATCGGATGTCTGCCAAGCTGCTTGGCAAGCTCGATTGCCCGGTCACGCCGTCCGAAGTTGCGGTCCGAATACCAGCAACGCACGATCTCCTCGTCGTCGCGCTTTTCGCGCCCGGCCCTGTCGGTGAAGAAACCGCGGCCCTGGCTCGACCATGCGAAGTTCGGGATCTGCTTTTCGTTCAGCCACGTCTTCCACTCATCGTCAGAGGCGGCCACGCAGCCGGCCCAGATCGGATCGAGCATTTCGGCCAGCGAGAAGTTGTTGGAAAGCGTGGCAGGTGCAGCCTTGCCGTTCTTCTTCGCATAGGCAATCGCCTCATCGAAACGCTCTCGCGTCCAGTTCGAGCCACCGAAAATACCGCGAATGCGGCCGCGTTTGACCTCGGCATCCATGGCATCGACGAATTCGCCGACAGGCACGTCGGTATTGTCTCGATGCATGAAATAGATATCGACATAATCGGTCTTCAGGCGATTGAGCGACTGATCGAGCTGCTTGCTGATGATGTCAGGATAGCAGAGCGGAGAGTGGGCGCCCTTGCCGATCAGTACGATCTCTTCGCGCGGCACCCGGCGGCTCGTGTGCCAGTCGCCGAAAATGCTCTCCGTCTTGCCACCGCCGTAGACGAAGGCCGTATCGAAGATGTTGCCGCCCGCTTCATAGAACGTGTCGAGCGTCAGGGAGGCGGCAGCGAAATTCGGGAAGAATTCGAAGCCGAGGGTAACGACGGAAGCCGGCTTCGAAATGCCGGGGATCTGCCGTTTCGGAATAGAATTGCCGCGTTGAACGGTGCCACCGGCAATGTTCAGGGTGCGCTTGACGGCTTTCTCGACACCATATTCGAGACCAACTGAAGCGCGCCACTGGTCGAGCACTTTGAGGTTGTTGATCGAATCCGCCCAGCTCATGCCGGGTGAACGGAATTCCTTCTCGCCGGCGCGGATCGCGTCACCGGCAGCATCTGCTTCGAAGGAGTAGAGCCAGCGGTCTTCCTTGACCTCGACCGTCTCCTGCTCGCCATTCCTGAAGATTTCGATCTTGCCGACGCCGCCCTTGTGGCCGGACGCGAACCAGAAATCCTTGACCTCGATGCGGCCCTGCGAGCCGATGATGCGCAACACATTGTCCTGTTGCGCCATGATCGAGCATGAGACTTCGGCAACGATTTCGTTTGGGAATTTCAGCACGGCAGAGGCCCATTCATCGACGCCGGACTGGCCGAGATGGGCGACGCCAGCAACCTTTTCCGGCTCCAGGAAGGGTTTTCCGGCCGCAGCACCGGCAATCAGCCGGGCCATGGAAACGGGATAACCGCCGACATCGAGAATGCCGCCGCCGGCCATTTCATTGGCAAACAAGCGATGTTCCGGCTTGTAGGTGCCCATGCTGAAGCCGAAGGAGGAGCGGATGATGCGGATCTCGCCGATCGTGCCGCTCTTGACCAGCTCGATCAGCTTTTCCGTCTGCGGATGCACACGATACATGAAAGCTTCGCCGGCAAAGACGCCGGCCTTCTTCGCCTCGTGGTAGATCGCCTCGGCATCATAGGCAGAGAGCGCGATCGGCTTTTCGACCAGCACATGCTTGCCGGCGCGGATTGCCTTGATGGCCCATTCAGCGTGGCCGGTATGGGGCGTGGCGATATAGATCGCGTCGACCTCCTTGTCCGTCAGCAATGCCTCATAGCCCTTGACAATACGCGCTCCCGGAAAGCCGTCGGCAAGGCCCGGTTTGTCGGGATTGCGGGTGGCGATCGCAACCAGCTTACCGGTGCGCGAATGCGCGACGCCATCGGCAAAGGTGCGGGCGATGGTGCCGGGGCCGATAATGCCCCAGCGGATCGGATTATCTGAAGTCATGACTATCCTCTTTCGTCTTTCGGTCTTGGGATTGCGTTATCGCAGCCGCTTGCCGGCTGCATCGAACAGGAAGGTGCGGGCGGCGGACAGCGACACCGTCAGCCGCTCGGTTTTGCCGAGGCTGCGGGACTCCGGCTGTTCGATGATGAGCTGCTCACCGCCGAAGTTTGCGTAGATGTAGCTGGTATTGCCGAGGTGCTCGGCGACATCGACGGCAACCGTCAGATCCGCTTCGCCCTGACCCGCCTCGCCGAAATGCTCTGGCCGGATGCCGAGCGTGACGAGCGTGCCCGATGTGATGAACGGGTCGTGCAATGGGACCGCCAGGCGCACAGTTCTGTCGTCCGCGAGCACGACTGTCGCCTTGCCCGTCTGTACCTCGGCTACCTCGGCCTTGAGGAAGTTCATCTTCGGTGAGCCGACGAAGCCGGCGACGAACTGGTTGGCCGGATCGTCATAGAGATCGAGCGGCGCGCCGATCTGTTCGATATTGCCGGCGCGCAGAACAACAATCTTGTCGGCGAGCGTCATCGCCTCCGTCTGGTCGTGCGTGACATAGATCATCGTCGTGCCGAGCTGTTTGTGCAGCCTGGAGATTTCGACACGCATCTGCACGCGCAGTTCCGCATCGAGGTTCGACAGCGGCTCGTCGAACAGGAAGACCTGCGGTTCGCGTACGATGGCCCGGCCGATCGCCACGCGCTGGCGTTGGCCGCCGGACAGCTGTTTCGGCCGGCGCTTCATCAGTTCCGTGATCTGCAGGATCTCGGCGACATGGCGCACCCGCCGTTCGGTGTCTGCCTTCGGGTTGCCATTCATGCGCAGGCCGAAGCTCAGGTTCTCCTCGACGGTCAGATGCGGGTAGAGCGCATAGGATTGAAAGACCATGGCGATGCCGCGGTCGGCTGGCTCGACGTCGTTGACGACACGGCCGCCGATCTTCAGCTCGCCACCGGTGATATCCTCAAGGCCGGCGATCATGCGCAGCAGCGTCGATTTTCCACAGCCGGAGGGGCCGACGAAGACAACGAACTCGCCATCCTGCACGTCCAGATCGGCGCCATGAATGATTTCAAGCGCGCCGTAACGCTTGACGATATTGTTGAGTGAAAGTTCTGCCATGGGCTCCCCGATTATTTGATTGCGCCGGCCGCAATGCCGGCGATGAAGTGGCGCTGTAGAGCCACGAAGATGACAAGGATCGGCGCGGTCAGCAGTACCGCACCCGCCATGATGCCGCCCCAGGAAACCTTGGTGAGGCCGATCAGAACCCCGAGCGCCACCGGAGCTGTCATCATGCCCGGCTTCGAATTGATGAGCAGCGGCCAGAGGTAATTGTTCCAGGACGCGAGGAAGAGGATGATCGCAAGTGCCGCCATGGTCGGCCGGGCGAGCGGTAGGGCAATGCGCAGAAAAATCTGCCATTCCTTGACGCCTTCGACGCGTGCCGCATCGAAAAGATCATTCGGCATCATGGAGAAGGATTGCCGCATGAAGAGCACGCCGAGCGAATTGAAGAGCGGCGGCACGATGAGCGCGACCCAGGTATTGGCGAGCTTGAACTCGCGCGCCACCATGATGAATTGCGGAATGACCACGACGAAATAGGGCAGGGTGATCGTGCCGAGGATGATGGCGATGACCAGCGAACGGCCGACGAAGCGGTAGCGGGCGAGCGCCCAGCCGGCCATCGAGGTCAGCAGCACGGACAGGACGGTATAGACGGTGGCGACGACAATCGAAATCACCATCGCGCCGATGAAGTTCGTGTCTGCCTGCAGGTTCTGGAAATTCGCGACGAAATTGGTCGAGGGCCAGAGCACGATCTGTGGGCTGAAGATGCCGTAATCGGGCATGGTCGAGAAAACGAACATCATCCAGAGCGGAAAGAGCCAGATGATTGCGAGTGGCAGCAGGAAAGCGTGCAGGGCGATCTTGCGGATGAGAAGGGATTGCGACTTGGATCTCATTTCGGATCCCTCCCGACCCAGAGATTGAGCAGCGAGATGGCCACTGCGAGCGCTGCCATCGTATAGGCGATGGCCGAGGCATAACCGAAGTTCAGCGATGTGAAGCCCTGGCGATAGAGAAGCAGGCCAAGCGTCTCCGTGCCGCCGCCCGGCCCACCGCGGTTGGTGATCAGGAAGGGCTCGGCGAAGAGCTGCATCGTGCCGATGACCGACAGAACAACACAGAAGAGGATGATCGGTTTGAGGAGCGGCAGGGTGATGTGGAAGAACTGCTGCAGCTTGTTGACGCGGTCGAGTGTCGCCGCCTCGTAGACATCCTCGGGGATCGATTGCAGGCCGGCCAGGATGATGATCGCATTGTAACCCGCCCACCGCCAGGTGACAGCGATGATGATGACGACCATGGCGGCACTGGCATTGTCGAACCAGGATACGGGCGCAAGTCCGACGGCGCCGATTAGCTTGTTGATGATGCCGAAATCGAGATTGAACATCAGTCGGAAGACGGCCGCATAGGCGACTTCCCCGACGACGACAGGCGCGAAGAAGGCAAAGCGGAACAAGGCGCGTGCTTTCAGGAGCGGCGAATTCAGCAGCACTGCCATGACAGTCGCAAGCGTGATCATAACGGGGACCTGGATGACCAGGATGATGAGCGTATTATAGACAGCGTTGTAGAAGGCCGGATCGCCGAAGAGGCGCCCCCAATTGGCCTGAAGGCTGAATGTCCACGGATTGATGCGCGTGTTCTGGAAGGAAATCAGGAACGAATTGATGATCGGCCAGACCCAGAAGGCGGCAAAGACCAGAAGATAGGGTGCGAGGAACGCATAGGCGCTCCGGTTTCTGATCGGCATGAATCCTCCTTACCGAAACGAATGTGCCAGCCGCCTCCCGCGGCGGGCAAAGCCGGGCGCTTTGGCGCCCGGCTTGCCATTCATTGTGTGACTGGAAGACCCGTCGCCGACGCGATCTGCTTGGCGGCATCGTCGAGAGCCGTCTTCGCATCGGGATAGCCGCCGGCGAAATATTTCGTCTGCGTCGTCTTGTAGATAGCGTCTGCATCTGTCTGGAAGGCCGTGCCGCGGCTCGGTACGATCTTCGGCAGCGTAGCCAGGATGTCTGCCCAGATCTTCTGGCCGCCCCAATAGGGCTGCGGTTCGTTGACGAAGGGATCCTGAACAGCCGACAGCAGCGACGGCACGAGGCCGAACGACTTCAGCATCGTGACCTGGCCCTCATTGGTGGTGAGCGCATAGGTCAGGTATTTGAAGGCTGCTTCCTTATTCTGCGAATTGGCATTGATGGCGAGCGAGGAGCCGCCGAGGTTGGCGGCATGCGGGCTGTCTGCGGTCATGCCGGGCATGGGGTAGACGCCCCACTTGCCCGACAGATCGGGAGAGCCGGAGCGGATGGTGCCTTCGTACCAGCCGCCGAAGACCTGGCTTGCGACTTTGCCGGCGGTGTTGGAGGAGATCTTCTCGTCCCAGTTTGCCGCCGTCAGCGTGCCGGCATCCTTCATCGCCTTGACTTTTTCCAGCGTCTGCACGCAAGCGGGCTGGTTGATGGTGATCGACTGGCCATCGGTCGAGAAATAACCGCAGCCCTGTTCATTGGCGAGCATGCGGAACCATTCGCTGTCGCCGTTGAAATCGCCCTGGCCCATGACGACGCCGGGATTAGCTGCCGAGACCTTCTTGCCGGCGGCAATGAAATCGTCCCAGGTTGCGATCGACTTCGGATCGACACCGGCCTTTTCATAATAGTCGCGACGATAGAAAACGGTGACCGGACCGGAATCCCAGGGCATCGCATAGGCGACATCACCGATCTCGAGCTCTGTACGCTTGAACTCGGGGAATTTCGCCTGCATGTCGACGTTGTAACCGAGGTCCTTCAGATTGGCGAAGCAATCCGGGAAGCGGCTCCAGAAGATTTCCGCTTCGAAATTCTCGATCGTGACGATGTCGGGAAGGCCATCGCCGCCGGCGGCGCAGGCGGCGAGCGTCTTGTCGAAGACCTGCTGGTTGCCGAGATCCTGGACATCGACCTTGATGTCGGGGAACTGCCTGTTGAAGCCCTCGATCGTCGATTTGAGAGCGGAAGCTGCGACGTTCCAGCTCCAGATGGTAAGCGTAGCGGATTGCGCGTAGGCAGATCCGGATGCAAGCAGCACAAGCGCTGTCGTTGCCGTGATGAGTTTAGAGCGCATGAAAATCCTCCCTTTTCAATTGCCGTCGCTGAGCGAACATGGCTAATCTAACGCTGCGGAAACGGCTGTCTCATAAAAAGGGAATATCGAATTGGCGGAAAGTAAGGTCGTCGGCAAATCTGTTTACCAGCCTGGTGCGAGCACCATTGAAGGTATGCCGATGGCGCTTCAGATGTTTTATGCCCATCCGCCAGTCATGGCGATGCCGCACTGGCATGCGCAGGTTGAGGTCAATTACATCATGCGGGGTAATGTTCACTACCGGATGAATGGCCATGAAATCAGCCTCAAGACCGGCCAGATGTGTCTGTTTTGGGGCGGGCAGCCGCATCAGATGGACGAATCCTCCGATGATTCTCTTTATGCGGGTGCGCATCTGCCGCTTGTTTACTTCTTCAGGATGCGCCTGCCTCCGACCATAGGCACTCGTCTGATGAAAGGAGAGATGCTGCTCACCTCTGCGACCGATGAGGCGGATGAAGCAAATTTCCAGCGCTGGTACGATTATGCCAGGTCCGGCGACCTGCGGAAGACGCAGCATGCCGTCGACGAATTGCTTCTGCGCATCGAGCGTATTGCGCTCGATTCCTATTCGATGGTGCCCGAAAGTATCCTCGAGGAGCTAGAGCAGCCCAATGCACATTTGTCCCGCAGCGTCGCGCGCATGTGCGACTTCATTGCGAGCAATTTCCTGCAGGATATCGATACCATCGAAATTGCCCGCGCGGTCGATCTGCATCCTAAATATGCGATGAACCTGTTTAAGAAAACGACCGGCATGACGATCAGTAAATATCTCAATCTGCTGCGTCTTTCGCATGCCCAGGCGCAGTTGATGGGCGAAGGCTCGAATGTGCTCCAGATCGCGATGGATAGCGGTTTTGGGTCGATCAGCGCCTTCAACAAGTCGTTCCGGAGTATTGCCGGCATGTCCCCGTCCGACTTCCGGCGCGATATACGCTCCGTAATAGGAAATATCTCCGTCGCCGGTTGAGATGTCGTTCAATCTGCCTCTCGGAACCGGTCGCGCGCTTGGAATGAGCGACAGCGGGCATCATTGTCCGGTTGTCAGAGAGGACTTCAAAATGACGATCAGTCAGGACGCCTTTCGTGTATGCATCACTGGTGGCGTGCAAGGCGTCGGCTATCGCGCCTGGACCCGCGGCCAAGCCTTGCAACTCGGCTTAACAGGCTGGGTGCGAAATGAGGCCGATGGCTCGGTCAGCGCTTTGATTGTCGGTTCTCAAGACGCTACCGGCGCTATGCTGGAGCGTTTCTGGAGCGGTCCCTCCGGCTCCTCCGTATCGGACGTGAAGGCGGAGGCGGCAACACTCGATGAGGTGCCGAACGACTTTCGTATCGTCCGATAGCGATCAGGAAAACCTATGTTCCTTGCCGGTGAGCGGTGAGGCGAATTGCGTTTCGCCGATCTTCACCGGCCGATCGCCGTCCGTGCGCACGACAAGCGTCTGCAATTCCGGTACGTCGAGATAAACTACCGTATCGGCGCCGAGCCGCTCGATATGGCGCACCTTGCCCTGCCACTTTCCTTCGGTGGATGAGAGCGCGATATGCTCGGGCCGGATACCGTAGGTCCGACAATTTTCTCGCGCAGCGATCTCTCCGTCGAACAGGTTCATCTTCGGCGAGCCGATGAAGCCGGCAACGAAGGGGCTGGCCGGATTGTTGTAGAGCGTCATCGGCGTGCCGACCTGTTCAATCTGTCCGCCGTTCAGAACGACGATCTTGTCGGCCATGGTCATTGCCTCCACCTGATCATGGGTGACGTAGATCATGGTGGCGCCGAGCTTGGCATGAAGCTCGGTCAATTCGATGCGCATCTGCGAGCGAAGTGACGCGTCGAGGTTCGATAGCGGTTCGTCGAACAGAAAGACTTTCGGGTTTCGAATGATCGCCCGGCCGATCGCGACACGCTGACGCTGGCCGCCAGAGAGCGCCTTCGGCTTGCGGTCGAGCAGATGCGACAGCTGCAGAACGTCGGCGGTCTGCTTCACCCTTTCGGCAATTTCCGCCTTGGGGCGCTTTGCGAGCGACAGCCCGAAGCCGATGTTCTCCGCAACCGTCAAATGCGGATAGAGTGCATAAGACTGGAAAACCATGGCAATGCCGCGCTCGGAAGGCTCAGCATCGGTCACGTCCTTACCGTCGATGAACACCTGCCCTGATGTCGTCGTCTCCAATCCGGAGATGATGCGCAGAAGGGTCGATTTTCCGCAGCCGGATGGGCCGACGAAGACGCAGAATTCGCCTGGCTCGACGGTGAGATCAACGCCTTTCATGATCTCCAGGCTGCCGAAGCTCTTGCGGACACTTTCGAGAACAACTGATGTCATGGCTATCCCTTGACTGCACCGGCGGTCATGCCTGCAACGATCTGGCGGTTGAAGAAGATGAAGACGATCAGGGGCGGAATGGTTACCAGAAGGATGTTCATGAACAGGAGATTGAACTGGGTCTGGAACTGTCCCTGGAAATTATAGAGCGTCAGCTGCACCGTGACGTTTTCCCGGCCCGGCAGATAGTAGAGCGGGTTAGTGAAATCGTTGAAGATCGCGATCGACTGGACGACGATGACAGTCACGGTGACCGGCTTCAAAAGCGGCAGGATGACTCGAAAGAAGATCTGGAACGGCTTTGCCCCGTCGATGATGGCGGCCTCGTCGAGATCCCGCGGGATCGTTGCAATGAAACTGCGAAACAGGAGAACTGTGAAGCCGAGGCCATAGGCGACCTGGATCAGCACCATGCCCGACAGCGTCTTGAAGAGGCCGAGCAGTTGCAGCACCCAGATGGTCGGCACGATGGCCGGCGGGATCATCAGGCCGGCGAGCACGCAGCCGTAAATGACGGTATTCCAGCGCGAGGGGCGGCGCTGCAGCACATAACCCACCATGGCGCCGAACAGTACCAGCAGGGTGACAGCAGCCACCGTGATGACGGTCGAATTGAAATAGGCGAGCAGCAGCATGTAATTGCGGGTCTGCACGACCTCCACGAAATTCTGCCAGAGCTGCCACTCGACCGGCCAGCTGAATCTGAGCGTTGCCGCGTCCTGTTTCGTCTTGGCGGCCGTGATGAAGATGAAGATGAAAGGCAGCACGAAGATCACGCCGCAGGCGGCCAGCGCCGCAATCCCGGTGTAGAGCTGGCGGCGGCTCATAGATCCACCTCCTTGCGATTGAACCAGGCCGTCAGCGGCAGGACAATGAGGCCGATGAGCAGAAAGAGGATGACATTGCCGGCCGTCGAAAGACCATAGAAGCCCGCCTGGTACTGCTTGTAGATGACGCTCGCCAATACATCCGAGGAGAAGCCGGGACCGCCACGTGTCATTGCCCAGATCAGGTCGAAGCTTCTGAGCCCGCCAATCAGCGAGAGCGTTACGACCGTCACCGTCGCGGGCCTGACCAACGGGACGGTCACGCGGAAGAACATCTGGGTGCGGGTCGCGCCATCGATGCGGGCGGCCTCATAATAGTCGGGGCTGATCGATGCGAGCCCGGCGATATAGATCACGGTCGCAAGCCCGATGCCCTTCCAGAGATCGACGAAGACGATGGAATAGAGCGCGAGAGCCGGATCGGTCAGCCAGCCGGGGCCGTGGATACCGACGGCTGCGAGCGCCACGTTGATCAGACCGCGTGTCGGATGCATGAGCACCGAGAAGGTGATGCCGACGCCGATCGTCGATACCAGAACCGGAAAGAAGATCACGGTGCGCAGCAGGCCTTGTCCCCAGAGGCCGGAGGTCAGCAGCACAGCGAGCAGCAGGCCGAGAACGGTTTTCGTGCCTGAGGTCAGCACCGCATAGATGACGGTGTTCACCAGGCCCTGGATCAGAAAGGGTTCGCGAAAGAACTGCCGGTAGTTTTCCAGGCCGATGAACTGCGTGGTGAACAGATCCCAGCGCGTGAGGCTGAACCAGAAGGAGGCGACCGTCGGAGCTAGAAAGAGGACGGTGAAGATCACCGCCGCCGGCAGGACGAACCAGTAGGGATAGGGTGACTTGCGTTTTATCATACGGACACCGTGAAGCGTCCCCCACCCAGGCTCAAGGAGGTGAGCGGGGGATCGGCTGGAAGGTTACCAGTTCGGCAGGCCGAGCTGCTTGGCCTGCTTCTCGACATCCTGGTCGTAGAGGGCGGCCGCATCCTTGGCGGAGCGTATGCCGGTTCCGACCTCGACCGTGATCTGCTCGAGCGCCGGTCCCTTGACGGGCGAGAGGAATTCGAGCGCCGGACCGTTGCGTCCCTCAGTATCGAAATAGGGCAGCATGTCGGAAACGACGGGAGGAACATCCTTGGGAAGTTCGCATCCCTTGACGAGGTAGGGACCCGACGGAACGGCCTTCGCCATCAGGTCGCACGCTTCCTTGGAGCCGACGAAATCAAGAAATTTCTTGGCCTCTTCCAGGTTTTCGGACTTTGCGGAAGCATAGAGCGCCGAAGGCATCCAGACGGTCAGGCCGTTCTTGGCAGCGTCCGTTCCAGGCTGAGCGAAGAAGCCCAGATCCCTGAGGTTGTCAGGGAAATTCTGCTGGATGTTGCCGATACCGAAGGTGAGGTTCGGATAGTGCGCGGCTTCGCCTGTGGCCACCATGCGCATGCCGTCGTCAAAGGTCGCCGCGCCGAAGTCCGCGTTGAGGAAACCGCCTTTCGCGACTTCCTCGAGATGTTCGAAGCCGCGGAGCGCAGCTGGCGTATTGGCATATTTGATCTTGTTGGCGGTATAGTCGGCTGCGAAATTCGGGACCTCAGCCTGGACGTTATAGAAGTCGGCAAGCACGAAGAGCTGCGAGGTCCAGGTCGTGCCATAGGTCTGCGCCACGGCAACCTTGCCGGCCGCCTTGATCTTCTCGTTGTTGCTCATGAATTCCGCCCAGGTCTTCGGCGGCGTCAGCCCGAGATCGGCGTAGATCTTTCTGTTGTAGAAGATGCCGCCGCCCATGGCGGGACCAAAAGGAAGGCCGCGAACATGTCCATCAGGGCTGGTGACGACCTTCTTGAAGCTGTCGAGAATACCGGCTTCCGACGGAAGATCGGAAAGATCTGCGATCGTTTCCTGCGGCTTCAAAGCCTGGAAGAGAGAGCCGCCGTTATACAGGAAGATATCGGCCATTTCGCCAGTGGCGAGCCGTGTCTTGATGATGTTGTCGCCCTCCGAGCCTCCGGCACGCTGCTCGACATCAAATGTGACGTCGGGATGCTTTTCCATATAGGCTTTGGAAACGGCATCGAACGAGGCGATCGTCTCCGGATTGGTGTCGATCAGGACGCTGAGGGTCACATCTGCATGCGCCACTCCAGCGGCAAGAGCCATAATACTGGCTGCAAGGATGCTGCACTTCGTCATTCGCATAGTCATTTCCTCCTCTTGAAGACCGGAATGCGTTGGGCTGCTTGCCCGCGGATCGAAAACCCGCGGGCAACCGCATCAGATAGAAAACGTGATCGTATGTTCTCCTGCATCGAGCCTGATCTCCTCACCCTGCTCGATCAGTGTGCCATCTGCCTTCAGCGACTTGCGGTCGCCCCTGCCTTGCAGACGCGCAGTCACACCCTGCGGCAGCACCAGGCGGCACGTGACGGTCTTCCCCTCCAGGGTCCATCCAGCTTCGATACGGCCAAAGCGCGTGTCATGCCAGGCCGAAACCGGCGAGAGAGCAGGCAGGATGGCGGGATCGAAGGCGATTTCCTCGAAGCCCGGCTTGTCTTCCAGCGGCTTGATGCCGGCAACATCTTCGAAGAGCCATTGGCATACCGCGCCATAGGCGTAGTGGTTGTAGCTGTTCATATCGGGATCATAGATCGTGCCGTCCTCGGTGAGCGCATCCCATCGCTCCCAGATCGATGTCGCGCCGCGCTCGACCTGATATAGCCAACCGGGAACCTTCCGGTTGAGGAACATCTTTTCGGCAAGGTCCAGCATGCCGAGCCGGGTCAGCGCCGGCAAAAGGGCGGGGGTGCCGATGAAGCCCGTACCGATGACGCCATCGGTTTCTTCCACCACCCTGCGGAAATAGTCGCGGGCAGCCGGCTCATATTCCGGCGGGACGAGGTCGTAGAGAAACGCCAAAGACCACGACGTCTGGTCGTTATGGGCAATACGGCCCGAGGGCGCGAAGAACTCGTGCTTGAACGCGGCCCTGATCTCGTCAGCGCGCTTGTCGAGCCGTGCGGCCTCGACGTTTTCGCCAAGAATACGAGCGATCTTTGCCGTCAACTGCGTTGAAATGAAGTGGTAGAGGGTCGCCGCGCAATCATCCGCCACTGTCGGGCGCGGCTTGCGGTTGTCCCCGACCGGCTGAAGCCAGTCGCCGAAGGTGAAGCCATGCGCGCCCCATACGGCGGGCGGGCGGATGATCGGTCCATCCGAGATGCCCCAGAGGTAATCGAGCCAGCGCAGCATTGCCGGGAAGCACTCTTCTAGCGCAGCGCTGTCGCCGTAATGCAGATAAAGCTGCCAGGGGATAATGACGATTGCATCGCCCCAACCGGTCGAGCCCGCCCAATCGCCGCGGCCGTCGATCGGGTGCAATCGCGTCGGATCGGGCGAAAAATGCGAGACCGCGCCATCGGCACGCTGGTCGTGGATCACATCGCGGAGATACTTCTTGAGGAAGGATTGGCTGTCGGCAAGCCAGCAGGCCGTTCCGGCAAAGACCTGGGCATCGCCCGTCCAACCGAGGCGCTCGTCGCGCTGCGGGCAATCGGTCGGCACTTCAATGAAGTTTGAGCGTTGCGACCAGATGGTATTTTCGACCAGTCGATTGACGGTCGTAACACCTGAGGTAAAACCACCGGCGCTTGTTGGCACTGAGGTCACCGGCACCATGGTGACCGCGACCAACTCGGCTTGGCCGGTCACAGTGATGCGCGCATAGCGGAATCCAAAAAAGGTAAAGAGCGGCGCATAGTCCTCTTCGCCTTGACCCGAAAGCGTATAGATCAGTTCGGCTCGCGCGCTGCGATAATTGCGGTTGTCGAAGAACCGGTCAGGGCCGAGCACTTCGGAATGCTCGACGCGCACCTGCGTCCCGGCGGCACCTTTCAGGCGCAGGCGGATATAGGCACCGGCGTTCTGGCCGAAATCATAGACGGTCCGGCCATCGGCCTCCGTCCAACTGTCGATCGGCGAGAGAGCGTCCAGTTCTTTGACCGCGCCTGTCTCGTGCGGAACGAGCAAGGCCTTATCGAAGGAAAGGAGATCGACGCCGTGGCTGTCCTGCGGACGGATGCGGGCGTCATAATCCTCGCCATAATAGATCCCGTTGCGCACAACGGGAGTGAAACCGCTCTTCCAGCCATCGTCCGTCTTCAGGAGTGTTTCACCGCCGGTGCGCAATTCTGCGATCGCCGCCGTCCGGTTACCCCAGCAGTTGACGACCGGATTGGAAGCCCACATGAGCTGGCTGCGATACCAGCCGTCGCCCAGCCAGATCTCGATACGGTTGCCGCCTGGCTGCAGGAGCTTTGCGACATCATAGGTCTGATAGGCAATGCGATCGTCGTAGCAGGTCCAGCCCGGCGTCAGGAGGTCGCTGCCCACGCGCTTTCCGTTGATGAAGGCGCGGTAGAGGCCGAGCGCCGAGATACGCAGCGTTGCTTCAGCCGGAACGGCTTCGAGCGTGAATTCACGCGACACGAAGGTGCCGGCCGTCGCCTGGCCACCGTCGCAGGACGGGCCGATCATCGACGCTGTAAACTGGAATGCAGAACCGGCAAGCCCGTCTTCCCCGGCGATGCCGTGGGCCGAAACAGTCTTCATTTAGAACCTCCCTCAATCACCAATTCCTCCGGCGATCGCTCCGTGTGTATCGTTCTATGTATATCATTCTACACTATCGATTGCCGCGCAAGAGGTTTTGTGCCTATAATTTTCACGACACCTGAGAGTGAGGCAATTTGGAATGAAAAATCAGACCGTTAACGCGATGAGGGACAGGGTCACGATCCGTGATGTGGCGCAGGATGCCGGCGTCTCCGTCGCCGCGGTGTCGAAAGTTTTGCGCAACGCTTACGGCGTCAGCGAGGTCTTGAGAACGAAGGTCGAGACCTCGATCGAAAAGCTGAATTATCGGCCTTCTGTCGCAGCGCGCGCCATGCGCGGCCGCACGCGGACGGTGGGCGTGCTGGTGGTCGAATTGTCGAACCCATTCCTGGCGGGTGTCATCGAGGAGGCCAACGCCACGTTGGCGGAGAATGGCTTCAAGGCGCTGATCGGGATCGGCCGCTCCACGAGCCCGATCGAAGCATCGATGATCGAATCGATGATCGACAACCGGATGGATGGCGTGCTGATCATTGCTCCGAGGATATCGGGCAGGGTGCTGGAGCGTTATGCGCGTCAAATCCCGATCGTGGTGATCGCCCATCATGAGCCGCATGCCCAGACCTACGACACCGTCAATTCTGATGATCGTCAGGGCGCCACTCTGGCGGTGGAAGCCGCATTGCGATGCGGCTACACCGATATCGCGATGCTTGGTTATGAGCTTGCCGATTCACCGCCGACCATTGTCACCCTCCAGCGCGAGTGGGGTTATCTTGACGGCATGAAGGCGGCGGGTCTTGAGGGTCGCATTATCCGGTTGCCTTTGGTAGGGACTGATCGTCGCGTCGCGATCGATGACTTCCTGTCCTTGCGAGATCGTCCCCGTGCAGTTTTCGTCTGGTCCGATCTTGATGCCGTGCCGCTCATCAACGCCGCGCGCATGAGCGGCATAAGGGTTCCGGAAGATCTTGCGATTATCGGCTACGACAATTCGCCGATGGCCGCCATGCCGCTCGTTGGCCTGACCAGCGTGGACCAGAATGCCGCGGAGTTGGGCAGAACCGCAGCCGAAATACTGCTTGGCAGGATTGATGGCCGCGAGGAGGCCCGGCATCTGCTGATTGAGCCGCATGTGGAAATGCGCGGAAGCACCTGAAGGGCATGTGGCCTCCTGGAAATCCGCAGATCATGCGGCGGCAAAGAATGCCCTGAGTACATCTTTCTGCTCTATCATATCGGCATGCTATACTGGTCAAAGACGCCGACAAAAGCGGCTGTTGCCTCTTGAGACGGCAGATTTCTATATCTGTGGTTCGAAGCCATTCGCGCGGGCAATCGTCGTGATCTGCTGAACCTTGGCGTTTCCCGCGATCGCATCCACTACGAATTCTTCGAACCAACCGATGAGGCGCTGGCCGCCTAAAGCTGTCTGCTCGGCCGGTTAAATCCCACACGTCTCCAGATTCGCGACCAGGCGAAGCCGGGTTACGGCTTCGCCTGGTCGATTCGTTATAAAGACCGTCTTGAAACGATAAATTGGACGGAGGGGCCGCCACTTATTGGGCGAGGAATCCGTCTTCGCGGTCGGTTGCTGCTCCCCGGTGGGGCCATTTTCGCCGGTGAGGAACCCGATTAATCGCCCGTTCATTTTGTGGTCGCTATTGACCACTATCCGCCATTTCGAACAATCCCAGTTTGAATGTAAACTCCCTTTCAAAAGCGATGAAGATGCCTAATTCGAAACGCTCGTGCTCCTGCTCGCATCCAGTTCCGCAGGAATGCATTCGTTGGACACGAACCCAGTAGAAGAGAAAACACTATGACCTCTCAAAATATTATGGGTGCTTCGAGCGCGCATGTTCAGCCATCGTCCGCGGATCCTGATTTCGGCATCCGCGCGCCACTGCTGTCGAATGACCAGCTCAGAGTGCGGGCCGCGCAGTTTGCGGAGAGCCGTGCGCTTGATGTTGCAAGCTTCACGAACTTCGATTTCTTCCAGCGGCACCGGGAGAACGAGGCCGAGATCCTGAGGGTCTATCGCGCCGCCGCTGCAGATGTCGATGCCGGCGAGAGCATCACGCCGGCCACTGAATGGCTGCTCGACAACTATTACATTGTCGAGGAAGCGATTCAGGAAGTCCGTCGCGACTTTCCGAAAAAATTCTATCGCGAGCTGCGCAAGATCAAACTTGACGGGACCGAGGTGCCGCGCACGCTGGCGCTCGCCTGGCTCTACATGGCGCATGCGCACAGCAATA
>Ga0209758_1000597_pt1 | contig 56231 bp, 50 predicted proteins | sample AraplaMF_Col_mMF_FD_184258 | JGI IMG/M metagenome (GOLD analysis project Ga0209758, IMG submission 184258) | Arabidopsis root microbial communities from the University of North Carolina, USA - plate scrape MF_Col_mMF (SPAdes) (version 2) | ecosystem: Host-associated > Plants > Roots > Endosphere... | reverse complement strand
ATGAAGGGCATCGAGCGGTACTGCATCTGGGTTGGCGACGACAAGGTCGGCGAGGCGAAAGCGATCCCAGAACTCGCGCGACGCTTTGAAGCTGTGGCGCGGGATCGGTCGAAGGAGGACGCTTCCGCGATTTCAAAGGCGTTCGCAGATCGGCCTCATCGCTTCCTGCAGCGCCCGGGTGCTGCAAGGTCGCACACCATCATGGTCCCGCGTCCAGCAAGTAAGGACCGCGAATATCTGCCTGTCGACGTCAAGGACGAAACCAACATCACGTCGAGCGAAGCCTTCGGGATCTTTGATGGCGCAATCTGGCAGGCTGCCGTTCTATCCTCACGTCTGCACCGGCTCTGGCTAGAGACGGTTGGAGGACGCCTCAAGGAGGATCCGCGCTACTCGAACACGTTGGTGTGGAACACATTTCCCCTTCCGCCTCTGTCTGACCGGCGCAAAGCAGACCTGGAAGAGCACTGGTGGGCAATCGACGAGGCGCGAAAGGAGGCTGGATTCGGGCGGTCGCTCGGTGATCTCTATGTTCCCGCGACGATGCCACGCCGCTTGCGCCGCGAGCATGAAGAGTTGGACCAGACGATGGAGACGATCTTCGGCTCGCGTCGGTACCGTTCAGACGCAGATCGGATCGAGCACATGCTACAACTTTACGCGCGCATGGCGATAGAAACGCCGACGGCGCTGGGAATCGATGAAGAGGTTGACGCTTGAGCGAGACGGACAAAAGGGCGGGTGAGAACGGCCTTGGCTCGATCACGCTCAACTACGACGGCACGGGCGCATCCAAGGCTACCGACAAGCTCGGCATGCGCGCCATGCAGGCAAAGGTTTGGGAAAAACGGGATGCGCAGCATCTCCTGGTAAAATCACCGCCCGCCTCCGGTAAGTCCCGCGCGGCCATGTTCGTGGGACTCGAAAAGTTGCGCACGAAGGCGGTCGACCGTGTAGTGGTCGCAGTGCCTGAGCGTTCCATCGGCGCTTCGTTCCGAGATATGGGACTTGCGGCAGGCGGATTTCACTCGGATTGGCGGCTTGATCTCGACCTCTGTACTGTTGGCTCTGAGACTGGGCGCAAGGTCGACGAACTGATTGGTTTCCTTCGCGGCGAGCGCGACGGGCGGACTGCACTGTGTACCCATTCAACCTTGCGCGCTGCCTATGCCAAAACGGATGACGTGACCATGTTCGACCGCGCGCTTGTTTGCGTGGACGAACTGCACCACGCATCATCCGATGAGAACAGCAGGTTGGGCAATTTGCTGCGCGGTCTAATCGACCGGGCGGGCGAGGCTCAATACGACGCCGCCCATATTCTAGCCATGACCGGTTCTTATTTCCGGGGCGACGGGACGGCGGTGCTACATCCAGAGGACGAGGCGCGTTTCGAGCGCGTAATCTACACCTACTATGAGCAGCTCAACGGATACGAACACCTTAAAACGCTTCGTATTAATTTCCGTTTTTACCAGGGCCAGTATCTGGACGCGATAGGCAGCGCCCTAGATCCAGACTTAAAGACCATTGTGCATATTCCGCACGTCGGGTCGGCCGAGGGCAGCGGGGTCAGTAAGATGTTCGCGGTGGACGCCATCGTGGATGCGATTGCGGACCGCCTGGGCAAGAACGCCAAGTCCAGCATCGACCCGGCGACAGGCTTCGTTCATCTCACGGCTGGCGGTCGCACGCTCAAGATCGCAAATCTCGTGGACGATAGCGCGGACCGAGAGAAGGTACTTTCGAGTCTACGTGCCGTAAAAAAGCGCGATGACGTCGACACTATCATTGCGTTGGGCATGGCGAAGGAGGGCTTTGACTGGGTGTGGTGCGAGCATGTTCTCACGGTCGGATACCGTGGCTCGCTAACCGAGGTTGTACAGATTATAGGCCGAGCTACGCGGGACGCGCCTGGCAAAACAGAGGCGCAATTCACGAATCTCGTCTCCGCCCCTTTCGCAAAGGATGAGGTGGTGAGCCGTGCCGTCAACGATATGCTTAAGGCGATCTCGGTATCGCTCCTAATGGAACAAGTAATGGCGCCGGTCTTCAGGTTCCGCACCCATAAGGGTGCTGATCAATTCGACGGCTCCCCCAGTGACACCCCAAAGCCAGGGCCAGTGACCAACGCGGGCGAAATCGAAATCGTCGGAATGCCCGAGATCGACGATAAGGCCGTCGATGCAATTGAAACCGATTTCAACGATCTGTTCGCCGACGTGCAGAACGACCCTCGCACGCTCACGGTTATGATCAATCCCGACGATCACCACACGGACGTGATGTACGACCTTGTGGTTACCGACGTGATCAAGCGGCGCTACCCAGGCTTCTCTGAACAGCAAGTGCAGGACGCGGTGGACTTGTTCGGCGTACGGGCCGGTCTGGGCCGCGAGGTTGCTAAGGATCCAAGCATCATCCAGACGCCTGAGATCACTGTGGAGGGGCAGACTGACGGTGATGGGGCTGGCGGAGACGTTAGTGAGCGGGGCGCGGCTACCCTAAGCGCCGGCGATCGCTTCGTACAGCAGGCGAGGCGGTTCATTAATGTGCAGGAGCTGCAAGTCGATCTGCTCGGCGGGCGCCGGGACTTTGAGGATGCTTACGAGCTGTTGTCAAAAGAACTCTCCGAAGAGCTGCTCGCGCGGCTCCATGGCGAAGTTCGAGCGTTGAAAGTCAATATGACGCAGGATGAAGCTGAAAAGCTTTACCCGCGCGTCAAGGAATTCATTCAGCGTGAAGGTCGTGAGCCGAACTTGAATTCTGCAAATGGCCGCGAGGTTAGACTGGCGGACGCATTAGCTTTCCTACGTAAGCTCTCTCGAGAAAAGCGGGCTGCCATGGCAGGCGCTGATGAAGGGCAGGTCGATGCCTGACATCATCGACTACCTTAACGACGAGCTCCTACTCACACCTGACGAAAAGCCGAAGGCGGCACCGACGGCGGTTCTCGTGCGCGCGGTCGAGGTCATCGAGCGCATTAGCGCTTTCATAGACGAGACTGGCGCCGAGCCTGTTTCTGAACCGGGACGCAGTGTTCGCGAGCGTATGCTTGCAAATGAGTTGGCGGGACTACGAGCATCCAAATCGGACCTCGATGGGCTCGCGTCGTATGACGCACGAAAACTCGTGTTTGGCGGGTCGGGGGACGAAGACCCGCTTGAGGATCCTTTGCTTTCCGACGGCCTAGACATTTTTGAGGTGCGAGACGAACTCAAGCCGATAGCGCGCCCAGATTTCATCGCCGACCGCCGGCCTTGTCTCGATTTCGAGCGCTTTCAGCCGCTATTTGAGCGAATCCGGGGGGCTGTCGAAGAAGGGGCGCGCACGCCGCAACCATTTCGACAAGAGCGTGTGGAGATAGGTGAGTTTTTCGTCCTGAAGGGGCAACTTGTACACGTTGCGGCTCTTCGTGATGAGCACCGCCGCAACGGCAAACCAGACGCCCGGCTTCGCGTCATCTTCGACAACGGCACAGAATCAAACCTTCTGATGTCATCGTTGGTCCGGCGCCTCTACGAGGACAAGGATGCCCGCAGAATCGGCCTCGCTGACGCGGGGCCTCTTTTCGTCGGCGCTCGGACGGGCTTTGTTTACGTCCTGCGATCTCTATCCGACAGGCCTGAGGTCCAGGGCTTGCTCAAGGTTGGTACCACGGCCGGGACGGTCGAGGACCGTGTCGCGCACGCCGAAACGCAATCTACGTTTCTATTCGCGCCCGTGCTAATCTTGGAAACGTATGAGTTGGTCGGCCATTCCGCAAAAGAAGCCGAACAGCGTATTCACCAGGCACTTCGTCCTTATCACGTCGCTTTGCGAGTGACGGGGCCAGACGGGCGAACCTTTAGTTCAGTCGAATGGTTCAAGGCGACGCCAGAGTTGGTGGAAAAGGCTATTAAGCACGTGCTTGCATAGCGGGCGCTCCTAGGGCCTCACCGATGACGTTCCCGGAAAAGGTAACGTCGAGGGGCTAATGAGTAAAACGCGCCGACCGCTGATCGGGTGTGGCCTTCTGAGCTGATTGCGCACATCTAGCCAACGTGTCCTCTCTTTGCCCGACGATCCGCCCAGCTTTTTGTAGCTGCCGCCACCTATCGCGATCGGCGGTCATTAACAGTCGCTCGCCCGCCGACCACATATCCAGGCCGAGGTCCCTTGCCGCCGTTTTCTCCGGCCACGCCCAATCGGCCGGCGCGGCTTTGACGATCGCGGTCGGCAGGCTCGCCCATAGGACTCCGCCAGCGACGAGGCCGACCGCCGCCGCCTGAACCAGCCGCCAGTTTTGCACGCTTGCCAGCCGCGCACGATCAATCCACCCATCGAGATCGCGAGCCGAGCGCTGAAGCGCCTCCTGAGCCTGATGGACCGTCACGCGGTCCTGACGTCGAGCCTCTTCCCCCGCCGCCGCGATCTGCCGCGCCAGGTCTGCCGGGCTCAGGGCAAACGCGGGACTGTTCATCACCTTACCGAGCCGCCCAACCGCCACCGACACGCCCTTGGCGATCTCGCCCAGCGTCTCGCTGTAGTCCGGCGCGGGCGCTCGCTCGGCCGCAAGCCCGGCCACGGCGACATTCAGCAACGCCACCTCCCGGCGTAGCGCCTCGAACGCCGCCGCCGCGTCGGCCGGCTCTGCCGGTCTAACATCCTGCTCCATCGGTCATCTCCTAGATGCCAAGCCCACGCCCACGGCCAATGCCGAGGTATTCCGACAGCCCCTGCCCGACGCTGCGTCCCATGTCGGAAGGCAGACCAAGCTCGGCGCGCCGTCCGCGCAGCAGCGACTCCACCTGCGGGTCGCGCTCCAGGCTCTTGGCCATCGCGCCCATACGCTCCTTGACCTGGCGAGCGCCGGTCATGTCGCCGTCTCGGTGCAACGCGGTGCGCTGCCGCTCCAGGCCCTGCCAGCGCTGGACGAAGCGATCGGCCCGCAGGCTCGGATCGGCCCGAACCTCCGCCTCAAGCTGTAGGACCCTGATGGCGCGTTGCGTCCGCCCGGAAGCCGTCTCGCTGGCAAGGCCAGGCTCACGGACATAGGCCCGCTCCAGATCCTTGGCCGCGTGTGGGCTGATCTTGTTCATGACGTCGCGCGCGTCTTCGAGCGCCCGCCGCTGGTGGGCCAGCACGGGCAAGCCGCGGTCGTTCATCCGCATGACATCGGCCGCGGCACGAGCATGGCGCTCGATTGCGCGGTGCTGATCGGACTGGCCGACCTCCCGCGCCGGCGCCGCCGGCTGATGCGTCGGACCGGCCGGCTTGAACCCATCGAACATCCCGCGCTGGCGCTGTGGCGGCTCCTTCGCCCGCATCGACGCCGGCACATGGATGTCACGCCGTTCGGCGAAGTCGCTGGCCATGTCCTTGGCTCGCTCGCGCGACAGCACGCGGGTCAGCTTGCCGAGATCCTCGAACTCGTCGCGGCCGTAATGGAGCTGCAAGCTGTCGCGGTGACGCGAGAGGGCGACGTAGGCGCCGTGGCGATCCATCCCCGGCGTCGCCAGCACATAGGCGCGATCGACCGTGACGCCCTGGCTCTTGTGGATGGTGGCCGCATAGCCGTGATCGACCTGGGCATAGTCCTTCAGATCGAAGACGACCGATCGCCCCGCGTCGGGACGCCTGGCATCGAGCCGCACGGTCATCTGCGTGGGCGAGACCTGCTCGATCTCGCCCAGCATGCCGTTCTTCACACCCAGCCCGGGATCATTCTTCAGGAACATCAGCCGATCGCCGGTCGCGAACGACCGCTCGCCGCGCTCGGCTTTGACCAGCACGTCCTCACCCAAGGCGCCGGCCTGGCGCAGCCGATCGCGGGCCGTCAGGTTCAGCTCGCGCACCTCGTCGTTTGTGTGGGTGAGGATGATCCGGCTCTTGCCCGGCTCGGCCACGCGCTCACGATCCCACCGCTCGACCAGATCCTCGCGCGCCTGGTCGCGGGTCTTGGCCGCGTGGACCATGCCGCGCGCCTCGTAGGCCGCCAGCGCCTCGCCCGTGCGGCCGGTCGCCAGATGCCGCGTGGCGTCGCGCTGCCAGTCTTCGTGCTGCCGCCGAACCTGGGTGATCTCGACATGGGAATGACGCTCGGCGATCGACCGGAACGCCGCGCCGGCCTCGATGGCCTGGAGCTGCTCGGGATCGCCGACCAGCACCACCTTGGCTCCGGCCTTTTCGGCGGCCGACAGTAAGCGTTCCATCTGCCGTGAGCCGATCATGCCGGCCTCGTCGATCACCAGCACGTCGCGGGCGTTGAGCAACTCGCGATCCTTCGCCCATTGGTGTTCCAGGCTGGCGATGGTGCGCGATGCGATGCCCGATCCGCTCTCCAGGTTCTCGGCGGCGATGCCCGACAGCGCCAGGCCCTGGACGCGATAGCCTGCATCCTCCCAAGCCTCGCGGGCGACGCCTAGGAGCGCCGACTTGCCCGTGCCGGCGTAGCCGACGACGACGCCAAGATCCCGGCCCTCGGTGACGTGCTCGAACGCCGCCTTCTGCTCTCCGGAAAGGGCGAGACCGCGCTGCTCGGCGCGCGCCAGGGCGCGCCGCTGCTCCAGCTTGCTGACGCTGTGCGCCTGACGCTGGGCCATCACTTCGCTGGCGCGATGCAGCCGGTCCTCGACGGCGATCATCTCGCGGCTGGTGAAGCGGTCCTGGCCTCGCCCGTCCTGGCCCAACGCCACCATCTCGGGCGAGGCCTGCACCGCGCTCATGGCGCGGTCGAACTGCTCTTTGCCGTCCGAATGGCGGTGAACGAACTTCGCCAGGTCGTAGCGCGTGAATGTCGCCTGCTGGTGGGTGATGGCGTCCAGGGCGATGCGCGGATTGGCGATGATCTTGTCGCCGTTCTCGCGGGCGATGCGATGATGATCTTCGAGCCGCTCGGTCTCGACGCCTTCGCCGGCCATGCGACCAGCCGCCGGGCCGATCTTGTGCTGCGGCTCCAGGTCGATGCCCTGGTCTTCCAGGCTGCGGTGATCGATCCGCGCGTCGATATCGAGCTGCGCTAGCCGCTCGTTGACGTGGTCGGCCCAGGCCTCGCGCCAGTGCTCGACCAACTCGGTGCGGTTCCAGTCGCGGACCTTGGCGCCGAAGCCCTCTTCGCCCACTTCGCGCATCGACAGCATGACGTGGGCGTGGGGTTTGGCGAGGCCATCGGGGCCGACGTCCCAATGCACATTGAGGTCGGCGACCATGCCGCGATCGACCATTTCGCGCTGGACGAAGTCGCGGGCCAACGCGACGCCCTGCGCCTGGTCCATCTCGCGGGGAATGGCGAACTCGACCTCGCGGGAGAGCTGGGCGTCCTTGCGTTTCTCGCCAGCCTCGACCGCGTTCCACAGCGTGGCGCGATCGGAGAGTTGCTCGGGCGCGCCGTCCGGCAACATGATCTCGGAATGGACGACACCGCTCTTGTTGGTGAAATCGTGATCGCGATCGAGGCGCTCGTCGTGCAGCCGGCTGGCGGAGCGATACGCGGCCGAGGCCACGGCGCTGGCCCCGGTGGCGCGGCTGATGACCTTTACGCTGAAGTGGTAGATCGCCATGGCGACAGACCACTTACTATCCTGAGCGCACGTCGGCACGACGTATAAGCGCGCCCTCCCAAGAAAGAATCTCGGGAGGGACCGGGCTGTCCCAGTGTGTTCCGGCGACCTTACAGCATTCCCGGACGCCTTGTTTTACGCTTGGCGCATCATCCGAACTTGGAGATTTGGGATGCGCAAACCTCGTGACTTCGACGCCAAGCTGAAGAGCCTCGAAGACAAGGCCAAGACCCTGAAGGATCGCAAGGTCAGGCAGCTTGGCGAGCTGGTGATCGCCACCGGCGCCGACACGCTCGACATCGACACCCTGGCTGGCGGGTTGCTGGATTTGGCCGACGCAGGGAATACCGCTCGCAAGGAAGGCTGGAGGAAACGCGGCGCGGCGTTCTTTCGCGGCGGGTCGAGCGCCCCTGCGCCTAGCGCTGGCGGCGACCAATGACGCCGAGCGCCGGGCCAAGGCGGCGCGCCATCGCCTGGAGGCGCGGCGGGCCAGAATCGACACGCGGGCGTGGATGGTGAAGCGGCGCGAGCGAACCCGTCACCTGATCGAGTTGGGCGGCCTGGTGCAAAAGGCTGGCCTCGTCGAACTGACGCGAGATGATCGCACCGCGCTCTACGGAGCCTTCACGTTCCTGGCGACCATGCTCAAGGCCGACGACGCCGAGCACACCCTGGCGCTCTGGCGGCGTGGCGGGAAGCGGGCGTTCGAGGCCGAGGCCAACTCGGCGTCAAACATCCGCTGAGAGATCCTCAGGTCTTATCGCGGCTTTCGTCGGCCATAGCGCGGACGAGATCGAGGACCTGGCGACGGACGCGGCCCCGCCCGATCTTCGGGAACATCTCGGCCAGTTCCAGGCCTTCGGGCGTGTTCAGGAACTCGGTGACGACGCGCTCGGCAGCAGCGCCGACCTCGTCGATCTCGTCCGTCATCGGGTCTGCTAGGCCGTCGAAGAAGAACGACACCGGGACCTGGAGCGTCTTGGCGATGTCGTAGAGCTTGCTGGCGCTGACGCGGTTGGCGCCGCGCTCATACTTCTGAACCTGCTGGAAGGTGAGCCCCAGCGCATCGGCAAGCGTTTCCTGGCTGACGCCCAGCATCTTACGGCGCATGCGCACGCGGCCTCCGACGTGGAGATCGACGACATTGGGCGTGCGGGCTTCAGAGGTATCGGTCACGAAAGTCTCCATGGTCGGATCGCCGGCAACGCCGCCGATCCGGGAAAGTGCTTGCGGCGCAGAAACGCCCCGAAGCGTGGCTTTTCAAGGTCGTTCTCGACTCGCGCTAGTCGCGTGCGGATTCGACGTGTCCGGACCAATCGGCGATGCTGGGGAATGTCCAAGTACGATCCCCTGTCGGGTCATCTGCGTCGCCAGCGTCAAGACGAACTCGAACTGACCTTCGCCGAGATCGAGCGCATCCTCGGCGCCATGCTTCCCAAGAGCGCGGCCCGGCAACAGTGGTGGGCCAACACCACTGATCCCTACACGAGCCAAGTGCAGCGGAAGGCCTGGGGTGATGCCGGCTTTGACGCCTTTCTCATCACGGGCAAAGACCGCGTCCGCTTCAAGCGCGTGCGCTGACAGGGCCGCTTGGCCGGGCCTGACCGGCCGGCCACTGAGCTTGCAGCCATCGCCGACCTTCGCTCGGAGACAAGACGCCCTGGATCGCTTGGTGGAACAAGGGCCGGACGGGCTGGCGCGCGTCAAGGGGACGCCCTGCGGGCGTCTCGCGGAGCGACGGCGAAGCCGCCCTTGACCCGTACCAGCCCGCCCGGCAGACGCTCTCCAAGCGCTCCAGGGCGAGCACCGATCGTTCCGGTCCTGGCTCCCGCAGGCTCGGGTTGGCAAGGCGGTTGCCAGACAGGGCGCGGCTAGCGCCTGCAAACGGGTGCCCCGCATTTCGGGCAGCGCGCGGTGCGCAGCTCCTCCATCGTCGCCTTGAAGAGGTCGTAGCCGTCGCCCTGCTGATGGACCATGACCCTCAGCGCCACTTCCAGCTTGGCGGCGACGCCGTGCATGTCCGTAGCGCGGACAGCGGGAAGGGCTTCCAGCCACGCATCCCGCTGCTCGAAAAGGGGTTCAAGCTGCTCGTCGATGGCGTCCATTTCCTGCGTCGGCGACAACGCCACACGCTCGTCGGACGTCATCCGTTCCCAACGCTTCTCCCGCACGAGAATGGTCTCCAAGTCCGACCAGCGCAGGCCAAGACGATCGATCTCCGCGTCAAGCGCCATCCAGTCAGCGCACCGGGCGATGACAGGGTCCGGCAGTGCCCCAGCCCCGGCGCTCGCGACCACAGGCGCAGCGCTGGCGGCGCCGATCACGACACGCCGCGATAGGGCGAATTGCCCCTTGTCGTTAGACATTGGGATGCTCCGCTTCAGAGGGTTTTGGGTGGGGGCGGAAGCGCTCGATCAAGGCGACCGTCCGCGAAATCTCGTAGAGCGCGTCGGCCAAGTGTGCCTGGACGTCGGCAACGGACAGACCGAGGTGACGCGCGATCAGCGCGTAGTCGAGCGCCTTGATATGATTGAGGAGGAAGACGTCTCGCGGTTCTCGGGGAAGGCGCAAGACCGCGTAGGACATGACCTGCTGAGTGTTGTGCGGATCGAAGGCCCGCCCGCGCCAGAGCATAGGATATCGCCAGCGCCACCACTGGCTGACGACAAGCGGCCACGGCACGCGAAAACGGGCGATCACGCTGCGCCCTCCTCGCTGGAAATACGCCGCCTTGCGGCCTCGGCAACGGCGCCGATCAGGTCGCGGACCGTCGTACAAGCATCTGACCAGCAGACCGACGCGATGGCGGTCGGCGACATCTCCGAGATGGCGTGGACTTTGTAGTAGGGGCTCAGAAGCGCGGCCAGTTCGGGGAGCTTGGCGGGAGCGCCGGTGAGGCCGGCGCGCCTCGCGTACCGGAGCGCCTTGACGAGATCGTGCCGGAGATAGACGCGGTTCCAGTCGTCGCTGATCCCTCGGTCGAGCAAATACGCCTTCAGCGCCAGTTCGATTGCGATGGCCAGGAAGTAGCGGGCGCCTTCGTGGTGTCGCGTCAGCACCGCCTTGGCGCCTTGGTGGAAGCCAGCGGCGTTACGGAGAAACGTCGCCGCCAGTAGGCGGTCGGCGCCGTCCCGTCGTCGCGGGACGCGGCGGGTCACTTTCCACCGGAGAAGGCGGCGAGGTCGCGGACCGCGCGGGTGACCAAACCGTGTGCCTCGGGATGATCCTCCACGAAGATCAGGCGCGCCGCCACTGACAGATTAGCGATGACGGCTTCGACGCTTTTGGCTGGCCTCGGCCGCATGGCCTTGAGGAGGGCATGTCCCTCGACTTCCAGCACATCGAGCCGTGCGTCGATTTCGGCGAGCCTGGCGCCGTCGGGGATTTCGGCCTGCTGCGTCGGCGTGAGCTTATACCAATCGTGTTTGGTCATCAGCCGGCCTTCGAGCCTGCCCCATTCGAGTTGGAGGCGCCGCTGTTCAGCGTCGATGGCCAGCCAGCGATGGCAGGTGTCGATACTAGGATCAATCCGAGCGCGCGTCGCAGAAGCGTCGCCAATCATGGGCGCGGCAGAAAGGCTAACTATCAGAGCCCGCCGTGAGGGCTCACATGAGCGCGCAGGTTCGCGCCCCGTCTTTCGACGCGGACTCATGACCTCTGACCTTTGATGTGTATTAGTCGCCTTGTACCGTGTTCACAGCATCAAGTCCAACTAAAAGTGCCATCTCACACTAAAGATGACAACTTGAAAATTTCCGCAGGCCAAATGAGGGCTGCTCGCGGCCTGCTCGATTGGAGTGGGCCGAAGCTTGCCGAGGCGTCCGGACTCAGCCTCCATACCATCCGACGTATGGAAACCCTGGGGCCTGAACGCAGTACGGCGGCTAACGTCCAGGCTGCAAGGCGAGCACTGGAAGATGCGGGCATTGTGTTTCAGGCCGAGGATGACTTCCTCGGCGCCGGCGTGCGCCTGAAAAAATAGGGCGGCTACTCCATCTCCCAGGGCTAAATTGGCAGCGCTGGGGCGCGAGAGGCCGCGTGAAGGTACGTTCTCACCTTCGCTAGAGGCGCCTAGAGCCTGTCTTTGTTTCCCAGAGTACGATCTGGCCCCGCGAGGCCTTGCCGCCAGCGGCGAGCAATCCAATTCTGGCCCATCGAATGCCTTCAGATCCCAGTCTGTGGAGCTTAAGCGATGGCCGATCTCGACCGCATCGTCCGCCTCAAGACCGTGCTGGCGCGCACGGGGCTTAGCCGATCGACTCTTTATCGGAAGATCGGTGAGGGCACTTTTCCTCGCCAGGTCCCGATCAGCGTCCATGGTTCGGGATGGCATGAGTCTGCGATCAACCGGTGGATCGCCGACCCTGCCGCATATCGCGGCGATTAGCCTCGCCGTGACGGATTGCTGGCTTTGCAATTGACTCACCAGAGCACACACACGATATGTGAGCAGTGGCTATGCCCGTCGGATCCGGTTGAAGCTGACCTCACCGCTGACTTCAATCCCGACTAAGTCGCCAAAGGCAAAACCTTGGCTGCCCTCGAAAGCAGTTTTGAGTGACAGGGATGACGAGGCTAATCGGCTTATAAAGTAAGCTGGCTCGTCAAGATCACGGTTGGTGAACAACGGACCCGTGGGGTGGAGGAATATTTCCTCCGCCCCACACCCCCTACCAGTCAAAATCGTCATTGATGCGCATATTGAGGTGCGTGGCCTTGGCTGGAATTTTTACCCGAGCGCCGTCGCATTGCTGGAACGTCTTTCCAGTCAGCCCTGTCTCACAGGTCACATCAAATTCAAACCGGGGCGGGATGCTGAAGCCCAGCCTGAAGCGGCCGTTCATGTCACAATGAATGCTGTCGGTCCTGCGGCGAATGGGATGGCTTGGATCGTTGAGGCAGCCACAAAAGTCGATGTCCTTACTTCTAAGGCCGCGCCCCTTCTTCAAGCGACGGATATACCGGTCCAGGCCCGCAGTAGGTTGGAAGCGTAGAAGATCGTAAAGGCTTGTGATCTCGCGCTCCAATCTGCGATTCGCCGCATTTTTCAGGGGCAACGCGAGCGTCGCGTCGGTGGCAGGCCTAATCCGGTCATACGTCGAAAGAAACTCTTCGCCCGTAATCAGCGCGATGATCCGTCCTGAGAGTTCTGGCGTTCGTTCGACATCTCTCGCCATGCTGGGATCAATCATCAGTCTCCGCAGCATCGGCTTGAAGGTGGAGTCTTCTAGAGCGCGCGTTTCTTCATCTTCGATATTGCTGACCAGCAAGGCAACAAGGCGGACGTCAGGGTTCTCAAACTGCCTGTTCGCTACCGTGGCAAGGCGCCCGAGCAGTTTTTGAAAATACTCGATCGTCAAAATTGGCCATCGCTTTACGACCACGACGTCGCAGTGCTGAGCCTCAAGTTCTGGTCGGATCCGCTCTACAATCCTCGCATCGAACCCGCTGAAAACCACGAGCCTTCGCAAGATCATCGCTTGGCAAGCGCCCGTTTTACGAGGTTAACGACGATATCGGCTGGCACCGAGATTCTCGCGAGTTCACTTGGTTCAAGCAAGTTGAGGATGCCGAGCAAATCATTCTCCCCGGTCGAGGAGGGGGGCGTGGCGCTCGGGCGAAGGGGGGCTGGCATATAGATCGAGGTGATCTCGATGCTATGAGCCTTAGCCCACGCCCTGATCGCCTCGGAAACCGGGCCGGGAGGCATGCCAAATCCAAGCGGTTGTTGCGGCAGGTCCTCTCGACGCACCTCGGTGGCCCCAGGCGGTACTGGCTCGGTTGACGCAAGTTCCACGCATTTGGGCAGCGCGTTGGGAGCAAACACGATGAAGCGACGCTGCGTATCGGCCAGAGGAAGGCAAAATGCCTTCCAGACTTGCGGCGAAAAGCGAGGATTGGCCTGCCCCACAGACCGCTCGCGCGTTGCCGCACCAAAGCGCTTTATCAAGTCTTGATCTGACAGATCAGTTGTCTCGGCGACAGGTGCTGCCGCCCGTCCTTTCCCGGGAATTGTGAGCAAGCGCACATGCTGCAACAGATGTGCTTCCACGTATTCGCTGAGGTTTTCCTTCAACACGCGTAGCTCCGCACGCGCGTCGGGGTGGAGTCGCATTCCAAGCGCGGAAAGAAGCACCGGCGCCTCGCGGTCGCTCCAGTGCTGGCCGACAGCGCGGGGAATTTCAGCCATAAGATCGATCTTCTGAATCGACATCGAGTCTCTCAATCTACGCGGGTGCCGTTGTCCGTTAGACGGCTGTAGCACGAAGGTTGGTCGCCAACAAAAGCGCTCAAGCTTGCGGAGTTGCGAAGGCCTGTTGCTGGACTACGCGGTCTTCAACACGGCCACCTTGGCGCGATTGCCGCTCATGCAATAGCCAGCCCAAGCCTCCATCAGCTTGCGACGTTTGTCGAACAGGTCCCCGCGCCTGTACGCGGCCTCAGCCTTGTTTGTGATAGTATGAGCCAAGGCCATTTCGCAGACCTCGTGCGAAAAGCCGGTCGTTTCCGACGCCCAGTCGCGAAAGGTCGAGCGGAAGCCGTGAACGGTGACGTCGCTCTTCATTCGCCGCAGCAGCATCGCCATGGCCATTGACGACAATGGTGATGCCGATGTCGCGCCTGGAAACACGTAACCAACCGACCCGGCCTCAAGCCGCTCGGCGATAATCTTCATTGCACGGCCGGAGAGGGGGACGCGATGTTCGCGGCCGGCCTTCATGCGATCGGCTGGAACAGTCCAGATTTCCTTCTGAAGATCGATCTCGTCCCAAGTCGCGCCCAGCACCTCGCCCGAGCGAGCGCCGGTCAGAACCAAGAACTCCAAAGCACGAGCGGCAACCGCGCTACGCATACGAAGATTCGCCATGAACTCCGGCATGGCGTCGTAGGCTAACGCTGCATGGTGACCGCGCTTCAATCGCTGTCGCTTGGGTAGGAGCTGGTTCAGATGGCCGCGCCACCGCGCCGGGTTTTCACCGGTGCGAAGCCCTTTGGCCTTCGCGGCGTCCAAAACGTTCTCGATCCGTCCGCGTAAGCGCTCGGCCGTCTCAGGCGTGCGGGTCCACAACGGTTGCAGAACGTCCAGGATGTCTTGGGTAGTGATGTCGTTGACCGGGCGCTCGCGGATAGGCGCTGCATACTTGGTCAATGTCATCTTCCATTGGGCGGCGTGCTTGGCGTTACGCCAAGAGGGCTGCATGGCTTCGACATAGGCGTCGGCACTGGCACCAAAGGTCTTGACCGTGTCATCCCTGGCGCGCTCGACCTTCGGGTCGGCGCCGGCCGCCAGCATCGCTCGAAAGGTTGCCGCTTCCGCGCGGGCGTCGGCCAGGGTCAGGTCGCGCCGGCCGCCAAGCCCAAGTTCAACGCGCTTGCCAGCTCGCGTGTACATGAAGACCCAGCGCCGGCGCCCGCCCTCATCGATCGACAGATAGAGGCCACCGCCATCGGAATGACGGCCTGGCTTATTGAGCTTCGCCGCCTGTATGGCTGTCAGCTTATGGAGTGAACGTCCGCTCATCGGAGTCTCCGCCTAACATCTCCGCCGAACCTTTTCGGTCCCACTTCGGGTCCCACTTTCGGTCCCGTTTTGTGCTTGGGATCGGGTGAGCGCTTGATAGACAGGGTGACACAAGGCCTGGAATTAATCTATAAGAATCAATCAGATATCGGGCCTTGGCGGGACGCGCTGATGCGGTATGGGACTACTGGTTTGGCGGACTCTCTCACCGCCACCGCTCCCCCCTCCATTTGACATCGGCGGCCATCGTCCCCACCTATCCCTCATCGGCCGCGAGGACATCGCGCCGAAACGCCTGACCTCAGGCTTCCGACATCCAGGCCGCGCACAGCGCCAGAACATCTGGCCTTGAGGCCTGGAATGAACAGGAACGTTTCCCCGCCATGCCCGTTTCAGCTCGGCCGTAACACGGCCCGCGTCGCTCAAGGCCACGCACGAACCTGATCCGGCACGCGGCTTCTTTCCCCGAAGCTTCCGGTCTTCATGAAAATGCCCGCGTCTCGCGGAGCGCCTCGAGCCTCAGCAGGCCCGCGCACAGAAGCGCCGGCCCGGGCTCGGAACACATCCAGAAAAAGCAAAAGACTATGTTGAATACCCAAACCCAAACCACCCAAGCCCTGCCCGCGATCTACGTGACCGAGGCGGACTTCGAGGTGCTGACCAACCTGGCCGAGGCCACGGCGGATCGCGCCCCGGCCGGCCGCGTGCTGGCCGACGAGATGGCCCGCGCCGTGATCGTCGAGCCCGGCGAGGCGCCGCGGCCCTTCGTCCGCATCGGCTCGCGGGTCCAGTTCCAGGACCTGTCCAACGACCAGGTCCGCGACGTGCGCATCAGCCTGCCGCGCGACGCCAGCATCGACGACAACCGCATCTCGGTGCTCAGCCCCGTGGGCGCGGCCCTGATCGGCCTGACCGCCGGCGAGGCCTTCCACTGGACCGACCCCGAGGGCCGGGCCCGCGGCGTGCGGGTGCTGGCGGTGCGCGACTAAGGCCCGCCTCGCCCCCGTCCAAACCGTTGTCATCCCGGAAGCCCCGCAGGGGCTGTCCGGGACCCAGGAGACTGGGCGAAGGCGGTGCGGTTGCCCTGGGTCCCGGACAAGCGCTGCGCGCTTTCCGGGATGACAACTTTGGGGAACCAGAACCCCAATAGCCGCCCCTCAGAACCCCCGCTCGTCCAGCCAGTCCCCCACGGCCGCCACGGCCTGGGGCAGCAGGTCCGGCCGCTCGATGTAGTAGTGGTCGGCGTCCTTGATCTCGACATAGGCCTTGTCGGCGCCCGCCAGGGCGTCGAACAGCCGGCGGGCGTGGCTGGGCGTGCAGGCCAGGTCGGCGGTGTTGCTGATCACCAGGGCCGGGCACGAGACGTTGGCGGCGTTGAGCACGCCGTTGGCCCGACTCTCGTCGTAGCTCCACTGCGACAGCCACGAACGCAGCGTCGTGAAACGCGCCAGCCCCACGGGGCCGTCGTTGGCGATGCGCGGATCGCCCAGATAGCAGGTGTAGGGCCGGCGGTCGGACGGGTCCTGGGCCGGATCGGTCCAGCGCACGTCGCACATGGTGCCGTAGACCACGAACGGCCGTTCCATGTCCGGGTCGCGGGCCTTCAGCGCCGCCAGCGTCTCGCGCACCCGGGCGGTGATGCGGCGGTTGCGCGACAGCTGGGCGTGGCGGAACACCGTGACGAACGCCTCGTCATAGGGCGGTTGGTGCGGGCAGTTCGGCGCGTAGATGTCGAGGGCCGGGTCGCGGTCGAAGGGCCGGTCCTCGTCCAGGATCGAGGGGTCCAGCCATTCGGTCAGGGTCACCGAGCGGCTGACGTGCGCGGCCAGCAGCATCACCCCGTCGGCCGGCTGCAGCCCCGCCCCGACCAGGTCGACCGGGTCGCCGGCCGGCGTCTGCGTGATCGTCGGGTTCGTCGCCTGGTCCTGGTAGAACAGCGACAGCGAGCCGCCGCCCGACCAGCCGCCCAGCACCACCTTCTTGTACCCAAAGCGGGTCTTCAGATCGGCGACGCAGGCCCCCAGGTCCAGCACGCACTTCTCCAGGATCAGCGCCGTGTCGTTGCCCCGGTAGCGGGTATTGCAATAGACGACGTGCCGCCCGGACCGGGCCAGGGCCGTGACCAGCGGCAGGAACGAGCCGCCGCCGATCGGATGGCTGAACAGGATCACGGTGTCGGACTCGCCCGCTTCGGGCCGGATGCGCATGCACTCGACGAACACCTGGCCCGCCGGCCCGCCGTAGGTCTCCTTCAGGCGGGCCTGTTCGGCATAGGTGTAGCCGTAGGGTTCGCGCACGACGCGGACCGGATCCTTCGCCATCTTGCCTCCCGCAACGTAACATCGTTATCCGGAACAAAAGGGACGGCGACTGTCCCCGGGGAAGTCAAGGAACCACCGCCATGGCGCAGCATCCCACGGGCATCCACCACCTGGCCTTCATGGCCGGCGACATCAAGAAACACATCGCCTTCTTCAGCGAGGTGATGGGCTGCCCGCTGGTGGCCCTGTTCGACATGCACGGCGTGCCCGGCGGCCTGCACGCCTTCCTGCGGATGAACGATCACAGCTACTTCTCGATCGTCCAGCTGCCGGACGTCGACAAGATCCCCGTCCAGCTGGGCGTCACCCACGCCGGCAACGGGGCCCTGCCCAGCGCGCCGGGCACGCTGCAGCACCTGGCCTTCCGCGCCGACACCGAAGCCGAGTTGCTGGCCCTGCGCGACCGCATCCGCAGCCACGGCGTCAACGTGCTGGGCCCCATCGACCACGGCATGTGCCGCTCGATCTATTTCGCCGGCCCAGACCAGATGACCCTGGAGGTCGCCGCCCCGGGCGAGCCGATCGACCCGGCCCGCTGGGTCGACCCGGCCGTGCTGGCCAAGGCCGGGATCAGCCCCGAGGAAGCCGCCCGCTTCAAGGCCCCCGCCCCCTATGACGGCCCCAGCCCCGTGCCGCAGCCCGAATACGCCGAGGACAAGCCGCACATGGCCTATCCGAAGAAGGCCTATCTGCAGATGCTGGCCGCGCCCGACGAGGTGATCACGGCGTCGGCTTCGTATGCGGAGCCGCCGGTGAAGGCGTAGGGCCGGGGACATGCCCTTGGGCGTGTCCCCAAGTCTTGGCGCAGTGGATGCTGATGGGGACACGCCGCAAGGGCATGTCCCCGACCCTACCCCTCCACGAACGCTTTCAGCCGCCCCAGCGTCTCGTCCCATTGGGCCGACACCCGGTCCAGATAGGCCCGCGCTTCGTCCAGGGTCTCCCGCCGCGCGGCGAAGCGGCTTTCGCGGCCGACGCGCAAGCTGGCCACCAGCCCCGCGTCCTGCAGCACGTGCAGGTGCTTGGTGATCGCCTGGCGGGTCAGGTCCGTATCCAGCGACAGGGCCGAGATCGACCGCGCCTGGCCGTCGGCCAGCTTGCCCAGCAGGGCCAGGCGGGTGCGATCCCCCAGGGCGGCGAAGATCGGCGCGGGGTCGGCGGCGCTAGGATTCAACATGGGCCTTGATGTTCTGGACCTGCTGCGTCCAGCCCCCGTCGTTCATCCGGAAGGCTTCCTCGCGGCGGTTGGCGGGCACCTTGTCGAAGCCGGACTCGATGACCGTCAGCCGGGTGCCGTCGCCGTTCGGCTGGAGCAGGAACTCCACCAGGGTGGGCTCTTCCTGGTCGTAGTCGATGTCCGGATCGACGCCGTAGGGATGCCAGGTGAAGGCCAGGCGCCTGGTGGGTTCGATGGCCACGACCTTGGCCTTCCAGGTGACGTGCTCATAGCCCGGATGGGTGATCTGGCCCCGCGCCTCCTGGCCGACGACGAACGGCGCCTCCAGGTCGACCTTGAACCAGGTCCCGAATTCCTTGTGGTCGCTGACGGCGCGCCAGACGCGCTCGATCGGCGCGTTCAGGTCGATGGTCTTCTCGATACGATCGGTCATGATAGGCAACCTCCTGATTGCGCATTCATGACTCCGGGAAACCGGATAGGCAACCATTGAGTTGCAAATAAACCCGCTCATCCCGGCGAATGCCGGGACCCAGACCCTATAGCGGGGTAGCTGACTGGAAGGGCTCAGCGCTGTTGGCGTCAGTCTCAGGGCCATTCCATCTGGGTCCCGGCATTCGCCGGGATGAGCGGATATAAAGGGCGGAGACCCTAGTTCGTATCCTCCGCCACCGGATCGGCCGCCGAGACCGCGCCGTCCTTGTTGGTGTCGTGGGTGACGAACATCCGCCAGCCGGAATAGTCGAACTCGGCCGGGGTGATGCCGCCGCTCTTGTCGGTGTCGAGCACGCCGAAGCGCACCTCGGCCTGGCGCTCCTGGCGCATGCGCTCCTCTTCCTTCTTCTCGGCCGTGTCGGTCGAGGCGGCGAGGCGCGCGGTCAGGCGGGCCTTGAACTCGCCGACATATTCGTCGTGCGAGAGCACGCCGTTGTGGTCGGCGTCGATCTTGGCGAACTGCTTCTCGCGGCCCGTCTTGAACTCTTCCTTGCTGACCGAGCCGTCGCCGTTGAGGTCCTGCTCCTTGATGAAGGTGTCGCGGGCGTGCGAGGCGGCGAAAGCCGGGGCGGCCACACCCAGGGAAACGGCGGCGAGCGCGGCGGCGGCCAGGAGGGCGGTCTTGGTGTTCATCGGGAAGGCTTTCTCTAGCGCAGGGATTCGAAGGTCAGGGCGTAGGTGTAGGAGTGGCCGACCGGGTCGGCGGCGGTCGGCGCGACGCGATAGCGGGCCTGGATCTGGTAGACGCCCGAGTGGTCCGGCTTGATCGTGAAGCGGCCCTGATCGTCGCTGGTCACGGTGATCGGCGCGGCCTTGGCGTCGGCGTAGCGGTCGTCGGCGCCGTGCAGGGCGATCGCCTGGCCCTTCACCGGCTTGCCGTCGAACAGCACCACGAACCGGGCGTCCTGGCCGGTGGTGATCTCGCTGGGATGGGTGACGGCCACGAACTCCAGCCCCTTGCCGATCGGGGCCAGGGCGGCCTTGGTCGGCGCGCCGCGCGTGACGTAGACGTCGGCCAGGGTCAGGCTCTGCATGTCGACCGGCGTGGTCCCGGCGGGCGCCTTGCTGGGGTCCTCGATGAACACCCACTCGTCCTTGACCAGCACGGCCTTGGCGGTGCGGCCGGTGCGCTGGCCGCTGGTGATGCGATAGGTGCCGGGGGCCTCGGTCGCCACCTCGACCAGGGCGAGCTCGCGCAGGTTGGTCGCGGTCAGCGGCTTGCGCGTCCCGTCCGGCCCGACCACCGCCCAGGCGTCCGACTTCATCACCACCTCGGGCGTGAAGAAGCTCTCGGTGAACGAGCCCTCCACCGTCACCAGCTTGCGGTCGCTGACGTCGAAGACGGTGGGCAGCAGGTAGGGCGAATGGGCCTGGGCCGCGCCGGCCAAGGCGCCGGCGAAGGCCGCGCCTGTCGCGAAGGCGGCGAAGGAAAGCGAGCGGCGCATGGGCCAGATCTCCGGATTCGAGGTCGGTTTCGGGAAGCGTTGCCGAAATCCCTAATGCTAGTGATTCTAAGAATCAATCTCATTTAGCTTGACCGGGCCGCCCGATGGCCGTAGCTCGACCCCAACGAGATGCGAACGGTTCGCATCTAATCAACAGACCCGGGGGTCTTCGATGTCTCGCTCCAAGCTCGCCAGAAAGTCCGCGATCTTCGCGGCCGTTTCGGCCACCGCCCTGCTCTGCGCCCAGGCGGCTTTCGCCGCTCCCGGCGCCGCCGACGCGGCCGTCGACGCGGTCGAGCTGGACAAGGTGACGGTCACCGCCACCCGCTCGGAGAAGAAGCTGCAGGACGCCCCGGTCACCGCCAGCGTCATCTCCGACCAGGACATCGACGACGCCCTGGTAAAGGACATCAAGGACCTGGTCCGCTTCGAGCCCGGCGTCTCGGTCCGCCGCGCCCCCGCCCGCTTCACCGCCGCGGGCGCCTCGACCGGCCGCGACGGCAACGCCGGGTTCAACATCCGCGGCCTGGAAGGCAACCGCGTCCTGATCATGGTCGACGGCGTGCGCGTGCCCGACGGCTACGCCTTCGGGGCCCAGAACATGGGCCGCGGCGACTATGTGGACCTGGACACCCTGAAGTCGGTCGAGATCGTGCGCGGCCCGGCCTCGGCCCTCTACGGCAGCGACGGCCTGGCCGGCTCGGTCAACTACTTCACCAAGGACCCGTCCGACTTCCTGAAGGGCGGCAAGAGTTTCGCGGGCGGCGCCAAGGTCGCCTACGCCTCGGCCGACGAGAGCTGGACCGAAAGCCTGACCGCCGCCGGCAAGAGCGGGAACTGGGAAGGCATGATCGCCTACACCCGCCGCGACGGCGAGGGCCAGAAGACGGCCGGGACCAACGACTCCGCCAACACCGACCGCACCACCGCCAATCCCGAGGACGACCAGTCCAACGCCGTGCTGGCCCGGGTGGTCTACGCGCCCAACGACCAGAACCGCTTCCGCCTGACCTACGACCACCTGGACAGCGACACGACCTGGAACGTGCTGAGCGCCATCGCCAAGCCGCCGCTGGCCTCGACCAGCGTCCTGGGCCTGACCGCCTGGGACAAGATGCGGCGCGACCGCGTCAGCCTGGATCACCGCTTCACCGGCGGCCAGGGCCTGATCCAGTCGGCCCAGACCACGGTCTACTACCAGGACAGCACCACCCGGCAGTACTCGGCCGAGGACCGCAACACCGCCGTCGACCGCACCCGCGACGCCACCTTCGACAACGAGGTCTGGGGCGCGGCCCTGGAGCTGCACAGCGACGCGACGATCGGCGGGGTGGCCAACAAGTTCGTCTGGGGCGGCGACGCCTCGATCACCCGCCAGGAGGGCGTGCGCGACGGCACCGTGCCGCCGGCCGGCGAGACCTTCCCCACCCGCGCCTTCCCGACCACCGACTACACCCTGGCCGGGGCCTATCTGCAGGACGAGGTCGCCTTCGGCCCGGTCACCTTCTATCCGGCCGTGCGCTTCGACTACTACAAGCTGGACCCCAAGCAGGACGCCCTGTTCACCGCCAACGTCCCGGCCAGCCAGAGCGAGAGCCACGTCTCGCCCAAGCTGGGCGTGGTGTGGAAGACGACCGACCTGGTGACGGTGTTCGCCAACGTCGCCGCCGGCTTCAAGGCCCCCTCCCCGTCCCAGGTGAACAACGGCTTCGCCAACCTGGCCTCGAACTACATGTCGATCTCCAACCCCGACCTGAAGCCCGAGACCAGCGAGACCTTCGAACTGGGCTTCCGGCTGAACCGTCCGACCTGGAACGCCAGCGTCACCGGCTTCACCGGCAAGTACGACGACTTCATCGAGCAGGTGCAGGTGCGCGGCGCGTTCACCCCCACCGACCCGGCGGTCTACCAGTACATCAACCAGTCCAAGGCCGAGATCTCGGGCGCGGAAGCCCGCTTCATCACCGAGCTGGGCGGCGGCTTCACCCTGCAGGGCGCGGCCTCCTACGCCCGGGGCAATTCCGAGAACGCCGGCAAGAAGACGCCGCTGGTCTCGATCGACCCGGTCAAGCTGGTGGCGGGCCTGTCGTACCGCGATCCGGCCGGCCGGTTCGGCGGGGCGCTGAACGCCGTCCACTCGGCCAAGGAGTCCGCCGGTCGCTCGGGCGTCAGCTGCAGCGTGACGATCACCCGTCCCGCGCCCCTGCCGCCCCTGACCCAGACCGGTTCGGACTACTGCTGGATGCCCAAGGCGTTCACGGTGTTCGACCTGACGGCCTACTGGAACGTCACCGACAACGTCACCCTGCGCGGCGGCGTCTTCAACATCACCGGCCAGACCTACGCCTGGTGGAGCGACGTGCGCGGCCTGGCCGACAACTCCACCGTCAAGGACGCCTACACCCAGCCTGATCGCAACTACGCCGTCTCTCTGGCGGTGCGGTTCTAGGGGTCCCTTGGGGGGCTTTCGGCCGGGATATCCCCTTCGACCGGCCGGAGGCGCGGGCCGCGATCATGTCGGTGATCGCGGCCCGTTTTCGTCAAGGGCGGGCCTTTTTGTGAAAGCCCCGCCAGAACAATGCGTTTGGCCTCGCGCGCGCGGTCGACTACCACGCCCGCCATGGACTCCCAGACCGCCGCCGACCGCTACATCCTGATCCTGCACTGCCCCGACCGGAAGGGCGTGGTCGCCGCCGTTTCCGGCTTCCTGGCCGACAACGACGCCTCGATCGTCGAGAGCAGCCACTTCAACGACGGCCTGGCCGACCAGTTCTACATGCGCACGGTGTTCCGCCCGGACGGCGACATGCCGGGGATCGACGACCTGCGCAAAGGCTTCGAGCTGATCGCCAAGCGGTTCGGCATGACCTGGGCCCTGCACGACGCCGGCGCCAAGCCCAAGGTGCTGATCGCGGTCTCGAAATTCGGCCACTGCCTGTTCGACCTGCTGCACCGCTGGCGCGCCGGCCTGCTGCCGGTCGAGATCGTCGGGGTGGTGTCCAACCACGAGGACATGCGCTCGTTCACCGAATGGAGCGGGCTGCCCTATTTCCACCTGCCCACCACCAAGGCCAACAAGGCCGAGCAGGAGGACGCCTTCCTGAAGCTGGTCGACGACCTGGACGTCGATCTGGTGGTGCTGGCCCGCTACATGCAAATCCTGTCGCCGGCCCTGTGCGCGCGGCTGTCGGGCAAGTGCATCAACATCCACCACTCGTTCCTGCCCAGCTTCAAGGGCGCCAAGCCCTATCACCAGGCCTACGAGCGCGGCGTGAAGATCATCGGGGCCACGGCCCACTACGTCACCACCGACCTCGACGAGGGCCCGATCATCGAACAGGGCGTCCACCGCGTGGACCACAGCCACACCCCCGAGGACCTGGTCACCCTGGGCCGCGACGTCGAGTGCGCCGTGCTGGCCCGCGCGGTCACGTGGCACGTCGAGCACCGCGTGCTGATCGCGGGCGCCAAGACGGTGGTGTTCGACTAGGCGGGGCGTCGCGTCGCCGCTCACGCCGGCAATGCCCCGCCTCCTCCCCCTAGTCGAAGTTCGTTGACCGGGAGAGCGCATCCCAGGCGGCGATCTCGGTTCGCATCAGGTCCAGCTTCTGCTCGACCACGGCCAGCGCGTCCTCGCCAAGAAACAGCCGCGTTGGCGGAGCCTCGGATTCCACCAGCGTCAGCAAGGCCTGGGCGGCCTTGGCTGGATCGCCCGGCTGGCGTCCGCTCTTGGCCTGACGCGCCGAACGGATCGGATCCATGATCGCGTCGTAGGCGGCGATGCTGCGCGGCGCACGGTCCATCGAACGTCCGGCCCAGTCGGTGCGGAACTGACCCGGCGCCAAGGCGGTCACGTGGACGCCGAACGACTTGACCTCCTTGCCCAGGGCTTCGGAAATACCCTCCAGCGCGAACTTGCTTCCGCAATAGTAGGCGATGCCGGGCATGGTGATGAAGCCGCCCATCGAGGTGACGTTGATGATGCGGCCCGAGCCGCGCTCACGCATGCCTGGCAGCACGGCTTTGATCATCGCCACCGCGCCGAAGACATTGGCGTCGAACTGGCGGCGCAGATCGTCGATCGACGACTCCTCCACCACGCCTTCCTGGCCGTAACCGGCGTTGTTGACGAGGACATCGACCGCGCCGAACCGGCGCTCCGCGTCGGGGACCTGGGCGGCCACGGCGTCGAAATCGGTGACGTCGAGCACGAGCGCATGAGCCCGCCCCGGCGCCAGCGCCTCATGCGCCGACGCGGCCTGTGTGTTGCGGACCGTACCGATCACAACGTGGCCGGCCCGCAAGGCGGCGCTGGCGAAGGCGCGGCCCAAGCCGGAGCTGACACCGGTGATCAAAAACGTCTTGGTCGATGCGGTCATGGCGGTTCTCGAAGTCGTCAGATGGGGGGGAATACAAATTTATATCATGATATAATTTCTTGACGCAAGACGCGGGGCGGACCACCTTTGCCCACATGGTTGAGATGTCGGTTCGAGAGCAGAAGCGAACACGGGCGCGCGAGGCGGTGCTCGACGCCGCCGAGCGCCTGCTCCGCGCCGATGGCGCCGCTTCGTTCTCGATGCGCGAGCTGGCGGCCGAGGCCGGCGTGAGCTTCGCCACGCCGTTCAATCAATTCGGAAGCAAGGCGGCGATCGCGCAGGCGCTGTCGGCTCGCCGGATTGATCTCATGAGCGAGCGCTTCTCAGAGACCGCGCCGCCCGGCGACGCGATCAGCCGCGTGCTCGCCGCCGTATCGATCGCGGTCGCCGTCATGCTCGAGGAGCCCCAGATCAACCGGGCGATCATCCGGTCGCTCGGCTTCCCCGGCGCCAAGCCGAGCGAAGTCAGCGCTCAATCACGAGCCCTATGGGCCGCTGCATTCGGCGAGGGCGACGGCGTCGATCCCGCCCTGGCCAAGGGCGCCGCCGAGCGCGTGCCCGAGCAACTGGCGATCGCCTTTCGCGGCTGCTTGTCCTTCTGGATCGCCGACGAGATCACCGATGCTCAGTTGCCCGAAAAGGCGCGAACGACAGCCCTCACCACCCTGCTGGGTTTCGTCGAGCCCGACAGGCGCGCCGGCCTGCTGTGGTCGTGACGTGCAAGGAAGAGCGATCATCGACCCCAGGCTGAAGGTCCGATTTCGATAGCCGGCGGTCGCCGGCCTCGGCGTAGCCCCGGATTCGCTGAGCGACGTCTCGGGGGTTGCCCGCATTGGCGGGGCTCGGTTTGCGGCCAATTCTCCCTGCCATGAAGAGGCAAGCCGTGCTTGGTTCCGCGGTGGAGGCGCCCCGCGCCCGTTCCTGGGCGGCGGCGATCTGGACGGCCGTCGCGGTCTCGGCGCTTCCTGCCCATGTCCAGGCCCGCGCCGACCTGACGGACATCACGATCCTCGGATGGTCGCTGCACAACGTGCGCTTCGGCGCGCGGGTCGCGCCCGACTATATGGGCTCGAACGACTATCGCCTGTTCCCCAGCGGCAGCATCAACTTCGCCCGGCGGGGGACCCAGCCGGGCTTCGGCGCGCCGGACGACGGCGCCAGCCTCGGCCTGATCGGCGACTCGCGATGGTCCGCCGGACTGGTCGGACGCCTGCGCGGTCCCCGCGAGAGCGACGGCGACCTGCGGGGTTTCGACAAGGTCGACTGGGCGGCCGAAGGCGGCGTCTTCACGGCCTACTGGCCCAGGGACTGGCTGCGCCTGCGCGGCGAGCTGCGGCGCGGGGTCGGCGGCCACACCGCGTGGATCGCCGACGCGGGGGCCGACATCGTCTGGCGCGAAGGCGGGCTCGTCGCCTCGCTGGGGCCGCGCCTGACCTGGGCCGACGACGCCTTCGCCCGCACCTATTTCGCGGTCGATCCCGCCGAAGCCGCCCGCAGCCCGTTCGACATCGCGCCCTACGCCCCGGACGGTCCCGCCCTGGCCGCCGGCGTCACGGCCAGCGCCGAGTTCCCGCTGAACCGCCATTGGAACCTGGTCGCCGCCGCCCGCTATCGGCGCGGGCTGGGCGACATCGCCGACAGCCCCATCGTCGCGGACCTCGGCTCGCCGGACCAGTTCAGCGCGTCGCTGAGCGTCCGCTACATGCTGGGACGATGACGGTCGCTCTCAGACCGTCACCAGCCCCTGGGCCGCCGCCACCGGCAGCCACAGGGTCAGGTCGGCGATCACCGCGCCGGTCTCGCGGCCGGTGGCCTGGGCCGCGCGGGCGGCGGCGGCGTGGACGTCGGTCCCTTCCTCTCCCAGCGCTTCCACCCAGGCATGGCGCCAGACCGGCAGGGCGTGGACGGCGACGCGCCACCGGCTGCGCGCCACGGCGATCGGCGTCGGACACGGCGGCGGCGGATCGATCGGCCCGCCCTGGTCCACGGCGGCCAGCACCGGCCCGGGATCGAAACCCAGGGTCAGCAGCCGCACGCTGTCGGGTCGCCGCAGGCGGGCGCCGGGCATCAGCATCAGGTCGGCCGCGGCCAGGGGTCCCGCCTGGCGCTCCACGCCCGCGGCGCGCTGGACCTCGGCTCGGGCCCGATCCAGCCGGGCCAGATCGGCGGGGATGGCCGACAAGGCGCAGGGCCCGTCGTCGCCGGCCGGCCGCGTGGCCTCCAGATAGTCGGCGAAACCGGCGCCCAGGCCGTAGAGGCTGGGATCGTTCGAGGGCCGCTCGGCGATGTAGCCGGCCGCGAACAGCTCGAACACCTGCTCGCCGGCCAGGGCCCGCAGGCAGGGGAATTCGGCGGCCAGGCACTCCATCAGCCGGGCGCGGTAGCCGCGGGCGTAGAGCGTCAGGCGCTGGGCGGCGGTCAGGCTGTTCCGGCCCCGGGGTTCGCCGACGACGACGGCGTCCAGGCCCGCCGGCGCGGCGCGCCCCAGGATCGCGCCCTGCATCCAGCGCTGCAGGTCGGTCAGGTCGGGCTCAGCCATGGGCGTGCAAGGGGGCCCGCGCCGGTGTCCGGAACCCGTCCGGCAGCCAGCCGCCCCGCACCGCGTCGGCCTTGGCCAGCTCGGCCAGCAGGTCGGGCCAGGCGGGGATATTGGCGTCCCACTCCAGCAGGGTCGACACCCCGCCGGTGCGGGCCTGGACCTGGGCGTACAGCGGCCAGACGGCGTCCAGCACCGGGGCGTCGTGGGTGTCCATCAGGTGCGTGCCGAAGTCGCTGGGCCCGGCCAGGTGCACCTGGACGATCCGCTCGGCCGGGATGGCGTCGACATAGGCCGCCGCGTCGAAGCCGTGGTTGAAGGCGCTGACATGGACGTTGTTGACGTCCAGCAGCAGCCCGCAGTCGGCCGCCTCGGCCATGCGGGCCAGGAACTCCCATTCCGGCATCTGGGAGGCGCGGAATTCCAGGTAGCTGCTGGGGTTCTCCAGGATCAGCGGCCGGCCCAGCCGATCCTGCACGGCCTTGATGCGGTCGACCACGTGGGCCAGCACCGCCTCGGTCAGGGGCACGGGCAGGAGGTCGTGGGTGTTGATCCCCGCCACACCGGTCCAGCACAGGTGGTCCGAGATCCAGGCCGGCCGGACGCGGTCGGCCAGGGCCGCCAGCTTGTCCAGATAGACCCGGTCCAGGGGATCGGCGCCGCCGATCGACAGCGACACCCCGTGCATCACCACCGGCCGATGCGCGGCCACCACCTCCAGCACGTGGGCGGCGTAGCCGGCGTGGTCGAGGAAGTTCTCGCTGATCACCTCGAACCAGTCGACGCCCCAGTCGGCGGGGGCGATCGACATCAGGTGCGGGAAGTGCGGCTCGCGCAGGCCCACCCCGTCGCCCAGATGGGGCAGGCCGAGGCGCGGGGCCGGCGAGCCGACGGGGGTCATCGACGCCATCACGTCGACGGCGGGAAGACGAGGCGCAGATTGTCCGGGTCCGGAGGATCGGCCGGAACCGTCTTGCCCCGGTGCGCCATCACCGCCTGATAGGCGCGATAGGCCACGTCGTGCACCTTCTCGCCGCGCTCGTAGAGCATCGGGTCGCCGAACGCCACGGACATCCAGCCGTCCTTGCCCGAGCTGTCCTGGACGAAGTCGTACAGCTGCATCTGGCCGGTGTTGGGGAACACCTGCGAGGCCGAGATCGGCACGGCGCAGCCGCCGAAGCCGCTGCATCGGTTGTCGCTGGGGGCCGAGTACAACTTCTGCGTCGGCGCGCCGCAGCCGCCGGCCCCGCCGGGTCCTGCGCAGCTGCCGCCGCTGCCGACCACGCCGCCGCGCGTCACCACCGCCGAGCCGCAGTTGCCGCCGCCGCTGATCGGCTGAACGAAGCCGCAGCCGCCCTGGGCGTGACAGTTGTTGGAGCCCCGGCAGGTGTGGAAGATCTCGACGGCGGCGCAGGTGTTGTCGCCGGTCCCGTCCAGGTCCAGCGCCTGGCAGGAGTGATAGAGTTTGTTCGGCGTGGCCGGGTCCAGGCCGATCGACAGGTCGGGGGTCTGGCCCAGCACCGCCCAGGCGATCGACATGCGGTCGCCCGAACCGGCCATGGACGGGAACGGGAACAGCACCGGCCCGGTGGACGGCGGGGTCCAGTAGTCGTTGAGCACGGTGGTCACGCCGGCGATCGCGCCGATCACCGCCTGGCTGAGCAGCTTGTGGCTTTCGGCCCGGGCGTCGGGCGCGTTCAGGGCGTTCAGCGCCGCCGCCAGTTCGTCGGGCGTGGGCAGCTTGAGCGGGTTGGTCGGATCGTAGTCCGGCCCCTGCAGTTCCTGGGCGGTCCAGGCCTTGTGGGTCTCCAGCCACTGCGGCCAGGTGATCACCTGGGGCAGCAGGTCCGCGACCTTCTTGAAGCGCTCGTAGTGGTCCATCGGATCGTTGTCGGACCGCGCCACGGCGTCGGCCGAGGGGATCTGCTTCCCGGCGTCGTCATAGCTGGGATAGTCGGCGCGCAGGGCGGTGTTCGACGGCTGGTACTTGGGCTTGACCGCCTGCAGCAGCTGGGGCCGGCGCTTGATCTCGCTGCCCTCGCCCTGGTCGGTGATGGCGTCCATCATCGAGACCATCTGCTCGAAGGCGATGGACTTGTCGGTGGTGGCGATCGTGGTCTCGAAGCCCATGAACTCGCGCATGGGGTGGCCGGGCGACGAGAAGCTGTTGAACAGGTCGTTCTGCACGGCCGTGGCCGTGAACATGGCGTCCCACAGGGTGCTGCCGTCGGTGTATTCCAGGCTGAGATAGTCGTAGTAGCACTGGTACATCCAGCCGATGGTGCCGAAGCGCGGCAGCGGGTCGCCCGGCTTCCAGTCGGCGAACGGCGCCTCGGGGAAGTAGTCCTTCTCCTTGCCGTACTTGATGTTGGCGCGGGCGTCGGCCTCGGGCTGCTCGATGGCGATGAACAGGCGCAGCAGCACGTCGGACAGCGGCCCGACGTTCACCGGCACGTCCTCGTGGTGGATCGTGTCCTTCAGGTCGATGATGTTGGGGATGACGCTGTTGGAGGGGCCGTAGCAGGTCCAGCCGTGGCGGTCGTCCTGCAGGGCCGTGTCGGTGAAGTTGGGGCTGACGCCCAGCACCGTAGCCATGTTGGCGGCCATCTGCAGATGCAGCATCTCCTGGATGAACACCGAGAACACCAGGTTGAAGGCCTGCTCGTTGGCGGTGACCGGATTGGCCGAGGTCTTGGATCCGGGCCACAGACGGCCCTGGTAGAAGTCGTTCCCCTGCCCCGTGATCGCGTGCATGCCCTGGATCGAATAGAGGCTGGTCATGTACAGCGGGATCGTGAACAGCTCGACGTCGACCGCCGCCTGGGCGATCGCCCGCAGCGCCATCTTGTCGATCTTCTTGAGCGCGGGGTCGCGCGGCGCCTGGGCGCTGGCGCTGAGGGTGCGGGTCACGGCGTCCTCCGATCCTTGTCCGGCGGGCGCCCGTCGAGGGGCGGCCGGCGCGACCGGGCCGACTCTCCCCGATCGATCAGCATCTTAGGTTGCGTAACGCCCAGATCAACACTCAAGATTGATCTAGGCGTCGCTCGCTATAGCAGAATGTCGGCCGAGGTCAGGGTTCCGGTGACCTTCAGGGCGATCACGAAGTCGGCCACCCCGTCGCCGTTCACGTCGCCCGAGACGTGGTAGTAGCCCGAGGCGTCCGGGGCGGCGATGACCAGCTGGCCCGCCACGTTGGAGAAGCTGGTCACCACCGTGAAGGCGTCGTTGGCGCCGGTGCCCGAATTGGCGTCGATGCCGGTCAGGCTCAGCTTGTCGCCCTCGGCCTGGCTGAAGTCGAAGATCAGGTCCTGGGCGAAGGGCGCGCTGTCCGTCGGGGCGTTGTAGACGAAGGTGTCCGCCCCCGCCCCGCCCAGCATGAAGTCGGCGCCGCCGCCCCCGATCAGGGTGTCGTTCCCGTCCATGCCGTAAAGGATGTCGTTGCCCGCGCCCGCCACCAGGGTGTCGGCGATGTTGCTGCTCGTGCCGTCGCCGACCATGGTGAAGGCCTGGGTGGCCCCGCCGCTGGCGATGACGTCGGTGGCCTTCAGCGTCGTGCCCGACACCGTGATCACCGACTGGAAGTTCCCGCCGGAATCCGGGGCCGAATAGATGAAGGTCGTCCCACCGAAGTGGGCGATGGTCACCTTGCCGCCGTCGATCGCCGAGATATCGATCTTGTCCTGGTCGGGGGTGAAGTCGATGACGCTGTCGTAGGCGCTGAAGTTCGAGTTCGACACCGAGGTGTAGAGGAAGGTGTCGTGGGCGTCGCCGCCGTACATCAGGTCGGCCCCGTCGCCGCCGTTCAGGGTGGAGTCGGTCGTGCCGCCCACCAGGACGTCGTCCGAGGCGCCGCCGGTCAGGCTGTCGCTGCTGCGGCCGCTGGCGCCGCCGGCGCCGTCGTCGCCGTACATCGAGAACTTGACGCCGGCGGTGACGAGCAGGTCCGAGGTCCGGATGTCGCCGAAGACCTGGACGACGCTCGCATTCCCGGGGGCGCCGAAATAGATGAAGGTGCTGGCGCCGAAGCGGGCCAGGATCACCACGCCGTCGTCGGCCGCCCTGAGGTCCAGCTTGTCCTGGCCCGTCTGGAAGTCGGTGATGACGTCCCAGTGCAGGATGGGCGAGTCGCCGTCGTCATAGACGAAGGTGTCGGCTCCGGCCCCACCGCTGATCGTGTCGCCGCCGCCGTTGCCGCGGATCATATCGGCGCCGTCCCCGCCGTTGATGATGTCGGCGCCCGAGCCGCCCGTCAGGACGTCGGCGTTGCCGCTTCCGTTGAGGGTGAAGCCGAGATTGGACACGCCTGTGACGATGTCCGAAATTTCGAGACCCAGACCGAGAGAGCCGATCAAGCCATCCGGCACGCCGTCGCCGTTCTGGTCGATCACCAGGATTTTGTTGGCCCCGTCGATATTCAGGGTCAGCTTGGTCGAGGGAGTCATCAGCGGCGTCAGGCGCAGCGTGTCCACGCCATGGGTGAAGTCGGTGATGGTGTCGACGGCGGTCGTCGTGCTGTCGCCGATGGCTTCATAGGCGAAGACGTCCGCGCCGCCGCCGCCGGTCAGGATGTCGGCGCCGCCCTTGCCCGTCAGGGTGTGGGCCGCGCCGCCGCTGATCAGGATGTTGGCGTTGGCGTCGCCGGTGTCCGACCCCGTGACGGTGATCGTCAGCTGGGCCGTTGCCGAGGCGCCGGACGGGTCCTTGATCGTGTAGTCGAACTTGTCGGTCGCGACCTGGCCGACGGCCAGGCCCTCGTGGTCGGCCACGTAGCTGTACGTGCCGTCCGGATTGATCGTCAGCGTGCCGTAGGCGCCGCTGACCACCGTGCCCCCGGCCGCGACGGTCTGGTCCACGTGGGTGGCGTTGTAGGCGACGTTGGTCACCGTCAGCGCCGTGAGGGCGTTGTCGATGTCGCCGTCATTGGTGCGCACCGAGCCCGTCGCCGTCAGGCGCTGGGTCACGGCGTTGGAGTCGTTGGCGGCGGTGGGCGCGTCGTTGACATTGGCCACGGCCGCCGTGGCGCCGCTGAGCACGGACTCGGCCGTGCCGTGACCGTCGGTATACGTGACCCGCACCCGGACCGTGGCGCCGACGTCGGCGTCGCCCAGGGCGTAGGTGGCCTGGTCGGCCGCGCCGATCGAGACGAAGCCCGAACCGGTGTTGCGCTGCCACTGGTAGTGCAGCGTCCCCAGGCCGTCGATGTCGGCCAGGGCCGAGGTGTCGGCCGTCAGGACACTGTCCTCGGCCACCGTGCCGGTGATCGTCACCGCGCCGGTCGGGGCGTCGTTGACGTTGGCCACGGCCGCGGTGGCGGCGCTGGTCTCGCTCTCGAACACGCCCTGCAGGTCGGTGTAGCTGACCACCACCCGGATCGTCGCGCCCACGTCGGTGTCGCCCAGGGTGTAGGTCGACTGGTCCGCCGCGCCGATGCTGACGAAGCCCGAACCGGTGTTGCGCTGCCAGTCGTAGTGCAGCGTCCCCAGGCCGGCGGGGTCGGACAGGGTCGAGGTGTCGGCCGTCAGGACCTGGTCCTCGGTCACCGTGCCGGTGACGGTCACCGTCCCGGTGTGCGGCCCGTTGGCCGGCAGCACGCTGGCGGTGGCGGCGCTGGTCTCGTCCTCGAACGTGCCATGGCCGTCGGTGTAGCTGACCACCACCCGGATGGTCGCGCCCAGATCGCCGGCCATCAGGGTGTAGGTCGCCTGATCGGCCGCGCCGAGGCTGGTGAAGCCCGAACCCGTGTCGCTCTGCCAGTCGTAGTGCAGCGTCCCCAGGCCGTCGACGTCGGCCAGGGTGGAGTTGGCCGTCAGGGTCTGGCCGACGTTCGCCGCGCCGGTCACCGAGACCCCGCCGGTGTGCGGGTCGTTGACGTTGGCGATCGCCGCCGTGGCGGCGCTGGTCGCGCTGTTGTTGAAGCCCTGGCCGTCGGTGTAGCTGACCACCACCCGGATCGTGCCGCCCACGTCGGCGTCGCCCAGGCTGTAGGTCGCCTGGTCGGCCGCGCCGGTGCTGACGAAGCCCGAGCCGGTGTTGCGCTGCCAGTCGTAGTGCAGCGTGCCCAGCCCATCGACGTCCGCCAGGGTCGAGACCGCCGTCAGGACCAGGTCCTCGGTCGCCGTGCCGGTGATCGACACGCCGCCCGTCGGGGCGTCGTTGACGCCGGCGACGGCCGCCGTGGCCGAGCTGGTGACGCTGTTGGAGAAGCCCTGGCCGTCGGTATAGCTGACCACCACCCGGATCGTGCCGCCCACGTCGGCGTCGCCGAGGGTGTAGGTCGCCTGGTCGGTCGCGCCGATCGTGACGAAGCCCGAGCCGGTGTCGCGCTGCCAGTCGTAGTGCAGCGTGCCCAGGCCGTCGACGTCGGCCAGGGTGGAGGTGTTGGCCGTCAGGACCTGGTTCTCGGTCGCCGTGCCGGTGATCGCGGCGCCGCCCGTCGGGGCGTCGTTGACGCCGGCGATCGCGGCGGTCGCCGCGCTGGTCGCCGACTCCGAGAAGCCCTGGCCGTCGGTGTAGCTGATGACCACCCGGACCAGGCCGCCCACGTCGGCGTCGCCCAGGGTGTAGGTGGCCTGGTCGGCCGCGCCGGTGTTGACGAAGCCCGAGCCGACATCGCGTTGCCAGGTGTAGTGCAGCGTGCCCAGCCCATCGACGTCGGCCAGGGTCGAGACCGCCGTCAGCACCTGGTTCTCGGTCGCCGTGCCGGTGACCGACGCGCCGCCGGTGTGCGGGTCGTTGACCCCGGCGATGTTCGTGGTGTTGGAGCTGGTGACCGATTGCGCCGTGCCCCCGCCGTCGGTGTAGCTGACCACCACGCGGATGTGGTTGCCGACATCGACGTCGCCCAGGGTGTAGGTCGCCTGGTCGGCCGCGCCGATCGAGACGAAGCCCGAGCCGCTGTCGCGCTGCCAGTCGTAGTGCAGCGTGCCCAGGCCGTCGTTATCGGCCAGGGTCGAGGTGTTGGCCGTCAGGACCTGGTTCTCGGTCGTCGTGCCGGTGATCGACACGCCGCCGGTCGGGGCGTCGTTGACGTTGGCGATCGCGGCGGTCGCCGCGCTGGTCGCCGACTCCGAGAAGCCCTGGCCGTCGGTGTAGCTGATCACCACCCGGACCAGGCCGCCCACGTCGGCGTCGCCCAGGGTGTAAGTGGCCTGATCGGCCGCGCCGGTGTTGACGAAGCCCGAGCCGACGTCGCGCTGCCAGGTGTAGTGCAGCGTGCCCAGGCCATCGACGTCGGCCAGGGTCGAGACCGCCGTCAGCACCTGGTCCTCGGTCGCCGTGCCGGTGATCGAGGCGCCGCCGGTGTGCGGGTCGTTGACCCCGGCGATCGAAGCCGTGGCCGAGCTGGTGACGCTGTTGGAGAAGCCCTGGCCGTCGGTGTAGCTGACCACCACCCGGATCGTGGCGCCCACGTCGGCGTCGTCTAGGGTGTAGGTCGCCTGGTCGGCCGCGCCGGCCGTGACGAAGCCCGAACCCGTGTTGCGCTGCCAGTCATAGTGCAGCGTGCCCAGGCCGTCGGAGTCGGCCAGGGTCGAGGTGTCGGCCGTCAGGACCTGGTTCTCGGTCGTCGTGCCGGTGATCGACGCGCCGCCGGTCGGGGCGTCGTTGGTCGCCGTCACCGCCGCCGTGGCCGTGCTGGTCGCCGATTCCACCGTGCCGCCGGCGTCGGTGTAGTAGATCACCACGCGGACCACGCCGCCGATGTCGCCGTCGCCCAGGGTGTAGGTCGACTGGTCGGCGCCGACATTGACGTAGCCGCCGCCGACGTCGTGCTGCCACTGGTAGTGCAGCGTGCCCAGGCCGTCCGGATCGGCCAGGGTCGAGACCGCGGTCAGCACCTGGTCCTCGGCCGCCGTGCCGGTGATGCTGGCGCCGCCGGTATGGACGTCGTTGGTCGCGGTGATGTTGACCGTCACCGAGCCGCTGTCCGACAGCGCGCCGCCGGTTCCCTGGCCGCCGCCGTCGTTGAGCGTGTAGTTCAGCGACACCGAGCTGGGCGGCGCGTCGCTGGTGTTGGTGTAGGTGATGTGCTGGATGATGTCGTTGACCAGCGCCGTGGTCGCCGTCGCGCCCGAGCTGGTGAAGCTGATCGTCAGCACGCCGCCCACGACCGTGAAGGTGGCGACGGTCAGGCCGCCGACCTGGATGTTGGCGCCGCTGACGGTGAACAGGGCGCCGCTGGTGTTGAAGCCGAAGGTGTCGGCGGCGTTGGGCGTGCCGCGCTGCACCGTGAAGCTGGCGCCGGCATAGTCGCCCGAAGCGCCGTTCAGGGCGTCGAGTTCGACGTCGGACACGACCAGCGTCCCCAGTAGGGCGGCCGCCGTCTGTTCGGTGGCGCCCACCGTCGTCGCCGTGGCCGGGACCACCGGCGCGTCGTTCACGGCCGAGATGCTGGTCGACAGGGCGACGGTGTCGTCGCTGATGCGGGTCTGGCCGCCGTTGCTGGTGACGTTGAGCGTCGCGCCCGTGGTGAGCGCTCCGCCCGAATTGTCGATCAGATAGGCTTCCAGGGTGGGCGGCGCGCCGTTGTAGTCGGCCGCCGGCAGGAAGCGCAGCGAGGCGCCCGCCGCCAGCACCAGGGCGTTGGTCTCGCTGGGCGAGCCGATCGTCACCCACGACGTGCCGTTGTGGTACTGCCAGACGCCCTCGGCGCCCGAGGCGTTGTTCACCGAGATCGCGACGCCCGCGAAGCTGTCGCCGTCGGGATCGCTGAAGTGCGAGCCGAACAGGCTGGAGACCGTGGCGCCCGCCGGATTGGCGGTGTCCTCGGCGACGGCGGCCAGGGTGGCCGAGCCGCTGGCGACCGGCGCGTCATTGGTCGCCGTGACCACGACGTTCAGCGTCATCGCCGTGCTGTACGGCGTGAAGCCGCCGACATTGGTCAGGTCGGTGATCTGACCGGTGGTGACCGCGCCGGCCGAATCCTCGATCATCGAGACGGTCAGGGACGGCGCCGTGCCGTTGTAGTCGGCCGCCGGCACGAAGCGCAGCAGGGTGGCCGAACCGATGACGAAGGCGTTGGTCGTCGAGACGGCCGGCAGGTCCTGCCAGACCGAACCGTCGAAGTACTGGTAGACGCCCTGGGCCGCCGTGGCGGCGTTGGCGCTCACCGCCACGCCGGTGAAGGCGTTGGCCGACGAGCCGCCCGAGACCGTGTCCTTGGCGTCGTTGAAGTGGCTGGAGAACAGCGACGAGATCGACTGGCCGGCGCCGGGCGCGGAATCCTCGGCGATCGAGGTCAGGCTGACGGTCGTGCCGTTGATGACGACCGGGGCGTCGTTGGTCGCCGTGACGGTGTGGCTGAGCACCACCGTCCCGGTGCTGAAGACCGTCGTGCCGCCGTTGGTGGTGGTGTTGACGACCGTGCCGTTGGTGATGGCGCCGTTGGAGGCGTCGATCAGCCTCACCGTCAGGGTCGGGGCCGGGCCGTTGAAGTCGGTGACCGGGGCGAAGCGGATGGCCGTCGACGCCGCCAGCTCGACCGCCGCGGCGGTCGAGGCCGAGCCGATGTTCACCCAGGTCGAGCCGTTCCAGTACTGCCACTGGCCGGTGCCGCCGCTGGAGCCGTTGGAGATCACCGCGATGCCGGCCATGGCGTCGCCGTCGCCGTCGGCGTACTGGCCGCCGAACAGGCTCGAGACCGTGTTGCTCAGGGTCGTGGGGCTGATGTCTTCGTTCGTGGCCGACACGCTCTCGGTGCCGTCGCCCGAGACGGTGGGCGCGTCGTTCACGCCGATGATGGTGATCGTGTAGTTGTCCGTGTCGCTCAGCGTGCCGCCCGTGCCGGTGGAGCCGCCGTCGCTGGTGACCACGGTCAGGGTGTCGGTGCCGCTGACGTTCGTGTTGCCGTGGAACAGCAGGCCGTTGCTGGCCGCCAGGGTGGTGTTGATCGCGTTGATCGTGCCGGTGACGGTCACCGTGCCGGTGCCGTTGCCGCTGATGTTGCCGGCGGTCAGGCCGCTGGAGACATTGGTCCGCAGGGTCAGGATGCCCTTGGTCACGCTCAGGGTGACCGTGACAGTGGCCGAGGCGGGATTGGCGTCGGCGTCGCTGATCTGCAGGCCGGTGACGGCGATGTCGGCGTTTTCGTTGCCCGTGGCGCTGGAGACCGTGCCGTTGACGGGCGCGTCGTTGACCGCCGTGATGTTGATCGTCGTCGTGCCGCTGTTCACCGATCCGGCCAGCACGCCCGGCGTGCCGTCGGTGATCGTCCAGGTGAGGGTGCGGCTGGTGTTCGAGCCGTAGTTCGTCGGGTTGTCGCCCGTGGCCCAATAGACCAGCCCCGCCAGGGCGGTCTGGTAGTGGGCGATGGTGTCGTAGCCGGACAGGGTCAGGGTCTCGGTCGCCGCGTTCCAGCTGACCGTAATGCTGGTGCCGGCGATCGTGCCGGTGATCTGCTTGGCCGCGCCGTAGCCCAGATGGTCGTCGGCGGTGCTGTTCTCGTTCGAGCTGAACGTGCCGCCGGTGATCTGGATCGTGGCGCCCGTCAGGTAGCCGCCGTCGTTGTCGGTGATCGTCGGGGAGCCGCTCAGCAGGGTGGTCGCCGAGGCCGCCTGCTCGGTCGCGGCCGTGCCCGCGCCGGTGACGGTCAGGGCCGCCAGGTCGGCGAAGACCATCCCCTCGGTCGTGGCCCCGACCGTCGTGGTGCCGGGGTCGATCGTGCGGATCAGGGTGGCCGTGGTGCCGGCGCCGTCCAGCTGGAAGACGTAGATGACGTCGTCGGTGTCGGAGCCGCTGTTCTCGACTTCCTCGCTCTCGAGATAGATCTGACGCGTCGACTGATCGAACGTCATGTCGCCGCCGTAGTAGTGGCTGCCGCCCGGCATGCCGACCAGCGTCACCTTGACGGCCGTGCCGCTGGTGGCGCTGCCGCTGATGTACCAGAGGGCGTTGTCGTTGGCGTCGTAGTTGCCGCTGGGCGACGGATTCTGCGAGTGGGTCGTGAAATAGACGAGGTCGGTGGTCTCATCGACCTCGACGTCGACGAAGACGCCGTCGGCGAAGGTGGTGTTGTTGAACTGGGCGTCGGAGACCAGCGGGGTCGCGACGTTCGGGTTCGAGAGGTCCAGGCGGAAGAGGCCGGTCGCCAGGCCGCCGATCGTCTCGGTGTAGTACAGCCGGCCGCCGGCCACGATCGTGGTGTCGATCGCGAAGTCCCGCGGATCCAGGACGAAGAAGCCGCCCTCGTTGGCCCGGTTGTCGCTGACCGCCGTGGTCAGGAAGCCGAGGTCGGTGAGCGTGCCCGCCGCGTCGTAGCTGTAGACCCGGATGCCGGTGATGTTGCCGTTCGGCGTCGCCGCGCCGTCCTGGTAGCCGACATAGATCCTGCGGTTGACCGCATCGACCTCGATCGTTTCGACGATGATGGTGTCGGGGAAGTCGACCACCGTGGTGGGGGCCGCGGCGCTGTTGATCGAACCCCTCACCAGCAGGGCGTGGTCGTCGATGCTGTTGCTGAGGATGGCGAAATAGAAGCCCGCCGCGGTGTCGATGCCGAGGCCGGACGTGAACGAGCTGGAGAAGGCGTCATCGCCCGTGCCCGCCCCGCCGTTGCTGACGACGGTGGTGCTGCCAGTGCCGTCGTCGTTGATCCGGACGAGCTTCGTGTCGGCGTCGCCGCCTTCGGTGATGTACCACAACTGGCCGGAGAACGGCATGGATCAGTCCTTTGCCTCAGGCAAGACCACGCGCCGTCGCGCATGTGCGACGGCATCGGAGCACACGCTCCGCGGGAAATGGGTGGAAGAAGGGGCTAGGGGCGCTGGGCGACCGCGCACGGCGCGGAGGCGGAAAAGCGCGCACGAAAGCGCATATCTTACGCAACCCACTCCCCCCTCGCTCTAGTCAAGCCATGAACGCAACCTTAACGACGAGACGATGTGCGCACAAGTAGACACACGCTGATCGGCGAACTCCGTTCTCCTAACTATTGTGCAGCTCAGGATAGTGGGATACGAGAGGGACAATCGCGGGGGTAGGGGCGCCTGTCTTAATCTTGGTTAAGAGCGGAGACGACTTAAGGTTTAGTCCTGGTCGATCCGGCGCCACAAGCTTGGGCAGTTAAGACTTTCTGGGAGCGAGGGAACGACCATGACCGAGCCTTATCTTGGTGAGATCCGCATGTTCGGGGGCAACTTCGCCCCTGTGGGCTGGGTCATGTGCGACGGCCAGATCATGTCGATCGCCGAGAACGACGCGCTGTACCAACTTCTAGGGACAACGTACGGCGGCGACGGCATCAACACGTTCGGCATCCCCGACCTGCGCGGCCGCACGCCCACCCATTGGGGCACCAAGAACGGCCAGACCTACGTCATGGGCCAGAAGCAGGGCGTGGAGTCGGTCACCCTGACCTCCGGCCAGCTGCCGGCCCACACCCACCCGTTCTTCGCCGCCTCGACGGCGGGCGCGGTGTCGACGCCGACCACCGCGACGATGATCTCGGACCAGGGACCGAGCGGGACCGGCATCTTCGGCTACGCGCCCTACAACGCCGGCAACGAGCAGATCGCCCTGACGGCCGCCTCGACCACGCCGGCCGGCGGCAACCAGCCGCACGACAACATGCAGCCCTATCTGGGCATCAATTTCATTCTCGCGATCGCCGGAATCTTCCCGTCGCAGAACTGACCCATTCCGCTAGAAGATCCTTTGGAGACTCAAAGAGATGAGTGATCAATATCTCGCGGAAATCCGCATCTTCAGCTTCCCGTTCGCGCCCTTCGGCTGGGCCCAGTGCAACGGCCAGATCCTGCCGATCTCGCAGAACACGGCGCTGTTCTCGCTGCTGGGCACCACTTACGGCGGCAACGGCACCAGCAACTTCGCCCTGCCCAACCTGATGGGCAACATCCCGATCCACATCGGCCGCAGCCAGCCCGGGCCCGGCCTGCAGGTCTACGACCTGGGGCAGGTGGGCGGTTCGCAGACCGTGACGCTCCTGACCACCGAAATGGCGGCGCACAGCCACTCGCCGGTCGTGACCACCGCGGTCGGCACCGTCACGACCTCGGCCAACAACCAGCCCGCCAAGGCCTTCACGGGCAACTTCTCGAAGAACACCCAGGGCCTGCTCTACAGCACCGTCGCCACGCCGGCCACGCAGCTGCCGCCCCAGACCATCACGGCGGCGGGCGGCGGCCAGCCGCACAACAACATGATGCCGACGGTGTTCCTGAACTACTGCATCGCCCTGCGGGGCGCCTTCCCCGCCCGTAACTGATCCCGATCGCGACAAATACGAGGAGCAAGTCTGATGACTCAGCAGTATATGGGCGAAATCCGGATCATGGGCTTCAACTTCCCGCCCAAGAACTGGGCCCTGTGCAACGGGCAGGTCCTGTCGATCGCCCAGAACCAGGCGCTGTTTTCGCTCTTGGGCACCACTTACGGCGGCAACGGGGTCACCACCTTCCAGCTGCCCGACCTGCGGACCTACGCCCCGGGCGGCGTGAGCTCGACCTATCCGTTGGGCGCGATCACGGGCGAGTACAACCACACCCTGCTCCAGACCGAGATCCCGCAGCACGTGCACTTCCTGAAGGTGGACGCCACCGCGGCCGGCTCGACCAACCTCAGCACGGCGGCGGCGGGCAACAGCTTCGGCCAGACCGGCAGCAGCAGCAACGAGGGCACGGCCCCGGCGTACAACATGTACAGCACCGTGGTGACGCCCACCGCGCCCCTGGCGCCCCAGGCGCTGGGCAATGCGGGCGGCAGCCAGCCGCACGAGAACCGTCAGCCGTTCCTGACGCTGAACATCTGCATCGCCCTGGCGGGGATTTATCCTTCGCGGAACTAAGCTGCCGGGATTGCGTGGCGTGGCGTCAGTTGAACACCGCCTGATAGTCCTGTCGCCCCCGCTCCGGGGTGTGGATCGGGATCAGGTACAGGTCGTAGGCGGTCCCGTCCTCGACCGACATCGTGTGCATCCCCTCGGCGAGCACATCGCCGGGGGGACCGCTGAAGACCAGCACGAAGGGCTGGAAATCCGGCCTCCCGTGGCCCGGCTCGGGCTGGAACAGCTCGATCTCCCTCAACGACAGGACATGACGCCCGCCTTCGATCCGGAAGGACGCGCCCCTGTGCGGAGCGAAGGCATCAGCGGTCGGGACGACGAATTCGGCGGCCATGGCGTTCCCCGGATCAGAATCGAAGCACGGCCATTATGACGACCTCTCCACCTGAACGGGAAGAGCCCGTCGCTTCGCCGCCCTTCGCCCTGCGTCCGGAGGTCGAGGCCGACGTCCCCTTCCGCCTGGCCCTGTTCAGCGTGTCGCGCGGCGCGGCCTGGGCGCAGGTCCCCCTGCCCGCCGACATGCTGGCCAGGATCATGGAGCAGCAGTTCCGCGCCCAGACCCAGGGCTACAGCACGACCTTCCCGAACGCCCGGCTCGAGATCGTCACGATCGACGACGCCCCGGTCGGACGGCTGGCCACCGACCGCGACGCCCGCAGCGTGCACCTGATCGACATCGCCCTGGTCCCCGAGCGCCGGGGCCAGGGGATCGGCGAGGCGATCCTGCGGGGGCTGATGGACGAGGCGGCGGCCGCCGGGACGCCGCTGACCCTGCAGGTGGCCCGCGACAACCTCGGCGCCCAGCGCCTGTACCACCGGCTGGGCTTCGCCCTGGCCGAGGCGAACGACACCCACCTGTCCCTGCGCTGGTCCTCGACCCCGGCGGCGACCGCATGACCCGGATCGCCGTCGTCGGCTGCGGCGCCTGGGGCCGGAACCTGATCCGGACCTGCGCGGAACTGGGCGTGCTGGGCGCGGTGATCGACACCGACCCGGCCGCCGCCCAGCGCGAGGCCGGGGCCTGGAACGTCCCCGCCCCGTCCCTGGCCCAGGCCCTCGACGACGCCCGGCTGGACGCGATGATCGTCGCCGCCCCGGCCCCGGCCCACGCCGCCCTGTGCCGCCTGGCCCTGGACCACGGCAAGGACGTCTTCGTCGAGAAACCCCTGGCCTCCGACCTGGCCGAGGCCGAGGACCTGGCCGCCCACGTCGCGCGCTCGGACCGGGTGTTCATGGTCGGCCACCTGCTGCGCCACCACACGGCGTTCGAGGCCCTGGCGGCGATCGTGGCCCGGGGCGAGATCGGGCCCCTGCGCTACATCACCGCCTCGCGGCTCAGCCTGGGCCGGGTGCGCACGCACGAGAACGCCTTCCTCAGCCTGTCGCCCCACGACGTCTCGATGATCCTGGCCCTGGCCGGCGCCGCGCCGCTGACGGTCGAGGCCGCCGGCCGCGCCTTCGTCACCCCCGGCGTCGCCGACGAGGTCCACGCCGACCTGGGCTTCCCGCCTCTCGGCCCTGCCGGCGGACTGCACGCCCACATCGCCGCCAACTGGCTCAGTCCGTTCAAGGAGCAGAAGCTGGTCGTGGTCGGCGAGACCGGCTCCCTGGTGTTCGACGACGTCCGCCCCTGGCCCGAAAAGCTGATGCGGCGCGACCACACCGTGGCCCTGACCGACGCCGGACCGGTCGCCGCCGGCGGCGAGCCGCGCTTCATCGACCTGCCGACCGAGCCGCCGCTGACCAGAGAAATCCGCCACTTCGTCCAGTGTTGCCAGACCAGAAACGCCCCCATTACGGGCATCGATGAAGGACTTCGCGTACAGCGGGTATTAGAGCGGGTCCAAGCTCAATTGAAGCGCCACCTCGACCAACTACCGGCGCAGTCCATTCCCTGACCTTATCTTGCGAAAACTCGCATAACGCCGTTACAACACTTTCCGACACCAAGTATAGATGGACGCCGAAAGAAACATTAAGGCGCACACCCGGAAGGTCGTGGTAAATATACCCAAGACAAAGGCCCTTTTCCCGAAGGCTTCCAACGCGTAAGATTCAGCCATGTCGAGGGGCGAAACGATCTCAACCCAGCAGTCCGGCCGCGCGAGGGGCCGATGAACGTCCACGTTCCGACGTTTCCATTGCCCGACGACGATGAGATTGCGACGGACTTTCAAAGTCTGATCCGGAAGATCCTGCGGCGCGAAGCCGTGATCGGGGTCGTCGGCATGGGCTATGTCGGCCTTCCGCTGTCGGACGCCTTCTGCTCGGCCGGCTTCCCCGTCATCGGCTTCGACCTGGACGAGACCCGGCTGGCGACCCTGAACCGGGGCGCGTCCTATCTGAGCCACTTCGCCGACGCGCGGGTGGCGGCCATGCGCGAGCGCGGGTTCGCCGCGACGGGCGCGCCCGACGTCCTGAGCCGCGCCGACGCGCTGCTGATCTGCGTGCCGACCCCGATCACCTCGCACAACGCGCCCGACCTGAGCCACGTGGTCGAGGCCGCCGAGACCCTGGCCGCCGTGCTGCGCCCGGGGCAGCTGGTCGTGCTGGAGTCCACCACCTTCCCCGGCGCCGCCGCCGAGGTGCTCAAGCCGATCCTGGAGCGCTCGGGCCTGCGCGCCGGCCAGGACTTCGCCCTGGCCTATTCTCCCGAGCGCGAGGACCCCGGCAACCACGCCTTCACCACCGCTTCGACCCCCAAGATCGTCGGCGCCGACAGCGAGGCCGAGCGCCGCGCGGCCTGCGCGCTGTACGACGCCATCACCGCCACCGTGCCGGTCAGCGACATGCGCACCGCCGAGGCGGTCAAGCTGACCGAGAACGTCTTCCGGTTCGTCAACATCGCGCTGGTCAACGAGCTGAAGGTCAGCTTCGACGCCCTGGGCATCGACATCTGGGAGGTGATCCAGGCCGCCCAGACCAAGCCCTTCGGCTACATGCCCTTCTTCCCAGGCCCCGGCGTCGGCGGCCACTGCATCCCGGTGGACCCCTTCTACCTGGCCTGGCGGGCCAAGGCCGAGGGCGCGGCGCTGAGGATGGTCGAGCTGGCCGGCGAGATTTCCCAGGCCATGCCCCGGCGGGTGGTCGACAAGACCCTCCAGGCCCTGGCCGATCGCGGCCTGTCGCCGGTCGGCGCCCACGTGCTGGTCGTCGGCGTGGCCTACAAGCGCAACATCGACGACACCCGCGAGACCCCGGCCCGCGACATCATCGAGATCCTGCGCAGCCACGGCGCCCGGGTCAGCTACCACGACCCCCTGGCGCCCGAGTTGATGGTCGGCGACACCCTGATGCAGTCGGTCGACATCGGGGCCGACGCGCTGTCCGGCTTCGACTGCGCCATCGTCGTCACCGACCACGACATGCTGGACTACGAGCGGCTGGCCCGCGAGACGCCCGTGGTGATCGACACCCGCAACGCCCTGGCCAAGGTCGATCCCGCCCTGGCCGGAAAGATCGTGAAGGCCTGAGATGGACGCCCCCGACGCTTCGGACCGCCCGCCGGCCTGGGCCCACCCGTCGGCCGAGGTCGAGCCCGGCGCGGTGCTGGGGGCCGGCACGCGCGTCTGGCGGTTCAGCCACGTGGCGGCGGGCGCGCGGATCGGCGCCGACTGCGTGATCGGCCAGAACGTCGCCATCGGCCCCGGCGTGGTCGTGGGCGACCGCTGCAAGGTGCAGAACAACGTCAGCCTCTATGCCGGCGTGGTCCTGGAAGACGGCGTGTTCTGCGGCCCCAGCTGCGTGTTCACCAACGTCACAACACCCCGGGCCGAGATCAACCGCAAGGCCGAGTTCAAGCCCACCCGGGTGGGACGCGGCGCGACCATCGGGGCCAACGCCACCATCGTCTGCGGCCACGACCTGGGAGCCTGGTGCCTGATCGCGGCCGGCGCCGTGGTCACCCACGACGTGCCGCCCCTGGCGGTGATGGCCGGCGTCCCGGCCCGCCGGATCGGCTGGGTCAGCCACGCCGGCGAGGTGCTGGGCGCGGACCTGGTCTGCCCCCGCACCGGCGACCGCTACGCCGAGCGGCCGGACGGGCTGCGGCGGGTGATCAACCTTTCGGGCTTCGGCGAGGACCGGCCCGAAGACTCCAGTGAAGAACAGTCAGCGAGCGTCGGATGAAGCGGGCCCTGGTCATCGGATCGGAAGGCAATATCGGCAAGCCCCTGGCGGCCCATCTGCGCGCCCAGGGCTGGGAGGTGCTGTGCGCCGACATCAAGCCAGGCTGGCGCAAGGACTACCTGCAGGTCGACATCAACCAGCCGGCCGACCTGATGCCCACCCTGCGCTGGAAGCCCGACGTGATCTTCGCCCTGGCCGCCGTGGTCAGCCGGGTCACCTGCGAACAGGCCTCCAGCCTGGCCGTCAGCACCAATCTGGGCGGGCTGAACAACGTGGTGCTGCTGGCCCAGGCCGCCGACGCCAAGCTGGTCTATTTCTCGACCTCGGAAGTCTACGGCCCCACCGACGGGCCGATGGACGAGGCCGACACCGTCCCACGCCCCAACAACCGCTACGGCCTGACCAAGCTGCTGGGCGAGCAGCTGGTCGACTACGAGGTGGCCCAGCACGGCCTGCGCGCGGTCACCCTGCGGCCGTTCATGATCTATGACGAGAACGAGGACTTCGGCGACCACCGCTCGGCCATGATCCGCTTCGCCCACGACCTGGCGCGCGGCCGGCCGATCGAGGTGCATCGCGGCAGCGCCCGCGGCTGGCTGCACATCTCCGACGCCGTGCGCGCCATCGAGGCGGCGGCGGGGGTCGAGGAGCACGCGGTCATCAATATCGGCCACCCGGACGTGGCGCCGATCGAGGACCTGGCCGAGGGGCTGCGCGCCCGGCTGAACGCCGCGCCGTCGCTGATCACCCTGCACGACCTGCCGGCCCGAATGACCGCCGCCAAGCAGCCCAGCCTGGCCCGCATGCGCGACCTGCTGGGCGTGACGCCCAAGGTGTCGCTGGACGAGGGCCTGGACCGCGTGGCGGCGCGGGTGCGGGCCCGCCTGGCGCACGCCCAGACCGGTCAGCCGGCGTGACACGCCTGCTGACCGTGGTCGGCGCCCGGCCCCAGTTCGTCAAGGCCATGCCGGTCAGCCGCGCCATCGCCCGCGCCCCGGACCTGACCGAGGTCCTGATCCATACCGGCCAGCATCACGACGCGGCGCTGTCCGACAGCTTCTTCCGCGATCTGGACTTGCCCGAACCGGCCGAGAACCTGGGGATCCACGGCGGCTCGCACGGCGAGATGACCGGACGGATGCTGGCGGCCCTGGACGGGGTCATCGCCCGCCACGCGCCCGACCTGGTGATCGTCTACGGCGACACCAACTCGACCCTGGCCGGGGCCCTGGCGGCGGCCAAGGCCGGCGTGCCGGTGGCCCATGTCGAGGCGGGGCTGCGGGTCTTCGACCGCACCATGCCGGAGGAAACCAATCGCGTGGTCGTCGACCACCTGAGCCGCCTGCTGTTCGCCCCGACCCGCGCGGCCGTCGGCCATCTGGCGCGCGAGGGGATCGTCGAGGGCGTGCACCATGTGGGCGACGTGATGCAGGACGCGGTCCTGGCCATGGCCGCCCTGCCCGCCAGGAGCGGCGACAGCGCCTTGCATCGCCTGTCCCTGCCGCCCGGCGCCTACGCCGTCGCCACCCTGCACCGCGCGGCCACGACGCAGAGCGCCGCCAGCCTGGCCGCCGCCGTGGGCTATCTGCGCCGGTACGTGCACCGCATGCCGGTGATCCTGCCCCTGCATCCGCGCACCCGCGAGGCGGCGGCCCGGTTCGGGGTCGACCTGTCGGGCCTGACGGTGGTCGAGCCGCTCGGCCCGGTCGACATGCAGCGGCTGCTGGCCGACTGCGCCCTGGTGCTCACCGATTCCGGCGGCCTGCAGAAGGAGGCCTATTTTCATCGCAAGCCCTGTGTCACGCTGCGCGACGACACCGAATGGAGCGAGACGGTGGAGGCGGGCTGGAACCGGCTGTGGACCGTGGACGACTACCGGCCCCGGCGCGAGATCGACGACTACGGCGCGGGCGACGCGGCCGAGCGGATCGTCGCGACGATCACGCGGTTCCTCGCGGAAGCCCCGGCGGCTCCGCGCGCCATGACGGGAGCCCGCCCATGAAGGATACCCACGACGGCCCCCGCCCGCCCCTGCCAGCGCACGACGTGGCCTGCGACCAGTCGGTCGGCGACGCCCGCGACGGGAAGGCGCGCCCGCTGCGCATCCTGCTGGCCTGCAACTACGCCCCCCGCAACGCGGCCACGGTCTGCGACCACATCAACGCCTTCGCCCGCTATTCCCGCCACGAGGTCCGGGTGCTGTCGCGCGTGGGCGAGATCTTCGACGACGTGAAGCTGGACCAGTTCGACGCCGTCGTGATCCACTATTCGCTGTTCCTGGCGATCGAGGGCTTCGTCGGTCCGCGCTCGCGCCGCGCCCTGGCCGCCTTCCAGGGCGCCAAGGCGGTGTTCATCCAGGACGAGTACCGCTTCGTGAACGCCACGCTCGAGGCCCTGGAGGCCTGCGGCGTCGACCTGGTCTTCACCTGCCTGGGCGCCGCCGAGGCCGAGCAGGTCTATGGCCGGGTGAGCGGCCTTCGCACCCAGCAGGTGCTGACCGGCTACGTGCCCCACTGGCTGACGCACTATCCGCCCGTACCGCTGGCGGCCCGCAGGACCATGGTCGGCTATCGCGGCCGGACCTATCCGGCCTGGCACGGCGAACAGGGCCGCGAGAAGGTCCGCATCGGCAAGCTGTTCAAGCGCGACGCCCGCCGGTTCGGCATCTCGACCGACATCGCCTGGTCCGAGCGCAGCCGGCTCTACGGCCGCGACTGGCTGAAGTTCCTGCGCAACTGCCAGGCCGTGCTGGCCGTCGAGAGCGGGGCCAGCGTCTTCGACTTCGACGGCGCGGTGGCCGCCCGGACCGAGAGCTTCGCCGCCCTGATCGAGCGCCCCCACCCGATCCCGGGCCTGGGCAAGAAGCCCTCCTACGAGATGCTGCGCGACAAGTTCTTCGCCGGGCGCGAGGACCAGATCGACATCGCCCAGATCTCGCCCCGGGTGTTCGAGGCGATCGCCTTGCGCACCCTGATCATCGCCTATCCCGGGCGCTATTCGGGGGTGCTGGAGCCCTGGCGGCACTATGTCCCGCTCGACAAGGACCACGGCAACATGGCGCAGGTGGCGGCCGTGCTGCGCGACCCCGAGCGCGTCGCCGAGATCATCACCAACGCCTATGCCGAGATCGCCCTCAACCCGGCCTACGGCTACGGGGCGATGATCGAGGTGTTCGACCGGCGGATGGACGAGACCGCGGCGGGACGGCCGCGCGCGATCGTCAACGAGCGCGTCGACGCCAAGTTCCGCAAGACCTTCCCGTTCGTGCAGATCGACAATCCGCACGAGATGCGCCCGCCCGGCTTGGTCTGGCGCGCGGCTCGGGCGGCCGTCCGCCGCCTGGGCCTGGAAGGCCTGGCGCGCCGCGTGCTGCGCCGGCGCTAGGCGCCTAGTCCACGCCGATCCAGCGCCGCAGGATCGGCAGCCGCGCGATCGCGCCCAGGCGGCGACGCAGCATCGGCGCCTTGAGCAGGCGCGACTCCACGATGATCACCGCCCAGGCGCCCCAGTCGCGCAGCCGCAGGAACAGGGCCAGGCCCCGCCTCACGCCAGCACCTGGTCGGCGATCTCGCGCACCACCGTGCGCCAGCTGTAGCGGCCCGAGGCCACGATCTCGGCGTGCGCGCGATCGACCATCGCCTGGGCATGCCGCGGATCGCGGCTGAGATCGAGGGCCGCCTCGATATCCGACAGGTCGCGGCGGACCGGCTGGTAGTGGACCCCGGCCTCGAGGACGCCGCTGTAGTCGCCCTCGACCAGCACCTGGAAGGTCCGGGTGGCCGCCGCCTCCAGGTGGCGCGGCGACATCGCCCGGATCTCAGCCTCCGGTTCCAGGGCGATCACGGAGTCGGGCGGCGTCCACCCTTCGCCGCCCGGCGGCGGCGGGGCGCCGATCGGCAGCACGCCCGTCGGATCGACCAGGGACGAGCCGCCCTCGACCCCGACCACCGCCCGGCTGGCGGCCAGCAGCCGGATCCAGGCCTCGCCGGCCAGCCTGCGCTCGCCGTCCACCGCCACATCGGCGCGATGGCCGCGCGCCCGGGCCCAGTCGGCCGCGCGCAGCCCGACCTCGCGCTTCAGCGCGCCCATCTCGCCCAGCCAGGCCGGCGCCTCCCAGGCGCGGTAGCTGACGGCGACCGACCGACGGTCCAGGTCGCTGGAGGCCCGCCGCATCAGCCGGTCGTCGATATAGCTGGTCAGGAAGCGCCGCAGGGCGAACGGCCTCTGGGCCGTCGGATAGACGCTGTCCCACAGGGCCGGCTCCAGGGCGGTGAGCAGCAGGTCGATCCGCGTCTCGACCAGCACGTCGCGCAGGCTCTGCAGGCCCAGGAACTCGTCCAGCGGCGCGGCGACGCGGCGCGCCCGGGCCGGCGCGGCCTCCATCGCCCGCCGCAGCCCGCCCAGGCCGACGCGGGTGTAGCGCGCGGTCAGGGCCGTGGCGTCGACCAGCACCAGTTCGGGGTCCAACTGGGTGATCCAGGCCGGGTTGAAGGGAAAGCCGATGTTCAGGAACACCACGCGCCCGGGGAAATAGGTCTTCCAGGCGAAAATCCGCTGATGCTCCCAGCGGCGCATCGGCCACTGGCCGCGCCAGTTGTACAGGACCAGGGCGGTCGGCCTGTTACGCATGTCCGGCGAACTGAGCCCGGATGGGACGCGAAACCATGTACGCCGCCTTACGTGGAAGCGCCCGACGCGCTCGCGTCAAACGTCGTCGGCGGCGACGGTCCCTGTCAACGCCTAAGGCTATCGCCCGTGGGCCGCGCCTTGCGCCCCGCGCAGGGTCTCGGACGGGGACTCCCCGAACATCGCCCGATAGGCGCCGGAAAAGCGGCCCAGCTCCCAGAAGCCCTGGTCCAGCGCCACCTGGGTGACCGTGGTCGGGTGGCGGCCGGCGTCGAGCAGCCGGGCCCGGGCCGCCGACATGTTCTTCAGCCGCAGATAGGCCTTGGGACTGATGTCGAGCAGGTCGTGGAAGGCGCGATACAGGGTGCGGCGCGAGATGTTCAGGGCCACGCAGATGTCCTCGATCTGCACCGCCTGCCGGGCCCCGCCGCTTTCCAGGAAGTCTTCCGCGCCGCGCACGATGCGGGCGGCGTTCAGCGCGCCCTGCCGCCGCGCGCCCTCGACCTTGACCTCGGCCAGGGCGGTCAGCAGGCCGTCCAGCAGCTCGTTGCGCAGGAAGGCGACGGCCCCGCTGGGCACGCCGCCGCTCATGGCCCGCAGCATGCCGGCGCAGCCCTGCAGCACGCGCTTGCAGGCGGCCCGGGCCTCGGGCGGGGGCGAATAGACGGCGGGCTCGGTCCAGAAGCACGGATCGGCCAGCCACTCGAACGCTTCGGCCCTCTGCATCACCAGGCCCCACGGCGCGGTGACGACGGCGTAGGCGACGTGGCCCTGGAAGCGCCCGTCCAGCTCGCCCCCCGGCGGGATGGCGACGATGTCGCCCTCCTCCACCCGGTGGCCCCATTGGTTCAGCACGCCCTCCTGCTCCATCACCGAGACCAGGCTGAACGCCTTGCGCGACATCACCCCGCGCACGCGCAGGTCGCCGTCGAAGGCCCCGGAGTCGAAGCCCATGTCGCCCAGGCTGGCCCGCAGCAGATGGCCCCGGCAGGGCTCCGGCGTCAGCTGGGTGATCGACAGGTCGCGGCCGGCGGCGTGGGCCCAGACCTCGTGCGGACCGCGGGTGTCGCGCAGCTCCACATGTCCCAGGGACACCGGCGCCGCCCGCCCGCCGAACGAGCGCTCCTCGTCGAACGCGCCGGTGATCAGCCCTTCGTCGGCCAGATCGGCGCTCGACGAAGTCTCCCTGGCCGGCCGCCAATCGGCGTTCGGCCAAGATCGGGAACCACTTTCCCTCCAGCCTTCATTGTCCATCGGACCTCTCCTGGCGGGGACCGTGCGATCAATGACGCCTGAGTCATGACCTTAAAGCGATCGCACCTGTCGTCGCGCCCGATTCACCCTGCAACGATGGCACGGCCCATCTGTGTTGTAAGTAAGGTGAAACCACTAGAAAGCATCGAAACAACAGACAAAATTACAAATTTTCGTATGGCGCAGCTTGATAACCAAGTTTAGTGTATAGTTAATTTAACATTATTCATTAATACATAAAATCAGAAGGAACAGGTGCGAGATTGGCACTTGCCGCATAGCAGACTGAGAGATTCGGAAGAAACATGATGGCGAAACAGGGTCGCGGAGGACTCTATGGCTCGTCAAAATTGGAAGGAAATGGCGATCTTCGGGAAACGGAATCTCGCGGAGACTCCGAGCAACCCGCGAGAGCAGGAAGACTGGGCTCAAGCTGTGCGCGACTTGAAGGCCGCCTGCGACGGCGAGCGCCGCCAGAGACGTCAGATCGCCGAAAGCGGCGCCCGCCAGCTGATTCGGGCCCAGGCCGTGCTGCGCGAGGCCGAAACCCGCCAGCGCGACGCCGAAGCGGCCCTGTCGCGGGCCCGGCGGATGGCCGCGGTGGGCTGGATGGCCGCCGAGGCCTGTCGGGACATGACCGCCCTGCACGCGGTGGCCATGAAGGCCCTGACCGCGTCCCGCGAGCGGCTGCACGGCGATCACCGGACGGTCTGCGAGATCGACTGGGCCCTGGGCGGGCTGAACCAGGCCGAACAGATGCTGGAGCGGGTGACCGCCTATCTCGACGCCCGGCGCGAAACCGCCCAGGGGGCCCGCATCGACGGGTTGCTGACCAGACAGCTGAGCTAGTCATCCCGGAAGCCTCGCAGAGGCTGTCCGGGACCCAGGGGACTGGGCGAAGACGGTGCGGTTCACCTGGGTCCCGGACAGCGCTGCGCGCTTCCGGGATGACAACAGGATGAGAGCTCCCGGTTACGCCTCGATATCGACGTTCTTGGTTTCCTTCAGGAACAGGACGCCGACCACGGCCGTCACCGCGGCCACCACGATCGGGTACCAGAGGCCGTAATAGATGTCGCCCGTGGCCGCGACCATGGCGAAGGCCGTGGTCGGCAGGAAGCCGCCGAACCAGCCGTTGCCGATGTGGTAGGGCAGGCTCATCGAGGTGTAGCGGATGTTGGTCGGGAACAGCTCGACCAGCATGGCGGCGATCGGGCCGTAGACCATGGTCACGTAGATCACCAGGATCGCCAGGACCCCGACCACCAGCGGCTTGTCGATCAGGGCCGGGTCGGCCTTGGCCGGATAGCCGGCGGCCTTCAGGGCCGCGCCCAGCTGCTTTTCCCAGGCCGTCTTGCGGTCCTTGAAGGCGGCCTTGTCCAGGGTCTGGCCGGGGAACGAGTCGATGGTCGTGCCGCCGATCCTGATCTGGGCCACGGAGCCGGCCGGCGCGGCCTGGTTGGAATAGGTGACGCCGGCCTTGGCCAGGTACGACTTGGCCAGGTCGCACGAGCGGTTGAACACCGTCTTGCCGACCGGATCGAACTGGAACGAGCAGTCGGCCGGGTCGGCCACCACGGTCACCGGCGCGCTGGCCACGGCCGCGGCCAGCTGCGGATTGGCCGCCGTCGTCAGGGTCTTGAACAGCGGGAAATAGGTCAGGGCCGCCAGGATGCAGCCCAGCATGATGATCGGCTTGCGGCCGATCTTGTCCGACAGCCAGCCAAAGAACACGAAGAACGGGGTGCCGATCAGCAGGGCGACGGCCACCAGCAGGTTGGTGGTCCCGCCGTCGACCTTGAGCATCTTCTCCAGGAAGAACAGGGCGTAGAACTGGCCGGTGTACCAGACCACCGCCTGACCCGCGGTCAGACCGACCAGGGCAAGAAGCACGATCTTCAGGTTGCCCCACTTGGCGAACGAGTCGAACAGCGGCCGCTTGCTGCCCTTGCCCTCGTCGACCATGCGCTGGAACGACGGGCTCTCGGCCAGCTGCAGGCGGATCCACAGCGACACGCCCAGCAGCAGCACCGAGATCAGGAACGGGATGCGCCAGCCGAAGGCCTGGAAGGCGTCCTCGCCGGTGGCGTTGCGGGTCAGCAGGATCACCACCAGGCTGAGGAACAGGCCGAAGGTGGCCGTCACCTGGATGAAGCTGGTGTAGAAGCCGCGCTTCCCGGGCGGGGCGTGCTCGGCCACGTAGGTGGCGGCCCCGCCGTATTCGCCGCCCAGGGCCAGGCCCTGGACCAGGCGCATCACCACCAGGGCGATAGGCGCGGCGATGCCGATGGTCGCGTAGCTGGGCAGCAGGCCGACCGTGAAGGTCGACAGGCCCATCAGCAGCATGGTGACCAGGAAGGTGTTCTTGCGGCCCCACAGGTCGCCCAGGCGTCCGAACACCAGGGCCCCGAACGGGCGCACCGCGAAGCCGGCGGCGAAGGCCAGCAGGGCGAAGATGTAGCCGGTCGTCTCGTTGACGCCCGAGAAGAAGTGCTTGGTGATGTAGGTGGCCAGCGACCCGTAGAGGTAGAAGTCGTACCACTCGAACACGGTGCCGACCGAGGCGGCTCCGATCACCAGGCCATCCTTGCGCCCCACGGTGCGACCACCCTTGGCGCCCTTCACCGTTTTCGCGGCGTCGCTTCCCATTCGCATCTCCCCCTTGGCGTCGCCGCTTCGGGCGATCCGACCATGTTACCGCAACCACGGCCCGTCACAATGAACGGCGTTCGCGATGTTGGCGAGAGGCTAAACATGAACCTGGCGAAAGCCGAAGCGTTGGCTCAAAGAAATCTTCGTGGTCCCATTTTCCGGGACCAGATAAGGGATTGGTCACCGGAATGAGCGTCGTCGCGGCCTACATCTACAAGGACGGCGTACGGACCCGGGAGGTCAGCCTCGACAAGGACGGCGCCCTGGAGACCAAGCCCGGCGAGTTCGTCTGGATCGGCCTGTACGAGCCCAGCCAGGCCGAGATGGACCGGCTGGGCAAACGCTTCAAGCTGCACCCGCTGGCGATCGAGGACGCGCTCAACGCCCACCAGCGGCCCAAGGTCGAGGTCTATGGCCGCGAGCTGTTCGTGGTGGCCCGCACCGCCCAGCTGGTCGACGCCCAGATCGCCTACGGCGAGACGGCGATCTTCGTCGGCAAGGGCCACCTGATCACCGTCCGCCATGGCTCGGCCCGCGCCCACACCGAGCTGCGCGCCCAGCTGGAGGCCTCGCCGGTGCTGCTGGCCAAGGGCTCGGACTACGTGCTGCACGCGGTGCTCGACTTCGTGGTCGACGGCTACCTGCCGATCATCCAGGCGCTGGAGGACGAGGTGCTGGACATCGAGCGCCGCACGCTCGAGACCTTCCTCAGCCACGCCGAGGTCAAGCGCCTGTTCCACGTCCGCCGCGACCTGATCCGCTTCAAGCGCGTGCTCAGCCCCATGGCCGAGGTCGCCGGCCGGCTGGAGCACCTGGAGACGCCCTGCCTGGACAACGACGTGCGCCCCTATTTCCGCGACGTGCTGGACCATACGCAGAAGGTCGAGGGCATGGTCGACGCCCTGCGCGAGGTGATCACCTCGGTGTTCGAAGCCGCCTCGCTGCTGGAACAGCAGCGGCAGAGCGAGATCACCCGCAAGCTGGCCGCCTGGGCCGCCATCCTGGCCGTGCCCACGGCGGTGGCCGGAATCTACGGCATGAACTTCGAGCACATGCCGGAGCTCAAATGGACCTTCGGCTATCCGGCGGTGATGGCCGGCGTCGCCGGGGTGGTGGGCTACCTGTTCTGGCGGTTCAAGAAGAACCAGTGGCTGTAGCCCCCAACCGCTGTCATCCCGGAAGCCTCGCAGAGGCTGTCCGGGACCCAGGGGACTGGGCTGAGGCGGTGCGGTTCACCTGGGTCCCGGACAGGCGCCGCGCGCTTTCCGGGATGACAACTTTTTGAGTGAGCGGAAGGCGAGCCCTAGCTGGCCCAGGCGCGCGCCGGATGCAGGAAGCGGCCGGCCTCGGCGCCGTCGCGCAGGAACACCCGCACCTCGGCGGCGTGGCCCGAGGCGGCCAGGCGGTTGGCCAGGTCGCGGGCGGCGGCTTCGGCGCGACCGCCGCGTTCGAAGGTGAGTTCGGCCTCCAGGGCCTCGGAGCGCACGGACCAGCCTTGCTCGGCCGGGGCGACGGAAATCAGCAGAGCCATGATGAGCTCCTTACGCAAATCAGACTTTTGGGTGCGCCGGCCAGGGGCCTAGGGGGCGCGAACGAGCGGCTTGTTCGGGCTGGCGATCCGCCCCCGAAACATCGAGGTCAGATCGGCATTCGCCCTACGAGGGGATGACATCGACACATCTTATAGGCTCGCAATTTCACAACTTGACGACATGGGTATGACCCGAACGCAACTGACGCGAGCCAGAACTCCTGGACCCGTTTTTAGTTTCTCGGATCGTTCGATGATCTGTCGGCAGGGCCAGAAAATCTGCCGAGACTCAATTCCTACCTATTTGATAGATTTTTGACGGCGACGTCCCTTTCCTCCCCTTTGGGCGGCGCCGGCGCGCGCCGCGCGGACCTATCGGGGGATGGGTGTCCGCGCGGCGCGTCTAAGCCTTCAATAAATCCGCTCATCCCGGCGAACGCCGGGACCCAGATGGAATGGCGGTGTGGCTGACGCCACGAACGCTGAGTTTTTCCAATCCGCCACCCGGCTTTAGGATCTGGGTCCCCGGCATTCGCCGGGATGAGCGGATTGGAGGACTTCAGCAGTCCAGCTTGTCCAGGTGCGCCTTGATCAGCGCCCGGCCCGCGCGCGCCACGACCTTCACCGGACCGCTGGGGCCCAGGGTCACCCGGGCGGTGTAGGAGCCCTCCATCAGCAGCATCAGGCCGTCGGCCAGGTCGTCGTCCGGCGCCCCGGCCCGCCGGCACAGGTCGACCAGGCGGGCGTGGAGCTGCTGCTTGTAGGCCACCGACACCTTCTGGGCCGGGTGGTCGGCCTCGTGCAGCTCGATGGCGGCGTTGGACAGCGG